>Ga0102937_1000010_pt1 | contig 63670 bp, 61 predicted proteins | sample SalPonR2_B_D1_MG_FD_78213 | JGI IMG/M metagenome (GOLD analysis project Ga0102937, IMG submission 78213) | Salt pond soil microbial communities from South San Francisco under conditions of wetland restoration - Salt Pond MetaG R2_B_D1_MG | ecosystem: Environmental > Aquatic > Marine > Intertidal... | reverse complement strand
GATGCGTCCGGTCGCCCACATTCTCCTGGTGGGCGGTCTCGGCGCGGCCGAGGAACTCGAGCAGCACCCGGTTGAAGGTGCTGGCGTGCTCCACCATGAAGCCGTGGGCGGCGCCACTGATCACCACGAGTTCGGCGGTGGGGATGGTGGCGGCCAGCTCCTCGCTGTCGCCGCGCGGCGTGAGGATGTCCTGGTTCCCCACCAGCACCAGCGTGGGCACCGAGATGTCCGGCAGCTGGTCGATGAGCTCCTGATGGATCTCGCCGGCGGCGAGGATCGCATTCACCTGGGCGGCGAAGGCGTGGGCCGGGCGACCCAGCGCGAGCGGGCCGAGCCAACCGATGGCCGGCAGCAGGCGGCGGAACGAACGCGGACCGATCACCCAGCGGGCGGCCTCGTGACCCATGTTGCCGATGCCGCGCTCGATCGCCGAATCGCGCCAGCCGGCCAGCAGTTCCTCACGCCACGGGTGGTTGCGTCCGGCCGTGCAGGCCAGCGTGAGCGATCGCACCCGCTCGGGATACTTCACGGTGACGATCTGGCTGATCGCGCCGCCCATCGAGGCGCCCACCACGTGCGCCGTGTCGACGCCGGCATGGTCGAGCACGGCGACGGCGTCGTCGGCCATCTGCTCGAGGGTGTAGGTGCCGTGGGGCTTGTCGCTCCGGCCGGCGCCGCGGTTGTCGAGGGCGACCGCCTGGTACCACGGGGCCGTCGCCAGACGCTGCAGGTTCCACCCGTTCTTGTCGGCGCCGAGGCCCTGGATGAACAGGATCGGCGGCGCACCGGGGCGGCCCGTGACGCGGTAGTGGATGCGGGTGCCGTCGTCCATCCGGACGTAGGTCATCAGGCGCCTCCCAGACCCGAGATCGGCAGCCAGTCGATCGGTGTACCGGTGCGCAGGTTGCCCATCTCGTCGAGCATTCGGTGGATGTCCTCGCGGACGCGGTCAGCCAGTTCGAGTTCGGCGAGTGGGCCCCGCCGTTTGCGGGTCGATCGTGAGGCGGCGCCGATCTCGACGCGGGCGTTGCGCCCGATCGGGTTGCTCGACGTGGCACCCGGATACACCGAGACTCCCGCCAGCAGCGCCGCTCCGACGAGGGCATGGTCGACGAGCCCCACCTGGCGCAGTCGTGTGTCGTGATGGGCGCCGATCACCACCAGTTCGCCGGCGGCGAGGGCGCCGGCGACCTCGTCGGGGTGTTCGAGCAGCCCACCGATGCGGCGCATCAACGGCCCGATCGGTGCGGTGTCGGGGCGGCCGACGAATCGCACCGGTCGGTCGACGGCCTCGCTGACGGCGAACGCGGCGAAGATCGGTGCGAGGGCGTACGGCCGGGCGTTCACCACGATCAGCGCCCCTTTGCGTTTCGGCAGCCGCTGGTCGCCGCCGACGGCCACGTTCCACCGCAGCTGCGACAGGGTCATCAGCCGCCGCACCAGCGCAGGGTCTCGTCCCCAGTCGTCGACGATGCCGTGGCGTTCGTCGGTGAGCCGGGTGACCGATGCGGTGAGCCCCGAGGTGGCACGGCCGACGGCATCGGAGGCGATCTCCGCGCTGCGACGCACGGGGAAGTTCACCACCTTGGACGCCGGGGTGGACGAACGTCGTGATGGGGGAGCCATGTCAGGCCACCTGCACTCTCGCGGGTCGACGGATGATGCTGGGCCAGTTGTAGAGCCGGTCGATCACCTCGATGGTGGTGGCCTCCGGCACGATGCCGAGGACGTCTCGCATCGCTCCGTTGTCGGCCAGGCGGCCGCGGTGGAGGGCTTCGGAGACGTGGTCGGGGATGGGCGCTCCGAAGAGATGGCTGAGCGCCCGAGCGACCCGCCAGTCGGGGCCGACGAGGGGGACGGACAACCGCTTGCCGTGTCGGGCCGCCTGCCAGGCGGTGATCGCCCCCGGGGCGACGGCGTTCACCGGGCGGTCGAGCCCCACGCGGGCGGCAGCGACGATGGCCAGGGCGGCGTCGCGGTCCTCGATCACTGCGAACGGCGGATCGGCGAGCACACTGAACGGGACGGCCGGCATCCGCAGGAGGCGTCCGAGTGGAGACGGCACGTGGGGTCCGAGCACCGGGGCGAGACGCACGGCACCGACGGTGACGCCGACGCGCTCGCCGACACGGGCAGCGGTGTGCTCGATCGCCGCGACGGTGCGGCCCCAGCTGCTCGTGGGGAACACCGGGGTCGACTCGTCGGGTCGAGTGAGGGCGCCGCGCTCGCGGCCGTAGATCTCGATGCCGCTGCGGACCACGACGTGTTCGAGTGCCGGGCACTCGGCGGCGGCGCCGAGGATCGACGTGGCGGCCTGGTCGGTGAGGATCGCCGCGGCGGCCGGATTGGCCCGGGCATCGGGCTCCCACACGCCCACGTGCACGAGCACGTGCGGGTCGAAGGCAGTGACGGTCTCCACGATCCGGTCGTGTTCGTCGGGATGGATGCGGTGGAACGTCGTGCGCTGGAGGCGTCGGCGCGGCGGGTCGGCGTCGATGCCCGCCAGCGCTCCGACCCAGGGCTCGTCCTCGAGCAAGCTGGCCACCAGCGTGCCGAGTTCACCTCCCACGCCGCTGAGAAACACTCGTTGACCGGCCACGTTCCGAACGCTAGTCGTCCGCGCCGACGAATCTCGGGCTCAGCTCCGGCCGTCGACCGTCACCGTGCGGCCGGTGCGTCCCGCGGCAGCCGGTGGAGTCACGGAGGAAATTGTGACAATCGGGTTACGAAACTGTCGACGAATGTCCTAGGATCCGGTCAAGATCGCCCGACGATCTGCCGAAACCCCATCATCGGCACCGCCGACGCAGCGCCATGTGTGACGCCCACGACGATCTCCCTCCGTTCCCGGCACCGCCGTCGCCGACGCGCCGCTGGTCGCGCCGCCAGCTGTTCGGTGCGCTGGCTGCCGGCGCCGGGGTCGCCGCCGTCGGGATGACCCCGCTCGGCCGAGGCCTCGTGCAGGCGTCGGGGAATGCCCCCCAGGCGCTCGAGGGTCCCGGCTCCGCGCTCAAGACGGCGGAGCGGCTGGCACTCGTGCCCCCCGAGACCGTGCCGTCGCAGACCGTGCCCTCCGAGACCCTGCGGCCCGGCCCGGGGCCCGCACCCGAGGGCAAGCTGATCTTCCCGCTCGATCCGGCCTCGAACTGCTACGTGCTCGACAACTTCGGTGACGCACGTGGCACCAGCCGTCTGCACGAAGGCGTCGACATCATGGGATCTCGGGGTCAGCCGGTGTACGCGGTGGCCGGTGGGATTCTCACCCAGCGGTACACCAACACCGGGACAGCGGGTTGGGGCTGGACGCTCTACGACCCCGACGCCGAACGCCAGTACAAGTACTTCCACCTGGCCGAGGACGACATGGGTCTGGAGGAAGGCGACCGTGTCGAACTCGGCGACGTGATCGGCCTGATCGGGAAGAGCGGCACCTTCGGCGTCGACAACTACCACCTGCACTTCGAGGTGCGCCTCGGCAGTTCGTGGCCGACACAGCCGATCGACCCGCTACCGCTGCTCCACGTGGACACCGACGTCTGCGGCGTCTCCGACCCGCTCCGGGCCTGATCCCCGCTCAGACCCCCGTGGTCAGCGGAGTTCGTGCACGCGCATGATGATCTCGCGTGCGAACGGATCGAGCTGACGCCCGGCGAGCCGTTCGGTGACCTGGATGGCCTGTGTGGGGTCCTCCACCAGGCCGGCCCAGCGGATGTAGCCACCCATGACCCCCACGATGCGGTCGCCGACCTCGTCGGCGTGCACGAGCACCTTGGTGTTGTTGCGCAACAGTTCGCGGATCTCGCCGTAGAGCGCGGCCAGGTACTGGTCGGTGTGCTCGGCGTTGAACGGCCGGTGCCGGTACGGCAGCTGCAGCTCGTCGTAGTTGTGCAGGTTGTGGGGGGCGGCGATGATCGACAGCACGCAGCCGAATCCGTTCTCGCGCAGCCAGATGATCTCCTCCTGGCGGCGGACCCGGCGATGGCTGTCACCCACCCCGCCCGGCCGCTCGCAGATGGCGAGCTTGTCCTTGAGGATCCAGGTGAAGTTGCGGGGGGTGATACCGAGCGCCCACTTGCCGCGGAGACGGGGCGGCATCAGCGGGTGGTTCCGGGGGCAGATTCGGTGTTCATCACGGCGTACCAGACTACCTCGCGGGAGGGTCCGGCGTGACAAGCGAGAGTCGCCCGGTTCGGCGCTCGACACGACCGACCCCCGAGATCTGGCAGGCCGTCGCCTCCCCCCTGGCCACCTCGAGCACCCGTTCCACGCCCGCCATGTCGGGTGGATAGCCCGCCACGTCGAGCCACCGGCGGATGGCACGTCGGGCGAGCGGCAGGGGAGCGGACGCGACGGCGGCGGCATCGGTGGGGTCGATCTCCCCGGCCAGCGACGTGAGCAGGTCGTCGTCGGCGCGGAGCAGGTCGGCCGTGCGCGTGAACAGTGGCGTCACGTCCCGCTCGGCGATGGCGCCGAGCAGCGGCACCACCTCGTGACGGACACGGTTGCGCCGGAAGCGTGGGTCGGTGTTGGAGGTGTCGACGGCGACGCCGAAGCCCTCCGATGCACAGATCGCCCGCGTCTCCGCGGTGCGCAGCGCGAGGATCGGGTGCAGACGTCCGGGCCGGATCGCCGCCAGCCCTGTGGCACCCGCACCTCGCAGCAGAGCGAGGAGCAACGTCTCGGTCTGGTCGTCGGCCGTGTGGCCGGTCATGTGCTCACCGCCGATCGCGGCCCGACGCGCAGCTCGTGCGCGCGCCTCGAGATTGGGCCCGTCCTCCAGCTCGATGCGCTCCAACCGGAACGGCACGCCCAACCGCGCGGCGCTCGCGGACGCACACGTGGCGTCGTCGTCGGCCGAGGCTCGCAGGCCGTGGTGCACGTGCACGGCGGTGACGTCACAGCCGGCGGCGACCGCCAGGATCAGCATCGCCGTGGAGTCGGCGCCACCCGACACGGCACAGACCGCCGGTGAACCGGGCGTCGGGAAGCTGCACCGTTCGAGCACGGCGTCGATGTCGACCCGGTCGGACATGGGTCGGCCGTCGAGCGGGCTAGAGGTCGAGATGCTGCCGGCGCTGCTGGCGGCGGCTCGGATGCTGCTGCGAGCTGACCGACTTCAGGTAGCCGACGACGAGGCCGACGACCACGAGCAGGCCGACGAGAAACAGGGCGATACCGATCCACCAGTGCCAGACGTTGGCTGCGAGCATGATCGTGAGGCTAACCGCCGGAGCCCGGGTGGGGCACAATCAGCGCAGGGTGGGCAGGTGGCGTGATCGGCCGACGCGGTGGGCCGACGCGGTCAACCGACGTCGCCGTCGCCGTCGAAGTCGATCGCGAAGCACTGCTCGATCTTGCCCAGCAGGCCGGGAGGCATCTCGTCGTTGTGGCACTTCTCGGCGACCACGATCTTCAACTCGGCATGGAAGTCGAACGCTCCCAGGCAGTCCATGCATCCGTTGAGATGATGTCTGATGGCGTCGCGTTGGTGGTCGGAGAGTTCACCGTCGAGGAACAGATCCAACTCACGGATCGTCTCGGCGCAATCGGGGATCTCGGCTTCGCTCATCGTCCGTTCTCCTGCCCGCCTTCGACCGCCGGCTCCGATGCCACCAGTCCTCGTGTGAGGGCATAGTCGTGCAACACCTTCTGCATCGCTTTTCTTCCCCGATGCAGCCGTGACATCACCGTGCCGATCGGGATGTCCAGCATCTCGGCGATCTCCTTGTAGGCGAAGCCCTCGACGTCGGCGAGGATCACCGGCAGCCGGAAGTTGTCGGGGAGTTCCTCGAGGGCGCGTTTCACCTCGTCGTCGGGCAGGAGTTCCATCAGCGACTCCTCCGCCGATCGGCCCACCGACGAGTCCTGCAGTGCGCCGAGGTTCTTGCAGAGGTAGAGATCCTCCGTTTCACCGAGATCGACCTCGTCGGGGCGGCGCTGCTTGGCGCGGTACTTGTTGATGTAGGTGTTCGTCATGATGCGGAACAGCCACGCCCGCAGATTGGTGCCCTCGGTGAACGAGGAGAAGCTGCGGAAACCCTTGAGGTAGGTCTCCTGGACGAGATCCTCGGCATCGGCGCGGTTGCGCGTCATCCGCAGCGCCGAGGAGTAGAGCTGGGGTGCGTACTGCATCGCCTGGTCGGCGAACACTGCCTGGTCGGCCATGTCGCGGACCCTATCTGCCCCGGTCCGGTCGGCCCTGTCGGCAGCTCGGACAGGTCAGCGAGTTTCGGGACTGTTCGCCACCTCGACGGTGGCACGTTCCTCCTCGGCCAGATGCTCCACGACGTCGTCGAGCGACTCGATGAACCGGTCGAGCAGGTCGGCGAGTGCGGCGCGCTCGTCGCGGTCGAACGCGGCGAGGATCCGGTACATGGCGATCGAACGACGGGCCACCGGGGCCTCGCGCCGCCGCCGTCCGTCGTCGGTGATCCGCACCAGCACGACACGGCCGTCGTCGGGCGACGCGAACCGTTCGACGAGTCCGTCGGCCTCGAGCCGCTGGACGGCGCGGGTGGCGGTGGAGGGATCGACGCGCAGGCGACCGGCCAACTCCTTCATCGCGCGGTCTCGTCGGGCGAGGAGGTCGAGGGCGTCGAGCTGGCCCTGTTCGAGGGGGGTCTCGTCGCCGAAGAGGTAGTTGCGCAGGGCCGACGCCGACGCCCCGCGACGGAGTTCGATCCACGCTCGCCCGATGCGGCGCGCGTGCTCGGTGTCGACAGGAGTGCGTGAGTCCACCGTGTTCGGCGGCGTCGCGCCTGCCTCGCTCGCAGCTCGTGCCATAGGAATTTGTACGCTAACGACCGATGCCGGGCAGCGACGGAGCGGACGGTGCGGCACCGGCCGGGGATCCCACCGACCCGACGGCGCTGCAGGCACTGCACCCGCTCGCCACCAGCGAGGTCGAGGTGTCACCCACGCTCGTGCACCGTGAGGTGTACACCGCACGCGGACTGCTGAGCGTGCTGTGGCACCGGCCACCGCACGGCACGGAGCACTCCGGCGCCGCCGTCGTCGCCTGCGGCGGAGCGATGGGAGGCATGCTCGGGCCGGGTCACGGTCTCTACCATCATCTGGGTGAGCGGTGGGCCACTCGAGGTGTGCCGTTGCTGCGTGTGGGGTACCGCGAGCCGAACAACCTCGATCTGTGCGCGCACGACCTCGCCTGTGGCGTGGAGCTGGCCCGTGACGCCGGCGCCGAGCGCGTCGTGGTGATGGGCCACAGCTTCGGCGGTGCGGTCGCGATCCGGGCGGCGGTGGTGATGCCGGCGTCGGTGGTCGGCGTGGCCACCTTCGCCACGCAGTCGGCGGGGTGCGAGGTGGCCGGTGCGTTGGGTGGCCGCCCGCTGCTGCTCTTCCACGGCGACCGTGACGAGCTGCTGCCTCCCGAGTCGAGCTGGATCGTGCAGGCGATGGCCGGGAGCGGGGACGTGGTGATGCTGCCGGGCGACGGACACCTGCTCGCACGGAGCGACGCGGTGATCACCGAACACCTCGACGCCTGGCTACCGCTCGTGCTCGGGCTGCACTGAGCCGACTGCCGGCCGGCCCGGCGGCTCAGACGCCCGGTTGCGTGGTGGTCGTGGCCGTGTCGGAGGTGTCGTCGACCGGAGGGGGTTCCTCGCGGGGCCGGTGCTCGAGCGCGTGCAGCAGCTGGGAGATCTCGTGGTGTTCTTCGAGGGGGTGGCGGAGAGGCTGGTGCTCGGCGACCGTGTAGTGGTTGCGCCGGCCGCGACGTTCTCGGTGCAGGTAGCCGTCGAGTTCGAGGTCGACCACGATCTGCATGGCGGTCCGCTCGGTGACGCCGACGAGGTCGGCGATCTCACGGAGGCGGAGGTCGGGTGCCTTGGCGACGGCCAGCAGCACGTGGGCGTGGTTGGTCAGGAACGTCCAGCTGCGTGGTGGCGACTCGTCGTGTCGGGTGTCCGTCACGGTGTCGATCATAGTGCTCATCACCATCGTTTTCAAGAAATCTGAAACATGAGTTGAACTTCTGGTGTTGACGTGCTTGTATGCCTCCCGTGACTTGCGAGGCCGAACCCGAACACCTTCACGACGACTGCACCCGAGGGTGCAGTCGCCCTGCCGCTGTGAGTGCGGTGTCATGAGCACGGTGCTGCTCGCCTGGGCGGTCGTCGGTCCGGCGCTGGTGGCCGTGGCGGTCTCCGGCCGTGGCCGCCCCGCCGACCGGATCGGGAGGATCTGTTCGTGGACCCTGGTGTCGGCAGCCGTTGCCTCGGTGGTGCTGCTCGTCGCCACGGCGACCAGCGACGACGGGGTGCTCCCGGGTCTGGCCGACCTCCCCGCATGGATCGACCTCCGACTCGACCGGTTGAGCGCGGTGCTGCTCGTCGCATTCACGTTGCTCGGCGCGACGGTCGCATCCTTCTCACACCGGGCCCTCGACGAGAGCCCACGGACCGCCTCGTACCACGTCTGGTTGGCCGTCGTGGTGAGCGGTGGTGCGCTGGTCGCCGTGCCGGGTGGTGCGGTCCCGTTGCTGGCCGGCTGGATCCTGTCGGGGTGGGCGCTCGACCGCCTGATCGCCGGCTGGGTCGACACTCCGGCGGCACACGCTGCACGCCGCCGGCTCCGGGCCGCCACGCGTGCCGGCGACGTGGCGCTCGTCGCCGCGATCGTCCTGGGGCTGGCCGTGGCCGGACCGGAGCTGGTCGTCGGATCGCCGTCGGCGGCGACCGATCTCGCCACCACCTCGTTGCTCGGCGTCGGCGCCGACACCCTCTTCGCGCTGCTGGTGCTCGTTGCCGGCCTCGCCCGGTCGGCGCTGTTCCCGTTCCACCGGTGGCTGACCGCCACGCTCTACGCACCCACACCGGTGTCGGCCCTCGTCCACGCCGGCTACGTCAGCGGTGCCGGCCTGCTGCTGATCCGCTTCGCCCCGACGTTCACGGCGGTGGACGTGGCGGTCGTGCTCGCCGTGGTGCTGGCGATCGCCACGATCGCCGTCGGCACGGCCGCCAGCCTCACCCGGCCCGACGTGAAGGGTGCACTGGCCTGGTCGACCGTGGCGCAGATGGCGTTCATGGTCCTGCAGTGTTCGATCGGGGCCTTCTCCAGCGCCGTGGTCCACATCGTGGGGCACGGCATGTACAAGGCGGTGCAGTTCCTCGGTGCCGGCGACACGGTCGCCGCCGGCCTGCAGAAGCGCCGCCGACCGATGGCCGACGCCGACGTCCATCCCGCGCTGCGCCATGCGCTCACGGCGGCGGTGCCCACCGTGGCCGTCGTGATCGGGCTCGTCGTCGGACCGCCCGGGCTCGACGGCGCCGAACGCATCCTGCTCGTCGGCTTCGCATGGTTGGCGATCGCAGCCGGGGTTCGTGGAACGCTCACGGCCGGGACGCTGGCTCCGGCGTCTGCAGCCTCGTCTGCCGCCGTGGGTGGCGTCGTGGCCGGCGTCGTCTACTTCCTCGGCCTGCGGGTGGCCAAGGCCTTCTTCGAGCCGTCACTGGGTGTCGTCGACGTCGACGCCACCATCGGCGAGACCGCCGCGGTGGTGGCACTCGTGGTCGTGGCGGCGATGGCGCTGCTGCTCGCGGTTCCCGGCGCCGGGCGGCTGCGGGCGGACGCCCGCTGGTGGATCGACCGGCTCACCGAGGTCCGGCCGGCACTGCGCACCGACCTCGCCGCCACACCCCGGGTCTCGCCGATCACAGGAGAGGGCCCCCACCCGTCCGGCTCCGACCCGAGCCCGGAAACCGACGATGTCCGGCGGGCCGAACTCCGGGCGCAGGTCGCGCGGGCGGCCGAGGCCGTTGCGCCGCTGTGGCCGTTGTCGTCCTTCGTGGCCGTGAACCCCCTCGGTGGCTTCGAACATCGCAGTTTCGACGACGCCGTGCTCGAGGCTCGTCGCGTGCTGCGCGGACGGGGCCATCGCTCGTTGCAGGAGTTCCGGGACGACCACCGCGCCGGCGTCACCGACGACGACGATCTCGCGTGGGCCATCCACGCCACGGCGTCGGTCGCCTGCGCCCAGGAGCCGCTGGTGGTCGGGCAGCGGTCGGTCCGGCCCGACGAACTCGTCAGGGTCGATCTGCTCCACGGGCCCGACGAGACGCACGTCGTCGAGCCGCGGACCGAACTCGAGCGACGGCTCGGTGTCGACGCCGGGGCGCTCCTCGGCATCGACGAGCTGATCGCATCGTGGCTGACGGACCACGTGGCTCCACCGACGTGGCCGCTCGGTGCCCCGGGGGACGACCTGATGACGACCACCCGGCGTCAGGCGATCCGGCACGCCCGCCGGGCCCTGTCCGCCCCGTCGGTGGAGTTCCTCGAGTCGCTCGGCGACGACCCGATCGACGTGATCGAGCGTTCGCTGACGGCCAGCGGTGTGCGGCCGGCGGACTGTGTCGACGAGCTGCGCGGCCATCTCGCCTCCCTGCCGGGTTGGGCCGGCCACGCCCGGTGGCGGACGGAGTGGGCCCACGCCGACGAGCAGCTGCCGATGGTCCGCCCCTCCGAGATCGCCGCGACCCGTGCCATGCTCGAGGCGGCCACCATCATCGATCTCGAGGTTCGTGGAGCCGGCGCCGTGAACGCACCGGAGACCGCCGAGACGACCGCCGACGGGCCCGGTCGAACGCTCGCCGGGCGCGTCGACATGGTGATCGACCGGCTCGGCCTCGCCCACGACGACACCACTCGTGGGTACGTCGGCGACGTCCTCGCACTCGTGCCCGACACCATGCGGTCGGCGATCTGGCAGGCCGCCCAGGAGCACCACGTCGACCACGGAACACTCAGCCTGCTCGACCGCACCGGAGGTGTCACCGGCATCGACGGCGCCACCGACGACGGCCGGCCCGCCAGCCAGGTGGCACTCTGCATCGACGTGCGCTCCGAAGGTCTCCGCCGGCATCTCGAGGAGCAGCATCGTGACGAGACGATCGGGTTCGCCGGCTTCTTCGGCATCCCGATGAGCACCTGTGAACTGGGATGGAGCCGGCCCGAGCCACGATGCCCCGTCCTCGTCGCACCCAGCGCGGTCGCCACGGAGACGCCCGCCGACGGACACCACGACGATGCCCGGCGCCTGCTCGCCGATCGCCGCGTCCGTGGCGCCGGGGCCTTCGCGCACACGTCGACCAAGCAGCAGCCCGGCGCACCGTTCGCCACGGCCGAGGCACTCGGGTGGATCACGGGTCCCCTCGCTGCGTGGCGGACACTCGCGCCGCCCCATTCGAACGACGCCGAGCACCATGTGCCGCCGACGCAGCTCGGCTTCGACGAGGGGGTCGAGGTCGACCAGCGTGTGTTCTGGGCCGAGTCGGTCCTGCGGACGATGGGGCTCACCGAACGGTTCGCGCGCCTCGTGGTGCTGTGCGGTCACACGAGCTCCACCGTGAACAACCCGCACGCCACGGCGCTGGAGTGCGGCGCGTGTGCGGGAGCGAGCGGTGGCTCGAATGCACGCGCCGTCGCTGCGCTGCTGAACCAGCGCGACGTCCGCTCCGGGCTGTCCGAACGCAACATCCACGTTCCCGACGACACCTGGTTCACCGGTGCGGTCCACGAGACCACGACCGACTCGGTGACCCTGCTCGACGTTCACCTCGCGCCCTCCGACCACGGTGACGAGATCGGGGCGCTCCAGCAACGCCTCGATCTCGCCGCCCGGAACCAGGCCGCCGACCGTGCTCGGTACCTCCCCGGGCCTGCGTCGAGGGTGCGCGACCGCGGCCTCGACTGGGCACAGACGCGGCCCGAGTGGGGCCTGGCCCGGAACGCCGCGTTCGTGATCGCTCCCCGCTCGGCGACGCTCGGGCTCGACCTCGGCGGCCGGGCGTTCCTCCACAGCTACGACTCGCGCTTCGACCCCACCGGGTCGGTGCTCGAGACGATCATGACGGCGCCGCTCGTGGTGGGCCATTGGATCTCCTCGCAGTACTACTTCTCCACGGTGGACCCCGACACGTTCGGCGCCGGCGACAAGCTGCTGCACAACCCGGTCGGCACCGTCGGGGTGATGTCGGGTGCGACCGGCGACCTGCGCGTCGGCCTGCCACTGCAGAGCACCCACGTGGGTGACCGGCCCTATCATCAGCCGTTGCGGTTGCTCGCCGTCGTGCAAGCCGAACCCGCCACGATCGATGCGATCATCGCCCGCAACCCTCTCCTCCAGCGTCTCGTGGAAGGATCGTGGTTGCGGATCGCCGCCCGGCCGCATGCTCACCGGCCCTGGTCGATGCGATCACCGAGCGGGATCTGGACCACCTCGAGCACCGACATCACCGACACCGACACCGACATCAGCAGCAGCACCGACAGCACCGACACCAGCACCAGCACCAGCACCAGCTTGGAGAACTCATGAACACCTGGCACGGATTCACCCCCATGGCCCGCATCGAGGTCGTCATCGGCGGCGAGCAGGTCGCCGCCGTCCGCGACCAGCTGCTGTCGTCCGGCGCCACGGGCTTCACGGCGGTCAACGGTGTCGCCGGCTTCGGCCACCACGGCGAACACGCCGGTCGGCTGCTGTTCAACGACCGCAACAGCTTGTCGATGATCATCAGCGTCGTGCCGCTCGACCGGGTGAAGACCATCGTCGCCGGGATCCGGACGCTGCTCGACCATCACCACGGGGTGGTCTTCATCAGCGAGACCCACGTCAGCCGGCCCGAGTACTTCCAGTCCGACCCCGAGAGCTAGCCGGGCCGGCAGATCGGCACGTGCTGCGATCAGCCAGCAGCCCGACCGTCCGGCCGCTCGCTCATCGCCGTCGATCCTGGAGCCCAGAAGGGGAATCGAACCCCTGACCTACGCATTACGAGTGCGTTGCTCTACCGACTGAGCTATCTGGGCGCGCAGTTGCGCAGCGCGTGAGGCTATCGGCGCGCCAGCGGATCGCGCCCGTCCCACGTCCCCGTGGAACCGTACGGCTCGAAGCGGGCGAACATCTCCTCGCCGTACCAGTCCTCCTCGCGGGTGCGACGCACCACCTCGACGTGGTCGGGCATCGAGTAGGCGAACGTCCGGGCGGCATCCAGCGACTCCCACAGGCTGAACGTGGCGAGCCGGCCCACCGGCGCCTCGCCCACACCGACCACGTCGATCAGCCCCTCACTGCGGTGCAGCTCGTCGTCGACGGCCCCACCGGCCGCAGTGAACGCCTTCCAGGCGCTGCGCTTCACGTCGGCGCGCGTGATGATCGCCACCGGTCCGTCGGCCGATCCCGGCGCGAGCCCGGCGAGCGGGTCGACGCCACGCCAGGTGCCGTGGCCTCCCAGGCTCCGGAGCCGGACGTGCCAGCTCTCGGCGGCGTGCTCCCATCGCCGGGCGATCCGATGGGAGGCGAGGAATGCCTCCAGATCCTGTTCGTGTTCCCACACGGCGAAGAGTGCGGTTCGGGCGAGATCGGCGCCGGCGCTGGTGTCGTCGCCCGATCCCGTGCCGAGTGCCCGCCAGAACCGCAGGCCGCCGACACGGGCGAGCCGTGGGCGGTCGACACCCAGCCGTGCCAGAGCGAGTGGCGTCTTCCAGACCGGTTCGCGGATCAGGTGGAACGACGCGATGCGAGTCATGCATCGGCCATGCTGTCACCGATGGACACCGACGTCGTGGTCGCCCTGTCGGTCACGATCGTGATCGGGTACGTGATCGGGTCGGTCCCGGTCGCCAACGTGGTGGCGCGACGGCAGGCGTCGCTCGACCTGCGGCACGTGGGTGACCGCAACCCCGGCTACTGGAACGCCAAGGAGACGCTGGGGAGGAGGGCAGCGGTCCCCGTGTTCGTCGGTGATTCGCTGAAAGGGGTGGTCGCCGCCCTGGCCGCTGTGGGCGTGGAGGCGGCGTTCGACCTCGACGTGTGGGGGCTCGCCTACGCGGGCACGGGCGCGGCGATGGTGGGCCACGCCTTCCCCGTGTTCGCCGGGTTCCACGGAGGTCGCAGCGTGCTCACGTTCGCCGGTGGTGCGGCGGTGTACGCCACCCTGCCGTTCGCTGCCGCCATCGCCGCACTGTCGGCGGCGTTCGGCGTGTCGCGCTCGTTCGCCGTCGGAGCCCGCGTCGGGTTCGTCGCGTTCCCCTTGGTGCAGCTGGTGATCGAGGGCCCGTATCGCACTGCGGCCACCGGCGTGCTGATGACGTTCATCGGCATCCGGTTCGCGATGGCCGCCCGGGCGGGCGGGCCCTGACACCGACCCGCGGCGCCGGCCAGGGGCCGCCGGGTTTCGGCGCCGGTGACGGCGGGCATCCGCCAGCACGGGAGGCTGGTGTCGCAACATGGATATCGAGACGATCGTGGAGCACACGGGAGAGATCGTCGAGCTGGTCGGGGTCGCCGTCATCGTGGGCGGACTCGTGGTCGCATTCGTTCAGCTGTTGCTGCGCTTGCGACACGACGGCCGGGAATCCGCGTATCGCGTCACTCGGCAGTCGATCGGTCGGTCGATCCTGCTCGGGCTCGAGATCCTCGTTGCCGGCGACATCATCCGCACCGTCGCGCTCGATCCCACGTTCACCTCCGTCGGGGTACTCGCGATCGTCGTCCTGATCCGCACGTTCCTGTCGTTCACCCTGGAGGTCGAGATCACCGGACGGTGGCCGTGGCAGGCCAGTGCGCGAGAGATGTGAGCGTCGGCCCGTCGGCCCCCCGTCCGACCCCGACCCCGTTCAGCAGTCAGCCGTAGGAACGTCCGCGCCAGGTCTGGCGACCTCGCCGCATGATCCCCCGGCCGATGGCGGCCACGGCGAGCGGATCGGCGAGCGGGCTCAGCCAGTAGGCCGGTCCCGTGCGCTGGTAGGCGCGACGGGTGCCCACGAGCGTGCCCAGGCGAGCCGCGAGCAGCACTGCGTCGAGCAGGTCCGCCCGCCGGGCGACCACCCGCAACAGCGGGAGGGCCTGGGCGACGCCGACCACGGCGAGGTCCGCCAGCTGGCGGCGCAGCGGCTCCACCCCGGGCAGTGCGAGCGATCGTCCCCATCCGGTCCAGGTGTCACCGAACGACTCGAACATGCGCACGGTCAGCATCTCGCTGCCGTCGAGGAATCCCACACGGTGCCCGTCGGCGGCCAGCCGGCGAGCGAGGGCGATGTCCTCCACCACCTCGCCGGCGACCGGCGCCATCGCCCCGGCCTGCAGGAAGCGGTCGCGGTGGAACGCCGTGCACTGGCCGTTGGCCATCGTGCGGTCGGCACTCGACGGGGCGGTGCCGGGAGGGCCGAAGCGGTAGACGAGCGTGGTCAGCATCGCGGGATGGAGCCACCGGCTGCCCGGTGTGGGGCAGTCGAAGCGACCACCGACGGTCAGCAGGTCGAGCCGATCACCGATCGCCCGGGCCACCAGCGCCGGCGCGAGCTCGGGCACTGGACGGGTGTCCGCATCCAGGGTCACCACCCAGTCGCCGGTCGTGGCCTCGATGCCCTGCTGGAGCGCCCACGCCTTGCCGGCCCAGCCGTCCGGCAGCGTCCGGCCGGCGAGCACACGGGCGCCTGCCTCGGCGGCGACGGCGGCGGTGGCGTCGCTCGACTGGTCATCGACCACGATCACCTCGCGCACCCCGGGGGCGCCCACCACGGCGTCGAGCAGGGGACCGATCCGCGCCGCCTCGTCACGGGCCGGGACCACCACGCTGATCGAGGCTGCCGGGGTGACGGTGGGTCGGACCGGCGCCGCGACGGTCGCAGCCCGTGCCAGCCGCTGCAGCGCGACGGCCCCCGTCGCTGCGCGTGCGACGATCGAGGCCAGGCGCATCAGCCGGCGGGATCGGCTCACCGCTGCTCGGCTTCGGTGTCCGCCGGGCTCGGCGTCTCCGCTCCGGTGATCATCTCGGCCACGATCCGGGCGCTGGTGGCCACCAGGGGCAGGCCGCCGCCGGGATGGCTCGAGCCGCCGACGAGGTAGAGGCCGTCGCGGGCGCCACGGTTGCCGGGCCGGACGAAGGCGGCACGCCGGCCGTTCGACGACGTGCCGTAGATGGCGCCGCCCGGCGACCGGTACCGATCGGCGATGATCGCCGGGGTCATGGCGTGGACGAACTCGATGCGCTGTCGGAGGTCGACGCCGTTGGCCGCCAGCCGATCGAGCACGAGCTTGCCGTACGCCGCTTCGTCGATCTCGGCGCCGGCGGGGGCGTTGACGAGGACGAACCAGTTCTCGCAGCCGTCGGGCGCCTGGGTCGGATCGGTGACCGACGACACGCAGGCGTAGATCGTCGGGTCGGCGGCCGGTCGGCCGGCGTCGAGATCGTTGTACTCGGCGGCGTAGCTCTCGGAGAACCACACGTTGTGGTGGCCGATGCCGGGTGTGGTGCCGCGCACGCCGAGACACAGCACGAATCCGCTGGTGGAACGGTCGGCACGGCGCACCTGCTTCAGCGCCGAGTCGTCGGGCAGCAGGTCGGCGTAGAGGTGTTCGGCGTCGACGTTGGCCACCACGTGCTCGGCGTCGAGTGCGGTGCCGTCGGCGAGTTCCACGCCCCGGACCCGGCCACCGTTGCGGCGGCTCGATGCGCCGTCGGCCGGCTCGGCGACGGTGATCCGGGCGACGTCGGCGCCGGTGCGGATCTCCACGCCCGTGTCGAGAGCGACGCGTTCGAGGGCCACGCGCAGGGTGTCGAGGCCGCCCATCGGATACCAGCAGCCGTAGCGCGCCTCGATGTGCGGGATGCAGGCCAGCGTGGCCGGTGACTCGTAGGGCGACGATCCCGAGTAGGTGGCGTAGCGGTCCGCCCACTGCACGAGCCGGTCGTCGTCGAAGGTGGCGGCGGCCGCATTGTGCAGTGTGCGCAACGGATCGATCGACGTGAGATCGCGCGGCGACCGCATGCGCTTCAGCAGCGACCAGGGATTCGACATCGGGCCGGCGAAGAACGTGCGCTCGGCCACGTCCCAGATGCGACGTCCACGGGCGTCGAAGCGCCGCCACTGCGCACCGGCGCCGGGTTCGAACTCGTCGAATGCGGCGGTGGTGGCATCGGCGTCGCCGTGGACCGTCAGCGACGATCCGTCGCGCCAGTGGTAGTGGAACTGTGGATCGAGGCGGACCATCTCCACCTCGTCGTCGAGCGTTGTCCCGGCAGCGCGGAAGACCTCGTCGAACACGTGGGGAAGCGTCACCAGCGACGGTCCGAGATCGAAGGTGAAGCCGTCGCGGCGCAGGGTGGCCAGCTTGCCGCCGACCACGTTGCGGCGTTCGAGCACGGTCACGTCGTGGCCCGCCGCCCGCAGTCGGATCGCGGCGGCGAGCCCTCCGGCTCCGGCACCGATGACGATGGTGCGGCCGTCAGCCACGGAGCTTCCCCACCACGGCGGCGGCGGCGATCGGCAGCATGCCGGCACCACCGACGACGGCGACGAGGGGGTCACGGAAGAACCTGGCGAAACCGAGCGTCTCCATCACCCCCATGTAGGCATACTCGCCGACCAGTGTGGCGTCGGCCCCCGACGCCTGGGCGCTCGGCGGCAGGGTTGCCTCGAGCAGCGCCATCACGCCGAGACCGGTGAGGAACCACCCGGCGAAGTTGCTGAGCGGGATCCCCCGGTACACGCCGCGCCGGGCCCAGGTCCAGTAGCCCTCGCCCACCATCTGCGGGTCGAGGAACAGGTCCCATGCGGTGAGCGCAGCCGATCCCAACGCGGCGCGGGTCGCCGGTGTCGATCGGGCGCCGAGGGCGGCATGGGCGGCTTCCCGTGCGGGCAGACCCAGCGCGAACCAGGCCAACGGCACGATCGCGGGGACGTGGGCGACCTTCGGTCGCAGGGCGGCGGTGTAGGAGTAGCGACCGAAGGGCAGGCCGGTGGAGGTGCCGATGCGCTCCACGACGGTCGTGGCCACCGCCGTCGCCGCCGCTGCCGTACCGGCGCGACGACCGCCCCACCGTCGCGTCGCGTTGGCCGTGGTGGTGGCGAACGACCCCACCACCACCACGCTCGACAGCACGCGCCGGGCCCGTCCACCCTGGGGCAGCAGCGGTGTGGCGATCATGCCGGCCACGGTGGCCAGGCCGGCGACCCCGGCAACCGACCCCGCAACGCGTGAACAGTGTGCGGCCGGTGGCCGCACACTGTTCACGCGTTCGGCGGGGGTGGTGGTCACGGGCGGAGGAGCTTGGCGACCATCGCCGCCTTCTCGGTGGTCGACACGCTGGCGCGGGAGGTGAACACGTCGTAGTCCTGCGCCTCGATCTTGTCGAGGATCCGCCCGTAGAGGGCATGGGCGGCACCGACGCACTTCGCCGACCGGTCGGGGAGCATGGCGATGCCGATCTCCGCCGAGGCGTAGAGGTCGCGGCAGCGGGCGATCTCGAAGCGCATCAACTCGACGAACTCGGGGGTCACCGTCCGCTCGGTGAGGTCCACCTCGAACCGGCGAGTGTCCTCGAGTGGCACGTACTGGCGGCCGCGGTCGAGATCCTCGTCGATGTCGCGGAGGAAGTTGGTGAGCTGGAACGCGTTGCCGAGGTCGCGGGCGTGCGGCAGGGCGGCGTCGTAGTCCGTCGGTTCGAGGATCGGCAGCATCATCTCGCCGATCACGGCGGCCGAGCCGTCCATGTAGACGAGCAGGTCGTCCCACGTGTCGTACGACTCGATCGTGAGATCCATGGTCATCGACCGGAGGAAGCGGTGGAACGCCTCGGTGTCGATGTCGAACGCCCGCACGGTGTGGACCACGGCCTTCAGCACGGGATCGTCCGACCGGCCCGCCCGGAGATCGGCGAAGAAGCGGTCACCGAAGTCGACCAGTGCTGCGGCGCGCACCTCGGTGGGCACGTCACGGCCACCCTGCGACGGGATCTCGTCGACGATGTCGTCGGCGTACCGGGCGAACGCGTAGAGCGCGTGGACGTGGTGCCGCTTCACCTTCGGCAGCACCTTGGTCGACCAGTAGTACGTGGTTCCGTGGCGCTTGTTGAACTGGCGGCACAGCTCGTAGCTCTCGTCGAGCGTGACGGGACCTTCGGGCAGCAGGTGGGTCGTGGGCGTCGGCGGCGACGGGTCGATCCGCAGGAGACGTCGGGCCGCGGCGACGGGTTGCGGGGACATCAGCGGCGTGCCGCGTACTGGTCGACCCGGGCGGCTGCGAGCTTGCCCGACACCAGCACCATGGGAACGCCCACGCCGGGAAGGGTGGACGATCCGACGAACACCAGCCCGGGCACGCGTTTGTCGACGTTGTTGGGCCGGAACGGCCCCGTCTGGAAGAAGGTGTGCGCCAGTGCGAACGGTGTCCCCTGCTCCATGCCCATGCGTTCCCAGTCGGTGGGGTCGTAGACCTCCTCCACGACGACGTCGGTGGGATAGCCGAGGGCCGCCGTGCGATCGCGCAGCGACTGCACGATCCGATCGCTCTCGCGTGACCAGTCGATGGTGCCGCTGAGGTTGGGAGTGGGCTCGAGCACGTAGATGCTCGAGCAGCCGTCGGGGGCGAGGGAGCGGTCGTCGAGGCTGTGCAGCGTGACGAGTATCGACGGGTCGGGCATCCGCACGCCGTCGTCGATGAGGGCCTTGAACGACCCGTCCCAGTCCCTGCCGAAGTGGATGTTGTGGTGGCTGGCGTCGGCGGGCGGCAGGCCGTTCACGCCGGCGACCCACAGCAGGCACGACGGTGAGTACTGACCGTCGCGTGCCGCGCGGGGCGGTTTGATGCCGGGCAGCAGCTCGCGATACGCCACGGGGAGATCGGGGTTGCAGACCACGGCGTCGGCGTCGAGACGTTCCGAGCCACCGATCTCGACACCGGTGACCGGGCCGCCGTTCGGCCGGCGGAGGATGCGGGTGACGGGCGAGTCGTAGCGGATGTCGACGCCGGCGGCGCACACGGCGTCGGCGAGGCCGGCGGCCATCATGTGCATGCCGCCCTCCGGCACGAACACGCCCTCCACCGAGTCCATGTAGGTGATCACGGCATAGAGAGCCAGTGCCTCGTAGGGGGCGAGGCCCGCGTACATCGACTGGAAGCTGAAGATCCGCTGCAGGCGGTCGTCGTCGAAGAACGAGGCGACCTTCTTGCCGAGCTTGCCGAAGCCGCCGATCTTCACCAGTTCGAGTCCCGATCGCCACGGCTTCACGAGGTCGAGGGGCGAGTCGAAGTTCGCGTCGATGAAGGAATCCATCTCGGCGCGGTAGAGGCGCTCGAGCCATTCGCAGAACCGGCCGAACGCCTCGGCCTCCTTCGGACCTGCGAATTCCCGGATCTCCTGGCTCATGGCCTCGCGCCCGTGGCGCACGAACAGCGTCGAGCCGTCGTCGTACACGGCGCGGTACATCGGATCGACCGGGTTGACCGTGATGTGGTCCTTCATCTCCGCGCCGGCGGCGTTGAAGGCCTCCTCCAGGAGGTTGGGCATCGTGAGCACGGTGGGGCCGTTGTCGAGCCGGAAGCCGTCACGCAGGATCATCCCGGCGCGCCCGCCCGGCATCGAATCTCGTTCGACGATCGTGACCTGATGGCCGGCACGGCTGAGGTGAGCGGCCGCCGACAGCCCGCCGAGCCCCGCACCGATCACCACCACCTTCATCGGGGTGTCTCCGTGGGTGTGCGGGGGGCGATGTTCGGGCAGGGGTGTCTCATACGGTTCTCCAGCTGACGTACTCGGCGAGGGCGACGAGTTCGTCGCGTGCGGTGTCGACGATCGGCGCCGTGGCGATGGCGGCGACGGCGGTGTCGGTGAGTTCGCTGATGTGTGCCTCGAGGGCGTCGAGTGCCCCGGTGTCGACGATCACCTGCTGGATCCGGCTCACGGCATCGTCGTCGAGGCCGGGCTTCCCGACGAGGTCGAGGACCGCACGCTGGCTCTCGTCGGCGCGTACGACGGCCCTCGCCAGCAACGGTGTGGGCTTGCCCTCGCGGAGGTCGCCGCCCACCGGTTTGCCCGTGACGTCGGCGTCACCGAACGCGCCCATCACGTCGTCACGCATCTGGAAGGCGTCGCCGAGCGGGAGTCCGTAGTTGCTGAGACAGGGCAGCAGCTCCTCGGAGCGTTCTGGTGCGGCGAGCACGGCGCCGAGGTGCAGCGGACGCTCGATGGTGTACTTGCCCGACTTGTACCGGCAGATCCGTTCGGCCGCGACGACGTCGCGGACGCTCTGGACCGACCCGACGATGTCGAGGTACTGGCCGATGTTGAGCTCGATGCGGAGTTCGTTCCAGATCTGCATCGCCTCGACGGGAGCGCCTTCGAGCAGCTGGTCGGCGTACACGAACGCCAGGTCGCCGACGAGGATCGCCACGCCCTCACCGAACCGCCGTGACTCGCCGGCCCAGCCCTGTTCGGCGTGCCGGGCCGCGGCGACGGCGTGGGTGGTGGGCTGGCCGCGGCGGGTGTCGGCGTCGTCCATCACGTCGTCGTGGAACAGCGCGAAGGCGTGCATCAGCTCGAATGCCGCACCGGCGTCGATGTCGACCTGGTCGGTCGCTCCGCCGCCGGCGCCGACGTAGCCCCAGTGGCAGAACGCGGGTCGCAGGCGCTTGCCGCCCGACATGACGAGGCGCCGGATCTCGTCGATGGGCTGTCCGAGGGCGGGGTCGAAGGCGGCCCAACGGTCACGCTCCTCGGTGAGGAGTTGGTCGAGGCGTGCATCGACCCGTTCGGCGATGGCCCTCAGGCTCGGAGGCGGAGTCCCTGGCACGTGGATGGAGGCTAGTGCCACCCCCGGACTCCTGCGTCGGCGTGCGGTCAGCCGTCGTCGGGGCCGGTGTCGAGAGTGGCGTCGAGGTCGGCGGTGACCTGCTCGATGCGGAGCTGGGCGTCGGAGATCTTGGTGCGGCACAGCGTGATGAGCTCGGCGGCGCGAGCGACCCGGTCGGCGAGGTGGTCGACGTCGACGTCGCTGCCTTCCAGCTCACGCAAGATGGCGTCGAGCTCGTCGAGTGCGGCGGCGTAGCCGGGGGTGGTGGCGCGTGAGTCGTCGCTCATGGGTCGGTGCTCCTGGGGGTGTGCGGCGGGTTCGTGGCGGCGCTCGTGTCGGTGACGGCAGCGTCGATCCGGCCGTCGGCGACGGCGACGGTGAGGACGTCGTCGACGTCGACGTCGGTGATCGAGCGGACGATCGAGCCGTCGGCTCGCCGGGTGATCGACCAACCACGGGCGAGTTGGACGGCAGGGTCGAGTGCGGCGATCCGGGCGGCGACGAGGTCGAGTCGGCCGTCGGCGCGCTCGACGTGGGACGTCGCTCGTTCGAGCATCCGTCTCCGGGCCTGGTCGAGCCGCGTGTCGGCGCGTGCGAGCGCGGCGGGAGTGGCGCGCGCCAGCGTGTCGATCCGCATCGACAGCCGCTCGTCGGCACGCTCGACCGCGGCGTGGGTGCGGCGGGCGATGCGGTGGGCGCACTCGGACAGCGTGGAGCCGGAGCGCGTCAGGGCGGCGTCGGCCTCGCGGAGGATGCCTGCGTAGCTGGCTTCGGCGGTGGCGGCGAACGCCGTGACCCGGGCGATCAGCTCGCCGGCACAGGCCGTCGGCGTCTTCAGGGAGGTGTGGGCGACCTCGTCGGCGACGCTGCGGTCGACTTCGTGGCCGAGCCCGGTGAGCACCGGGATCGACGACGACGCGATGGCACGGGCGATCGGTTCGGCATCGAACACCGCGAGCTCGTTGCGGGCACCTCCACCGCGGATCACGACGATCACGTCGAGGTCGCGGTGGCGGGCGAGGGTGTGGATCGACGACGTGATCATCGCCTCGGCCACGTCACCCTGGACGCGCGTGTCGATCACGCTGAGCCCGAACCCGATGCCGCTGCGGTCGAGTTCGTCGTGGAAGTCGTGCCAGGCGGCCGTGCCGACACTCGTGACCACACCGATGCGCAGTGGTACCGCCGACAGCGGGCGCTGCCTGTTGGCGTCGACGAGGCCGTCGGCCACGAGCCGGCGGATCACCTCGTCGCGCGACTGGGCGATGTCGCCGAGCGTGTACTTCGGGTCGATGCCCGACATCTTCAGCCCGATGCGGCCCATGGGGGCGTAGTAGTCGAGGTGACCGAACACGCGCACCTTCATGCCATCGGCCAGGCGGAGGCGGTGCTTGCGCAGCAGCGGCCGCAGCCGCATCCGCGAGTTGGCGAAGAACTGCACGTTGACGACGGCCCTGCCCCGGCCGTTGCCGCCGTCGGTGTCGTCGACGAGCGTGAAGTAGGCGTGGTTGCCGCGGTCGTTCCAGCCGGAGATCTCGCCCCGCACCCAGACCCCGTCGGAGAAGCCGCGGCGGAGCGTGTCGTTGATCGCACCGGCCAGCTCACCGACGCTGTACGTCGGATTGGCGGGGTCGTCGACCTCCTCGTCGAAGTCGAACGCGGGCTGGTTCACGGACCCGATTCAATCAGCCGGGGACGATGGCCGGTCGCCGGGCGGGGGTCGACGATGGCACGAGTGGTCAGGCTCCCAGCGCCCGGACACCGCCGCCGGGCGGCGTGTCGGCGTCGTCGGTGGTCGAGGTGGCCGCGTCGACGGCGAAGAGTTCCCCGTCGACCGGCAGGCCACGGGCGAGACGGAGTTCGTCGAGCTGGCGCAGCGGCTTCTCGAGTTGGCGGCGGCGGGTGCCCGACAGTTGCTCGAACGCCTTGTCGACCGTCTCGAACTTCTTCTTCACCGCGTCGACCTGGTCGGCGTACTTGCGCCACTGCGTGCCGAACGAGCCGAGCAGCTTCAGGATCTCGTCACTGGTCTGCTCGATCATGAAGTTGTCGAAGGCCTGGCGGATGACCCCGAGGAACGCGAACAGGGTGAGTGGTGAGCAGAGCACCACCTTCTGGCCCATGGCCTCGTCGAGCAGGGCGGCGTCGTGTTCGTGGATGAAGCCGGTGAGCTGCTCGTTGGGGATGAACAGCAGCACGTAGTCGACCGACGGGCTGTCGCTCTCGTTGGCGTAGTCACGCTTGGCCAGTTCCTTCACGCGCAGGCGCACGTCCTGCAGGAACCGCTTCACGTGGGCCTCGCGCTCGGCGTTGGTGCCGGCTTCCAGATAGCGCAGGTACGACGCCATCGGGAACTTCACGTCCATGTAGAGCGAGTGGCCCTTCGGCATGGGGAACGTGTAGTCGGGTCGCCCGCTGCCGCCGTCGATCTGGGTCTGCTTGACGTAGTTGAGGTTCTCCTGGAAGCCGGCGAGGCGGAGCACGTCTTCGGCCATCCGCTCGCCCCAGTTGCCGCGGGCCTGTGGGTTGGCGAGCGCCTCACGGAGCGCACGGGTGGAGTCGGCCAGCGTGCTGGCGATCTCGGCGTGCGCCTGCAGCGAGTTGGTGACCTGGCCGAAGTTCTCGGCGCTGCTGCGGCCGAGGGTGGTGACCATCTCGCTGAGCTTGGAGAGTTCGGCGCGCATCTCGGCATGCACCTGGTCGAGCCGCGAGTCGATGACGTCCTTCTTCGACGCGAGGTCGGAGTTGGTCTGGTCCCGGGCCGTCTGGGCGAGGGCGCCGAAATGCTCGCGCTGCAGCACCGCCGACTGTTCGAGGGCGGCGGCGACGGCGGCGTCGCGTTCGGAGACGGCCTGCTCGCGGGCCTGGGCGACGGCGCCGCGGACGGCCGTGTCGATCGCCACCTGGAGGGCCTCGCTGGTGGCGGCCTGCTCGGCAGCACGCTCGTCGGCACGCCCGGCGGCGCGGGAGTCGGCCCGGCGGGTGGCGAGCACGTAGCCGCCGACGGCGGCACCCACGGCCGGTAACACGGCGATCAGCAACACGGCGATGTCCATGTACTCCATGATGACAAGGGGCTGTCACAGCCTTCGCGGATGCCCTCTCTCCGACCCCTGCGCACCCGGATCGGGCCCGGGCGTCAGGGGAGGCGGGGTGGCAGGACGAAGCAGCGGTCGGCGAGGGTGCCGAGGGCGTAGCTCTCGTAGTCGACATCGAAGTCGGCGTACAGGTTGCGGCACGACTCGCTCCAGGCGAGGGCCTCCGGAGAGGAGATCCGGTGCACCACCTGCATGATCCCGCCCTCGTGGACCCGGTACTCGGCCCAGGTGCCGGGGAAGTCCTTCGTGCACCCGACCTCGATCGACGGCACGCCCGACAGCGTCATCGGGCGCACGCGGTGCCGGTGGGTGTGGCCGGCGGCGTAGGCCACGATCGACGGGTGACGTGCCGCGACCCGGTCGAGTTCGTCGCTCGAATCGGGGTGCAGTCCGAAGTAGTCGTCGCTGCGCTTGCCGTCGGGCCCGCCGATCCACTGCTGGTGGTGGCCCATCACGAACACGGGCCGCCCGTCGCCGTCCGCCTCGGTGGCCACGTGGTCGTCGAGCCACTCGATCTGCTCGGTCTCGATCTCACCGGTGGTGGCACCGGGGATCGTCGTGTCGAGCAGCGCCACCACCACGCCCGGCAGCTCGATCCACCGGTCACCGGCGTACTCGGCCTGGTGCCGGTAGGCGTCGTGGTTGCCACGCACCACGTGCAACCTGGCGCCGAACGGATCCCGGTAGCAGGATTCGAACGCCGCCCACTCCTGCGGGCGCCCATCGACCGACAGGTCACCCTTCACGATCACCGCCGCCGGGTCGATGGCGGCGATCTCGGCGGCGGCGGCACGGTTCATCACCTCGGGATACGGGTCGGCGCCGGGGGCAGAGCGGCGGATCGGGCCGTCGGTGAGGTCGTCGATGCGCCCGGCCTCGGTCTCGCCGAAGTGCACGTCGTTCACCGTCGCGAACCGGCACCGCAACTCGCCCGGCGGGGTGGGCAGCGTGTGCACCGTCGTGCCGTCGAGGCGGTGCTCGGCGTCGGCAGCGAGACCCTCGTAGCGGTGCACGGCGGTGCCGTGGTGGAGCACGGCGAGGTCGTCGGCGACCGTGGTGACGTCCATGGGGGTTCCGGGGCGTGGCAATCGATGGGTGAGTCGGGCGGGGTCGTCCTGAGTCGACGGCGTCGCCGTCAGGTCCTCACCACGATGGAGCTGACCACCTTGTCGTGCCAGGTCTGCTTCTTGTCGTCCCACAGCATCCAGAGGTAGCCGAGGTAGATGATCTGCGCCGAGATGAACACGGCGAACAGCGAGCGCCCGAGCGCCCGACCGAAGCCGAGTGGCTCACCGGTGGACTCGCCGACCACCTTGATGCCCACGATCCTGCGACCCCAGGTCTGACCGGTCCTGCCGAGCGCCCGCACGTAGATGAACGCCACGACGAGGTAGCCGACGACCCCGAGCAGCACGGCGCCGACCAGCAATCCGGCATCGGGCGCCCCGCCGGGACAGACGATCTCGCTGGTGCCGTCGAAGTTGTCGACGAGTTCGCAGTCGGCGAACGATGCCACGCCCATCACCAGTGCCGGAATCAGGAACACCAGGCCGAGCAGCCCGTACAGCAGCCCGTCGAGCAGGTAGCCGCCGAGCCGGATGCCGAATCCGGCACGCTCACCGCCGACCGGCCCCGACGGCCCGGCGCCGTAGCCCGGTGCGGTGGTGACGGCACCAGGGGGCGGCGGTACCGACCCGAAACCGGGCGTGCCGGGGGGCGGACCCGGTGGCGGCGGTGGCGGCGGCGGGGTGGGGGGTCCCTGCCCGGGTGGCGGCGGTGGTGGCATGGCCATGACGCGAGTGTGCCAGATTCCGCCGGTCCGGTCTCGGGCAATCAGGGATGGGAGCCGCGGCGCGGCTGTCGAGGTGCGTCGGTACCCACGCGAGTGTGGGAGGTCCGGCCGATCAGCGATACGGGCGGTCGCGGCGGGCGGGAACGGGCTTCGACCACCAGCGCCCGCTGAAACGCCACGCCGAGCGGCGGGGCGTCGTCGTCGTCTCCATCATCACCGGCTTGGGCCACAGTGCCTCGGTGGCGGCCATGATCGCCACGACCTCCTCGTCGGAGGGTGCAGGAGTGATGGTCGGCTCAGTCATCGTCGGCCATCCTAGGGGTGTCGGTCATGCCGGGGTCTCGTCGTCGATCGACCAGCTGGCGCGCGGTGGGCGGGTGACGACCGTGCCCGCCACGTTGTCGTGGAACGTCCGTCGTTGCGCATTGCCGAGCGCCGTCAGGAACCCGACGAGCAGGATCGGCGACACCACGTAGCGGATCACGAACCGCACCCCGGCGTCGCCCGCCGACACGTGCCTGCCGTTGCGGGCATCGACCACCGTGGTGCCGGCCACGCGGTTGCCGACCGACTGGCCCGTGCGGGCAACGCCCCTCGCGTACACCACCGTGGCGACGACGAACCCGGCAGCGCCGAGCGCCACGCCGGCGAGGATGGCGCCGGCCGACCCCGACAGCATCAGCACCCAGCCGGGCAGGGTGAGCAGCAGGACGACGGCGGTGTCCACCAGCAGACCGAGCGCCCGGGCGCCGAAGGAGGCGAACTCGGGCCGGAAGTCCAGCCCTCCCTCGGATTCGATCACGGCGGCCGGCGCCCGTTCGGGCCGTGCCACGTCGGTCGGTCGGGTGAGGGGAGCTCCCACCGCCGGTGCCGGAGGGGCTGCGTCGTCGTCGATTCGCCTCAGCAGGTCGGCCAGGTCGTCGTCGACCGCCGGTGATCGTGGTGTGGCGGGAGCCGGCTCGGTGGACGGAGACGCGGCGGGCGTCGCCGACGGAGGCGGTGGCGGGGGAGTTGACGGCGAAGGAGGTGGTGGTGGGGCAGTGGTCGGCCCGGTGGGCGACGTCGGCAACGGCGGCGGAGCGGGCGTGGTCGTGGAACCGGAGGACGCCGATTTGGGCGGTGGCGGCGGAGCCGAGGGAGACGTCGGCGGTGACGAGGGTTCCGGGGGCGGCGTCGACGAGGGAGGTGGGGGTGGAGGCAGCGGTGGGCGACCGGCCATCAGAGCGGCACGTTGCCGTGCTTGCGATGGGGGAGCTCCTCGCGCTTGGTGGCCAGCATCTTCAGGCCCGCCACCAGCTTCTGGCGGGTCTCCGCCGGATCGATCACGTCGTCGATGTAGCCCCGTTCGGCTGCCGCGTACGGCGTGGCGTACTTGTCGGTGTACTCCTGCACGAGCTCGGCGCGGCGCGCGACCGGGTCGGCCGCCTGCTGCAGCTCGCGCCGGTACACGATCTCGACGGCACCCTGCGGGCCCATCACGGCGAGCTCGGCCGTCGGCCAGGCGAACGCCAGGTCGGCGCCGATGGACTTCGAGTTCATCACCACGTAAGCCCCTCCGTAGGCCTTGCGGGTGATCACCTGGATGCGTGGCACCGTGGCCTCGCAGTAGGCGTAGAGGAGCTTGGCGCCGTGGCGGATGATGCCGCCGTACTCCTGGTCCACGCCGGGAAGGAATCCGGGGACGTCCACGAACGTCACGAGCGGGACGTTGAACGAGTCGCAGGTGCGCACGAATCGTGCGGCCTTCTCCGACGACTCGATGTCGAGCACGCCCGCCAGCACCTTGGGCTGGTTGCCGACGATGCCCACGGGCGCGCCGTCGATGCGGGCGAAGCCGCACACGATCGACTTCGCCCAGTGGGGGAAGTACTCGAAGAACTCGCCGTCGTCGACGACGTGGCGGATCACCTCGACCATGTCGTAGGGCAGGTTGGGGCTCGCCGGCAGGATGTCGCGCAGTTCGGGGCACAGCCGGTCGGGATCGTCGCCGAGGTCCTCCACCGGTGGTTCCTCGAGGTTGTTCGACGGCAGGAACGACAACAGGAAGCGCACGTCGTCGAGACAGGACTTCTCGTCGTCGGACACGAACGTGGCCACACCGGACTTGGTGGCGTGGCTCATGGCGCCGCCGAGCTCTTCGAGGGTGACGTCCTCGCCGGTGACGGTCTTCACCACGTCGGGTCCGGTGATGAACATGTGGCTCGACTCGCGCACCATGAAGATGAAGTCGGTCATCGCCGGGCTGTAGACGGCGCCGCCGGCGCACGGCCCGAGGATCACCGAGATCTGGGGAACGACCCCCGACGACAGCACGTTGCGGTGGAAGATGCCGCCGTAGCTGGCGAGGCTCACCACGCCCTCCTGGATGCGGGCGCCGGCGCCGTCGTTGAGGCCCACCACGGGGGCGCCCACCTTCAGGGCGAGGTCCATCATCTTGTGGATCTTCTCGGCGAAGACCTCGCCGAGGGCACCGCCGAACACGGTGAAGTCCTGGGAGAAGACGAACACCTTGCGGCCCTCCACCGTGCCCCACCCGGTGATGACGCCGTCGGTGTACGGACGGTCCTCGAGGCCGGAGCCCTGGGCCCGGTGGCGGGCGAGCAGGTCGAGCTCGTGGAACGTCCCGTCGTCGAGGAAGTAGTCGATGCGCTCGCGGGCGAGCATCTTGCCCTTGGCGTGCTGGCGCTCGACGGAGCGGGCCGAGCCGGCATTGTGGGCCTGCTCACGGCGCTCGGCGAGGTCGTCCAGTTTCTCCTGCATCGGATTGGTCACGGGGGGGAAACTAGTGGCTGTCGGCTCGGGTCGGGAGATCGACCAGACTGAGGTGGATGTCGACGTCGCCGCGTGCAGCGGGAGGACCGGCCGGTGAGACGGCGGACGGCCCGTGGAACCTGCCGGTGCAACCACCACTGGCCCCGATGCTGGCGAAGCTGTCGCGGTCGATCCCGGAGGAGCCCGACGGTGCCGAGGCGACCTGGCTGTTCGAACCGAAGTGGGACGGGTTCCGCTGCATCGTCTTCCGTGACGGCGACCGGCTCGAGCTGTCGAGCCGCAAGCTGCGCCCGCTCGCCCGCTACTTCCCCGAACTGCTCGACCCGCTCCGGCGGGCGCTTCCCGACCGCTGTGTGGTCGACGGCGAGATCGTCGTGCCCGACGATGTCCGTGGCGGCCTCGACTTCGATGCGCTGCTGCAGCGCATCCATCCGGCCGACTCGAGGGTGCAGCGCCTGTCGGTGGAGACCCCCGCCCAGTTCGTGGCGTTCGATCTGCCGGCGCTCGCCGACGAGTCGTTGCTCGACACGCCGATGGGAGAACGGCGAGCCAGGCTGGTCGAGGCGCTCACGCCGAACGACGTCGTGCATCTCACGCCGGCCAGCACCGATCGTGCCGTGGCTCTCGACTGGTTCGAGCAGTTCGAGGGCGCCGGTCTCGACGGCGTGGTGGCCAAGCCGCTCGCCGGCGTGTACGAGCCGGGCAAGCGATCGTTGCTGAAGGTGAAGCACCAGCGCACCGCCGACTGCGCCGTTGCCGGCTACCGGGTCCACAAGGACGGCAAGGGTGTCGGGTCGCTGCTGCTCGGTCTGTTCGACGATGCCGGCGACATGCATCCGGTGGGGGTGGTCGCCTCGTTCACGGCGACGCGTCGGGCCGAGCTGCTGGCCGAGCTGGAACCCCGTACCCGCGACGCGCTCGACGGGCACCCGTGGCGCAGCTGGCTCGAGCGGCAGGACGAGGCCGACGGCCCGTCGTCGCCGTCGCGGTCGTCGCGGTCGGCGGGCAGCCGGTGGAACGCCGGCAAGGACCTCTCGTTCGTGCCGATCCGGATGGGTCTCGTGGCCGAGGTGAACTTCGGGCAGCTGGAGAACCGGCGCTTCCGCCACGGCGTGTCGTTCCTGCGCTGGCGGCCCGACCGCACACCCGAGAGCTGCCGCTTCGACCAGCTCGACGTGGCCGACCCCGTGAGCTTCCACGACGTCGTCACGATGGAGTCCAGACCCCGATCGTGACGGCGCCCCTCGGCGCCGCACGTTGCATCCGGGGACGTTGCATCCGGTGTCTGACACCGGATGCAACGTCCGGCGGAGGGTGTTCGTCGAGGGTCTGACCCCTGACGAACGGTCAGGGAGTGGTGGTGGGGGCGATGGTGACGGTCACCACCGGGGGGATGGTGAGTTCGGTCGTGGGCACGCTGCCGTCGGCGTCGAGGATGGTGAAGCTCTGCGGTTCGCTGTTGAACACGCCGAGCTCGGTCTGCGCGTTGACCTCCACCGTCCAGTCGCCGGGCACCGTGAGCGGGATGCCGTCCTCCTCCAACCGCACCGCCGCGCCCGGCTCGGTGAGCGGCACCGGCTGGGTGATCGTGCCGATCGTGTCGTTGGGTGGCGCTGTGAACACGACCTCCAGGTTGGACAGGTTCTCGTCGGGAGCGTCGACCTCCACGCGCAGTCCCGCCTGGCCCACGGTGTCACGGGTGAGCTGCACCGTGACGTCGATGTCGGCTTCGGGGGCCTCGATCCGTCGTTCGATGGCGTAGTCGATGTCGGGGCCGGCATCGACGTTGGGTGGGCTGAGCGACAGCAGCCAGGCGCTCATGGCCAACACGACGGCACCTGCGACGGCCTCGACGCCGAACGCCCGCCGCAGCCGGTCGGCCATGGGGATCGTCATCTCGTCGGCCCGGGCGAGACGCTGGTTCACGAACTGGCGCGCCGACATCGCCACGAACACCATGACGGCGACCACCACCGTCTTGAGCAGCACGACGGCGCCGTGCGACGACCCGAACAGGTTGCCGCTGTCGAGGATCACCATCTGGATGACGCCGGTGAGCACCGTGACACCGATCGCCACGTTGGACAGCCGGGCGAAGCCGCGCACGGCGTGGACGAGGTCCTCCTCGCCCGGGCCGGCGAGCACCACCCGGGCCAGCAGCACGACGCCGCCCACCCACACCGCCATCGCCAGGGCGTGCAGGACTCCCATGGCGATGCTGACGACCGCGAGGTCGGTGCCGGTGCGGCTGAATCCGATGGTGACCACGGCGAGACCCGGTACGCCGAGCGCCATCATCTGGGTGACCGGATCGATCACCCGGTCGGGACGGAAGGCCACCCAGGCCGCCGCGATCACGAACACCATCCGAGCCAGGGCGGCGATCCCGGCCGTGCCGGCATCGAACAGGTCGAGCCACGACAGCGGGCTGAGGCTGCCGCCGAGCGAACCGTCGGTGACGGCTGCGGTGGCGGCCGCCAGGTACAGCACGGTGCCCACGAACGCCACGATCCACGCCCCCCGGACGAACCGGACGGTGAGCAGGTACTCCACGCCCTCGGGCCAGGCGGCGGCGATCACGACCAGCGATCCGAAGAGCACGGCGATCCCGAACACCGACAGCAGGCGCCCGAGCCACAACGGGCCCTGGCCCGCATCGACGCTTGCGAGATCGGCGACCTCGTCGGAGCTGGCGGTGTCGCCGTCCGACGAGGCACCGTCGCCCGTGGTGGTGCCGTCGGTGCCGTCGACTCCGGTGCCGTCGGGATCGGTGCCGTCGGTGTCGGGCACCGTGGTCTCCACCGCTGCCGGCTCGTTCTCGACGGTGAAGGTGATGTTGCCCACCCCGTTCGGCTCTCCGTCGGTGTTGCTCACACCCCACCGCACCACACAGGTGCCACGGGGGAGCGCCTCGACCACCTCGGCGCTCAGGGTGAGATCGTCGTCACCGACGCGTGGGCGACCGATGGTGGACAGCTCGGTGTTGCACTCGACCACCATGGTGTTGACCTCGCCGAGCTCCTCGGCGAAGGTGATCTGGATCTCGGCGGGGGAGTCGCCGATGGTGGCGCCGTCCTCCGGCGACGAACTCACGACGCTGTTCTCGGCGTGGGCGGTGCCGGGCAGCAGCGTGAATGCCGCGGTCAGACCGGCCACCAGCCCGCCGAGCCGTGACCAACGCCGTGCACGCCGGCGTGGGGCACGTCGTGGCTGCGCAGGCAGGGGAACAGGTGTGCGTTCGTTCACAATCGCCCCGAGGCTAGTGGCCCCGCCCCTGCACCGATCAGCCATCCGTCGTCCGGCGGCAGGCGGGGACGCCCATCTCGGTGGCGAGATCGTCGCGGCCGAGCTGCAGCTCGCCGATCCGTGTGGTGAGTGCAACGATGTCGTCGTCGCCCACGGCCTCTGCGCTCGCCGATCCGGCCGAGGCGGCCAGGGCCCGCCACCCCGCCGCCTGGTCGTCGGTGTTGCGCACGAATGCCCGGTGGTCGTCGGCCAGCTCGTCGGGCACGTCCAGCCGGCGAACCTGTTCTGCCTGCGACGCCAGCAGGGATGCGGCGTCGACGGCGAACTCCGTCACCGAGATCTGCTCCGGCGGTGTCGGCAGGGCATCGAGTGCCGCAGCGGTCTCCGTGCAGATGGCCGTCAGATCGGTGCGGTAGCCCTCGGGGGTGGCCTCCGAACTCGTGGAGCCGGCGCCGCAGCCGGCGACGAGGCCTGCTGCCACGGCCAACGCCATCGCCACCGTCGGCGTCGTCGCCCGCCTGCCGTGGCCGGCGGGGCGCGGTGGGATGCGTGATGCATCGGATCGACGACGCAGCCGTGGCCGGTTCATGGGCTGCACTGTAGGAACGCCGCCGGGATCATGGGTGTCACACGTCGTCGCTATCGTGACGGCGATGGCCACCCAATCCCTCTACCGCCGCTACAGGCCGCAACGCTTCAGCGAGGTGAAGGGCCAGGACCACGTCGTTCGGGCACTGCGCAACGCCGTTGCCGAGGGCCGCGAAGGGCAGGCGTACCTCTTCTCGGGCCCGCGTGGCACCGGCAAGACCTCGTCGGCGCGCATCCTCGCGAAGGTGCTCAACTGCGAGAACCCGCAGGGCGGTGAACCGTGCTGCGAGTGCCCGTCGTGCCTCGCCGTGGAGCACGGCACCAGCTACGACGTGCACGAACTGGACGCTGCCAGCAACAACGGCGTCGATGCGATGCGCGACCTCATCGAGAAGGCTTCGCTGGGTACGCCCGGACGGCACAAGGTGTACATCCTCGACGAGGTGCACATGCTGTCGAAGGCGGCCGAGGCGGCCTTGTTGAAGACGCTCGAGGAGCCGCCGCCCCATGTGGTGTTCGTGTTGGCCACCACGGACCCCCAGAAGATGTCCGACACGATCCGCAGCCGGACCCAGCACCTCCAGTTCCATCTGCTTCCCGCCGACACCCTCCAGGAGCACGTGCGCTGGGTGGCCGAGGACGCCGGGCTCGACCTCAGCGACACCGCTGTCGACCAGGTGCTGGTCCGCGGCGCCGGTTCCGCGCGCGACACCCTCTCGGCGCTCGAGTTGGTGGCCAATTCGGGCGGTGACGACCTGGGCGTCGTGGCCGCCGACGAGTACGTCGAAGCGATGATCGAGCGCGACGCCGGGCGGGCCCTCACGATGGTCGCCCATGCGATCAGCCTCGGCTACGACTCGCGCACGCTCACCGAGGAGCTGATCGGTGCGTTGCGCAACGGGTTCCTGTCGCTGATGGCCCCCGACCTGGTGCAGTTGCCGTCGCAGCAGCTCGACCAGCTGGCATCGCGGGCGCAGCGCCTCGGCGCGGCAGGGCTGGTCCGGGGCATCGAGCATCTCGGTGAGGCGCTCACCGAGATGCGCCACGCTCCGGATCCACGCGTGCTGCTCGACGTGGCCACCGTGCAGCTCACGTCCGATGCCGTGTCGACCGACGTCGGTGCCCTGATGGCCCGGATCGACCGGCTCGAACAGTCGATCGCCGCCGGTACGGCCGCCACGCCGGCCACGCCGGCGGCACCGGTCGATCCGGCGACCGGGCGCGCCGCACTGGGCGGCCGAGCCCGCCGGGCGGCTGCTGTCGACCCCGAACCGGCCACGGCCGAACCGGCCGCCACCGAGCCGGCCGCCCCGGAATCCGCACCGACGGACCGGGAGCCGGCTGGCGCAGGACCGGCCTCCGTCGACCCCGCCCCCGAAGAGCCGGCCCCTGCCGAGCCGGACGGTCCGGAGCCCGTTGTCGCGGTCGACGGCGGCGGTGTCGCCGGTTCGGGTGTCGACGCGGACACGTGGGAGAACGCCATCCGGCCGTCGTTGAAGGGGATGGCCCGAGCGGTGTACGCGCCGGCGGAGTTCGTCGCCGGCACGGCCGACAGCCTCACGCTGTCCGTGCCGAACGAGGTGCACCTGGGCAAGTGCGAGCAGCACCGTGAGGTGGTGGAGCGGGCGGTGTCGGCGCACGTCGGATCGGCGGTCGGGATCCGTCTGATCGCCGGGTCGGGCGACGGCCCCGGTGGGTACAGCGCGGGTGCCCGCGGGGATGGCGGAGACGACGGGAACGGCGGACGCACCGGCACGGGCGGGCCCGCCGCTGCTGCCCGGGGCGACGACGGCGCACCGCCGTCGATCACGGGTGGCCAGACGCCGGGTGACGCGCCCGCCGCGCAGGGCTCGGTCCTCTCGCCGGCCGCAGGGCGCGCTGCCGCAGCTCGTGCGGTCGCGGATGCAGCGGTCGTCGAGGGGAGCGAGGCTCTCGCGCCGGCACCCGACCTTCCCGACGACGAGGACATCGATCTGGAGGACCTGGTCGATGCGCCGCCCGAGACCGTCAAGACGCCGATCGACAGGCTGGCCGAGGCCTTCCCCGGTTCCGAGCTGATCGAGGAGACGGGCTGAACCGATGGCGAGCACCTACACCGCACCCGTCCAGACGTTGATCGACGAGCTCGGCCGGCTGCCGGGCATCGGGCCCAAGTCGGCGCAGCGCATCGCCTTCCACCTGCTGAAGGTGCCGGCCGAGGACGTCGGGAGGCTGGCCCACGCCATCAGCGACGCCAAGGCCCGGGTCCGGTTCTGCGAACGGTGCTTCAACGTCTCGGAGGCGACGCTGTGTCCGATCTGTGACGACGACAGCCGCGATTCGTCGGTGGTGTGCGTGGTGGAGGAGTCGCGTGACATCGTCGCCATCGAGAAGACGGGCGAGTTCCGGGGGCGCTATCACGTGCTGCTCGGGGCGATGAGCCCGCTGGAGGGCATCGGGCCCGAGCAGTTGAAGGTGCGCGAGTTGTTGACCCGGATCGATGCCGAGGGCATCGAGGAGGTGATCCTGTGCACCAACCCCAACACCGAGGGTGAGGTGACCGCCATGTACCTGGCGCGGCTGTTGAAGCCGATCGGGCTCACGGTCACCCGTATCGCCAGCGGTCTCCCGGTGGGCGGCGACCTCGAGTACGCCGACGAACTCACACTCGGTCGTGCGATCGAGGGCCGTCGCTCGGTCGACTGACCCCCACCGACACACCCGACCGGGCGGGACGCTGCTGAACGTTCGCGTGACGAAGATGTGGGGACGGGCCAGAGAATCTGCGCCACGAACGACGTGGCCGACGGTGCCGGAACGTGACTGGGGCACCATCTCCACGAATCGGTAGCGGGCGGACGGGCCGATTCGTGTCGATGGTGCCCCAGATCAGGGGGTGATCCGGCGAACCGGACCACTCGATGTGTTGTTGCGATTACATTACGGAAATCCGACCGGAATGTCAACGTTTCGTCATATTTGTCGACGGGGACGCCAGTTTGGCTGACATACAGTGCTCTGTCAAGCGCCCACAGTGGTGGCCTTGTTCCGACGGCGGCCAGTGGCCTCCGCGCGACCGGCGTGCCGGGCGCGCGGGAGAGCCGACGTCGTCTCGACGGTCGGTGATCGGGTCGGTCGGCTCAGACGGTGCGCAAGATGGCGGCGTCGCCCTGGCCGCCACCGCCACACAGCCCCACGGCGCCCACGCCGCCGCCGCGGCGCTTCAGCTCGTGCAGCAGCGTCAGTGCGAGGCGGTTGCCGCTCATCCCGATCGGATGCCCGAGGGCGATGGCGCCGCCGTTGACGTTGACGATGTCGTCGGACACGCCGAGTTCACGCATGGAGGCGATCCCCACGGCGGCGAACGCCTCGTTGATCTCGAACAGGTCGAGATCGGCGATGGCGACGCCCGCTTTCTCGGCGGCCTGCATGATCGCCCGGCTCGGCTGGTGCAGCAACGAGGCGCTGTCGGGCCCGGCGACCATGCCGTACGACACGAACTCACCGAGCGGGGTGACCCCTCGTCGTTCGGCCTCGGCCGGCGACATCATCACCACGGCACTGCCGCCGTCGGACAGCTGCGACGCATTGCCGGCGGTGATCGTGCCCTCCTTGTCGAACGCCGGGCGCAACTGGCCGAGGCTCTCGGCCGTGGTGCCCGGGCGCACGCCTTCGTCGGCCTCCACGAGCAGCGGATCGCCCTTGCGCTGCGGAACCGAGACCGGGACGATCTCGTCGGCCAGACGGCCGTCCTTGATGGCTGCAGCGGCCCGGTCGTTGGACTGCGCCGCCAGCTCGTCCTGTTCGGCGCGGGTGACATTGCCCGCCGCGTAGCGGTCGGTGCCGAGACCCATCAGACAGGCATCGAAGGCGCACCACAGGCCGTCGGCGATGATGGCGTCGCGCAGTTCGGTGTTGCCGTAGCGGAACCCGGCTCGAGCCCCGTCGGCCAGGTACGGCGCATTGGTCATCGACTCCATGCCGCCGGCCACCACGATGTCGGCCTCGCCGGACGCGATCATCTGGTGGGCGAGGTAGATCGTGTTGAGGCCCGACAGGCAGACCTTGTTCACGTTCACCGACGGAACGTTCATCGGGATGCCCGCCTTCACGGCGGCCTGACGGCTGGGTACCTGCCCCTGGCCGGCCGTGAGCACCTGGCCCATGATCACGTGCTGCACCTCCTCGGGTGCGACGCCTGCCCGTTCGAGGGCGGCGCTGATCGCGAACCCACCGAGATCGGCAGCGGAGAAACTGGAGAGGGCACCGCTCATCTTCCCGATGGGAGTGCGGGCGCCGGCGACGATGTACGAAGAAGCCATGCGCCAACGGTAGTACCGGGTGTGCGTTCGTGAACAATGCCGTTGGTCCCTTCGGGCCTCGCGTCATCCGGGGATGCGCCGAATGGGCGTCGGGGTCGGTGCGGCGCCGCCGGACGGCTTTGCCCGAATCGGTTACCGATCGGTAGTTTCGCGCCATGCAGCAGATCCTCGACGCCATCCAGTCGGGCGCCGGCGGCGACGACATCGCCAACCTCCCGGTCCCCGAGAGCTACCGCGCCGCCTTCGTGCGTCGCGACGACGCCGACATGTTCGAAGGCGTCGAGTCGTGGGACAAGGACCCCCGCAAGTCGCTCCACGTCGACGAGGTGGCCACGCCGGCGCTGGCACCCGACGAGGTGTACATCGCCGTCATGGCGTCGAGCATCAACTTCAACACCGTCTGGACCTCGATCTTCGAGCCCCTGCCAACGTTCGGTTTCCTCGATCGCATGGCGCGTATGAACGAGTGGGGGGCGCGTCACGCGCTGCCGTACCACGTGGTCGGTTCCGACGCATCGGGCGTGGTGGTGCAGGTGGGCTCCTCGGTCCGCAACTGGAAGCCCGGCGACCGGGTCACGGTGCACTGCAACTACGTCGACGACCAGGACCCGAGCGCCCACAACGACTCGATGCTCGCGTCCAACCAGCTCATCTGGGGCTTCGAGACCAACTTCGGCGGCCTCGCCGACCTCGCCGTGGTGAAGGCCAACCAGCTGATGCCCAAGCCGTCGCACCTGTCGTGGGAGGAGGCGGCCGTCAACGCGCTCTGCAGCGCCACGTCGTATCGCATGCTGGTGGGCGATCACGGTGCTCGGATGAAGCAGGGCGACAGCGTGCTCATCTGGGGCGCCACCGGCGGCATCGGCGGGTACGCCGTGCAGTACGTGCTCAACGGTGGTGGTACCCCGATCGGTGTGGTGTCGTCGCCCGAGCGCGCCGAGCTGCTCCGCAAGATGGGCTGTGACGCCGTGATCGACCGCCGCGCCGAGAACTACCAGTTCTGGTCCGACGAGCACACCCAGGACGAGTCCGAGTGGCGCCGGTTCGGCAAGAAGATCCGCGAACTCAACGGCGGCGAGGACGTCGACATCGTGTTCGAGCATCCGGGCCGCTCCACGATGGGCGCCTCGATCTTCGCTGCCAAGCGCGGCGGCACGGTCGTGACGTGCGCGGCCACGTCGGGCTACATGGTGGAGTTCGACAACCGCCACTTCTGGATGAAGCTGAAGAAGCTCCTGTCGTCGCACTTCGCCAATTACGCCGAGGCCTACGCCAGCAACAAGCTGCTCGACCAGGGTCGCATCCAGCCGCTGCTGACCGAGACCTACGACCTCGCCCACGTGGGCGACGCGACGTTGGCGATGCACCACAACGAGGCCGAGGGCAAGCTGGGCGTGTTGTGCCTCGCACCCGAGGAGGGCCTCGGCATCGACGACCCCGCCAAGCGCGAGGCCATCGGCGAGGACACGATCACCGTCTTCCGCTCCTGACGTCACGATCGGGGTCAGACCCCGATCGTGATGGGTGACACACTGGGACGGTGACGGAGATGCGGGCGGTGCTGTGGGACATGGACGGGACGCTCGTCGACACCGAGCCGTACTGGATCGCCTGTGAATTCGACCTCGTCGAGGAATTCGGCGGTACATGGAGCGATGGCGACGCGCACTCGATCGTCGGGTTCGACCTCCTCGACGCGGCGGTCGAGATCCGTACCCGCGGCGGTGTGCCGCTGGAGCCGCACCAGATCGTGGAACGGTTGCTCGACGGTGTGATCGCGAAGGTTGCCGACGAGCTGCCGTGGCGTCCCGGGGCCGCCGAGCTGCTCGCCGGCTGCCGGGTGGCGGAGATCCCGTGTGCGCTGGTCACGATGTCGTGGCGGCGGCTCGCCGACTCGGTGCTCGCCGCCGCCCCGCCGGGCTCGTTCGCAGCGTCGGTGACGGGCGACGAGGTCGGCGCGGGCAAGCCCGATCCCGAGCCGTACCTCGCCGCGGCAGCACGGCTCGGGGTGGCGCCGTGGGAGTGCGTGGCCATCGAGGATTCGCCCACCGGGGCTGCCTCTGCGATGGCCGCCGGGTGTGCGACGCTGGGGGTCCCCCATGTCGTCTCCGTCCCTGCCGCCGACGGGCTCGTCCTCGCCGACTCCCTCGTCGGATTCGACGTCGCCGCCCTCCGGCGCCTCCACGCCGGCCACATCGCCCGCGCCGGAGCCTGATCGCGCACCGCCCGAGCGTCGGCGTCGTTTCGTGCTCGCCGGTCTCGTGGCGGCGCTCGTCGCCGTGGTCGGCGCGGCCGTCGTCCTCATCGGCGACGAGTCGCCTCCGCCGCCGAAACCCGACATCCCGCTCGACGCCTGGGTGCCCTACTGGGGGCTCGATGCGTCTCTGCCCGTCGTCGACCAGCGGGTGCCGTCGATGCGCGAGGTGTCACCTTTCTGGTTCAACGCCGTCGGCGTGGACGAGATCGTCGTCGACCCCAACGCCTCCTCCGACCTGACGGAGCAGTTCATGGACGAGCTGCGCGATCTCGACGTTGCGGTGGTGCCGTCGATCATCGACGCGATGCCCGCCGGCGGGATGGCCGCCATCCTCGCCGACCAGGCTGCACGGGCGAGACACGTCGACACCATCGTCGGGTTCGCGGAGGAGGGCGGCTACGACGGGATCGACGTCGACTACGAACAGTTCGCCTTCGCCGACGGGCGGCTCACGTGGGCCGACACCCGACCGAACTGGGTCGCCTTCGTGGCGGAACTGGGTGCCGCGTTGCGGGCGGACGGACGCACCCTCACCGTCAGCATCCCGCCCGTCTACGACGCCGGCCGGACCGACGACAGCGGCTTCTGGGTGTACGACTACGGCGCCATCGTGGAGCACGTCGACCGCATCCGCATCATGGCGTACGACTTCTCGGTGAGCGAGGCGGGCCCGATCGCTCCGTTGTCGTTCGTGGAGTCGGCCGTCACCGGGGCGATCGAGGCCACCGGGTCGCCCGACAAGCTCGTGCTCGGCCTGCCCGCCTACGGCCGCAACTGGCCGGTGTTCGTCACCGGTACCTGCCCGGCCGAGGACGTGCCGGGGCGCACCAGCGTGTCGGCGCGATCGGTCGACGAGTTGATCGAACGGCGTGGCGCCGAGCCGGTGTTCAGCGAGCGGACGGGCGAGTCGTTGTTCGAGTACCAGCTCGAGATCACCGACGGCGTCGACACGTGCGTGCAGACCCGCCGGGTGCACTACGTGGACGGCGCCGGGATCGCACTGCGGATGGACCTGGCCCGCCGGTACCGCCTCGACGGGGTGGCACTGTGGGCATTCGGTTTCGACGACGACGAGGTCTGGGAGGCGATCCTGCCGACCGTCGCCGACCCCTCGGCGACCACCACCGACGATCCCTGACGGCGATGAGCGAGACCACCGCATGGCGGGGTTTCGCTCATCGGCTCGCGCCGTCGCGCCACCGGCCACTGCGCCGCCGGGCGTCAGCTGTACTGGTCGAGGATGGTGGTCTCGGTGACGCGGGTGAGTGTGTCGCGGATGGCGTGGGCGGTCTTCTCGTCGACGCCCTCCACACCCGTGAGGTCGTCGACGGTGGCCCGCTGCAGCTTCGCCAACCCACCGAAGTGGTCGGCGACGGCCCTCGCCGTGTCGGGCATCAGCCGGCTCACCCGGTGCAGCAGGCGCAGGCCCTTCGGCGCCGCCTCCTGCCCCAGGTCGTCGTGGTTGCCTCCCGGGTACAGGGTCGCCGCAGCGAGACGCAGGTTGAGCACCTCGTCGTCGGACAGACGCGACATGTCGGCCATGGTGTCGGCCACGTCGCGACCAGGCGGCAGGTAGTCGGCCACCACCAGGTCGAGTTCGTCGTCGATCTCGCCGTAGAGCTCGTCGATCTGCAGTCGGAGCAGGCGGGCGTCGACGCCGAGTTCGATGATCATCGTCTCGATCTCGTCGGCGATGCGGTGGACCATCTCGCCGCGCTGCACCACTGCGACCACGTCACGCAGGCTGGCGACGTCTTCCACCTCGAGTGCCGTGAGGTTGGTGATGGCGTCGTCGAGACGGACCTTGTAGCGCTCGAGGGTCTGCAGGGCCTGGTTGGCCCGATCGAGCAGGTGGCCCACTTCCTGCAGCTGGCGCTTGCTGCCGCCGGCGTAGACGTTGATCACGCCCATCTCCTCGCTGGCCGACACGACGGGGACGTCCAGCGAGCGGGCGACGCGCTCGGCCGTGCGGTGCCGGGTGCCGGTCTCGCTGGTGGGCACGGAGGGGTCGGGCACCAGGTGCACGTTGGCGCGAGCGATGCGGCTGCCGTCGGTGGAGATGATGATCGCCCCGTCCATCTTCGCCAGCTCGGACAGGCGTTGCGGGCTGTAGGGCGCGTCGACGAGGAAGCCACCCGAACAGATCGACAGCACGTCGGCCTCGTCGCTGAGGACCAGCAGGGCACCGGCCTTGGCCCGCACCACCCGGTCGATGCCGTCGCGCAGTGGCGTCCCGGGGGCGACACGAGCGAGTGCATCACGCATCGCCTCGTTCGCTCCGGTGTATCGCGACTGCATGGGCTGATCCTAGATGACCCGACGGCAGTCACACCCGGGTGGTGGGCCCACCGGCCGCCGCAGCGGCAGGGTGCTCTGGCCCGTCATCCGGTGGATCGCAGCCCGGCGGGTGCGCCGGAGGCGGCGAGGCCTGCCGCCCGGATCGCTTCGGTGAGCGTGGACGCACGGACGACGCGCAGGTCGAGGTCGGCGTCGACGTCGGGGGAGTTGGCCGGCACGATCACCCTCGCGAACCCGAGCCGGTGGGCCTCGGTGAGCCGCCGGGCGGCATGGCTCACCTGACGGAGTTCGCCGCCCAGACCGACCTCGCCGAACACGGCGAGATCGGCGGGCAGCGGCTGGTCGCGGACGGCGCTGGCGACGGCGAGACACACACCGAGGTCGAGACCGGGTTCGGAGAGCTTCACGCCGCCCGCAGTGGATGCGTAGACGTCCTGCTCGGCGACCGGCAACCGGCTGCGTCGGCCGAGCACGGCCAGCAGCATCGACAGTCGACCGGCGTCGAGGCCCTGCGCACTGCGCCGCGAGGGCACACCGGCCACGCCCTCGCTGGTGAGGGCCTGCACTTCCACCACGATCGGGCGATGCCCCTCCATGGTGGGCACCACGGCGGAGCCGGGGACACCCGTGCGGCGGTCGGCGAGGAACAGCGACGAGGGGTCGGGCACGGCCCGCAGCCCATTGCTCACCATCTCGAACAACCCGAGTTCGTTGGTGGGCCCGAACCGGTGCTTGGAGGCCCGGAGCAACCGCAGCGCATGATGACGGTCGCCTTCGAACTGCAGCACCGTGTCGACGACGTGCTCGAGGACGCGTGGGCCGGCGAGGCCGCCCTCCTTCGTGACGTGCCCCACCAGGACGATCGCCACACCGCGTTGCTTGGCCTCGTTGACGAGACGCTGGGCACAGCCACGCACCTGGGCGACGCTGCCGGGCAACGATCCGATCGACGGGTCGTGCACCGTCTGGATCGAGTCGATCACCACCAGCTCGGGACGGGTCTGTTCGATGGCGTCGATCACGTGGGGCAGGGAGGTCTCGGCGTGCAGCCACAGGTCGGGACGCCGCGCGCCCAGCCGTTCGGCACGCCGGCCGACCTGGTGCGCGCTCTCCTCCGCCGTGACGTAGAGGGACGGCCCCTTCCAGGCGGCCAGCAGCTGCAGCAGCAGCGTGCTCTTGCCGATGCCGGGTTCTCCACCGAGCAGGGTGACGGAGCCGGCGACGAGGCCGCCGCCGAGGACCCGGTCGAGTTCGGCGAGCCCCGTGGCGTCGGGATCGCCCTCGGCCGCCCCGACGTCGCCGATCCGGACGGGACCCGGGCGGCTCGACGCCGGGAGCGCCGACTCGGCGACGTCGCCGAGATCGACGTCTTCGACCAGCGTGTTCCAATCTCCACAGCCCGAGCACCTGCCCGCCCACTTGGGATGCGAGGTGCCGCACTCGCTGCACACGTGGACGGTCTTCGCCTTGCTCGATGCCATGGCGCCCATCATGACCGGGGGCTCTCGCAGAGTTGTTGCATCCGGTGTCAGACACCGGATGCAACGCGCGCGGGGTGGGGTCAGTCGAAGCTGATGACCTTGCCGCGGTTGATCGACACCCAGTCGCGGGCATCGAGGTACGGCCGCAAGCGGTCGGTGATCACGTCGCCGTGCGCCGGGTTCTTCGGGCGCTGGACCTCGAAGAGGTAGGGGAACTCGAGCCATGCGGTGGTGGCGTCCCACAGCCGGAGCGCTGCCGCACCAGTGGGCGGGTCCATCACGACCGGGCCGAACAGGCACTCGGGTGAGCCGAGGTCGTTGGTGAACTCGGGGAAGAACAGCGTCGGCACCCCGTAGCCGCCGGCGGTGACCACCCGCTGGTGCTCGGCGTGCACCTCGTCGTGGGTGGTCGGATCGGCGATCGCATCGTCGACCGCACCCGGATCGAGGCCGATCTCCTCCAACAGGTGCCGCGCCACGTCGGGGTCGTGCGGCCGGTGGCCCTCCTCGTGCAGCGCACGGCCGGCGCGCTCGTACCAGCGGTCGAGGTCGTCCATGCTCGACCGGCGAAGCAGCGCCCCGATGCGCATCATCGACCAGCCGTAGGACCACTCCCGCTCCCACGGGTGCTTCTTGCCTTCGACCCGGTTGATCTCCTCCAGGCTGAAGAACCTCCAGTCGATCCGCAGCCCGGTCTGCTCACGTACCTCTCGGATCCACGTGGAGGTCTGGTACGCGAACGGGCACATCACGTCGAAGTGGAAATCGACACGAGTCGGGCGGTCCGGGGCACATTCGTCGGCCATGCCCCACGTTGTCACGCCACGGGGGCCGGAGTCGCAGCCGGCTGCAGCAGGGTCTCGGCGGCCGCGGTGATGTCGGCGCTCAGGCGGCGGTCGAGCCCGTCGGCGGGCGCCGACGCCGGTAGCGCCGAGCCCGTCGCCACCGGGCGAGGGCCACGTAGCCGATGAACACCGTCATGAAGGCCACCCAACCGACGAGCAGCACGAGCGCACCGATCGACAGGGGACGGGCCCACCAGCGGTCGTCGTCGGGTGCCTGCACCGACAGCGCCCGCCAGTCGAGGATCGTGCCGTCCGTGGGCACGACCCATTCGAGGGTGCCGTCGTCGAGGCGCGTGCCGGTGGTCTGCTCGGTGTCGACCTCTCCGGGAAGGTCGGCCCGGATCACCGCTCCCAGGGCCGACTCGGGTGTCGCCCCGCTCGCCTCGATGCGGTCGGCGAACGGCAGGGAACCGACGGTGGCGATCAGGTCGTCGTCGGCGAAGGAGGCGAAACCGTCGGGCAGTCCGAGCAGCCCGTCGAGCCGGGTGGTGGTCTCGTCGCCCGACGTGGAACGCGACACCGACATCCGGGTGAACGGCGGGCCGAGGCTGTTGAGCAGGTTGGTGGCGTCCTGGTCGGAGGTGAAGCCGTGCGTGAGCGTGACGACGAGTCCGCCGTCGGGTGTCGGTGACGGTCCCTCGATCGTCCAGCCGGCGGCGGCGATGTCGTCGGTGGCGATGTCGTCGGCGATCGTCGGGACCTCGGCCACGAGGTCGGCGTCGGCGGTGACCACCACGGTGATGTCACCGGTGCCGTCGGGTTCCACCGTGAGGTCGACGGCGATGTCGAGACGGCACGACGTGAGCACGAGCGCGCACGCCATCACCGCCAGGACCCGTCGAATCACGTCCGCCATGATGCCAGGCGCACCCGCGTCACCCGCGGCAGCCCGGACGCGAAGATCCGGAGCCGACGCCGCTGGATGCGACGCCTGCTCCGGATCTCTGCTGTTCGGATCGGATGGGTCGGGGGAAGGCGGTCAGCCGAGTTCCGGCGGGGGCAGTTCGGCGTCCCCGCCGCTGCCGCCGCCCGTGGTGGGCGGTGCCGGGCTCTCGGTGGCCGTGGTGGCCAGCTCCACCGACGACGGGGGCACGAAGCCCTCGACGGAGGTGAAGACGAACCGCTTCTTGCCCTCGCGCTCGGGATCGTCCTCGGTGTCGACCACGATGATCTCGCCGGCGGCGAACTCCTTGTACAGGATCTTCTCCGACAGCGGGTCCTCGATGTGGCGCTGGATCGCCCGACGCATCGGACGGGCGCCGAGCTGCGGGTCGTACCCGAGTTCGGCGAGCAGCTCCTTGGCCGACTGCTTGATCTCGATGCCGAGGCCCTGACCCTCGAGCTGCTTGACCAGCCGCTGCGTGAGCAGGTCGACGGTCTGCAGCACCTCGTCGCGAGACAGCTCGTGGAACACGATCGTCTCGTCGATGCGGTTGAGGAACTCGGGCCGGAAGTGGTTCTTCAGCGACTCGTTGACCTTCTCCTTCATGCGCTCGTAGCTCATGGCGGAGTCGTCGCTGGTGAAGCCCACGTTGGCCTTGCGGAGATCCTGCGTGCCGAGGTTGGAGGTCATGATCAGCACCGTGTTGCGGAAGTCGACCGAACGACCCTGGCTGTCGGTGAGGCGACCCTCTTCCAGGATCTGCAGGAGGGTGTTGAACACGTCGGGGTGGGCCTTTTCGATCTCGTCGAACAGCACCACCGAGAACGGCTTGCGCCGCACGGCCTCGGTGAGCTGGCCACCCTCTTCGTAGCCGACGTAGCCGGGGGGCGACCCGACGAGACGGCTGACGGTGTGCTTCTCCATGTACTCGCTCATGTCGAGTGTGATCAGCGCCGAGTCGTCGCCGAACAGGAACTCGGTGAGGGTCTTGGCGAGCTCGGTCTTGCCGACGCCGGTGGGGCCCAGGAAGATGAACGAACCCGACGGACGCTTGGGATCCTTCAGGCCGGCACGTGTGCGGCGGATCGACTGCGAGACCGCCGACACGGCGTTCTCCTGGCCGATGATGCGCTTGTGGAGGTTCTCCTCCATCTTCAGCAGGCGCTCGGTCTCTTCCTCGGTGAGCTTGTAGACGGGGATGCCCGTCCAGAGCGAGAGCACCTCGGCGACGGCTTCCTCGTCGACCTCGTCGAACAGGTCGACGCCCTCGGCCTTGACCTCGGACTCCTTCTCGGCCTTCTCCTCGAGCAGGGCCTTCTCCTGGTCGCGGAGGCGTCCGGCCTCCTCGAACTGCTGCTCCTCGACGGCGCGCTTCTTGGATTCCTGGACGTCGTTGAGCTTGGTCTCGATCTCGCGCAGGTCGGGCGGCGTGGCCATGCGCTTGATGCGCAGGCGTGAGCCGGCCTCGTCGATGAGGTCGATGGCCTTGTCGGGGAGGTGACGGTCGGAGATGTACCGGTCGGCGAGATTCGCCGCGGCCACCAGCGCCTGGTCGGTGATGGTGACCCGATGGTGCGCCTCGTACTGGTCGCGGATGCCCTTGAGGATCTCGATCGTGTGCGCCAGGGTCGGCTCGTCGACCTTGACGGGCTGGAACCGGCGCTCGAGGGCAGCGTCCTTCTCGACGTGCTTGCGGTACTCGTCGATGGTGGTGGCGCCGATCGTCTGCAGCTCGCCACGGGCGAGCATCGGCTTGAGGATCGACGCAGCGTCGATCGCGCCTTCGGCGGCGCCGGCACCGACGAGGGTGTGGATCTCGTCGATGAACAGCAGGATGTCGCCGCGGGTCTTGATCTCCTTGAGCACCTTCTTGAGGCGCTCCTCGAAGTCGCCGCGGTAACGCGACCCGGCCACCAGGGCGCCGAGGTCGAGCGTGTAGAGCTGCTTGTTGGTGAGCGTGTCGGGCACGTCGTCGTTGACGATCTTCTGGGCGAGGCCCTCGACGATCGCCGTCTTGCCGACGCCCGGCTCACCGATCAGCACGGGGTTGTTCTTCGTGCGGCGCGACAGGATCTGCATCACGCGCTCGAGTTCGTTCGACCGGCCGATCACCGGATCGAGCTGGCCGTCGCGGCCGGCCTGGGTGAGGTTGCGGCCGAACTGGTCGAGGATCTGGCTGTTGCCGCCCTTTTCGTCCTCGCCCTTGCTCGCGCCGACACCCGCTCCGGCGGGGGTCTGCTCGCCACGGCCGGCGCCGCTGCCGCTGGCACCGGAGGGGCCCTGGTAGCCCGACAGCAGCTGGATGACCTGCTGGCGGACACGCGAGAGGTCGGCGCCGAGCTTCACCAGCACCTGGGCCGCGACGCCCTCGCCCTCACGGATGAGGCCGAGCAGGATGTGCTCGGTACCGATGTAGTTGTGGCCGAGCTGCAGAGCTTCTCGCAGCGACAGCTCGAGCACCTTCTTGGCGCGCGGGGTGAAGGGGATGTGGCCCGACGGCGACGAGCCGCCCTGGCCGATGATCTCCTCGACCTGGCTGCGCACGGCCTCGAGGGAGATCCCGAGGCTCTCGAGCGCTTTCGCGGCGACGCCCTCACCCTCGTGGATCAGCCCCAGCAGGATGTGCTCGGTGCCGATGTAGCTGTGGTTGAGGAGGCGGGCCTCCTCTTGTGCGAGCACGACGACTCGCCGTGCCCGGTCGGTGAAGCGTTCGAACATGGAGTGCCCTTTCCAAGTGGGGAACCGTGAAACAACCCTACCGGCACCCATGGAGGACGCAGGGTGCGAGGACCGTGACAAAACGCCAACGAAATCCGGGAATAACCGGCGCAGAACCGTTGCATCCGGTGTCGGACACCGGATGCGACACGCCAGCTGCAGACACGACGTCGCGTCGCCTCGTCAGCCGACGCCCTGGGCGTCGGGCAGTGACCAGAACAACGCCTCGAGCAGCAGCTTCTCGTTGGGGTTGCGGTCGAGTGCGTCGATGGCGGCGTGGATGCGGCGGATCGCGTCGGCGCAGCCGTCGACGTCGGTGGTGCCGCCGTTGACCGCCGTGTCGCGATACGTCGATGCCATCGCCGCCAGCCCGCTGCGGAGTTCGTCGGTGCGGTGCCGACGCAGCTCACGCTTGTGACGCTCCTCCAGCTGCTTCTTGCCGCTGCCGCGTTCGCCGTGGGCCTTGATCCGTTCGTCGAGTTCGGCGGCCTCGGCGGCGTGCCGATCCGCCAGGGGTTGTGCCGCGGCGTCGATCGACTCGAGCAGGTGCGACGCTTCGCGCAACGCCGTCGAGCCGGTGCCGTCCAGCCGGTGCGGAGCCTCGGTGAAGGCGCGCCGGCGTTCGGCGAGCGCCGGGTCGGTGGCCAGCACCCGGGCCCGGTCGAGGTCGCCGTGAGCTGCCTTCGCGGCCACGGTCGCCGACGCGGGGTCGATGCCCTCGGTGAGCAGCCGGGCGGCGACGACGTCGGCGCCGATGGCCCGGAAGTCGATACGGGCGCACCGTGATGCGATCGTGATCAGGTCGGTGGGCACGAAGTCGGCGAGGATCACGAACGTGGTGGAGTCGGGAGGCTCCTCGATCACCTTCAGCAGGCGGGCTGCGGCGTTGGCGGCGAGCAGGTGGAACTCGTCGAGGATCATCACCTTCCTCGACCCCTCGGCGGGGGTCCGAGACGCGACGTGGATGATGTCGTCGGCCTGGTCCTTGGAGATCGCCGCACCCGCGCGTCGGACCTCGCGCACGTCGGGATGCTCCCCGCGCAGCGCGAGACGGGCGTCGCGTTGTTCGGGGTCCTCGCCGCCCGACAGCAGCAGTGCAGCGAAGGCGCGTGCCGCCTGCAGCTTGGTCGATCCGGCCGGCCCCACGAACAGATAGGCGTGCACGGGGCCCCGGTCGACCGCAGCGCGCAGACGGGTGACGGCGTCACGCTGGCCGACGACGTCGTCCCAGATGCGGCCCGGGTCGGTGTCGGCCGGTCCGGCGCCCACAGCGGGATCGGCGCTCACCGTCGAGTCCGCAGCGTGCGGCTGTCGCAGGACGGTCCGACGCAGTGTGTGGTCACAGCGCGCCCCGGTCGTGGAGTGCGGTGAGGATCCGTTCGGCGACGGCGTCGATCGATCCGACGGCTTGGACGGTGATCCACCGGTCGGGTTCCGCGGCCGCCAGCTCCCGGAATCCGGCGAGCACCCGCTGGTGGAACGCCGCACCCTCGGCTTCGAACCGGTCGAGCTCGCGACGGCTCATCCGTTCGGCGATCACGTCGTCGGGGGTGTCGAGGAACACCACGACGTCCGGCCACCGTCCCCGGATTCCCCAGTCGTTGAGACGGCGGACCTCGCCGACGTCGAGCTCGCGCCCGTAGCCCTGGTAGGCGAGCGACGAGTAGACCGACCGGTCGCTCACCACCGGGCGGCCCGCACCGAGTGCCGGCAGCACGACCTCGGCGAGGTGCTGGGCGCGGTCGGCGGCGGTGAGGAGGGCCTCGGCTCGTGGCTCGAGATGGTCGACGGCGGTGTCGTGGAGGATCTCACGGAGCCGGGCCCCGACGGGCGTTCCCCCGGTCTCGCGCGTGAGCACGGCGCCGATGGCCCCGGCCAGCCGCTTGGCCTGGGTGGACTTGCCGCATCCTTCGGCGCCCTCGAACGCGATGTACACGGGCCGCTCGCTCACGGCCGCCGATCGTACCCACGTCCGGCTCCGGCCCCGTCCCCGGCCCCGTCCCCGGCCCCGGTCCGAAGCCCCGACGCCCCTGTCCGGGGCCGATGGACATACCCCCCAGGGGATTGGGACGAAAGGCCGTGGTGGCCCGCCGAGGCGTCCCCTACCGTCGATGAGGAAAGCGCCCGCAACGGTTGCGGGCTGCAAGATCGGAGTCGTCGTGAATCATCGCAAGCTCGAACAACAGCAGCGGCTGGTGATCCTCGGAGCCGGCACCGGCGGCACGCTCGCCGCCAACCGGCTGCGCAAGAAGTACGGAAGGGACGAGCTGCACATCGACATCGTCGATCAGGACAACCAGCACGTCTACCAGCCCGGGCTGCTGTTCGTCCCGTTCGGGCTCACCGAGCCCGACGAGATCGTCCGCAAGCGCGACCGGCAGTTGCGCAAGGGCATCGACTACCACCTCAGCGCGATCGAGTCGGTCGACGTGGAGGAGCAGTCGGTGGCGCTCGCCAACGGCACGAGCCTCTCCTACGACGTGCTGCTCGTGGCCACCGGTGCGCGGCTGTTGCCGGACGAGACCGAGGGGCTCACCGGCCCCGGCTGGAACGAGAAGGTGTTCACGTTCTACGACATGGAGGGCGCCACCGCGCTCGCCGAGAAACTGCACGACTTCGAGTCGGGGCACCTCGTGATCAACGTGATCGACATGCCGATCAAGTGCCCCGTCGCCCCGCTCGAGTTCGCGTTCCTCGCCGACTGGTACTTCACCGACAAGGGTGTCCGCGACGACGTCAGGATCACCTACGTCACCCCGCTCGATGGTGCGTTCACGAAGCCCACGGCGTCGGCCACGCTCAGTTCGCTGCTCGAGGAGAAGGGCATCGAGCTCGTCACCGAGTTCAACACCGGCGAGGTCGACGGCGAGGCCGGCACGCTGACGAGTTGGGACGGCCGTGAGGTCGAGTTCGACCTCGGCGTGGTGATCCCGCTGCACGGCGGGGCGGCCTACGTGGAGGACTCGCCGGGCCTCGGCGACGAGCTCGGGTTCATCCCCACCGACAACGCCACGCTGCAGTCGGAGGTGAAGCCGAACATCTTCGTGGTGGGTGACGCGGCCGACCTGCCGGCGTCGAAGGCCGGCTCGGTCACGCACTTCGAGGGCGAGGTGCTGGTGGAGAACATCGAGGCCTTCATCGAGGGTCGCATGCCCGATCACCGCTACGACGGGCACGCCAACTGCTTCATCGAGACGGGCTTCTCGAAGGCACTGCTGATCGACTTCAACTACGAGAACGAACCCGTCCAGGGCCACTACCCCGGCCCGGTCGGGTTGCCGCTGCTGAAGGAGTCGCGAGCCAACCACCTCGGCAAGTTGATGTTCCAGTCGTTCTACTGGCACGGCCTGCTGCCGGGGCGTGACATCCCCGGGATCGGACCCGACATGCCCACCCTCGGCAAGAAGCAGCCGGTCGGCTGACTGCCGCAGACACCCTTCGACACGCACACCCTTCGAGACAGACCTTTCGAGAAAGGACACACCGCCATGCCCACCAAGGAACTCGCCGGTACACCGGTCGAGGTCAACGACGAAGGATTCTTCGTCGACGCCAACCAATGGACCAAGGAGATGGCCCCGGAGATCGCCGACGAGGTCGGCGTCCCCACGCCGCTCACCGACCGGCACTGGGTGGTGATCGACCTGATGCGTGCGGAGTACTTCGACAAGGGCACCGGTCCCACCGTGCGCAAGATCGGCAAGATGAGCGACGTCTCCACCAAGGAGCTGTTCCAGCTCTTCCCGAAGGGCCCGGCGAAGCTCGCCGCCCTCGTCGCCGGCATCCCCAAGCCGCGCGGCTGCATCTGAGCCCCGCACACCGACCCGCCAGGATCACGATCGGGGTCAGACCCCGATCGTGACGAGACCTCATCTCGACATCAAGGAGCCGACATGACCGACACCATCACACCCGACCCGTCCACCGACATGCCGCCGGCACCGATCGACGCCACGATCGAGAAGGTCTCGATCATCGTGTCGAAGGGATCGCTGGAGGGCATCTATCCCGCGCTGATCATGGCGAACGGGGCCCGCAACGAAGGCATCGAGGCGAACCTGTTCTTCACGTTCTTCGGCATGGATGCCGTGCACAAGGAGCGCCACGACCACATCAAGGTGGCCACCGTCGGCAATCCGGGCCTCCATCTGCCCACCATGCTCGGCGGCATCCCCGGCGCCTCGACGCTGATGACGAAGTACATGGAGAAGCAGATCGAGAAGCTCGATTTCCCGGGGATCGCCGAGTTCATCGAGATGATCCACGACACCGGCGCCGGCCTCTACGCCTGCCTCGCCTCGGTGGATCTGTTCGGCATGGAGCGCGACGACCTGATCGACGAACTCGACGGCATCATCACCGTCGGCGAGTTCTACGACATGGCGGCCGGCGGCCAGATCATCTTCACCTGAGACGGGTGGCGGCCGCGCCGGCGCAGTGCGGTCAGGAGTCGCCGAGCTGCGACTGCAGGTAGCGCTCGATGCCGATGTCGGCGATCACCGACTGCTGGGTCTCGATCCAGTCGAGGTGCTCCTCCTCGCCGATCACGAGGTGCTCGAGCATCTCGCGCGTGCCCGGATCGCCCTCCTCGAAGGCGATCGCCACGCCGCGGCGGTACATCTCCACGGCGTTGCCCTCGAGCTCGCGGTCGAGTTCGAGCTGTTCGGCCACGCTCTCGCCCACCATCACCGTGCCGAGCCGCTGGAGGTTGGGGTGGCCGTCGAGCAGCAGGATGCGGTCCATCAGCTTCTCGGCGTCGTGCATCTCCTCGATCGATTCCTTGCGCCACGTCTCGGCGAGACGCTGGTACCCCCAGTTCTCGGAGATCTTGGCGGCAGCGAAGTACTGGTTGATCGCCGTCAGTTCGGCGGTCAGTGCTTCGTTGAGGAACTCGATGACTCTGTCGGAACCCTTCATGCAGCGGAGCCTAGTGAGGGGTCGGTCACCTGGACCGCGTTGTCGACGCAGATCGGTGCCCCCGCACGGGCTCGTTGCAGGAGCCGGGCGATGGTGTCCCGGCAGCCGCCGCACCGTCCACCCGCACCGCAGGCGCTGGTGATGTCGTCGATGGTCACGGCGGGGTCGGCGCTGTAGCCGGCGATCACCCGGTCGTTGATGGTGAGGCAGTGGCACACGACCATCAGCGGGTCACCACCTGAGCCCGGTGCGGTGTCCGGGTTCCCGTCGAGCGGTCGATCAGGTCGACCCGCGTGTTCTGCGTATGCACCCCTGCTCCTCACTGGTAGGTGAACCTAACAGTACTCGCGGAGATGGGTCGGCGCAACCGGCAGATCGGTGGACGAGCCGCCGGACGCGACCTGCGATCAGTCGTCGGCAGCGAGGTCGGTGATCACCGGCTCGGACGCGGCCGGCTTCTTCGCGGCGGGACTCTTCTTGGTGGCCGCCTTCTTCGCGGCCCCGCTCTTCTTGGCAGCGGACTTCTTCTTGGCCGCGGACTTCTTCTTGGTGGACTTCTTCTTCGACGAACCACCCTTGGCGGCCACGGCCTCGCGGCGGATCGCCAGGAGTTCGTAGGCGCGCTCGGGCGTCATCTCCTCGAGCCGGTCGCCCTTGCCGAGCGACGCGTTGGTCTCGCCGTCGGTGACGTACACCCCGAAGCGGCCGTCCTTGGCCACCACGTGCTTCTGGCTGACGGGGTCGGTGCCGAACTCCTTCAGCGGCCCCTTGGCCGCCATGTTCCGCCCGCCGCGCTTGTACACCTTGGGCTGGCGGAAGATCTCCAGCGCCTCCTCGAGGGTGATCTGCAGCAGCTGGTCCTCGGAGTCGATGTTCCGGTAGTCCTTGTCCTTCTGCACGTAGGGCCCGTAGCGGCCGTTGTTGGCGTAGATCGGCACGCCGTCCTCGGGGTCGTCGCCGAGGTGGCGGGGCAGCTGGAGCAGCGCCTCGGCCTCGTCCATCGTGATCCGTTCGAGCACCATCGTCTTGAACAGGCTCGACATCTTCGGCTTCTCCAACCCCGGCGGCGGGTCGTCGTGATCGCCCCACTGCACGTAGGGGCCGTACCGGCCGTTCTTGGCGTAGACCGGGTAGCCGTCGAGTTCGCCGATCGGATCGTCCGACTTCGGTGCCGCGAGCAACTCGATCGCCTTGTCGAGGGTGAGTTCGTCGGGAGGCAGGTCGTCGGGCACCGACGCCGTGTCGTCGCCGCGCTTGACGTAGGGGCCGTACTTGCCGGGCTTGGCCACGACCGTCTGGCCGCTCTCGTCGGCGCCGAGGGGGAAGGTGTTGATCTCGGCGGCGTCGATCTCGTCGAGGTTCTCCTCCACGAGGCGCTTGAGACCGAGCAGGGCGTCGTCGCCCACCCCGGCCTCTGCAGCGATCGGCTCGGTGTCGCCGTCGCCGGTGTCACCGAAGTAGAAGCGCTTGAGCCACTTGTCCTTCGCGCGGTCGCCACGGGCGATCGCATCGAGGTCCTCGTCGATCGACGCGGTGAAGTCGTAGTCGACGAGTGCGTCGAAGTGCTCCTCCAGCAGTCGCACCACGGCGAACGCCGTCCAGGTCGGCACCAGCGCCTGACCCTTCTTCCACACGTAGCCGCGGTCCTGCACGGTCTGGATGATCGACGCCCACGTCGACGGACGGCCGATGCCCAGTTCCTCCAGCCGCTTCACGAGTGACGCCTCGGTGTAGCGCGCCGGCGGTGAGGTGGTGTGCCCGTTCGGCTCGATCGACGCGACCGGCACCTGGTCGCCCTCCACCAACGGCGGCAGCAGGGCCTCGTTGTCGGCGGCGTCGTCGCCCGTCTCCTCCTTCGACGCCACGTACACGGCCCGGTAACCGGGGAACGTGATCGTGGTGCCGGATGCAGCGAACTCGCAGTCGGTGAGTTCACCGGTGGTGCGGTCGGCGGCGTTGGCGGCCAGCCGGACGCTGACGGTGACGCCGGTGGCGTCGGCCATCTGCGAGGCGAGCGTGCGCTGCCAGATCAGCCGGTACAGCGCCAGTTCCTGGCTGTTGAGGTCGGCGCTCACCTGCTGCGGCGACCGGTACGGCGTGGTGGGCCGGATGGCCTCGTGGGCCTCCTGGGCGTTCTTCACCTTCGACGAGTACTGCTTCGGCGAGCCGCTGAGGTGGTTGGCGCCGTACTCGCTCGTGACCGCCGCCCGGGTGGCCTGCATGGCCTCGTCGGACAGCACGACGTTGTCGGTGCGCATGTAGGTGATGAAGCCGCGCTCGTACAGCCCCTGGGCGACACGCATCACCTGCGACGACGACAGGCGCAGCTTGCGCCCGCCCTCCTGCTGGAGCGTGGAGGTCATGAACGGGGGCTTGGGTGACGAGCGGTAGGGCTTCTCCTCCACCGAGCGCACGTGGAACTCGGCGCCGTCGAGCCCGTCGGTCAGCGCGCGCGCCCGGGCCTCGTCGAGTGCGACGGCCTTGGCCGACACCTGGCCCCGGTCGTCGAAGTCCTTGCCCGTGGCCACCTTGGTGCCGTCGACGGCCACGAGCTTGGCGTCGAAGGCCGGCTGCGTGGCGGTGGCGAGTTCGATGTCCCAGTAGTCGGCGGTGACGAAGGCGATCCGCTCGCGCTCGCGCTCCACGATCAGCCGCACCGACGGGCTCTGCACCCGACCGGCCGACAGGCCGCGGTTCACCCGGCGCCACAGCACGGGCGACACCTCGTAGCCGTAGAGACGGTCGAGGATGCGGCGGGTCTCGGCGGCGTCGACGAGGCCGTAGTCGAGCCCGCGCGGGTTGTTGACGGCGTGGTCGATCGCCGACTTGGTGATCTCGTGGAACACCATCCGCTTCACGGGCACCTTCGGCTTGAGGTACTCGAGGAGGTGCCACGAGATCGCTTCTCCCTCGCGGTCCTCGTCCGTCGCGAGGTAGAGCTCGGAGGCGTCCTTCAGGGCGGCCTTGAGATCCTTGATCACGGTCTTGCCGCGCTCGGTGAGTTCGTAGGTGGGCTTGAAGTCGTTCTCGACGTCGATGTTCAGACCCTTGCTGGGGAGGTCGGCCACGTGGCCCACCGAGGCGCGCACGTCGTAGTCGCTGCCGAGGAACTTCGACAGCGTCTTGGCCTTGGCCGGCGACTCCACGACGACGAGGGGTTTGGACATCGGTGCCTTTCGTTCAACGGGTTGGCTAGGGGATGGGTGGACGGGTTGTCAAGAGGGATGGGTGGGCGCGTTGCCCAGACGGAGTGTGCCAGCAGGATCGCCGGTTCAACCATCGCGGGTACGGTTCGGGTCGATGCCACCGACCGTCGACCCGATGTTGGAGGCGCTCGGTTGGGCCGCCGACTTCGAGGAGGCGTGGCGGGCGATCGGTGCGCCGGGCTCGCCGGCGCGTGTGTCGCGACTCGACCGCGGTTGGAGCACGCTGGTGCGCACGATGGGCCAGGCGCGGGGTCTCGACGAGCCGGTGCGGGTGCGCAACATCGGCGCCGACGTGGCCGTCGGCGACTGGGTGGTGCCCGACGCCGACGGCGAGCGGGTGGAGCACGTGCTCGAGCGCCGGTCGGCGTTCACGCGGCGGGCGTCGTTCGACGGCATGCGTGCCGTGTCCGACACGCTCGCGGCGAACATCGACGTGGTGTTCCTGGTGCATGCGCTGGGGTCGCCGCCCTCGCCTCGGCGTCTGGAACGCGAGCTGGTGCTGGCGTTCGACTCGGGGGCCGAGCCGGTGGTGGTGCTCACCAAGACCGACCTGGTCGACGATCCCGAACCCGGCCGGGCGGCGCTGGCCGACGTGGCGCTGGGTGTTCCCGTGTTGCTGGCCAGCGGTGTCACCGGCGCCGGTATCGCAGAGATCGGGCGGTACGCCGAGGGCAATCGCACACTCACGTTCCTCGGTGCCTCCGGTGTCGGCAAGTCGACGCTCGTGAACGCCCTGCTCGGGAGCGACCGGATGGCGACGTCCGCGGTGCGCGTCGGCGATCAGCGTGGCCGCCACACGACGGTGGCTGCAGAGCTGCTTCCGCTGCCGGGGGAGGGGTGGCTGATCGACACTCCCGGCGTGCGGGCGGTGAGCCTGTGGCTGTCGGGCAATGGCATCGAGCGGGCGTTCGCCGACGTCTTCGACCTGATGGACCACTGCCGTTTCCGCGACTGCAAACACGACCGGGAGCCGGGATGTGCGGTGCAGGCGGCCATCGCGGACGGCTCGCTCGATCCGATCCGGCTCACGAGCCTCGAACGTCTCGTCGAGGAGGAGGCGGCGCTGGAGGAGGAGCAGCGCGCCCGCGAGAAGGCCGCCGACCGGCGTTCGGGCGGTCGCACCCGCCCGCCCGAGGAGTCGGAGTTCGACGACCTGTAGCTCGACTTCACGTGGTTGCGTCGTGTGGCACATCGTGGAGGTCATGACCGAGATCGCTGCCAACGGCAAGCCGGTGGAATCGGTGTGGGACTATCCCCGACCGCCGCGGTTGGAACATGTCGACTGGCGGATCCGGGTGATCCATGCCGGCGCCACGGTCGTCGATGCGCCGACGGCGCTGCGCGTGCTCGAGACGAGCCAGCCGCCGGCGTACTACGTGTCGGCCGAGTTCGTCGACCTCGATCTGCTGGTGGCTTCACAGCGTCGCTCGATGTGCGAGTGGAAGGGCGTCGCCGAGTATGCCGATCTGGTCGTGCCGGCTTCGGGCGGTGGTGAGCCGGTGGTGGTGTCCGAGGCGGCGTGGACCTATCCGTCGCCCACGCCCGCCTTCACCGATCTGGCCGGCCACTGGGCGTTCTATGCGCAGAAGTGCGACGAGTGCTGGATCGACGACGAGCTCGTCACCAGCAACGAGGGCAGCTTCTACGGCGGCTGGGTGACGGCCAACGTGACCGGCCCGTTCAAGGGCGCTCCCGGCACCCTCCACTGGTGACCGTGGTCGCCACCGAGACCGTGACCCCACAGTCGTTTGCGTGACGGGAATGTTGGGACGCCCCAACGAAATCGTCACGCAAACATGAGACCCCGTGCCAGCTGCTCGTTTGCGTGACGGAAATGTTGGGGCGGGCCAACGAAAGTGTCACGCAAACGGTTCTCGCGGTTCGCACGGGTCTGGCGGTTCTCGCGGTTCAGAGGGTGGCGAGCGACCAGGGTGTGCCGGGGCGACGGATCCAGGTGGCGGCGAGGTTCACCGCAGCCACGGGAAGCGGGCCGTAGACGTGCGGGAAGAGGTCGTCGACACCCGGCGCCGGCGGCTCCCACACGATCTCCGACGGCACGAGCGCCGGATCCACCGTGAGCAGCACGAGCGTGTCGAGGTCGGCGTAGAACCGGTTCGCCGTCGCCTCCACCTGGTCGCGCGTCGAGCAGTGGATGAATCCCTCCTGCGCCAGCGTGACGCCACGTGTCGACATCAGGTACTCGCCCGTGTCGAACGCCGAGATCCAGTCCTCCGGCAGCGCCACGTGGAAGATCGGCTGGTCGTTGTCCGCCCGGGTGGCGTCGTCGGGCGCATCTGGCGCGTGAGGCATCGTCACAGGGTGCCGTCGCCGAGCATCGCCCGCACCTCCACGGCCCGTTCGCGCACGGCCGGCAGGTCCGACAGACGTTCCGACGCCCGCACCTGTCGCGCCACTCGCGGGTTGCCCACGAGGCGGTCGTGGTGTCGAGCGAGGAAGTCCCAGTAGAGGGTGGTGAACGGGCAGGCGTCCTCACCCACCCGCTGCTTGCGGTCGTACCGGCAGCCCGCGCAGTAGTCGCTCATCGTGTCGATGTAGTTGCCGCCGGCGGCGTAGGGCTTGGTCGCCATCATCCCGCCGTCGGCCCACTGGCTCATGCCGATCACGTTGGGCAGCATCACCCACTCCGCCCCGTCGACGAAGCTCGACCACATCCAGTCGGTCATCGCCCACGGATCCACGCCGTGCAGCATCGCCAGGTTCCCCAACACCATCAGCCGCTGGATGTGGTGGTTGTAGGCGTGGTCGTGCAGCGTCGACATGCAGTGGTGCACGCAGTTCATGTCCGTGGCGGCCTCGCCCCGGAACACCGGTGGCACCGGCCGGTCCGCTGCGAGCGCATTGCGTGACCGGTAGTCGGGCATCCACAGCCAGTAGACACCCCACACGTACTCCCGCCAGCCGATCACCTGACGGATGAATCCCTCGGCCGAGGCGATGTCGACGTGGCCCTCGTCGTAGGCCTGCTGCACGGCGTCGCACACCTCACCCGGCAGCAGCAGCCCGATGTTCATGTACGGCGACAGCACCGAGTGGGCGAGGTGCCAGCTGCGTTCCACCATCGCGTCCTCGTGGGGGCCGAACATCGGCAACACGTCGTCCACGAAGTTCCGCAGCCGGGCCAGTGCGGCACGGCGCGTCGTCGCCCACGTGCCGTCGGGTTCGGCACCCCAGCAGTCGTCGGGGAGGTCGGCGAGCACCTCCCGGTCGAGATCGTCGAGCCGTGACGTCTGCGGGCTCGGCCACGGATTGCCGGTCTTGGGTGGCCGCTGCCGGTTCTCGTCGTCGTAGTTCCACCGTCCGGTGACCGGCTGCGCATCGGACCCGCTGCGATCGTCGGGTTCGATGCCCGGCTCCATCAGGTAGCCGAGGCGCCGTCGCTGCCAGCGGTAGAAGTCCTCCATCTTGAGGTTCGTGCGGCCGTCGGCCCACCCGGCGAAGTCCTCGTAGTGGCAGAGGAACTGGTTCGACCGCACGAGGGTGACGTCGAGGGACCGCAGCAGTGCGAGACCGTCCCAGCTCGCCGGTTCGGTGGCGACGACCTCGACCGGCGAGAACTCCTCGACGTGGGCGCGCCAGCCGTCGCGCAGCGTCGGTGCCCGGCGATGGTCGACCTCGTACCCGGCGTCACGGAGCTCGCCGGCGAAGCGCCGCATCGCGGTGATCACGAAGTGGGCGCGCTGGACGTGCCAGCGTCTGCTCGCCAGCTTCGCGGCGCTCTCCACCAGCAGGACGCGATGTGTGGACGGGTCGGCGTCGCGAAGTGCGCCGAGGGCGCGGTTGAGCTGGTCGCCCAACACCCACACCGTTGTCGTCGTCGTCACGGCTCTCAGGCGATGGTGGATCGGACGTCGACGGCGCGGTCGAGACGGGTCTGCTCGAACCGGCGACGCAACGGCCCGTCGCCGACCACCAGCTCGAGGTCGCCTCCCGAACGGCGGGCAGTGGCCGCCGCGCCGAGGAGGATCCCGAGCCCGCAGTCGTCGATGGCGGTGACACCGTCGAGGTCGGCGGTCACCACGCCACCGTGATGCCGCTGGATCGCTCGGGCCAGTGCGTCCTGCAGCGTGGCGAGCGACGACAGGTCCACGACGCCCTCGATCGACACGACGGTTCGGTCTCCGACTGTGGTCTCGTTCACGTGCAGGTTCACCACTCCGCGATCCTACGACGGCGCCGACACACGCCGCTCGACCTGCTCGGAGGCGATTGCAGCGACAGGTCACAGAGGTTCGATGCTCATCGTGACGGTGGCGGTGTGGGTGGTCGGGCCGATGAGGGCGCCGAGCACGGCGATCCCGCCCGGGTCGGTGTAGGTGGCGGTGACGGTGACGGTGGTGCCGTCGTCGACCACGCTCACCTCGACCGGCAGGGTGACGGCGCGGTCGGCGGCTGCCTGCGCTGCGCCGGGATCGGCAGACACGCTCGCCGCTCTGGCCGCCTCCCGGGCCGCCAGCTCCACTGCGAGCTCGTTGCGCACGGCGAGGCCCACCATCAGCAGTCCGAGCGTGAACACCACCACGATCGGAAGGGCGAGCGCGAACTCGACTGCTGCCTGCCCGGCATCGCCCCGCCGCCGTGTCGGCCCCCGGGGATGCGGTGGCGACCGTGACCCCACCGACTGCCGCGACGTCACACGCGCTCGATCACCGAGTCGATCACCCGGTTGAACAGCCGGCTGACGCGGGTGGCACCGCCGCCGGCAGTGGCCCATGCCACCACCAACAGGCCGACGAGGGCGGCCGCGAGCAGGACGAGGGCGTACTCGGTGGTGGCCTGCCCGCGCTCGCCGCAGAATCGGTGACGGCGGGCCGCACGATCGCCGAGGGCGACGGCGGCGGTCTGGGCGTGGACGAATGCGCTGAGCAGTGGAACGAGCACGATGGATGCGACGGGCATGGTGCCTCCGGGGCGGTCGGTGGGTCGGGGGAACCTGTCGGAACGAGCGGCCGCCGTGCGGCGACGGATGGCTTCGGCAGCGACCCGACGGTGTGGGGCGGCGTGAAGCGGTGTGTGGAAGGTCACCAGGACGTGCCTCCGAGTGAGGTGAGAGCGGCGACGACCGCCGGGGCGATGGCCAGCAGCACGAACGACGGCAGCGTGCACGCCACCAGTGGGAACGAGAGACGGACCGGCAGGCGCCTCGCGTCGGCATCGGCCAGCCGCCGCCGTGCCGCTCGTGCCTCGCCGGCGAGCTGGTCGAGCACGGGCGCCAGCGGGAAGCCGTAGCGGTCGGCGGTGGCGAGCACGTCGGCAACGGAGCGTGCGTCGGCTCCCAGCCGTTCGCCCATCCCGGCGAGGGCATCGGCGAAGGGAGCGCCGCGCTCCACCTCGTGCACCACGGCGCTGCAGGCCGGACGGATCGAGGCCGGCGCGCTGCGGGCGAGCAGCTCGATGCTCTGACGTGGGGTGAGCCCGGCGCGCACTCCGAGCACCAGCAGATCCACAGCGTCGGGGAGTTCGCGTTCGACGGTGCGCCGCCGTCGCCGCTCGGTGAGCACCGGGCGCAGACGCTGCCGGAGAATGCCGACTCCTGCGACGGCAGCGGCGGCGAGAGGACCGACCACGACCACTGCCGCCCCGAGTGTGACCACGAGCGTGACTCGTACCGTCGTCGGTGCGATGGTGCGCGGCGGCCGGCCGGGCGTGACGGTGCGGACGGTGGGTGCGGTGCGACCGGTCGGGATGACTCGGCGGCGTACTGCGCCCAGTGCCAGAGCCGCACACACCGCCGCGGCAGCGGGCCCGATGACGTTCGTCCACGGCGTCATCGCGGCACTCCGATCACTGCCCGCATCCAGAGCCACCCGGCGCCGTTGAGGACCAGCCCGCCGATGATGCAGGCGGAGCCGATCGGTGTGGTGACGGCTGCTCGGATCGACCGATCGGAGAGCACCAGCAGGGCCAGCAGGACGATCGGCACCACGGTGAGGACATGGGCCGAGATCCGCGCCTGGGCGGCCTGGCTGCGTCGCTCCGCCCGGTCGGTGGCGCGCCGGCGGAGTGTGGAGGCGGTGCGGTCGAGCGCAGCGGCCGGTGACCCGCCGAGATCGGCGGCGACACCGATCATGTCGAGAGCCAGCCGGAGGTCGGCGCCGGCGCCCGCCCAGGTGACGGTCGTCGGGCCGGCGGCTGTGCCGGCTGCCCTGGACCCTGCAGCGGTGTTCCCCGAGCCGGCGGTCGCAGCGAGGAGTGCGACACCGCGCGTCAGTTGGCGTCGCAGCGGATCGAGGTGTCGCCGGAGCACGGCGGATGCGGGTTCCACCGTCTCGACGGCACGGCGGAGCGAGGCGCCGGACCGGACCTGGCGCGCCAGTGCCTCGCACCAGGTGGCGACCTCCTCGGCGGTGGGGATCGGACGACGACGACGGGCCGCGCCGAAGCGGGTGACCGCCTCGACCCACCCGGACAAGAGGTGGGAACCGCTCCGAGCCGATGCGTGGGCAGCAGGGACGGGCCGTCGTGCAACCGGTGCGGTCACCGTTGCGATCACCACGATGGCCAGAGCCACGGAAGCGGTTGCCGTCATCGCCGCCGCCGGTGGAGTGCGGCGATCACGCGGAGCCTGTCCTCGTCGCATCGCGCGAGCCGTCGGGTCGACAGCGCTGCGCCGTCGGTGCCGGGCTGCTCCACCTCGTCGATCGACACGATGGAGCGCGACCCTCCGTCGGTTCCCCGGCCGACGTGGACGATCACGTCGATCGACCGGCCCAGCTGCCGGCGGATCGCAGCAAGCGGCCAGGTGGGCGCCGCCTGCAGCACCAGCGACTCGAGGCGCATCAGTGCGTCGACCGGGCCGTTGGCGTGCACGGTCGAGAGGGATCCGTCGTGGCCGGTGTTCATCGCCTGCACGAGGGCCAGCACCTCGTCGCCGCGGACCTCTCCGACGACGATCCGGTCGGGCCGCAGCCGCAGGGCCGTGCGTACCAGCGCAGCCGGCTCGATCGGTGGTGGCCCGTCGGCGGACGGGGGCCGCGCCTCCAGACGGACGGTGTGTGCCGCACGGTCGACGGGGAGTTCGGCAGTGTCCTCGACGACCACGATGCGCTCGGCCGATGGCAGCCGGTCGAGGAGCGCCCCGACCAGCGATGTCTTGCCGGACGACGTGGCGCCCGACACGACGATGTTGCATCGCGCGGCGATGACGGCGTCGAGCAGGTCGGCGCCCTCGCGGTCGGTGAACTCGTCGAGGGGTCGACGCTGGTCGGCGAAGCGGCGCACGGCGAGTGTGGGGCCGTCGACCGCCACCGGCGGCAGCACGGCACAGACGCGGGCCCCGTCGGGGAGCCGGGCGTCGACGATGGGCGACGACCGGTCGACGCGTCGTCCCAGTGGCGCCAGCAGCCGCTCGAGGAGGTGTTCGACGCGGCCGGGGCCCAGGACGTCGACGCGCTCGAGTCGCCCCTGCCGGTCGAGCCACACATCACCGTCGGCGTTCACCAGCACCTCGTCGACGTCGGGGTCGCGGAGGTGGACGGCCAGTTCGCCCAGCCCCGTCAGCCGTGCCACGGCGTCGGCCACCAACCGCTGCCGTTCCGGTTCGGAGTGCAGAGGGGCCAGCCGCCGGACCTCGTTGGCGGCCAGCACGGCCACGTCACCGGGTTCGTCGGCGAGCCGCCGACACACGGCGTCGACCAGCGAGCCGTCGAGGCCGTC
>Ga0102937_1000008_pt1 | contig 65936 bp, 60 predicted proteins | sample SalPonR2_B_D1_MG_FD_78213 | JGI IMG/M metagenome (GOLD analysis project Ga0102937, IMG submission 78213) | Salt pond soil microbial communities from South San Francisco under conditions of wetland restoration - Salt Pond MetaG R2_B_D1_MG | ecosystem: Environmental > Aquatic > Marine > Intertidal... | reverse complement strand
TAAAATACTATATTATTTAAAGCAGGATATTTTCAAATAAACTTTAATATTATAATTAGTGAAAAAAAGGACAAAGGGGTGTTAAATTTAATATGAGAGATAGATTTAAAGGAGCCTTATTAGGCTTAATAGTTGGAGATGCTTTAGGTGCACCATATGAAGGTTCTCCTAGAGATAGTGTTTATTTCCAAGGAGAAATGCGGGGTGGAGGTCCTCATAAAATTTCAGCTGGCCACTGGACTGACGATAGTTCAATGGCTCTTTGTTTAGCAGAAAGTTTAATCAAAGATGGTTTTGATTTAAAGAGTCAGCTTTCAAAATATGCAAACTGGTTTCAAAATGGTTATTTAAGTTCTAAGGAACGTTCATTTGGTATTGGAAGAAATACAAGCCTTTCTATTACCGATTATATAAAAGATAAAAGTATTCCCCCACAAAGAGAAATGGCAGCTGGTAATGGTTCAATAATGAGATTAGCCCCGGTACCAATGTATTTTTTTAATAATTTTAATAAAGCTGTATATTATTCCGGTAAAAGTTCCAAAGCGACTCATAATAATCCTATGGCAATTGATACCTGCAAGTTATTAGGAGCCTTTATATATTACGCATTAGAGGGTAAGGGGAAAAAATATCTAATTAATAATACTTATAAAAATTTAGATTTAGATGAAAATGTTTTAGAACGTGTGCAAGGAGATTATAAAAACAAGACAAAGGATCAGATTAATTCAGATGGTTTTGTTTTAAATACAATTGAAGCAAGTCTTTGGGCTTTTTATAATTCTAAAAGTTTTGAAGAAGCAGTAACTATTGCAATTAATTTAGGTGGTGATACAGATACTATAGCTGCCGTGACCGGTCAGATGGCTGGAGCTTTTTATGGTAGTTCTGAAATTCCTGATGAATGGATAAATAAACTAGCAAAAAAAGAACTAATTATGAGTTTAATCAGAGGACTTTATCAGTCAGGTAACCATTAAACAGAAAGGGTTTTAAAAATGAAAATAACAATTATTTATGATAATACCCTTTTTGAAAAGGGCTTTAAATCAGACTGGGGATTTTCTTGTTTTATTGAAATAAAAGGTAAACCCAATATTTTATTTGATACAGGTACTAAAGCAGATATTTTATTTAATAATATGGAAAAGTTAAATATATATCCAGAAGACATCGATGAGGTATTTATTTCACATTCTCATCACGATCATACTGGTGGACTAAAAGAATTACTTAAATTAAATAGGAGTATAAAAGTATATATTCCTGAATCTTTTAAATTCATCTCTGAAAATGAAGTTATTTCAGTAAAAAAACCAATTAAATTAAGTGAAAATGTTTATAGTACAGGAGAATTAAACAATATTGAGCAGAGTCTTATCATTATAAGAGATGAAGGTGTTGTTGTAATTTCTGGTTGTGCCCATTCTACAGTTGAAAATATTTTAAAAAGTGCTTCTCAATTCGGGAAAGTCCTTTATTTAATAGGTGGCCTCCATGGATTTAATAAATATGAATTGTTAGAAGATATTAATTATATATGTGCTACCCACTGTACCAAAAATAAAAAACAGATTAAAAATAAATATCCTAGTAAATGGATAGAAGGTGGAGTTGGAAGAGTAATTAAAATATAATTTAGATATTAAATTAATAGGCCCTAACGGGTCTTTTTTATTTTAAAGCGGATATTAAAAGGAATATTCATAAATATCAAGAATTTATAATATATGCCAAGGGGAAAAGGGGGATTAGAAGTGTTTGTAATTACAATATCAAGACAAACAGCCAGTCTAGGAGATGAGATTGCTGTTGAGATAGCTGATAAGTTAGGAGTAAAATTAATAACTAGAAATTATGTAATTGATAACTGGTTGCCTGAGATAGCAGATGAACATGATCTTCATATGCTGAGAGAAACTTCAAAATATTATCTTAAAACTGCTCAAAATGGAGAAACTTTTAAAGAATATATAATAAAAAGATTAAAAAAAGAAGCTGAAAAGCAAAGTTTAGTTATTTTAGGACTGGGTTCCCAGGTTATATTTAAAGACTATGCTCATGCTGTTCATATCAAAGTTATTTGTTCAGATAACAGACGAGTAAATAGAATAATGAAAAAATATAATATAAATAAAGAACAGGCAGTTAGGACCTTAGATTTAAGTGATAGGAAACATAGACGTTATGTACATAGATTATTTGATAAAGACTGGGAAAATATTTCATTATACCATATGAGTATAAATACAGATGGACTAGAGATAAGTGAAGCTGCTAATTTAATCATTCATCTTTTAGAAATGAAAAAAGAAAATCCCCAACCATTATTTAAGAAATATGATGAAATAAAGGAAGAAAAAATAAATATAGAAGATATAGATTTTGTTCATGAAAGTGAAAAAGATTTTGCAGAAATTCTTGATATGTATAATATAAAGTGGGAGTATGAACCCTCAGAATTTCCCCTAGAATGGGATGCGGAAGGTAATATAGCTTTGGGTTTTAGACCTGATTTTTACTTACCAGAATTTGATACATTTATTGAATTAACAACCATGAAGCAAAAGTATGTTACTGAAAAAAATAAGAAAGTAAAACTTTTACAAGAACTTTACCCTGATGTGAGTATTAATATTGTCTATAAAAAGGATTATCATAAACTGTTAAAAAGATTTGGTGTAGACGAATTAAGAGAAGATAAGGATGATAATGATGAATAAAAAAAACATAGGTGAAGTTATCTATAGTGAAGAGGATATTAAAAAAAGAATTAGAGGAATAGCTAATAGTATTAATAGAGATTTCAAAGATAAAGAACCTTTATTAGTAGGAATATTAAAAGGTTCGATCTATTTTTTATCAGATTTGAGTAGATTATTAGATATTGATCATAATATAGATTTCTTATCAGTAGGAAGATTTCAAACCACAGAAGGGCCAAGAGAAAAAGTCAAAATTACTAAAGATCTTGACCTTAGCATTAGAAATAGAGATATTATAGTAGTTGAGGATATAATAAGAACAGGTTTAACACATAGCTATATATTAAAAAATTTGGAACCCAGAAGGCCCAAAAGTATAAATCTATGTGTATTTTTAGACTGTAAAGATCAAAGGCTAGTAGACTTGCCTATTAAATATAGTGGTTTTGATATGGATGATAGATTTGTTATTGGATATGGTTTAGATTATAAAGAAAAATACCGCAATTTAACTTTTGTTGCAGAATTTGAAGAATAAAAAAAGGCTCCAACGAACCTTTCTCGATTTTTTATTCCTTTCGCAATCTTTTTGACATCGAAGTTCTTTTTTTACTCTCGAAATCCTTTCTCTAAATCTTCCTCGGTCAATGTAGAGCTTATTTATTGATCTTAGTACTTATACAGTACTAACCATCTATAAATTTCTCTCATTAACCTCCAATTCAAAGTCCAGATTTCGCTTAAATCTAGAACCTCGATAAAAATTGTTACTTAGAATAAATCCTCTTAGGGATTCCTTGGAGCCTAGTTCTATTATAGGGTAACACCTTAAAATAGTCAAAGCAGATTTAACACCTATAATGTAAATTATGTGTTTATAGCTTGTTAATACTTTGTAATATTCATTATATCGCAAAATATCAAATAAATATAAATTATTCTTATAATTAAACATTGATTCAATCTACATAAAAATGTTATTATTAAATTACTAAAAGTATTTTTAAGAAAGGAGATTTAAGATGGATTCAAATAAATATTTGGTTTTTGCTTTTAATGGTGAAACAAATTGTTTTGTTCACGCTTTATTAAATGCTGAAGAATTTTATGAAGAAGGGTTTGATGTAAAGTTAGTTATTGAAGGAAGTGCTACAAAACAAGTTAAATTAATGAGTGATCTTGAAAATGAATTTGCAAACTTATATAAAAGGGTTAAAGAAAAGGATTTAATTGACTGTGTTTGTCGGGTATGTGCTAAAAAGATGAATTCATTAGATTCAGCTAGAAAACAGAATTTAAAAATTTGTGATTCACTGTCTGGTCATGTCAGTATGGCTAAGTATATTAAAGATGGGTATGAGATAATTACTTTTTAATTTCTTAGGAGGTTTATAATGTTAAAAGGATTTAAAAAGTTTGTTTTAAGAGGAAATGTTGTGGAGATGGCAGCAGGTATTATTATTGGTTTGGCTTTTAATAAAATAATTAATTCCTTTGTTAATGATATACTAATGCCACCAATTAGCTTATTAGTTGGTAAGATAAACTTTGCTAACTTATATATTAACCTTAGCCAACGTGAGTTTGCCAGTCTGGCAGAAGCAGAAGCAGAAGGAGTACCCATTATCAAATATGGACTTTTTATAAATACTGTAATTGATTTTTTATTAATGGCATTTTTCCTTTATCTAATAATAACTTATTATAATAAGTTAAAGGATATTAATAAAAGAGAAGAAATAAAAGCTGCACCCGATACCAAACAATGTCCATATTGCTATTCAACCATTAATATTAAAGCAACTAAATGTCCTTTTTGTATTAGTGAACTAGAAAATTAAAATATATAAATGGGGTTGGTTATTTATGGAAAACGGAATTTTAGGCCAAATGCTATTAAATAATACTATATATGATTATTTAATTTCTCTACTGATAATTATTATAGGATTAGTAGTAGTTAGATTATTTAAATATTTATTTTTGGAAAAAATTCATAATGTAATAAAAAAAATTTCAGAAAGTTTCGGTGGGTTTTTTAATAAATCAATCGATAAAAGAATCATACCATTAACCTATTTAATTATAATATTTGTTTCTTTAAATAGACTAAGCTTAAGTTTTTCCATAGATAAAATTTTGGGAATAGTTTTTATCTTTGTTATTGTAGTATATATAACCTTATTAATCCAAGATATCATCATTTATACTATGAAAAAATATTGGGAAAAAAAGCAAAGTAATCAAGCTCAGGAAACTGTTTTTACAGTGTCAGTTTTTATTATCAAATTAACTACCTGGTTAATTGCCCTATTATTTATCTTAGATAACTTAAATATTGAGATCAGAGGTCTTATTACTGGTTTAGGAGTAGGGGGTATTGCAATTGCTTTTGCAGCCCAGACTATTTTAGCTGATATTTTCAGTTATTTTACTATCTTTTTAGATCGCCCTTTTGATATAGGGGATTTTATTATAGTGGGAGATTATATGGGTACTGTAGAACATATAGGGATTAAGACAACCAGAATTAGGAGTTTAAGTGGTGAACAGTTAGTTTTTTCTAATAATGATCTTACTAATTCCAGGATCAATAATTACAAACGAATGCAGCATAGGAGAATAAACTTTAAATTTGGAGTTGTTTATGAGACTGATGTTCAAAAGTTAGAAAAAATACCTGAATTTGTGGAAGAAATTATAAAGAGCGTACAAAAAACAACTTTTGACAGAGCGCACTTTGCATCTTATGGAGACTATAGTCTGATATACCAAGTTATTTACTATGTGGAAGACAGTGATTATAAAGTATATATGGATATTCAAGAAAGCATAAACTTAAAATTGAAAGAAAAGTTTAAAGAAGAAGGAATTGAGTTTGCTTACCCAACTCAAAGTGTACATGTTTATGATAAAGCAAAGGAAAGTAATATTCAACCAATTGATAAATTTGAGGGGGATAAAAATAATGAGTGATAAAAAAAGAGAATTTCCAGTAAGTAAATCAGAAGAGGAATGGAAAGAAAGTTTAACTAAACGTGAATATTTAGTGTTAAGAAAGGGCAAAACAGACCCTCCTTATAAAAATAAATATTATCATTTTGAGGAAGATGGTATTTTTAAGTGTGCAGCCTGTGGTAATGAACTTTTCGATTCTAAAGATAAATATGATTCAGGTTCAGGTTGGCCTAGTTTTACAAAACCGCTTAAAGAAAAAGCTGTTGATTATCGTGATGATTATAAATTATCTCATAGAAGAACAGAAGTAATCTGTAGTCAGTGCGGTAGTCATTTGGGACATCGTTTTGAAGATGGGCCTGAACCAACTGGCTATAGATACTGTATCAATTCTACTTCTCTTAATTTTGAAGAAAGGGAATAGTTTGTAAAGTATAAACTTGACTAAATTACTCGGTTATCATATAATAGCATCAGTAAAGATGCTGTTCCTTAACAACTAAATAAAAAGAAGGTGTAAAAATGGAGTATTTATATGGTCCTGTTCCTTCCAGAAGACTTGGATTATCGTTAGGAATAGACCTTATCCCATATAAAATTTGTTCTTTTAACTGTATTTATTGTGAATGTGGGGCAACGACCAAATTAACTAATAACAGGGAAGAATTTAAACCTGTTGATAAAATAATAGAAGAGTTAGATGAATATTTAAAGGAAGATCCGGAATTAGATTATATAACTTTTTCTGGTTCTGGGGAACCGACCCTATATTTACATATAGGTGAAATCATAGATTTTCTTAGAGAAAATTATCCCCAGTATGATACAGCTTTATTAACAAATAGTAGTCTTTTATCTCATAAGAAAGTTAGAAATGAAATAAAAAACCTTGATTTAATTGTTCCTTCTTTAGATTCTGTTATTGAAGAAAACTTTCAACAAATAAATCAACCACATAAAGATATTAAACTTGCAGATATTATAGATGGTTTAATTAAATTAAGAGAAGAGTTTAGCGGTAAGATGTTTTTAGAAGTCTTTATAGTTCCGGGCATAAATGATACCAAAGAAGAATACGAAAAGTTTAAAAATATTTTAAAAAAGATAAATCCTGATAGAGTGCAACTTAATACACTAGATAGACCAGGAACGGAAGATTGGGTAGAACCTGCTTCAGAAGAAGATTTAAAAAAAGCTGTTGATATAATTGGTAAAAATGCTGAAATTATTGGAAAATATTCACCTAGTGAAAAGAAAAAAGGTATCAGCCATGCTGTTAAAAAGAGAATAATAGAGACCATAAGTGTAAGGCCATGTACAGTTAAAGATTTATCAGATATACTAGATCTGCATGTTAATGAAGTAAATAAATACTTAAGAGAGATTGATAAAGAAAATAAACTAAAAATGAAAGAACAAACCAGAGGAAGATTTTATTTTTTAACTAAGGAGGAATAATCATGGCTAATGAAATAAAGGTAGACTGTGTTGGTGAAAATTGCCCAGTGCCTCTCGTAGAGACCAGAAAAGCAGTCCGCAAAGCTGAAAAAGGAGATATAATTGTAGTTCAAGGTGACCATTCAGCTTCTAAAAAAGAAATACCCATGGCAGTAGAAGCTATGGATTTAGAATTATTATCTATAGAGGATAAAAATGACCATTGGCAAATAAAAATAAAAGTTTAGAGGTGTGACTTATGGAAGACAAGGCCACTTTAATTGTTGAAAGTGGAGATTATGATAAATTATATAGTGCTTTTATTATAGGTAATGGAGCATTATCTATGGGCATGGATGTTTCTATGTATTTTACCTTTTGGGGATTAGAAAGACTTAAAAAAGGCCAACTTGATAAAGGACCACTTTCTAAAATGAACTTTTTGGGACTTGGTAAATTATATATGAAATATAAGATGAAAAAAGCAAATGTCCGTTCTTTAGAAGATATGTTACAAGATTATGTTGAATTAGGAGGCAAGATATTTGCCTGTGATATGACAATGGAAATTATGGGCATAACTAAAGAAGACTTAAGGGATGAAGTTATTACTGAATACTGTGCTGTGGGAACTTATATTAAAGAAGCCAGAGATTCAGAAATAACTTTATATATATAAAATTGAGGTGATTTGATGAATAAGGATATGGTTTATCTTGATAATTCTGCTGTTACAAGAATTGATGAGGAAGTTTTAAAAGCAATGAAGCCCTACTTTTTTGACACCTATGCTGTAGCAACTTCTGAATTTGCATATACAATGGGTATTGAAGCTAAAGATGCTTTAGAAGAAGCTAGAGCTACAATAGCTGATTCCTTAAATGCAGACACTGAGGAATTAATATTTACTTCAGGTGCTACTGAATCTAATAATCTAGCTTTAAAAGGTGTAATGTATAATCAAAAAGAAAAAGGTCATTTAATAATCTCTGACATAGAAGATTTTTCAGTTTTAAATTCAGCTAAAAAATTGGAAAAACAGGGATATGAAGTAAGTTATATTAGTGTAGATGAAAAAGGTAAGGTTAATATAGAAGAATTAAAAGAAAGTGTAAGAGATGATACTGTTTTAGTATCGATTCAACATGCCAATCAGGAAATTGGAACTGTTCAGAATATCAAAGAAATTGCTGAATATTTAGAGGATAAAGATATCTTATTCCATACTGATGCTACTCATACATTTAAAAGAATTCCAATTGATACTCAAGAAGTTCCCGTAGATTTAATAACTATTTCTGCTCATACAATTCATGGACCACGAGGTATTGGTGCCCTTTACAAAAGAAAAGGTGTAAAAATAGAAAAAATTATGGATGGTGGCTTTCAGGAAGATAATTTAAGAGCTGGTTTAGAAAATATCCCGTCTGCAGTTGGATTTGCTAAAGCAGTTGAATTAATAACAGAAGAAGAAAATGAAAAGATTAAATCATTAAGAGATACATTGATTGAAAAAGTTGAAGAACAGATAGAAGATGTCACATTAAATGGATCTAGGGAAGATAGGAGCCCTCAAAATGCAAATATAACTTTTCATTATGTAGAAGGTGAATCAATTACCCTCCACTTAGATATGAGAGGTTTTGCTGTAAGCACAGGTTCTGCTTGTTTTAGTAAATCACTTGAAGCAAGCCATGTCATATTAGGTATAGGGGGAGATCATGAAAGAGCGCATGGATCAATAAGATTTACTTTCAGCCGATACAATACTAAAGAAGATGTTAATAAAATTGTTGAGGCAATAAAAGATGTTGTAGAAAATTTAAGAGAAATTAGCCCATTAGGTAAGAAAGGAAGTGAGTAAGTAAGATGAGTTCTCCATATAGTGATAAGGTCATAGAATATTTTCAAAATCCTAAAAATGTTGGTGAGTTAGAGGATCCCGATGGAATTGCCAAAGAAGGTTCGCCAGCCTGTGGAGATATGGTACAACTTCATTTAAAAGTTGATGAAGATACTCAGAAAATTACGGATATAAAATTCCGATCATATGGTTGTGCTTCAAATATAGCTACTGGTTCTATAATAACAGAAATGGCTAAAGGTAGTACAATTGAAAACGCAAAAGATATTACCTGGCAGGAAGCTGCTGATGAATTAGGTGGATTACCAGCAGTTAAAAATCACTGTTCAGTTTTGGCAGTAGATGCACTCAAAGAAGCAATAAGAGATTATGAAGAAAAGCACGGCTTAGTTAAAGAAAAGGTACCAACCACTATGGAAGTAGTTAAAGAAAGACTAAAACATGTTATGAATCCAATCCACGGTTTAGATGTAATAAAGACTAATTTAATAGAAGATATTGAGATGAAAGATAAAACCATTATTGTACAAGTTGATCTTGCTGAAGATCATCAATTTGCACCAGTTGTTAAAGAGGATATTAAAGAAAAACTTGAACCTCGTTGGGATATTGAAGAAGTAATAGTAAAATATAAGTAAAAAAAGACATTAATTGCCCGGTAAATCCGGGCAATTTTTCTTTTATAAAACAATTAAACATTTAAAAATTAATGTTAATATAATAAGATAAAAGATAGAAAAAGAAAATAATTGGAGGTGTCTGCCATTAATTTGGAAAAAATTATAGAAGGAGTTAAAAGTTTAACTAGGGAGGTGGGTAGCTATCAATTAGAAAAGTTTAATCAAAAATTAAATATTACACAAAAATCATCTTACCTAGATTTAGTTTCAGAAGTGGACAAAAACTCAGAAAAAAAGATTGTAACTTGGATAGAAAAAAACTTTCCCAAACACAGTATTCTAGCTGAAGAAAGTGGTACTTCAGATAAAGAATCCAAATATAAATGGGTAATTGACCCTTTAGATGGTACAACTAACTATATTCATGGATTCCCTATTTTTGCAATATCTATTGCTTTAATGAAAAATAAAGAACCAGTATTAGGAGTTATTTATATACCTTATTTAAATGAGATGTATTGGGCTGTTAAAGATAAAGGTGCATATTTGAATGAGAAGGAAATTAAAGTAAATGATAAAAGTAATCTAAAAGAAAGTTTATTAGTTACTGGTTTTCCTTATGATCTTAATGAAGATGAATTTAATAATATAGATATTTTTAATAAATTATTATATAAAACAAGAGGTATTAGAAGAATAGGCAGTGCTGCTTATGATTTAGCATGTGTGGCTTCCGGTAAATTGGATGCTTTTTGGGAATTAAAGTTAAGCCCCTGGGATGTAAAAGCTGGAGTTATATTAGTAAAAGAAAGCGGAGGCAATGTAATTGAGACTAATTATCATGGTAATTATTTAATTGTAGCTGGTTCAGAAAAATTAACTAATAGTTTATATAAAGAAATCGAAAAAGTTCATAATTAAATTTAAAACAAATAAAAAAAGGAGAGCTACTTACAGCTCTCCTTTAATAATCTTTATTTAATTATTTAGGCCGATCTTTCATTTCTATAACTAACCGGTTTTTTAGATATGTTTTTAAGCCACGGTATTAGATAATAATCAATACCAAATGCTTTACCTGCTCCGGATAGCAGAGTAATTGAAATTAGAAGTATCCAGAGTGGTTCCCAAATACCGGCTGATGATCCTATAGCTCCAATAACAAAGTTTACACTCATTCCTATAGAAACTAAAGCAAATAGGAAGGTTAAGAAACCACCTATTAAGGCAAGGCCTGTTATTAATTCAGTTATAACCAGTACTCTCTGGAAAAAGACCTGATTAGGAACAACAAATATTTCCATTAAATCTATATAAAATTGCGGTGTTCCAGAACTCCATAGATAAGAAGAAGCTCCTGATACCAAATGCTCTTCTGAACCAAATAACCATCCCTGACTTACTTTGTTTATACCTTCAACTAAGAATCTTAAACCCACAAATATTCTTAAAAAGGCCAGCCAGTAGGTTCCAGATTTTTTCATCATATGTCTTACCAGCATACCAATACCTCCTCGTGTATCTTTAAATTGATGTTCTATATAATCGCCTATTAAACTGAATCCGCCGATACCAAATAAATAATGCATGTTTATAAAGTGTTTCATAAACATGGCCCAAAAGCCTTTAAGTGCAATTGTAAAATCACCGAATGGTTTTAATTCGGCTACACCATAGTTGGCCCCCACTGATACCATAATTCCATGCATTTGTGGTTCAAATACTTCTAAAGATTTATCTTTTGTTTTTGCTTCAATATTTTCAGCTACACATTCTCCACCTTGTACTGCTGCCTCAACTAATTGAGGAAGAGCTCGTTCGCGGTCATGTGTAAATAAAGCATTATCACCGATCGCATATACATTGTCATATTTAGTAGTTTGTAAATACTTATCTACTTTTATGCGATTGTCTTTACTTAATTCGAGGTCAGTTTTCTTAAGAATTTCTTTACCTTTGACTCCACCAGTCCAAATAACTGTATTAGAATCAATTCTTTTTCTTATATCGGAATCTGCACTAGTTTCACTTATTTCAATGTAATCTTTAGTCACATTGCAAATAGCATATCCATCAATTACTTCAACGTCTAATTCTTCACTCAGATATTCTTCTGCAAAGTCACATTGTTTGTCACAGAGAACAGGTAAAATTCTTTCTAAGGCCTCCACTACTATTAAATTAACTTCGCTTCTGGAGACATCATAGGTTTGACAGAGATCATCAAACCATTCCGCTAATTCACCAGCAGTTTCTATACCAGTGAAACCACCTCCACCAATAACGAAGGTTAGCATCTTTTTCCTTTTTTCTAAATCTGATTCATTAGCTGCTAGTTTAAACATATTTCTGATATGTTCTCTTAGTTTAACAGCGTCATCTTCTGACCATAATGTAAATGAATTATGTTCCATACCTGGTATATTATAAAAAGTAGGTTCACTACCTACACCCAAAATTAGATGGTCATATTCATATTCATGGTCGCTAGAAGCAATTTTATTATTGGCTAGGTCGAAGTTTATTATTTTATCTTTAATAACATTAACTTTGGTGTTTTCAAAAAGTTGGTCTAAAGAAATTTCTACACCACTTTTACCGACCCTGTTTCCAGCAACTTCGTGTAACTCGGTTAGTAAGATATGTTCGTCACGATCGTTAATTAAATTAATATGTACATCTGGATCTTTACGGAATTTTTTATTTAAATTTTTGGCTGCTTCTATACCAGCATATCCCGCCCCGAGTATTACTATTCTCTTGCTCATATAATCCCCCTTTACTTATTATTGTGATATGGTATGTGAATTATAATACATATTTTAATATAAAATTCACAAAAATAATTATTAATTTATATTCTTACTTACTAAAATAATAACCTATTTCGCAAAGATTTTCAAGATAAATCTGAGTTATTCTATAAAATTTATCAATATGATTTGCAATTTATGAAATAATTAATTATAATATATTACAGAATCCATAAAAGGAGGGATAGCTGTGAGAAAAATCACAAAAAAATCAATTTTATCTTTAATTGCAGTATTCGTATTAGTAGCAGCTTTTTCAGGGGCTGTAGTTGCACAAGATCTTAACGATGGACAATATGTAGGCTATGTACCAGGAGATCATGGAGACATAGTTATTGAAGTGAAAGTTAATTTTGGTGAGATTACTGGTGTAGAAATTTTAAATAACTTAAAAACTACTCAGTATCCACACGAACAAGCAAGAGAATATTTTGTTAACTTTCCTTCAGCAGTTATAAGAAACCAAGGTACAGAAGGAATTGACGCCATCTCTGGTGCCACTGGTTCTCATAATTCTTATACAGAAGCTGTAGACATGGCTTTAAGTATTGCTCGCGATAATTATGATGACAATACTTATTATGGTGTAAGTAGAGACTATGCACATGGTCATTATTTAGTTGAAGCTGTAATTGAAGGGGAAGAAATTAAATCTATTAACTTAATTACAGCTAAGAATCCAGAAGAGGAAGCATTAGTTGGAGACAAAGTAGAGGGCGAATATCCACATGAACCTGCTGTAAAAGCATTTAATGAATGGCCAGAAAAAGCTCTTAATAATCAAACAACTGATGTAGATGTAGTTTCAGGTGCTACACACACAATTGAAGCTTTAAATGATGCTCTAGCGCAATGCTTAACACAAGCTGGTTTAAATCCTGATGATTATAAATAAATTTCAAACATAAGTTTAATATTACTTGAACAAGAGCCCTTTCAAGGGCTCTTGTTTATAGTATAATAAAGGTAAATAAGGTTGTAGATATAAATGAATTATAAAAGATTTTTAGTGGCAATCATAATATTAATAATAATTATTGGTGGAATGTATTTTATTGGTGATAACAATCAAAATAACGTAACCTCTATTCCTGAAACTACTGATAATATAGAAAATAATAATAACAGTGAAATAAAAAAGACAGATGGTTCAGAGTTTTTAATGAATACTTTAGTCAGGTTAAGAATACATGATGAACAACCTCAAGCTATTTTAGAGGAAACCTTTAATAAATTGAGATATTTAGAAAATAAATTAAGTAAAACAATCACTGAAAGTGATGTATCTAATATTAATAAAAATGCAGGTAATAAGGCAGTAGAAGTCAGTGATGATACATATAAATTATTAAAAGAAGCTTATCAATTTGCTGAAAAAACAAATGGTGCTTTTGACCCCACTATTGGTCCTTTAGTATCTTTATGGGGAATAGGGACAGAAGAACAAAAAGTCCCATCTGAATCAGAAATTCAAAGTGCTTTAAAAAAAGTTAATTATAAAAAACTTGAGTTAAAGGATAATAATAAAGTGTTTTTGCAAGAAAAAGGAATGTCTATTGATTTAGGGGCAATTGCTAAAGGTTATGCAGCAGATTTTGTACTAAAATATTTTAATGAAAAAGATGTAGAAAGTGCCTTTATAAATATGGGCGGTAATGTGTCTGTACACAGAGATAAAATAGATAATACTTTATGGAGTATTGGAATCCAGGATCCCGATCAGACACGGGGTAATATTATTGCTGCCATAGATGGTGAAGACATGTCAGTTGTTACATCTGGTAATTATGAGAGATACTTTACTCAAGATGGAGTAAGATACCATCATATAATTAACCCAGAAACTGGTTATCCTGCTCGTAAAGGTGTTATAAGTTCTACTGTTATTTCTAACAATTCTAGTTATGCAGATGCCTTATCGACTTCATTTTATATATTAGGAGTAGAAAAATCATTTGAAATTGCAAAATCAATGGAAGATATAAATATAGTTTTAGTTACAAAAAATGATAAAGTTTATGTAAGCGAAGAGCTTAAAGATAGAATAAGATTAACAACTGATAAACTTGAAATTATATATAGATAATTTAAAGTAAATGTAGGTGATAAAATGTTTTGGGATGAGTACCCAGATTTTGCTGATGAATTAAGTAATTTTGAAAAATATTTTCGTAATAAATTATCAAGTAGCAATGAACTAATAACTCAAGAGATTAAGAGATTAGCTGAAGCAGGGGGCAAAAGAGTAAGACCTGCCTTATTAATCTCGGTTTCTCATTTGGGTGATTTTAAAAAAGATAGAATTTGGCCAATGGCCGCTGCTATAGAGATGATACATTTAGCTACTTTAATACATGATGATGTAATAGATAAATCTTCTTTAAGAAGAGGTGTGAAGACTACTCATCATAAATATACTAATAAAACTGCAATATTTATGGGAGACTACTTATTTGCTCTTTCTATGGAAATCATATTAGAAGAATTTGGTAATGAAAAAATTGATGGAGCGTTATTAAGACAAATGAAAAACACAATAAAAAGCATTAAAAACCTCTGTGAAGGAGAAGTATCCCAATTTGAAAGACAGTTTGAAAAGATACCTACATTTAAAGAATATTTGGAAGCAATAAAAAGAAAAACTGCTTTGCTTTTCAAAGCCAGTGCCATGTTAGGTGCTGATTTATCTGGTATGAATAAGTACAAGGTATATAAAATGGGAAAATTAGGTTATTATATGGGGATGGCTTTTCAAATGGTTGATGATCTTTTTGATTTTGAAGATAAAAATAAAGAATTAGGAAAACCACAGCGAAATGACTTTACACAAGGAATTTATACTTTGCCGATAATTTATGTTTATAATGAAATGGATGATAAGGAAAAGATACATAAATACTTAAAAAAACCAGATAAGTATTCAGAAGAAATAAAGGTCCTTGTTCATGAAAAAGGTGGGATTGAATATACAAAAAATCTTGCCTATAGATATAAAGAAAAGGCCCAAAAAATAATAGGACCATATAATGATAATAAGTATGGTGAAATCATTAATTGGTTGACAGAAAAAATAATAGGAAGGAATTTTTAAAACATCGGTTAAACGATGTTTTTTTTTATATATTTTTATGGTATAATAATTTAAGTAGAACAACAGTTCGCTTTAAGGTGGAATTTATTATGAATATAGAACAAATGAAAAGCCATTTACAAAACAAACCAAAATTTATGAAACGGATTACAGCTTGGAGAGAAATTGAAGGTAGAAATGGTAAATATGTAAATTTACCAGAAGATTTAGATCCAAGACTGCAAAAAGTACTTAAAGAAAAGGGCATCGAAAGTTTATATAGTCATCAAAAACAAGCATATGATTATATCATAAAAGAAAAAGATACTGTTGTAGTGACTCCAACTGCTTCCGGTAAAACTCTCTGCTATAATCTACCTGTTTTAAATTCAATTTTGGAAGATGATAATAGCAGAGCTTTATATATGTTTCCTACAAAAGCTTTATCTCAAGATCAGCTATCAGGTTTATATGAATTAATACAAGCCCTTGAGGAAGATATAAAAACATATACTTATGATGGTGATACTCAGGTGAGTGCAAGAAAAAGTATTAGGGAGTCTGGACATATTGTAATTACTAATCCTGATATGCTGCATGTGGGGATTTTGCCCCATCATACTAAATGGATAAAACTTTTTGAAAATTTAAAGTATGTTGTTATTGATGAGGTACATAGTTATCGAGGTGTATTTGGGAGTCATGTCGCTAATGTAATCAGAAGATTAAAAAGGATATGTAATTTTTATGGTTCTGATCCTTTGTTTATTTGTGCTTCTGCTACAATTGATAACCCAGGTGAATTAACTACTAAGCTGATTGATAAAGAAGTAGAAGTGGTTGATGAAAATGGGGCACCGGCTGGTCCCAGGGATTTTATATTTTATAATCCTCCGGTTGTTAATAAAGAATTAGGTATTAGAAGGAGTTATGTTTTAGAAAGTAAAAAGATAGCCTCAATCTTTTTGAAAAATAAAATAAAAACAATAATATTTACGAGAAGTAGATTGAGGACTGAGATTATTCTATCTTATTTAAGAGATGATAAACCCCAAGATGTAAATATTAGAGGTTATCGAGGTGGATATTTACCCTCTGAAAGACGACAAATTGAAAAGGGATTAAGAGAAGGAGATATTCATGGAGTTGTAAGTACTAATGCCTTAGAACTTGGGGTTGACATAGGTCAATTAGATGTTAGTATTTTGGCTGGTTATCCTGGTACTATTGCTAGTTCTTGGCAACAGGCTGGTAGAGCTGGTAGAGGTCAGCGGAGGTCAATATCAATTATGGTGGCATCAAGTAGTGCCCTGGATCAATATATTGTTAATAATCCTGAATATTTTTTCGAACAGCCTGCTGAAAGCGCTCTTATTAATCCAAATAATTTAATGATCTTACTTTCTCATATTAAATGTGCTGCTTTTGAACTTCCTTTTGAGGAAGGGGAACTGTTTGGTGTTGAAACTACTGAAGAGATCCTCCATTATCTAGAAGAAAATAATGTATTAAGATTTAAGGGTGGTAAATGGTACTGGTCTGCAGAAAGATATCCTGCTGAAGATATTAGTTTAAGAAGCGCTTCTTCGGATGATTTTGCGGTTATTGATAGAACTAAAACCGGTAAACCAAGAGTGATTGGGCGAGTGGATTACTTCAGTGTACCTACAACTATTCATGAAGATGCTATATATATACATGAGGGTAAACAGTATCAGGTGAAAGAATTAGATTATGACGGTAAAAAAGCGTATGTAAAAGAAGCGGATGTAAACTTCTATACAGATGCTAATCTAGCTGTTGACTTAAGTGTGCTTGACCAATTTGAAAAAAAAGGACTACCCAAAAGAACATCTGAACATGGTGAGGTAGTTGTAAGTGCTCAGGCTACTATGTATAAAAAAGTTAAGTTTAATACCCATGAAAATGTTGGGTTTGGAGATATTAACTTACCAGAAGTTGAAATGCACACAACCTCCTGGTGGATGAGTTTAGATGAAGTATTTGAAATCAAATTAAACAAAAAAGTATTAGAAAATGCTCTTTTAGGTCTTTCTAATCTTTTAGAAAATATTGCTCCAATTTATTTAATGTGTGATCCTGGTGATATCAACTCAACTGTGCAAATAAAGTCTCCTTTTACAGGAAAACCTACTATATATATTTATGATAGTTATCCTGGTGGAGTTGGATTGAGTGAAAAATTATTTAGAATTGATTATAAATTATTAAAATCAGCATATAATTACTTAAATAAATGTCCTTGTGATGGTGGTTGTCCGGCTTGTATTGGTCCTATAAATGAAGTGGGCTTAAATGTTAAAGAGAAAACACTTTACCTTTTAGAGGAGGTACTCAAGGGTGAATCTGAGGGATAAATTAAAAAAATTTGAGAAAAGTCAAAAACCTCATAAACCTGTGAAAAAAAATAGAGAATATGAAAATAAAGATGCTTTCAGTAATATATTAATAAATAATAAACAAGGTAGTTATATAAAATCAGTTAATAAATATAAAAGTGATTATAAACACGCTCTATATAAAATTAAAAAATTTCAAAAAAAATTGAACCAAGAAGTACTTTTTACCATTGCCAATGACCGTATTGATAATTTAGATGATAGTATTATAAACAATATGCTCTTTATTGATACAGAAACGACTGGTTTAATGGGTGGAACAGGAACTGTATCTTTTTTAATTGGAATAGGCTATTTTGCCAATGGAGATTTTATAGTTGAACAATATTTGATGAGAGATTATGATGAAGAAGCAGCTATGTTAAAAGATATTAAAAAATTATTAATAAAGCATAATATAATTGTTTCTTTTAATGGTAAGAGTTTTGATTTACCTTTGATAAATACCAGATTGATTTTAAATAGATATAGAAGACCGGAATATGATTTTCATGTTGATTTACTACATTCTGCTCGTAGGTTATGGTCTTTTTTAGATTCTTGTTCTTTGAAATCACTTGAGGAAAATGTATTAAACTTTACGAGAAGTGATGATATACCAGGACATTTAATACCAGGTATTTATTTTGAATTCTTGGAAAATAAGGATTTAGAATTATTAGCTCCTATTTTAGAGCATAATCTTTATGATATTTTATCGTTGGTGACTCTTTTTACCCATTTAAAAGAAATTTATTTAAATAATGTAGATAATTTAAATGCATATGAACTATATCATATGGGTAGAATAAAAGAAAAAGAAAAAAAATATCATGATTGTATTAATTATCTGGAAGAATCTATAGAAAATTCAGATGGAAATTTCTTGAAATATAAAGCTTTAAAAAAATTAAGTTGGCAATATAAAAGGATAGAACAGTATGAGAAAGCAGTTGAAATATGGGAGGAAATGATTGCAAAAGATAAACAAGGAATTTTTCCCTATATAGAAATGGCTAAGTATTTAGAACATAAAAAGAAAAATTTAAGCAAAGCTTTACAATATACTCGTAAAGCCATAGAATATCTACATAAGAAACGAATAATTGTTAAAAATTATGATAAAAAAATAGCTGATTTAGAACATCGAAGAGAGAGATTAATAAAAAAATTAAATAAAGCCTAATATGTTTTTAATTATAATCAAAAATATGATAAAATATAGAAAAGCCCTTAGGAGTGAGTATTTTGAAAGAAAAAAGAGTAAATACATTTTCTATTGTTGGATATGATCCTGATAAAAAAGAATTAGGAATTGCGGTTCAATCTAAATTTCTGGCCGTGGGTGCTGTTGTGCCATGGGCAAAAGCAAATGTTGGGGCTATCGCCACACAAGCTCTTGCCAATTTAGATTATGGAGAAAAAGGTCTTAAATATTTAGAAGATGGTAATTCTCCAAAAGAGGTAATTGATAAGTTGAGGGCAGAAGATGATAATGATCAAAGTAGACAGGTTGGCATTGTTTCAGCTAATGGTGATTCTGCTACTTTTACAGGTGATGATTGTTATGATTGGGCAGGCGGTATTTCAGGTGAAAATTTTGCCTGCCAAGGTAATATATTAGTAGGTGAAGAAACTGTACAAGCAATGGCTGATACTTTTAAGTCAGAAACTGGAGATTTAGCTGATAGATTAGTAACTGCTTTAGAAGCTGGTCAAAAAGCAGGTGGAGATAAGAGAGGTAGACAGTCTGCAGCACTGCTTGTTGTCAAAGAAAACGGCAGTTATGGAGGATATAATGATAGATATATAGATTTAAGAGTAGATGACCATGAAACACCTATCCAAGAGTTAAAAAGAATTTTAAATATATTTTATTTATATTTTGGTGATAAAGAAGTTGAAAAAGTGGAACTAACAGATGAAGTAATTAAAGAGATTAAAAAACATCTTAAAGATTTAAATCTATTTTTAGGTCAAATAGATTCTGAAAATAATAAGGAATTCAAAAGTTCTTTAGAAACTTTTTATCACCAAGAAAACTTTGAAGAGAGAGAACAAAAAGAAGGTTTTTTAGATAAAGATATTCTAAACTATATGAAAAATAAGGCAGAATAAATAACGGAGGTGCTTATTAATGGATCGCAAAGAATTTATTATTGAAATCGATGATATGTCAGACAGAAAGTTAAGACAGCTATTGAACTTTGTTTATGAGCAATTTGAGAAAGAGGATAAAGTGGATTTGCTCAAAGACAAAATCGATGAAATCAAAAAGTTTAGTTAAACTTAAAAAAATACTTACTTAATGGATATTAGCTAGTTAAAGAAAACAGTTTTAAAACATAATATTATAATCTTAATTTAATGAATAAACATTTATACTCATAATTAAAGAAATTAAGATAATAGTTACTGTTTTACTTGACATTATGAGGTTCTTGTGCTAAGATTATTAATGTTTGACAGTATGCGAAAGTGGCGGAATTGGCAGACGCGCTAGATTTAGGATCTAGTGGGGCTTCCCCGTGGGGGTTCGAGTCCCCCCTTTCGCACCATTTATTCAGTTAAACATTGAACTTTGCCTTAAACCCCGAATTGGCTTAAGCCATATCGGGGCTTATTGACATTGTGCTGAAAAAATATAATTGTTTGTTATGAAAGGATGATTTTGCAGTGGAAATAAACATGAATCAGCTTGAAGGAAATAAAGTTGAACTAGAAGTAGAAATAGAAGCTAAAAGAGTTAATGAAGCTTTAGAACAGGCTTATAAGAAAGTTGTAAAAGATATTGATATTTCAGGGTTTAGAAAAGGAAAAGTACCTCGTAAAGTTTTGGAAGCTAGATATGGAAAAGAAATTCTTCATAAAGATGCTTTAGATATTTTGATACCAGAAGGTTATCGTGAAGCTTTAGAAGAAACAGATATAGAACCTATAGATCAACCTGATATTGAAGATTATTATATTGCTGAAGATGAACCAGCTACTTTTAAAGCTATTGTTGAAGTTAAACCGGAAGTTGAATTAGGTGATTATAAGGATCTAGGTATTGAAAAAGAAAATGCTGAAGTCACTGAAGAAGAAATCCAAGAAGAGATCGATAGAGTCAGAAATCAACATAGTCAATTAGTTGCTTCTGATAAAGAAGTAGTTGAAGAGGGCGATTTTGTAATAATTGACTTTGAAGGTAAAAAAGATGGAGAACCGTTCCCAGGTGGAAGTGCTGAAGAATATAGCCTAGAAATTGGTTCTAATACCTTTATTCCTGGTTTTGAAGAGCAGTTGATAGGTGCTAAAGTTGGCGATGAGTTAGAATTAAATATTACTTTCCCAGAAGATTATAATGCTAAAGATTTAGCTGGGGAAGAAGTAGTATTTGATGTCGAAATTAAAGAGATAAAAGAAAAAGAACTACCTGAATTAGATGATGAATTCGCTAAAGAAGTTAGTGATTATGAAACTTTCGAAGAATATAAAGAAAGTATAAAAGAAAGACTACAGGAAAACAAAGAAGAACGCACTCAAAGAGAATATGAAAATAAATTAATTGAAAAAGCATCTGAAAATGCGCAAGTAAATGTACCTGAAAAAATGGTAGAAGATGAACTAAATAAAATGTTCCAAAATTTTGCGCAAAGTGTTTCCCAGCAAGGTATGGAAGTTCAAGATTATTTAGATTATATGGGTACAGATGAAGAAGGCTGGAAAGAACAGAATAAAGAAGCAGCCGAAAACAGAACTAGAAGTAATCTTGTCTTAGAGGCTATTGCAGAAAAAGAAGATATAGAAATTAGTGAAGAAGAAATTGAAGAACAAGTACAAGAAATTGCTGAAAGTAATGACCAAGATCCTGAACAAATCAAAGCATTCTTACAAATGCAGGGTCAGTTAGAAGGTTTAAAAGATGGTCTTAAAATGCAAAAGACCATTGAATATTTGAAAGAAAATAACTAACAATCTTATAAATATAAGGGGGAGTTAATGATGAGTGGTTTAGTCCCTATGGTAGTAGAACAAACTAACCGAGGAGAACGTTCCTATGATATATATTCTAGATTATTAAAAGACAGGATTGTATTTTTAGGTAGTCATGTAACAGATGATATTGCAAATTTAATAATAGCACAATTACTCTTTTTAGAAGCAGATGATCCTGATAAGGATATATATCTATATATTAATAGTCCGGGAGGCTCTGTAACCGCTGCTTTAGCTATTTATGATACCATGCAGTATATCAAACCAGATGTTGTAACTATTTGTATGGGTCAGGCAGCAAGTGCTGGTGCTTTACTATTAGCAGCAGGTGAAGATGGCAAAAGATATGGTCTTCCTTATGCCCGTGTTATGATTCACCAACCTGCTGGTGGTGTTCAAGGTAAAGCAACTGAAGCAGAAGTTCATATAAAAGAATTGATGAGAATTAAAGATTTATTAAATGATATTTTAAGTGATCACACTGGACAACCCGTAGAAAAAATTAGTGAAGATGTTGAAAAAGATTACTTCATGACCTCTGAACAGGCGGTTGAATATGGTATTATTGATAAAGTAATATCAAGAAGTGAAATGAAAGATAAATAAGAGGATTGATATTAGAGGTGATTAAATGTTTAAATTTGATGATGAAGATGGACAACTAGAATGTTCATTTTGCGGAAAATCACAAGATGAAGTTAAAAAATTAATTGCAGGTCCAGGTGTATATATTTGTAATGAATGTGTAGATCTCTGTAATGATATATTAAAAGAAGAACTAAGCGTAGATTTAGATCTTAATTTTAGTAATATACCTAAACCAAAAGAGATAAAGGAAATATTGGACCAATATGTAATTGGCCAGGACCGTGCAAAAAAGACTTTATCGGTAGCAGTATATAATCATTATAAAAGAATTAATTCAGATATGAAGATAGATGAAGTAGAATTACAAAAAAGTAATATTTTAATGGTAGGCCCAACAGGCTGTGGTAAAACACTTTTAGCACAAACTTTAGCTAGAATATTAGATGTACCATTTGCTATTACTGATGCTACTTCTTTAACTGAAGCAGGTTATGTAGGAGAAGATGTTGAAAATATATTATTAAAGTTAATTCAAGCCGCTGATTATGATATTGAAAAAGCGGAAAAGGGCATTATTTATGTTGATGAGATTGATAAACTAGCCCGCAAATCAGAAAACCCTTCTATTACTAGAGATGTTTCTGGAGAAGGTGTACAACAGGCATTGCTTAAAATTATTGAAGGAACCACAGCAAATGTACCTCCTAAAGGTGGTAGGAAACATCCCCACCAACAGTTTATCCAAATAGATACTACTAATATATTATTTGTTTTTGGAGGAGCATTTGATGGTCTAGAAAAAGTAATTAAATCAAGGGTCTCTGAGAAAGTGATGGGCTTTGGTGCTGACATTAAAACCAAAGAAGAGAAAGAAAATATTGGAGATATCTTGAAACATGTCTTACCTCAGGATTTATTACATTATGGTTTAATACCTGAGTTTATTGGTAGAATGCCTGTCATAGCAACGCTTAATGAATTAAGTGTTGATGACTTAGTACAGATTCTCACAGAACCTAAAAATGCTCTTACTAAACAATATAAAAAGTTCTTTGAGATGGATCATGTAGATTTAGAATTTACTGAAGGAGCTCTTAGAGCAATTGCTAGAAAAACTTTAGAAGTAAATACTGGAGCAAGAGGGTTAAGATCTGTGGTAGAGGACACGATCTTAGAAATAATGTATGATTTACCTTCCCAAAATGATATTACAAAATGTATTATTGATGAAGGGGTAATTGAAAAAAGCAAAGATCCGAAGTTAATTCGCAAGAGTGATGTCGGAAATGATAGAGAAGAAAGTGCATAAGACCTTAACAGAGATAATAATGAGATCTCATTATTATCTCTTTTTTTAACTTTAAATATTATTTATTTTATTAAACTTTTAAGATATAATAAAGATAAGAAATAATACAAATCATAACTATATATTATAAATTGATATTATAGTGAGTGAGGTGAAGATTATGAAAGATCTAGAAGAAGTAAAAATTAGTGATGGAGATATAGAAAAAATAGATGAAGACTATATTGAACTACCTTTATTAGCTTCAAGAGGTGTAGTGGTGTTTCCACATATGGTAATACCCTTATTAGTAGGTCGAGATAAATCTGTAGAAGCATTAGAAAAAGCTATGCTAGAAGAAAAAAGAATTTTAATTGCTGCTCAAAAAGATGAGGAAATTGAAGATCCGGAAATAGATGATCTTTATCAAGTTGGTACTATTACTGAGGTTAAGCAACTAGTTAAATTGCCTAATGGTATGATTAAGGTAATTGTGGAAGGTATTCAAAGAGCGAGTATAAAAGAATTCTTAAAAACAGATGAATTTTTTAAAGTTAAAGCTGAAGTATATAATGAAGAAGATAAACATTACACAGAAGAAGATTATGAAATAGAAGCACTTATGAGGTCAGTTGTAGATTATTTTAAGGAGTATGTTAAATATAATCGCAATTTTCCAGCTGAGACAATGGTTTCTGTAATAAATATTGAGGAACCAGGTAGATTGGCTGATATTATTGCTTCTAACCTTGAATTAAAATATAAAAAAGAGCAGGAATTACTAGAAGCTTTTTCAAATAAAGAAAGACTTGAACTACTCATGAAAATTATCAAAAAAGAAATAGAAATTCTTAAGATTGAAAATGATATAAATGAAAAGGTTAAGGACCAAGTTGAAAAAACGCAAAAAGAATACTTTTTAAAAGAAAAGTTAAAAGTTATCAAAGAAGAACTCGATGAAGAGGATATGGATGAGATAGAAGAGTACAAAAAAAAGATGCAGGAAATTGATTTTCCTGATGAAGTAGAAGAAAAGATGGAAAAAGAGATTAAGAAGTTAAACAAAACTCCTTCTATGTCACCAGAATCTACTGTGATAAGAAATTATTTAGATTGTATGTTAGATTTACCTTGGGATGAAGAAAAAAATACAGAAATTAATATAAAGGAAGCTGAAAAGATATTAGAAGAGGACCATTATGGATTAGAAGATGTCAAAGAAAGAATAATAGAATATCTTGCTGTACGAAAAATATCTAAAAAGAAGAAAAGCCCTATTCTTTGTCTTGTAGGTGCACCTGGAGTCGGCAAAACCTCTCTAGGTCGTTCTGTAGCCCGCGCTTTAGAAAGAGATTTTGTTAGAATGTCATTAGGTGGCGTAAGAGATGAAGCTGAAATAAGAGGCCATAGAAGGACTTATATAGGATCTAGACCAGGCAGAATAATTAATTCTATGCGTGATGCAGGTAGTAAAAACCCAGTGTTTTTATTGGATGAAGTAGATAAAATGTCTGCTGATTTTAGAGGAGACCCTGCTTCTGCATTATTAGAAGTATTGGATCCTGAACAAAATAATGAATTTACAGATCATTATTTAGAAGTTCCTTTTGATTTATCAGATGTTTTATTTATTACAACAGCTAATGTTACCAGTACTATTCCCGCACCACTTTTAGATAGAATGGAAGTAATAGAGTTACCAGGTTATACAGAAGATGAAAAAGTAAAAATTGCAGATCAACATTTGATACCACGTATTTTAAATGAACATGGTTTAGCTGAAGACCAGATTAATATTTCCAATAATGCCCTATATAAAATAATAAGAGATTATACTAGAGAAGCGGGTGTAAGAAATCTTGAAAGAGAGATTTCTGCAATAGTAAGAAAAATCAGTAAAGAAATAGTTGAAGGTAGAGATAAAAAAGCTAGAATTACTAAAAGAAATGTAGATAAATATCTCGGAGTACGTAAATTTAAATATGAAGTTGCTAAAAAGGAAGATAGAGTTGGGGTCGCAACTGGCTTAGCATATAATCAAGCTGGTGGAGACATACTTGATATTGAGGTGGCAGTTGTGCCTGGCAATGGCGATGTAACCCTAACAGGTTCTTTAGGAGATGTAATGCAGGAATCTGCTAAAGCTGCCTTAAGTTATATAAGATCAAAACATGAAGAATTAAGTCTAGATAAGGACTTTCATGAAAACTATGACCTTCATATACATGTACCTCAGGGAGCAGTGCCAAAAGATGGGCCTTCTGCTGGTATAACAATCGCTCTTGCAGTTGCTTCGGCTTTAACTAATAGAAAAGTAAGAGGCGATTATGCTATGACCGGTGAAATTTCATTAAGAGGCAGAGTATTACCAGTAGGTGGAATAAAGACTAAGATATTAGCAGCTAAAAGAGCTGGAATAAATAAAATAATTCTACCTAAAGAAAATGAAGAATCACTGGAAGAAATACAAAATTATCTTAAAAAAGATCTAGAAATAAAATACGTTGAGCATATAGATGAAGTAATTGATCTATTGTTATTGGAGGAATAACTAGTGAAAATTAACAATCCTGAATTTGTTAAAAGTGCGCATACAATTGATGGTTATCCTTATAATAATCTCCCGGAGATCGCTTTTGCCGGGAGATCTAATGTAGGGAAATCTTCAATGATTAATAAAATATTAAACAGAAAAGCATTAGCTAGAACCAGTTCTAAACCAGGTCATACTAGAAGTATAAACTTTTATAATATTGACAATAATTTCTTTTTAGTTGATTTACCTGGTTATGGTTTTGCCAAAGTATCTAAAGAAGAAAAAGATAAGTGGAGTATGCTAATTGATGACTATTTACATTATAGAGAAAATCTAGCAGGCTTAGTAATGATTGTTGATTCCAGACATAAACCTACTAAACAAGATAAAGTAATGTTGAATTGGATTAGAGAAGTAAATATACCTAAAATTATTGCTGCAACCAAAGCTGACAAATTATCTAATAATCAAAAAGCTAAACAAAAAAAGGTTATTAGAAAATCTTTAGGATTAAATGATTTAGAGCAGTTTACGTTTTTTTCTGCTAAAACAGGTAAAGGAAAAAAAGAATTGTTTTCATTTATAAACCATATTATTAAGTAGAGGTGCAGTGATGGAATCTCAATCATATACAAGTTCATTTGCAGTTATATATGATGATGTAATGCAGAAAGTACCGTATTATTATTGGTATAAATATTTAAAATACCTTTTAAAATTTTATAATAAAAAACCTGATAATATTTTAGAATTAGCCTGTGGTACGGGTAATATGTTGAAGTATTTTGCTAAAGAAGCAGAAACCCTCTATGGTGTAGATAAATCTAAAGATATGCTTTCAGTAGCTCAAAGTAAATTAAGAGAATATAATTTTGTAAATTTTTTTAATACAGATATGAGTGAAAAATATCAGTATGGAGAATTTGATTTTATCTATTCAATATTTGATAGTTTAAATTATATCTTAAATTATGAAGATTTAGTTGATGTATTTAAAAATGCACATGATAATCTAAATCAAGATGGTATTTTCATATTTGATATGAATACTATTTACAGATTAATGGATATAAATGAAGGAACTAATAAAATAGAGGGTGAGGATTATACCTGTTATTGGCGTGATATTATAGATAGAGAATGTAAAAGATGGATTGTTGAACTAAATATATATTTAGATCGAGGAGAAAATATTGAAAATTTTACAGAGGAACATACAGAAACTAGTTATTCATTAAAGAAAATCAAAGAAGGTTTAAAACAAGCCGGATTTAAAAAAGTTGATATTTATAAATCTTTTACTTTTAGAACTGGTAAACCAAAAAATAATAGAATCCATTTTGTGGCTTTAAAAGAAAAACCCAAAGAAAATTTTATTAAAGAGTTATTCATTAAATTTAAATGGAATATTATAAGTCCTTTTATATCTATCTTTTGATAGAAAATAATCAATTGATTTTTGTTTTAACAGATAATATACTAATTTAATAGTGGGGCTATAGCTCAGTAGGATAGAGCGGCAGATTCCTAATCTGTAGGCCACAGGTTCGAATCCTGTTAGCCCTACCATATAAATATTTTTACCCAGTATTAGATATACTGGGCATTTTTTTATATCTAAATTTAATTAATATGGGGTGATTTAATGCCAAAGATAACTTTTATGGGGGCAGGTAGTACAATTTTTGCTAAAAATGTAATAGGTGACTGCTTATTAACTCCTGCCTTAAGAGAATCTGAATTTGCTTTATATGATATTGATCACAAGAGATTAAAAGAATCAGCCATGATGCTAAAAAACATTAATAATAATTATGGTAATTATGGAAAGATAAATGCTTATAAAAACCGCAAAAATGCTTTAAAAAATGCAGATTACATAATTAATGCTATTCAAGTAGGAGGATATAAGCCTTCTACAGTAATAGACTTTGAAATTCCAAAAAAATATGGTCTTAGACAAACTATAGGTGATACAATTGGCATTGGAGGTATATTCAGGGCTTTAAGAACTATACCAGTAATGCTAGATTTTGCAAAAGATATAGAAGAAGTAGCTCCAGATGCATTATTTTTGAACTATACTAATCCAATGGCCATCTTGACTGGTGCTATGTTAAAAGCAACTGATGTAAATACTGTAGGACTATGTCATAGTGTACAGGACTGTCTAAACTCACTGCTAGAGCCTTTAGAGATGAACACAGATAATATCAGACATAAAATAGCCGGAATTAATCATATGGCTTGGTTATTAGAAGTAAGTAGAGAGGGAGAAGATCTTTATCCTGAAATTAAAACAAGGGCTTTTAAGAGAGAAAAACCACATGACGATATGGTAAGATATGAAATAATGAAAAGATTTGGTTACTATGTAACAGAATCCAGCGAACATAATGCTGAATATTTGCCGTATTTTATTAAATCTCAGTATCCAGGATTGATAGATGAATTTAATATACCGTTAGATGAATACCCACGGCGATGTGAAGAGCAAATAGCGGAGTGGGAAGAGATGAGAGATAGCTTAATTGACAATAAAGATTTAGAGCATGAATTGTCTAATGAGTATGCTTCTTATATTATGGAAGCTGTTGAAACTGATCAACCTTATAGTATTGGCGGGAATGTCTTAAATAAAGGGCTTATTGAGAATTTACCAGATAACGCTATTGTAGAAGTCCCTTGTTTAGTTGATAGAAATGGAATAACTCCCTGTCATGTAGGCAGATTACCTGAACAATTAGCTGCATTAAATAGAACTAATATTAATGTACATATTATGACAATTAAGGCAGCCTTAGAAAAGAAAAAAGAGTATATCTATCAAGCTGCTTTACTGGATCCTCACACTTCTTCAGAATTATCCATAGAAGATATAATTAATCTATGTGATGATCTAATAGAAGCACACGGGAAATGGCTGTCGCAATATGAGTAAAATATTTAATAGTAAGTAAACATATTTTTTGTATGGAATTAAAAAGGATATAAACTAGTTGTTATTCCGGTTTATATCCTTTTGATATGAAGTATTCCCAAATATAATTATTTTCTTGAATTAAGTTTTGAGTATTTAATTGAAAGAAATGGATTATATTATTTTTTTTAATTTCTTCATATACACCATCGTTTCTTTCAATCGAAAAATTTTCAGTAGTTTTATAACCTTTGATTTCATAATAAAATTTATTTTTTTCATAAACTATATTTACCTTATCTTTATAATTAAAAGTATTGGTAGTTTTAATAAAATATAAGTTATTATTTTTTTCTAAAATTATTCCATTTTCTATTGAAACAGCAGGGATATAGTTATTTTCATAATAATAATTTTTAATATCTTCAATTCGGTTTTTATTTAAAAAAAAGTTTAATTGATTATTTTCTAAATAAAATCCTCCATCTTTGATATATAACATTGGTATTATATTATCTAGATATTGTAAAAGTTCACTTTCAGGATAACCTCTTTTAATATTCTCTCTTGTATTATCAATTATTGGAGCAAAAGCATACAATTTTTTATTTTTAAATTTATTAGTAAGGTATTTAATGATTTGTAAGTATCTATTACTGTTATCTATATCTGTAACTAAGTTTATCCATTCTAAATCAATAACAATACCTTCATATTTTAAATCTAATTGATCGATATGTTTATAATTATTGTCAATGATGTTTTTATGATCATTATATATGTCTTCAAAACCTTTACTGCCAAAACTATCCATAAACCATAGATAAACTTCAATATTATTTTTCGATAAACTATCACAAAAATATTTTAAATTTTCTTGGCTTGTTTTATAATAAAAAGCGCTACCTTTTTGAAAAACATACTTAGATCCCAAATGTAATATGACTTTGTCATAAGAAATTAAATCCTTAATTAAAACATTAATTTTTTCTTTTGATCTTGATCTAAATATATCAATTATATTATTATTATTAGCAATGATAATGCCTTTGCTAGAAGCAGTTATACTAAATATAATTAATAGAATAATTAAAAAAAATAATATTTTGGTTTTCATTATATTCATTCCTTATTTCAATTATATTTGAATTACAATATACACGTATTATATAATAAATTAAAATAAGTATAAAGGGTTGATAATATGAAAAATAAATTAATAATAGTATTTTTATTACTACTTATATTTATATCTCCACAAATAAAAGCAGATGATTGCCTAAATAATTATGAAATGGGAAATTTACTATATGAAGTGGATTTATATGACGAGGCATTAGAATGTTATAATATTTCAGAAAATAGTAAAGCAATTATAAAAAGTGTTCAGATTTTATTGAATCAAGATAAACCTAGAGAAGCTATTAATACTATAAATAAATATATTGAGAATAATGATGACTATTCGAAAACAATTTACTATTGGTTAAGTAGATCATATATTATAAATAATGAACTAGATAAAGCAGAAAAATTTGCTATTAAATTTAATCAAAACCAAAATAAAAATCCTGATAGTTATATTTTATTGGGAGATGTTTATTATGAAAAAAACATGAATGAAAAAGCAAAAATACAATATAAAAAGGCTATAGATCAAGCCCCGGGTTATTCCTTAGCACGTTATAGATCATGGAATGTTTCTATCCAAAAGGAAGATATTAAAAATTGGTTAAGAAAGCATCCAGAAGACTATAGAGCTCGCTTAATATTAGCAGATTATTATAAAAAAAATAATGAGAAACAAATTTCGGAATTACAAAAATTACTTGGAAAAGGTTTAAATATTAATAAGTTTATAGCAGAGACTTTATTTTATAATGGTAATTTAAAGGAAGCTAGTTTATATTATATAAAATATTTACAACAAGAACCTCAAAACTCAGAAGCTATAAGTAATTTAATTAAAATATATTTAAGGATGGGGGAAGAAAAAAAAGCTAATTCCATTATGGAGTCTTATCCTTTAACCTATGATAATTTATTACTAAAAGCCCTTCGGGAAAGAGTGCGAGGCAACTTAAATGATGCAGTTTTTTATTATTGGAAGTATATAGAAAATAATAAAAAGAATGCAGATGCATATGTAGGTGTTGCTTATACTTATTTAGCGATGAGAAAAAATGAATTAGCAATTAGAGATTTTAAAAGTGCTATATTTATTTCTCCTAATTATAAAGATGCTTATTTGGGCTTATTAAATTCTTTAGAAAAAGAAAATAAATATAAAGAAATAATTTATTGGTCTAATATTGCTATAAATAGATTTGACAATAACAGAGAAATTCTATTATATAGAGCCAAAGCGTTTATGGAAGAAGATAGAACTGATTTATCATTAAATATACTACAAGATATCAATTATAATAAAAGCAAATTATATATAGAAGCTCAAAATATAAAAATAATTTCGCTTATAAAAGAAGAAAATTTTAAAAAAGCGGTAATAGAAAGCGAAAATACAGTTGATAACATTGATAATAATAAATTGAAGTATTACAAAGTACTTTATTTTCTTTATAAGGATTTGAATATGACTCATAATAGTAAAATTTATAAAGAAAAAATAGATTTATATTATGAAAACTCATGGGATGGGAGTGAATATAATTTAAACCTAATTATAAACTTATTAAAATAAACAAAAGGGCTTGAGGTCAAAATAGAATTCAAGCCCTTTATTTTCTTATTCACTAAATTGTGACCTTATTTGGTTTCCCCATTCTTTATTACCGACTATTAACTCATAAAGTCCTATCAATCTCCAAAATGTATTTAATTGTTTATACCCGAAGTTTTCTAAAACAGCAGTAATTGCCAGTATAATAACTTCTTTTGTCTTTTCATATTTTCTAAACGACATTTCTTCAAAAAAAAGTGAACTCAGAGATAAAAGAATACCTAAGAGAATGCTTGAAATCAAAAACAATATTATTATTTCTTGGTTACCATAACCTAAAATAAATGTAAGTATTAAGGAAATGTAACCTATTGACTCCAAAATAGGTCCTAAAAATTCAACAAAGAAATAAAAAGGAAAAGCAATTAGACCAATTGTTCCATGTTTATAGTTAAAAAATAGACCAATATTATAAAATAAGCTTTCTCCCAGTCCCCTCTGCCATCTTTTTCTCTGGTTGCTTAAAGAAGCTATAGTTTTGGGGACCTGAGTCCAACAGACTGGATCAGGTAAAAAGACAATCTTATGATTTCGGCGAAATTCTTTCATCTTTCTATTTAATCTTAAAACCAATTCCATATCTTCGCCTACAGTATTTGGGTTATATCCACCTGCTCTGATTAAATGTTTCTTTTTGAATACACCAAATGCTCCTGAAATAATTAAGAGGCTGTTAATTGAAGCCCAGCCTACTCTGCCAAATAAAAAAGCTCTTAAATATTCTACTACCTGCATTCTTACTAAAAAGTTTTTTGAAAGATTTACTTCTTTTACCTGGCCTTCATTGACCTTACATTTGTTTGCAACTCTAATTGTACCGCCTGCTGCAACTACTTTCCAGTCATTTACAAAGGGTTCTACAATTTTAAGAAGAGCTTCACTGTCTATTAGAGAATCTGCATCTATATTACAGACTAGCGGAAAACTAGACATGTTTATTCCTGCATTTAATGAATCTGCTTTTCCACCATTTTCTTTATCAATTACTATTAGATTAGGATGAGATGTGGATTTATATATACATTTAATTGGCTCTGTTTTAATTTCAGCTTTATAATTAGTAGTGAAAGCTTTCAAATTAAAATTTTCAAATAATTGTTGAAGTGTTTGATCATTGGAACCGTCATTAACGACGACAACCTCATATTCTGGGTATTGAAGTTCTAATATTGACTTTAGATTATCGACTATCGTCTTTTCTTCATTATATGCTGGTACTATAATGCTCAATGGTTTATAAAATTCACTACTAAAAGGTTTATCTATGTCTAGTATTTTCTTTTTTAATCTTTTTTTTCTTATTGAAAAGAAAGCAAGAATATTTAAAATTATATAAGTTATATTAACAAGGAAAAAATAGAAAATAGCTATGTAGTCTAAAACAAGCAAAATTTTATATATCATTTTCTTTCCTCCAATATATAGTTATAATTATTTTCGGCTAATATGTAATCACAAATATTTGCACCGGGTTTATCTTTTATAATAATATCAATCATTAACTCTATTTCACCCAAATTCCAAATAGCTTTAGCCGCATAATATTTAACCCACCAATTTTCATCTGTTAAAAGTTTTCTCAGTATCTCCAGATAATTAGAATTATTGATTTTACTTATATATTTAGCTGTCTGGCTTTTGATAACCCAATTTTTATGTAATAAATATTTTGTTAAGTCTATTTCAATAGGCTCACTAATTTTCACTAGGGACTTTAATATATGAATAATTACTTCTTCGTGGGGATTTCTTTTTAACAATTTTTTCATAGTTGTTAAACTTTTTTTATATCTAAAAAAGCCGAATATATCTATGAATAAGGCTAATAATTTATAATCTTTTACTGCAAAATGAGATTTAAAATAATTTGTATTAGCTAAATATTGATTAATATAATTTATTAATTTGTCACAGATTTTTTTATTAAAATTAACTAATAACTCTGTAATGGCTTCATAGGTCATATCAGTTTTATTAAATAATGAATTAATTATATTATTTAGATTATCCATATTGCCAGTTTCTGATATTGCCCATGCTGTTGTAATAATAACTAATTCATCTTTAGAATTGAGCATTTGGTAGAGTTTATCTAAGGCTCTATTTTCTTCAAAAATACCTAAGATAGAAGCAGCTTTTAGTTTCTTTTTTTTATTATTTGAATTTAATTTTTCTAAATAATAGTCATTGAGACCTGTTTGTTTTATTAAGGCTTGTAATTTATTAATGTTTCTTTCTGTGTATTTTTTGAAAAGAGGTTTGAATAATTCCATCATAGTTTCATAATTCAACTCGTTCTTTAACTTATGCTCAGTTTCTTTCATATTAATTTTATTATTCATATAATCTTCTATAATTGGATAATATTCATTTTTTAATTCATTTAGCTTTTTCTTTTTTTGATTTTGGATTCGATGGTAAACTATAATTATAAAAAATAAGAATACAACCAAAAATGAAATTAAATATAGTGAAAATATTAGATACTTCGTCATAATTAACCTCCTCGGTTAATTTATACTTAATGTTTTAATTTAGTAATAGTTTATCAATGATCTTTTTAACAATATTATAATTGATTTTGATATAGATATTCAATCTCATCTTCATTTATAGGTCGATCATAAATACGAATGTTTTTTATATTACCTTTAAAGAACATTTCTTTGGCATCCCAATAGCCTTTACCAATCCAAAAGGCTTCATCTTTGACAGCGTCTTCAAAAAATTCCGAGTCATTTGAATTACCAAAATTATACCTTCTATTTGTCATTTCTTGTCCATTTAAATAACCGGTATTATAATCTTCACTTACTATAGCAACGAAATGATACCAGACATTTTCTTCCATCGGGGTTTTTGAATCAAAGCAAAAAGAGGGATATTTACATCCATCAGCAAAGATAGTAAAGTATAAATTTTCAGATCTAAAATGCATTGGATCATGAGCTACTTCAATAATTAAACCTTGATTAGAGGCATCAGGCATATTAAGACATGGGTCTTTAGCGCCATAATATAAAATAGGTCTAATAGCATCTTCGGTTGGAATATCTTCAACTTTAAACCATAAAGAGATAGTCCCTTGACCAAGGTTTTTAAAATTAAAGTTTTTTAGATTGATATAATCATTTTGTCCATCGAATTTTATTGAATCATTTTTCACAGTTGTTCCTTTATTTTCTATTTCAATTTTTCCTACTGAGTCAATTATTTGTGAAATATTTTGATCTAATTTCAAATAAGTAGTTAGGCCCTTTTTAATATCAATTCCCTCAGTTTGTTTTGCAGAAGTGATGTTGCCAAACATAAAAGAAATAAAAATTAAAACTAACAATGAAAAAACAAGATGTCTTTTCATAATAATTCATCCTCTCTATATATTTAATTTTATTAATTGCAAATTTTTGTTATACTAAAATGAACCACTTAGTAAATGAGGTGTTTTAAGATGTTGATCATAAAATGTGGAAAATGCAAAACTAAACTTTTTAAATATAAAAAGATAGGTGAAGGCAAAGTACTTCGATGCTGGAAAAGCAAAATAACTAGGGTGTATGACACAGAAGTGAAAAATGGGAAATTATTATGTGGAAACTGTAGCAATGTAATAGGAGAAGTTGATGAGAAAAAAGTAGATATGAATTCTGATTCCTTTACCTATACAGGTACAAAAATTAGTAAATAGTATTATTTTTTACTTTATTTTTAGCAATTTTCCAACATAGAAATTCCTTCTCTTGACTTACATAATAAAATCCAGCTTTTTTTAATACCTTTTGAGATGGTATGTTATCTTCTTTGGTTTTAGCAAAAATTTTTTTAATATTAAGCAATTCTTGTTTAAATGCCCAATCAATCATAGCTTTAAGGGCTTCCGTCATATAACCATGAGACCTAAATTCCAGGCCGATACCATAACCTATTTCAAGTTCTCCATTTTTATCCGGGACATTTTTAAAGCCAATTCTTCCGATAATTTGATTATTATCTTTTTTGATAATTAACCAATAAGTATAAAAAAGATAATTATCAGGGTCATTTTTCATATTAACAAGTTTAATATTATATATTTTGTACATTAGATTTGATAAATGATTTTTATTACTTATAAATCCTTTTTTATTATAAAATTTACTTAAACTTTCTAGAGAATCTTCAATATCTTCTTCTTTTAAAGGGACTAATTTTAATCTTTTAGTAAATATTTCCACAAAGAACTTCCTTTCCTAAAAAAATATTATTACTTAATACTTATTATAGTATTTAAGTCTTAAAAATACAATATAAAAATTTAAGAAAAAAGATTTAGTCTATCACTGATATCATTTGAATTATTTTCATTTATCAGGTAAAATATAAATACAAAGTATAAATATAACTTAGGTATATAAATATTACTTTAGCAACCAATTCACTACTTACTTTAAAGGGTGTGAATTGGGTTTTTTTATTTTAATAGGGGGGATAATATGGCTAAGATTGCTTTTGGTGTAATCACGAATAATATTGATACTTTTTATCCTTATTGTGATTTCATATTAAATGCGCAAAAAAATGGTCATGAGATTACAAAAATGTTTATTTGTTATTCACATAGATTAAATCGAAGAAAATTGAAGGCCATGCAAAAACACGTAGATATAGAATTATTAAAGATTAATAATAATGAGAAATTAAAAAAACAACTTCTAGATTTAGGTCTAACCAAGTATGAGGTAGAGAAATTAATTCAGAGTCAGGATTTAAAAAAGTATGGATTAGTACCTTATGGAAAACGAAGAAATATAGTATTATTAGCTGCATTACTGTCTAAACCCAAAATTGATTATTTAATGTTTTTCGATACAGATGTTAAGCCCTATGTATTAGCAGATAATGAGGGTAACAAAAGAGAAATTGATTTTGTGGGTAACCATCTTAAATACTTACAAAAAGAAAATGTAGTAGTAACTACAAGTGATTATACCGGTTATTATATAATACCATCAATGTATTTTGATGGCTTAAAAGAATTATTAGAGGGTTTACAAAAAGAAAAAGCTTATGAATTTGTTAAATCTGAAGGTCATAATTTAATAACAGAAAGTAAAAATAATATTTTAAAGGCAAAAAGTACTAATAAGATACTGGGTGGAAACCATGCTATTGATTTAAATAAATATGAACTTCTGGCTCCATATTATTCTACTACTTATCATTATAGACAAGATTTAGTTTTAGGTAGAGGAGAAGATACACTTTTAGGACAAGTAATACCCGATTTAGGTGGCAAGATTATAGATATTGAAACAAAAATATTTCATAATACTTTTGATAGTTATCCTGAAGTTCCCAATATTCATAATACAGATGTTCGAGAAAGATTTTATTGTGCTTGTTTAGGTTGGTTAGGAAGAAATCCTTTCTTGAATTGGTATTTGAAAAACAAGGGTGAATGGGCACCTGATAAATTTGATGATGATATAGAAAAGTTAAGAAAAAAATTAGTAAAAGGTAGTTATAAATTTGCTGATAATTATAATTCTCCCAAATTCAAAGATTTACCCGAGGCATTTTCTGTAGCTTATTCTCAATTAGATCATATGGTAGAAGACTATGAACAATTAATGGATATTTGGAATAAAATTATTGAAGGTCTAAAACAGAGGAGGTAGTATGATGAGAGTACTTTTAGTTAACCATTTTCCTTTAGAAGGTTCAGGAAGTGGTATTTATACTAAAAATATTGCCAAAAGATTAGTGGAATATGGTCATGAGGTGGAAGTAATCGTTGTAGATAAATATAAAAATAGGGGTGAAGGTTTTCCAGTAAAAACTATAATTAACTATGATTTCCCCTGCTTTACAACACATCCGCATAGTAATAATCAGTTTTACCACCTGACAAATGATGAAATGGATGATTATTTAAGTACATTTATAAAGACTATTGATAAAGAAGTGAACAATTTTAAACCGGATATAATCCACTGTCAACATATATGGGTAGCACCTTTTGCGGCCTCAAAAACAGAAGTACCTTATATAATAACTGCTCATGGCACAGATATTAAGGGTTTTAAAAAAGATAAAAGATACCATCATATAGCTTTAAAAGCTGCAGAAAATGCAGAAAAAATAATTACTATATCAAAATACATTAATAAAAGCGTAAAAAAGCATTTTCCTGTTGAAGATAATAAATTAAAGTTGATATTAAATGGTTTTGATGAAAATATTTTTCATCCTAAAAACTTAGATAAACTAAATGTTTTAAGTAATTATATCAATAAAGATTTAACAGAATTAGATGATATTAAACTGATCAATTTTACCGGGAAATTAACAGATTTTAAAGGAGTTGATTTATTATTAAAAGCTGCTGAAATTTATGAAAAGGAGTTTGATAATGTTATTACTTTAATAATTGGAGATGGGGAATTAAGAGAACAATTAAAACAATTAAAAGAAGATTTAAATCTGGAATCTGTTTTCTTTTTAGGTAATTTACCTCAGGAAACTGTGGCAGAATTATATTCGATTGCAAATATTACAATAATACCTTCTAGAGTAGAACCTTTTGGCTTAGTAGCGCTAGAATCACTAGCCTGTGGAACACCTGTTATTGCTTCTAAAGCAGGGGGATTACAAGACTTTGTCAATAATAAAGTGGGTCGTTTTTTTCCTATGAATGATTATCATGCACTTAGCAAAGAGATAATTGATGCTTTAAAAAATGATGAGAAAAGTAAAAAAGGAGAAAAAGCTAGTGAGTATGCCTTAAGTAATTATTCTTGGAACAGAGTAATCGATGAACTTTTAGAAGTGTATAATGAGGTTATTAAGGAGGGCTAAATATATGAAAAAGGTTATGGTAGTGCCTACTTATTGGGGCCGCGATTCCCAGATAGGCTGGCAGCTAGGTGATGATATATATGATCATCCTACTCCCTTAGATAAAAAGGGAACATTACCCAGATTTTTTGAAAGCCTACAAGTTATTGAGAACCAGGATTTTGAATTAGTAATTATTTTAGCTACAACAACAAATGAAATTGAGAAAGAAGCTTGTGAAAAAGTTCAAAACTTAATAAAAAAGTACAGACCAAAAGAAATAACTACTTATCTATTATCTGCCCGGACTTTAGATAAGATAAAAACCTATTACAATAAGAATAGTTCATTACCGTTAAGATTATTTTCCCTAAGTGGCTATTCTAATATAAGGAATATTTGTATTTTCGGAGGTTATTTAGCCGGGGGAGATGTTGTGATCTTAATTGATGATGATGAAATCTTTCAGGATGAGAGTTTTATAAAAAAAGCTTCTGAGTTTATAGGTGGAAGATTTTATGGACAGACTGTAGATGGAATTGCAGGTTATTATATAAACGAAAATGGAGAATATTATGATGATGTAAATATAGAACCCTGGATGACTTACTGGAATAGATTTGGTAGTAAATCAAAAGCCTTTGATAAAATAATAGGTAATTCACCCCGCCTGAAGATAACGCCTTTTGCTTTTGGAGGACTTATGGTTATTCATAAAAATTTATATAAGATTGTTCCTTTTGATCCGAATTTAACTCGAGGAGAAGATATAGATTATTTAATTAATGCTAGAATGTTTGGATTTAATTTCTTTTTAGATAATAAGCTTTCTATTCTTCATTTACCACCTGAAAAGCCTCATCCAGTTTGGCAAAGATTTAGACAGGATATGTACAGATTTTATTACGAAAAAAAGAAATTAGATACTCAGTTTGAAAAATCAAATATGCAGATAGTTAATGCTAAAGATTTTGATCCTTATCCAGGTGAATTTATGAAAGAGGATTTAGAAGACAAAATTTTCAAGGCTAATATCATGTTGGCCCTTGATTATTTAAGTGATAATGAGATTGAAAATACTAAAGCTGCTTTAAAAAATATTCATATTTCTAAATATTCAGCTGAACCTGAGTATAATGTTTTTGAACATTATTTAAAGTTACAGGATGAATGGGAAAAGATACTAACTTTTGCTGATGAGAATCTGCCTGAACTTCAGAATATATTTAAAAAGACTGCTGTAGGGGAACAGAAAAAGAAGGTAGAAGTCAAAAAGGAAATTAAAAGCTATCCTAATATAACTGACCTACCAATCTTCAAAACAGTATCCGAAAAGGAATTAGATGAACTGTTAAGTATTAGCCAGTTTAATAGTTATGAAGTGGGAGATAAAATTTTAACCAGGGGCGATAAAGATGATGCTCTCTATATCATACAGGAAGGCAAAGTAAAGATTTTAAATAATAAAAAAGAGGAAGGCAAAGAAATAAAGCTAGCAGAACTGGAAAGGGGCGACTTTTTTGGCCTAACTTCTTTAATAGCAAGTAAAAGTGCAAATTATTTGGTGGATGTAGTCGCCCAGACCCCAGTAAAGCTAGTTAAAATTAATAGAGATGATATTTTTGACTTTTTTTCTGCCAATCATGAATCCAGTGTGAAATTATTACTCTATTTCATGAAAAAATTAAATAAACAATTAGAGGACCTCACCGAAATGTATACTGATGTTCAGTTAAAAGACAGGGATATTAGTCAGATTATGGATGAATGAATATCTTACCCTCATAGTCGTGCATTTGAACTGTCAAAGTTCCATTATCGCTTTCTGTAACCTCATTACTGATAAGATCTGTATACTTACCTGTTCTTTCTATTTCAAAGGTTACATTTTGTGAAATATGGCTGTTATTTATCACAACATAAACAGTCTTATATTGGTATCTTCTTTTAAAGACTAAAACATTATTAGCTTCATCTTTTAAAACCATTCTAATATCTCCTCTATAAAGGGGAGATGTATTTTTTTTGATCTCAATAAGTTTCTTGTAATAGTCTAAAAGGTCATTTTTCTTTACTTCATCCCAGGGCATACATCTTCTGTTATCAGGATCTTTGCCTCCTTTTAAGCCTAATTCATCACCATAATATACCATTGGTATCCCGGGAAAAGTCATCATGAATAATATAGCTAACTTAAGTTGTTTTTTACTTTCACAGTATTCATATATGCGTGGAATATCATGACTTGATAAAAGATTTAAAAGGATATTACTAGTATCTTCTCGATAATGGTAATAGTTTTTTATAATTAAAGAAGCAAATTTTTCAACTCCTATTTCGTTTGTACCAAAAAATTTTATGGCTGCCCAGTTAAAGGGATAGTTCATAACTGTATCAAATCGGTCTCCCCGCAGCCATTTGCGGGCACTGTGCCATATTTCTCCTATTAAAACAGCCTCAGGTTTGATTTCTTTTACTTTTTCTCTAAATTCCCTCCAAAATTCCATATGGACTTCATCTGATACATCTAATCTCCATCCATCAATATCAAGTTCTTTCATCCAGTATTTAACTACATTTAGAAGGTATTTTTGTACAGCTGGATTACTTGTGTTGAGTTTAGGCATTGATTTAACCTGAGTTGCAAAAGTAACATAATTAATTGGTTTTTCAGTTTTTATTGGTAGTTCATCATAAAAAAACCAGTCTTTATATTTAGATTTTTCTCCATACTTAATTAAATCTTGAAAAGCAAAGAAGTTTATATCACAATGGTTAAAAACAGCATCTAATATTACTTTTATATTTCTAGCATGTGCTTTTTTAACTAATTCTTTTGCTTTGTCTAAGTCTCCAAAGTTAGAATCGATCTTATAATAATCAGCAATATTATATTTATGGTTAGAATCTGATTCAAAGATGGGAGTTAAATATATAGCATTGATACCCAAATCATTTAGATAATCTAATTTTTGGATAATACCTTCCAAATCCCCTCCAAATAAGGAATAATGATCTGGTTTGTCACCCCAATCTAGAGTTTCTTCAGGATCAAGTTTTGGGTTTCCCTTATTAAATCTATCTGGAAATATTTGATAAATAACAGCCTTTTGAAGCCAGTCCGGTCTTTTAAATTTTTCATAATCAGTGATAATTGGGTATTGAAAAAAACCTGCTTCATGACCACGCGGCCTATTTTCAAAAAAGCCTTTTTCATTATACCAATACTTATTACCCAAATAATCTTCTAAAAGAAAATGGTATCTAAAACGGGGGTCTTCTAAATGTAATTTTACACTGTAGTAATCATGTGTTTGGTCACTACCAACTAATTCCATATTCTTACTATTTACTGGATCTTTATAAAAATCGAACTTAGGTCCATATATTATCTTAACGTTCTTTAAATCATTTTTAGCTGTAATCAATCTTACCCGCAAGGAATTATCATCAAGTGGATAGGATAGATTATCTATACTTTTATGGTAAATAGCGGCTTTATTCAAAGAGCACACCTCCCTATTTTATAGATTAGCCTTTGACAGCTCCACCGATCAGTCCATGCACAATATATTTTTGGACTAACATAAAGAGGACAACAATTGGTATAGCCCCAATAAGAGCGGCAGCAGAAAATACTCCCCAGCGGTTAGCATACATATCTGAAATGAAAAGATGGAGTCCCACTGCAAGAGTATACTTTTCATTAGAATTCAAAATGATACTGGCTAATATATACTCTGAGTAGGTGGCAATAAACTGCAGGACAAAAAGTACAGCCAGGATGGGTCGGGCTAATGGTAATATTATCTTGTAAAAAGCCTGGAACTTACTTGCCCCATCTATATATGCCGCTTCTTCAAGAGAAGTGGGGATAGTATCTAAATAGCCTTTCATTAACCAGGTGTTAACCCCAATTGCTCCACCTAAATAGATCGTGATAATGGCCGGATGAGTATTAAGACCAAAGGCTGGTAGTACCTCCTGTATATTTAAAAATAGCAAATAGATTGCGACCATGGCCAACATCTGAGGAAATATTTGGATTAAAAGAATTACAAAAAGACCTTTTCTACGGCCCCTAAATTTAAATCTGGAAAATGGATAGGCTGCTAAGGCTGTCATGCTAACAGCAATCGTTGCTGTGATGAAAGAGATTTTTACACTGTTCCACAGCCAGATCAAAAAAGGATGCTGTTCATTATTAAATAAATATTTGAAGTTATCAAAATTAGCATTTGTTGGAATTAATTTTTGGTTGATTAAGGTATTAGCTGGATTTAAAGCAGCTGATAATGTCCAGACTAAAGGGAAAAGGGCAAATATTATAACTATCCAAATTATCAAATGTTTTAGTAATTTTATTTTTTTATCCTGGCGTCTATACATTTTCCTTCACCTCCTCAAGGGCTCCTGTATATTTGAAGTTAAACCATGTAATTACAGCTGTTATCATAAAGATAATAATACTTACAGCACTGGCTAGACCAAAGTCAGCTCCGCGGCCACTTTCAAAAGAAAGACGATACGTATAAGAAATCAAAATATCAGTACCACCGGCTGGAGTTTGTGCTCCTACAATAGGGGGTCCACCTTCATTAAATAGATAAATAACATTGAAATTATTAAAATTAAAGGCAAAGGATGAAATTAAAAGAGGTCCTATACTAACTAATATTAGAGGTAAAGTAATGTTTTTAAACCTCTGCCATCCTGTTGCTCCATCTATTGCGGCAGCCTCGTAAAGATCATTAGGTATACTTTGTAAAGCTCCCAAACTAATTAACATCATATAAGGAAACCCTAACCATAAATTAATAACTATGAGTGCAAAGCGGGACCAGAATACACTCTGCAGCCAGGGGATTGTATCAAGAGATAAGGTCTGCAATATTTGATTGACCACCCCAACTTCAGTATTTAAAAGTCCTCTCCATATTAAAACTGATATAAAGGCTGGTAAGGCATAAGGCAAGATTAGTATTACCCTATATATTTTTTTAAATCTTAAAGATTCATCATTTAACAATATAGCCATAAATAAACCCAGGGCAAAGGTAGTGACTACACTTAAGATTGCCCATTCAAAGGTCCATAAAAAGACTCTTAAGAAAGGCCCTTGAACTCTTTCATCAGTGAGTAAGGTGAGATAATTTTCCCATCCTAAAAATGTTCTAAAGCCGGGTAATAATTTTTCGCCTTCACTTGAGGCAAACGAACCTTTTTTTGGAAAATATTCTACATTATTTTTTATATCTAAAATTTTATCTTCGCTAGCCACATATTTATACTGTTGTCTATATAAAGAAAATGCATTTAAACTTTTCATTTTTAATATATTGTCATTAAATGGAATTTCAAGATTCTGCAGAGTTGATAAATTCTTAAGCAAATCCCCCCGGGATAGACGTTTATAATTTTTGACCTGATCTATTGTACCATCCCCATCTGGATCACGCAAGCGAGGATCACCAGCATTTATTTCTTCAATGTTCTGATTTATTGCCAGATACAAGTTTCCTTGCTTATCATTTAAGAGAATTGCATATTCCTTTTCATTAGGCAGTTTAAAAGCTTCATAACTAAAATCTTGAGAATCTCCCGGTAGATAATATCTGTTTTCTAATTGTTCAATTACTTGGTCTTTAGATAGGATATGACCGGTTCCATAATTGGTAAAAGAGACATAAACTGTATAAAAGATAGGATAAACAACAAGCAGTATCATAAAAAATGTACCAGGGAATATATATCTGAGAGGGTAAGCTTTTTTTGATAGATATATAAAATTAATAATTGCGGTTACAACTATTAAAATAGTTAAAAAGATATATTTGTGTTCAGTAAATAAGATGGTGGCACTCCATACTGCTAGTGCATCTAATATACTTAAAAAAATTATTTTAGCTAGATATAAAAAATTATTTTTCCAGAAGCTCACTATTCGCCCTCCTTTTTTTAATTTAATTATAAAAAAACTGGTGCCCTACTATGGACACCAGTTTGATTGCAAAAATAAATGATATATTATTGACTAGCTTCAATTGCTTTTTCAATTTGTTCAACTGCATTATCCAGTGCAGGTTTAACATCTTGTTTTTGAGTTAATACTAATTCTAAAGCATCGCTCCATGCTTCCCAGACAGATGCCATTTCAGGAATACTGGGCATCGGTGTACCATCTGCAGCACTTTTTAAAACACCAGCTACATCTGGATTATCAGATGCTTCTTCAGCTGCAGGTAGGTATACAGGAGGACGACTGCCTGTTTCATAAAGATCTAACATTGTTTCTTTGTTAGCAATAAATTCATTTAAGAAGGCCTGGGCAAGAATTTTGTTTTTGCTAAATGCACTGATCATAAAGCCCTGAACACCAACGAAAGGTTTAGGTGGATTACCTTCAATTTTAGGTAGTTGTGTAAAACCATAATCTATACCTGCTTCTTCTAGTGCTGGTAGAGCCCATGGTCCAGTTAGCATCATACCAACTTGACCATTGGTAAATAAACTGGTCATTGTTTGGTAATCAACAAAGGGGACTACACCGTCTTCATAAAGATTATCAAGTTTTTGTAAGCCTAAAACAGCACCTTCATTGTTCAATCCGACATCATTTGGATTTAATACGCCTTCATCATTAGTACCGAATACATATCCGCCGGGTCCACTCATAAAGGGGAAGGTGTGGTATGGGTCAGGTTGTGGCATAATAAAGCCATACATTTCTTCTTCTTTATCAGTGATATTTCTAACAATTGCTTCAAAAGCGGAGAAACTTGTAGGTGGATCAGGTACGATATCTTTATTATAGATAAGTCCTACTGCTTCAATGGCATAGGGTACTGCGTAAACATTTTCACCCCAGCTAAAAGCATTAATTGCTACATCATAAAAATCATCTCTTTTATCTCCTAATTCAATTGGAGCAATAAGGCCATTGGAAACTAGGGCACCTAACCAGTCATGAGCACCAACTATAATGTCTGGTCCTTCTCCGGAAGGGGCTTCAACTGCCATATTATCTCTAATGTCACCAAATGCTTTTTCCTGGATTTCTACTGGTATTCCGTATTCAGCTTCAAATTGATCTTTAACTGAGTTCAATACTTTAATACGGTTTTCGTCAGCCCAGATTAAAAGTTTTCCTTCTTCTGAAGCTGCAACTAGTGCGTTAATACTAAATAACATAGTAAGAACTAATAAAAATACAACAAACTTTTTCATAACATCTTTCACCTCCGTAAAATTTACCAGATAGAGAATATATTATATCTGGTTACATATAATATATTCTATCAAAGTAATTATTATCCTTTAATAATAATTACATATTCAAAAAATTTTATGGGAGATTACTATAAAAAATTATAAACTATTATCTATTTTTCAACCGGTTTTAGACGAGCAGTAAAATGTCTTAAAATTTCTGGTTCATAAGTAAAGGTTAGGCCTTTAATTTGATCAACTCTGTCCTTGATATTAATTAAAGATTCTGCTACGAAATTGAGATGAGAGTCAGTATAGACTCTTCTTGGTATTGTTAATCTTAAAAATTCGAAGGGGGATTTTAACTGTTCTTTTGTTTCAGGATCTCTTCCTAATAAGAGGGAACCAATTTCTACTCCTCTGATGCCACCTTCTAAATATAGTTCATTAGCTAAAGCCTGGGCCGGGAATCTTTCATAAGGAATGTGTGGTAGTAATTTTCGGGCATCTACAAATACAGCATGTCCGCCTACTGGATATTGAATTGGAATGCCATTGCTTTTTAACTTCTTACCTAATAGAGAAATTTGATCAATTCTATGTTTAAGATAAGGATATTGAATACCTTCTTGTAAACCTCTGGCAATAGCTTCCATATCGCGACCAGCTAGCCCTCCGTAAGTAGGAAATCCCTCAAAGGGTACTGCTTGTGACCTTACTTTATTATATAACTCTTCGTTATCTTTTATACCAATAATACCACCCATATTAACAATAGCATCCTTTTTAGCACTCATAGTAAAGGCATCCGTATAAGAGAACATTTCTTTGATAATTTCTTTAATAGAACTATCTTCATATTTTTGCACTCTTGATTTAATGAAAAAAGCATTTTCAGCAAATCGGGCTGCATCCATGATTATCGGTAGATTATATTTTTTGGCCAAATTACTTACTTCTTTAATATTTTGCATGGATACTGGTTGACCGCCAGCACTATTACAGGTAATGGTAATAATTATCATTGAAATTTTTTCTTTACCTTTTTCTTTAATAAACTCTTCCATCATTTCAACATCAAAATTGCCTTTAAAAGGATGGTATTTGTCAGTATCTAAAGCTTCATCAATAACAAAGTTTTTGGCTCTACCACCGGCAATTTCGACATGAGCTTTTGTAGTGTCAAAATGCATATTAGATAATACATAATTACCTCTTTTGACCATAAGAGGAAAGAGGACTTGTTCTGCACCACGCCCCTGATGAGCAGGTACTATATAATTATAGTCAAAGATATCTTGAACAGCGTCTTTAAGATTATAGAAGTTCTTACTACCTGCATAAGATTCATCACCCTGCATGATGCCTGCCCACTGCTTATCACTCATTGCATTAGTACCACTGTCAGTTAATAGGTCAATAAAAACTTCTTCAGATTTTAAGGAAAAAAGATTGTAACCGGCTCTTTTTAAAGCAGCTTTTCTTTCTTTTTTTGGAATTAAGTTAATGGGTTCTACCATCTTTATCTTATAGGGTGGAACGTTTAGACCTTTTGGCAAAATTATCACTCCCGATTATAATGTATTCACATATTAATATTTTCATTTTTAAAGCCTAAAATCCTTTATTTATTATCAAATAAATGGTAAATTATATAATAGAGACAATAATTTTAAAGGGGTGGCTGAAAATGAGTAAAAACTGTCTTGTAGCACAGTCTGGAGGACCGACACCGATAATTAATGCAAGTTTACAGGGAATTTTGGAGACTGCTATAAAAAGTAAAGAAATAAGAAAAGTATATGGAGCAAGGTTTGGGATCAGAGGTTTAATGGATGAACAAATATTTGACTTAACAGATGAAAAAAAAGAAGAAATCAAACTATTAAAACATACACCAGCCTCAATTTTAGGTAGCTGTAGATATAAGTTAAATAAATTAGATATTGATAAAACCGATTATGAAAAAATCTTTAAAATATTTAAAAAATATGATATAAATTATTTTTTCTATATTGGTGGCAATGATTCAATGGATACAGTTGATAAACTAAACCAATATGCTAAATTTAAAGATATTGAACTAACTGTAATGGGCATACCCAAAACTGTAGATAATGATCTATTAATTACCGATCATTCACCCGGCTTTGGAAGTGCAGCTAAATATATTGCTACAAGTGTGATGGAGACTACTTTAGATAGTCGTGTCTATCAAAGAAAAAATGTCCACTTAATAGAAGTAATGGGAAGACATTCTGGATGGCTGGCAGCAGCGGGTGCTCTAGCCGGTGAAACCGGCTTAAAAACCCCTGATTTAATCTATTTTCCTGAAATAACCTTTACCACTGATAAATTTGTTCAAGATTTAAAAGAAAAAGCTAAAACTAAAGATAATATAATTGTAGTAGTTTCTGAAGGGATAAAAGATGAAAATGGTAATTATATAAGTGCAGGTGAGTCTTCGAAACATGACCAATTTGGTCATAAACAAATGGGCGGAGCAGCCCGCGCACTTGTTCCCTATATAAAAGAATATATTTACGATAGGGTTAAAGTTATAGAATTTAATGTATTACAGCGAGCAGCCAATCATATTGCTTCAAAAGTTGATGCAGAAGAAGCTTATCTTTGTGGTAGTAAAGCAGTTGAGTTTGCAGTACAAGGTTCTAATTCAGGTAAAGCTGCGGTAATCAAAAGAATATCCAATCATCCTTATAAGTCTGAAATTGATTTTGTTGATGTTGATAAAATTGCTAATAGGGAGAAAAAAGTTCCCAGAGATTGGATTAATAAAGAAGGGAACTATGTAACTGAAAAGGCCTTAGAATATCTCAGACCATTAGTTGTAGGTGAAATTGAAAGAAAAATGTTAAATGGCTTGCCTCGTTATTCTAATATAAAGTCTGCTGTCACAGTCAAACCTAAAGCTGAACTATAGACAAATTCTTGACAAAATGTAAAAATAATAGTATTATTATATACAAATATTTATAAAAATTTAATGACTTTGAAAGGGAGGAGTAGTTTTAGCAGCGTCTAAGAGAGAGAAGCCCATCGGCTGGAAGGCTTCTTGACATAAGCTAAAATGAAGGTCGCCCTGGAGTTGTTTGTCTGAGCTCATTAGGACAAACCGGTCTTAACCGTTATATTAAAAGAGGGTCTGGATAAGTCTATATTATCCAGGAACTAAGGTGGTAACGCGAGAAAGATCCTTTTTCGTCCTTAAGTGGATGGGGAAGGATTTTTTATATTTTAAAAATATCTATAGGAGGTATAATAAGATGGAAAACTTACCAAAAAATTATGATCCAGATAAAGTTGAAGACAAATGGTATGATTATTGGATGGAAAATGGTCTATTTGAAGCAGAAGTAGATAAAAGCAAAGAACCATTTTCAATAGTTATGCCACCCCCGAATATTACAGGACAGCTACATATGGGACATGCTTTAGATAATACTTTACAAGACATTTTAACAAGATGGAAGAGAATGAAAGGTTTTGCATCCCTTTGGCTGCCTGGTACTGATCATGCTAGTATTGCGACTGAAGTTAAAGTTGTAGATAAATTAAGGAATGAAGGTATTGATAAAGATGAAATTGGCCGTGAAGGTTTTTTAGAAAAGGCCTGGGAATGGAAAGAGGAATATGGTAATAGAATTACCAATCAGTTAAAAAAGATGGGCTCTTCCTGTGATTGGTCACGCGAAAGATTTACGATGGATGAAGGTTGCTCTGAAGCTGTAAAAGAGGTATTTATTCAGCTTTATGAAAAAGGCTTAATCTATCAGGGTGATTATATTGTTAATTGGTGTCCAAGCTGTCACACTACTTTATCAGATGTAGAAGTTGAACATGAAGAACATGAGGGTAAACTATACTATATTAAATATCCTATTAAAGATAGTGATGATTACATAACAGTGGCTACAACAAGACCGGAAACGATGTTAGGAGATACCGCGATTGCTGTTAATCCCTCTGATGAAAGATATAAAGATTTAGTGGGTAAAACTGTAATCCTTCCATTAATGGAAAGAGAAATACCGGTTATTGCTGATCCATTTGTAGACAGTGATTTTGGTACAGGTATGGTTAAGGTTACTCCTGCTCATGATCCCAATGACTTTGATATGGGGGAAAGAAATGATCTTGAAGTAATTAAAGTTATTGATGAAGATGCTAATATGACAGAAGTTACTAATAAATATGCCGGTATGGACCGTTATGAATGTAGAGATGAGGTTATTAAAGACTTAAAAGAAGAAGAGCTTTTGGTAAAAATAGATGAGCATGAACATTCTGTAGGACAATGTTACCGCTGTGATACTGTAATTGAACCACTTGTTTCAAAACAGTGGTTTGTAAAAATGGAACCTCTTGCAAAACCGGCTATCGATGCAGTTAAAGAAGGCGATATCAAGTTTATTCCAGAAAGATTTAGTAAAGTATACTTAAATTGGATGGAAAATATAAAAGACTGGTGTATATCCAGACAGCTTTGGTGGGGACATCGAATTCCTGTTTGGTACTGTCAGGATTGTGGGGAAGTAATAGTTAGAAGAGAAGAACCAGCAGTATGTCCTAACTGTGAAAGCAGTGATCTTAAACAGGATGAAGATGTATTAGATACCTGGTTTTCATCTGCACTTTGGCCGTTTTCAACCTTGGGCTGGCCGGAAGAAACCAAAGATTTAGACTTCTTTTATCCTACCGATGTTTTAGTAACCGGTAGAGATATTATCTTTTTCTGGGTAGCAAGAATGATTTTTATGGGTCTTGAATTCATGGATGAAGTTCCCTTTGATGATGTTTATGTACATGGGCTAATTAGAGATGCCCAGGGGAGAAAGATGAGCAAATCATTAGGTAATGGTATAGACCCAATTGAAGTAATTGAAGAATATGGTGCAGATGCCCTTAGGTTTACCTTAATTACTGGTAATACGCCAGGTAATGATATGAGATTTAGAGAAGAAAGGTTAGAAGCAAGCCGTAATTTTGCAAATAAGATCTGGAATGCTTCTCGTTTTATCCTAATGAATCTTGAAGATCTTGATTATGAGGAAATTAATGAAGAGGAACTAAAATTAAATCTGGCTGATAAATGGATGTTAAGTAGAACAAATGAAGTAACCCAAAAGATTGATGAGGCCATGGAAAGATATAGTTTTGGTGAAATGAGTAAATCTCTTTATGACTTCATTTGGAATGAATACTGTGATTGGTATATTGAAATATTAAAAGAAAGACTTTATCAAGATAAAGACTTAACTGCCAAGAAAACTGCTCAGTATATGGGACTTAAGATATTAGGTAATATATTAAAACTATTACATCCTGTAATGCCCATGATAACAGAAGAAATTTGGCAGAAACTGCCGATTTCAGATAAAAGTCTAATGATCACCAGCTGGCCTGAATATAACGAAAGTGAAATTGATAAAACAGCTGAAGAAAAAATGGATCTCATTATGAGCGTAATAAAATCTGTTAGAAATATTAGAAATGAAATGAAAGTTGATCCTGGTCGTAAAATAGAAGCTATTTTACTTGCTAAGTCTTCTAAAGGAGAAATTTTAAGAGAAGGTAATAGCTATCTTAAAAATCTTGCTAATATAGAAGATTTAACGATTACTGGCAGTTTAGAAGAAAGACCACAACCAGCTTCTACATCAATTGTAGAAGGGGTAGAAGTAATTTTACCTTTAGAAGGTATGGTAGATATCGAAAAAGAGTTAGATAGATTACAAAAAGAATTAAAAGATGTTAAATATGAAATAGAACGAGCAAAAGGTAAACTATCCAATGAGGGATTTGTAAATAATGCACCAGCTGAACTAGTAGAAGGAGAAAGAGAAAAAGTAGAAGAATATAAGGAGAAAAAAGAAAAATTATTAGAAAGAATTAAACAGTTGAAATTAAATTAAAAATAGTATTGACTTAAAAATTATATTCTGTTATTATTAGTGCATAAATTAGTTAGAAAAATTGAATATTTTTGTACCTCATATAATTTCGGTAATAAGGTCCGAAAGTTCATACCAGGTAGCCGATAACTATCTGACTATGAGGGAAGTGTACCTAGGTGGCCGCATTTTAAAAAATGGCTGGTTCAAGCGGTACAGATAACTTATACACCGAAGGGATAAAAGCCCAGGCGGGTAGGTTCTACTCTTAGTTAATAGTAGTAGGCACTACCCGTCTGGGTTTTTTTAATTTTTATTAAATATATACAAATCAGGAGTGATAATTTTGTGAAAAACATCTTAATTGTCGGCAGTGGTGGCAGAGAACATGCTTTATGTAAGAAGTTAAAAGAGAGTAAAAGAGTAGATAAAATATATGTTCTTCCCGGTAATGCAGGTACTAATGAAATTGCAGAAAATGTTGATATTGAGCCTTTGAATTTTAAAGAAATAACAGATTTTGTTAGAAGAAAAAATATTAATATGACTTTTGTAGGTCCTGAAAAACCTTTAGTAGAAGGTATAGTAGATTATTTTCAACAAGAAGATTTAAAGATTTTCGGTCCTAATAAAAAGGCAGCTAAATTAGAAGGCAGTAAGGTATATGCCAAAAAAGTAATGGAAGAATGTGAAATTCCGACAGCTAAATTCTCTACCTTTGCTGATGCAAAAAAAGCTTTTGCTTTTATTGAAGACTGTGATTATCCAGTTGTTATCAAAGCAGAAGGATTGGCAGCAGGTAAAGGAGTTTTAATAGTTGAAAATAGAGAAGAGGCTAAAGCTGCTGTCACTAAAATTATGAAAGATAAATACTTCGGAGCAGCCGGCAGACGAGTAGTAATTGAGGAGTATTTAAAAGGTGAAGAAGCCACAATAATGGTCTTTTCTGATGGTAATACATATTACCCAATGCTTTCAGCTCAAGATCATAAACAGATAGGAGAAGGTGATACAGGTCCTAATACAGGTGGAATGGGTGCTTATGCTCCTACTCCTTTGGTAAATGATAACATAAAAAATAAGGTCGATAAACAGATACTTAACCCTCTTTTTTCATATTTAAAAACCCATGGTATTGATTTTAAAGGCGTCCTGTTTGTCGGCCTTATGATAAATAAGGGTCAACCCAAAGTATTAGAATTCAATGTACGTTTTGGTGATCCAGAAGCACAAGTAGTTTTACCATTATTAGAAAATGATTTATTAGAAATAGCGGAAAAGATTGATTTAAATAGATTACATGAAATGAATTTAAAATGGAAAGACAAGAAATCTATGGCAGTCATCATGGCTTCTGGTGGATATCCTGTTGATTATGAAAAGGGCAAGAAGATAGAGGGATTAAATAAATTCAAAAAATTTACTAATCCTTATCTTATTCAGGCGGGCACAAAAGTTAAAAGAGATGGAATATATACTGATGGAGGGAGAGTTCTAGGTGTAGTAGGTACAGGAGATTCTTATCAAGAAGTATATAATTTATGTTATGAAAAAATTAAGGAAATAGACTTTGAAAACGCTTATTACCGCACAGATATAGGCAGAAGAATAAAAGGAGTTGAACTTTTAAAAAATGAATAAAAAAATTGGTATTATGATGGGTAGTGATTCTGACTTACCGGTAATGAAAAAGGCCTGTCAGATTTTAGAAAAGCTGAATGTTGAGTATGAACTGACCGTTATTTCTGCGCACAGAACTCCGGAAAGAGCCCGTGAATATGCTTTAAAAGCTGAAAAAAATGGTATAGGAGTTATAATTACCGGAGCCGGCAAAGCTGCTCATTTACCAGGAGTGATTGCAGCCAGTACAGTTGTACCTGTAATTGGAGTTCCAATTAGGACTTCTACTTTAGGTGGAGCCGATTCACTTTATTCTATGGTTCAGATGCCAGGCGGTATACCGGTAGCAACCGTTGCATTAAATGGAGCTAAAAATGCTGCTCTTCTGGCAGTTCAAATGTTAGCAACAGGTGATGAAGATTTTAAAAATAAGCTTATTAAATACAGACAAGAAATGAGAGAAGATGTTAATAAGACAGCGGCAGAGTTAGAAGAAAAAGGTTATCAAAAATATTTGAAGGAACATTTTTAACTACTGGAGGTAATTAATTTGATAAGTAGAAATATATTTGAAAATATTAATCCCTTTGATCACCGCTACTCCTATAATAAAGAAATATTTACTGAAATAAAAAAATATTTATCTGAAAGTGCTAATATTGATTATCAACTAAAAGTAGAGTTAGCATTAGTAAAAAGCTTAAACAAGCTAGGAGTATGTTCAAAAAAGGTGGTTGATGAGGTAAGTGAAGCTGTAAAAAATATTAAAGCAGATGAGGCCTATGAAGAAGAAAGAAAAACAAAACACAATATTAGAGCATTAGTAAATCTAATTCAAAAAAGGGTAAGTAAAAAGTCAAAACCATTTATACACTTAACAGCTACTTCTTATGATATTGTAGATACCGCCAACTCTTTAAGATATAAAGAAGTTACTGAAGATATCATTTTGCCAAAAATAGAAGAGTTAATTAATCAATTAATTAGGCTCGCTGAACGAGAAAAAGGCACTATACAAATTGGTAGAACCCATGGTCAGCATGCGGTTCCTATTACTTTTGGTTATGTATTGGCAGGTTATGTTGAACGACTTGGACTTAGATATAAAGAAGTTCAACAAAAAGCAGATGCTTTAAAAGGGAAATTTTCAGGGGCTTGTGGTACCTATAATGCTTCAAGTTTATTCTTTGAAAATCCTGTTGAATTTGAAAAAAATGTCATGGAAGAACTAGACATTAAAGCCGGTGATTTTTCTTCCCAAATTGTAATTGCAGAATATATGACAGATTTTATTCATTCCATTATATCAACCTTTGGTATTCTTGCTAATTTCAGTGATGATATGAGAAACTTACAGCGAACTGAAATAAATGAAGTGGGCGAGTTTTTCAGCAAAGATCAGGTAGGTTCTTCTACAATGCCTCATAAAAGAAATCCCATTAACTATGAAAATATTAAAAGTATGTGGAAAAGGACAATGCCCCAGATGAATACAATCTATATGGATCAGATCTCTGAACATCAAAGAGATTTAACTAATTCAGCTTCCAGCCGATTTATCCCAGATATATTGGTTGGGTTTATCTTATCTGTGCAGAGATTAATAAGTGTGTTAGATAAATTTGGTATTGATGACAATAAGATGAAAGAAAACTTTAATTTACACCGTGAAATGATAATTGCAGAACCGCTTTATATTATTTTAGCTTCCCAGGGACACCCAGACGCTCATGAAGCTGTAAGGCATTTAACCTTACAAGCAGAAGAGTCTGAGCATACCCCAAGGGAGCTTTTTTATTTGCAGGATAAATTTAAAGAGTATCGAGAAAAAATGACAGATTATCAAAAAGAAATAATAGATAATCCCGCCAAATATATAGGGGTTTCTAAAGAAAGAACAGAGTACATTATTAAAAAATGGCAAAATTACTTTAAAGAGGAGAGATAAAAAAATGGAAAAAGGTAAACTACTTTATGAAGGAAAAGCAAAAAAGATTTATGAATCTGACAATCCAGAGCAGCTAATTGTACATTATAAGGATGATGCAACAGCTTTTGATGGCAAAAAGAAAGGGCAAATTGAATCAAAAGGTAAATATAACTTGGAAATTTCCAATATATTTTTCATGCTATTAGAAGACCATGATGTAAAAACACATCTTATTAGGCAGATCAATGATACAGATTTATTAGTTAAAAAAGTAGATATAATACCAATTGAAGTTGTTTTAAGAAATGTGGCAGCCGGTAGTTTAGCAAAAAGGCTAGGTTTAGAAGAAGGTACTGAGTTAAATAGGCCAATATTAGAATTTTATTATAAAAGTGATGAATTAGGTGATCCTTTAATTAATAGATACCATATTAGTGAGAGAGAACTTGCTACCGAAGGACAGCTTAAATTATTAGAAGTATTAGGATTTAAAATTAATAAAATATTAAAGGAATACTTAGAAGATAAAAATATTAAACTGATTGATTTCAAACTTGAATTTGGTTTAGATAATAATGAAAATATTTTGTTAGCTGATGAAATCTCCCCAGATACCTGTAGATTTTGGGATATTGAAACCAATAAAAAATTAGATAAAGATCGTTTTAGAAGAGACTTAGGAGAAATTGAAGATGCTTATCAAGAAATCCTTTATAGATTAAAAAAGGGTGTGGTGAGTTAATGGATTGGGAAGTCAAAATAGAAACAAAGCTAAAAGATGGAATTCTAGACCCACAGGGTAAAGCCGTTAAAACAGGCTTAAAGCAATTAGGTTATGATAATGTGGGATCTGTATATGTAGGTAAATATCTGGAACTTATTTTAGATGATATACCTAATCAAGCTAAAGCAGAGGATATGGTTATAGATATGTGTGAAAAACTATTAGCTAATCCCGTAATCGAAGACTATAAATATGAGTTAACAAAGGTGGAGAGATAAATGAAGGCAGGAGTTGTAACCTTTCCCGGCTCAAACTGTGATCAAGATGTGTATAATGTCTTAAATAATATATTTGATTTAGAGACAGACATGATCTGGCATAAAGATAAAAAATTAAATCACTATGATTTAGTTGTTTTACCCGGCGGCTTTTCATATGGTGATTACCTTAGATCAGGCGCTATTGCCCGGTTTTCAAATATTATGGAGTCTGTTATTGACTATGCAAACCAAGGTGGGTTAGTCTTAGGAATTTGCAATGGTTTTCAAATACTTTTAGAATCAGATTTATTACCAGGAGCAATGAAAGTAAATGACAATTTAAAGTTTGTTTGTAAAAATGTACAGCTTAAGGTTACAAACAATAATTCTCCTTTTACTAATCAATATAATAAAGAGGAGATTATAGAGATGCCGGTTGCCCACGGAGAAGGTAATTACTATATTGACCCCAAAAGACTAAAAAATTTAAAAATTAATGAACAGATTTTATTAAAATATAAAAATAATGAAGAAAATCCAAATGGCTCTATTGAAAATATTGCCGGTATTTGCAATAAAGAAAAAAATGTATTTGGACTGATGCCCCATCCAGAGAGATGTTCAGAAGAGATCATTTCTCCTGGTGCAAGTGATGGATATCGGATGTTTTCATCTATTATTGAAGAAGTTAAAGTAAGAGGTGAGAAACTTGTCAGATAAACCCTGGGAAAAAGAAGGGCTATCAGAAGCAGAATATAATATGATAGTCGACTTATTAGAGCGTAAACCAACCGAGACCGAGTTAGGTATATTTGGTGTAATGTGGTCAGAACACTGTAGTTATAAAAATTCGAAGTTAATATTAAAGACTTTGCCAACTGAGGGAGCTTGTGTATTGCAGGGACCGGGTGAAAATGCCGGAATTATAGATATTGGTGATAATCAGGCCATTTCATTTAAAATTGAAAGCCATAACCATCCTTCTGCTGTAGAACCTTTTCAAGGTGCTGCTACTGGGGTGGGTGGTATCATCAGAGATATTTTCACAATGGGAGCCAGACCAATTGCTACCTTAAATTCTCTTAGATTTGGTAATTTAGATAAAGATAGAGTTAAATTTCTCTTTAAAGGTGTTGTTTCAGGGATTTCTAGTTATGGCAATAGTATTGGTATTCCTACGGTAGGAGGAGAAGTTCATTTTTCGGATGCTTATGAAGGCAACCCTCTTGTGAATGTAATGAGTGTGGGATTACTTGAACATAAAGATATAGCAACTGCTACTGCTGAAGGTAGTGGTAATTCTGTCATGGTAGTAGGAGCAGCCACTGGTAGAGATGGTATTCAAGGAGCGAGTTTTGCTTCTGATGAACTTACTGAAGATTCGGATGAAGACCGTCCCGCAGTTCAAGTGGGTGATCCTTTTATGGAAAAACTACTTTTAGAGGCTAGTTTGGAATTAATTAAAAGTAATGCAATAGTTGGTATTCAGGATATGGGAGCTGCTGGTTTAACTAGTTCTTCTGCTGAAATGGCCAGCCGTGGAAATAGTGGTATAGAAATAGATATAGCAAAAGTACCTACACGTGAAAAAAACATGACTCCTTATGAAATTATGCTTTCAGAATCACAAGAAAGAATGTTAGTTGTTCCTAAAAAAGGTAAAGAAGAAATAGTAAGTGAAATTTTTACAAAATGGGGCTTACATGCTGAAGTTGTCGGTCAAGTAACTGATGACGGCATGCTCAGAATTTTAAATGGAGAACAAAAGGTAGCTGAAATATCAGCTAGAATTTTAGCAGATGAAGCACCCGAATACTTTAGAAAAGCGGTCAGACCTAAATATATTGATGATATTAAAAAAGTAACTGCTGCTGAAATAACTAGTAATGATTATAATCAAGATCTCTTAAATTTACTAAATTCACCAACTATTGCCAGTAAAAATTGGATATATAAGCAGTATGATCATATGGTAATGACTAATACAGTTGTAGGTCCTGGTTCAGATGCTGCAGTAATAAGAATTAAAGATATGGATAAAGCGGTAGCTTTAACAACTGATAATAATGGCAGGTACTGTTATCTTGATACTATCAAAGGAGGCAAGAATGCCGTTGCAGAAGCAGCCCGCAATATTGTATGTTCTGGGGGACAGCCGCTTGCAATCACGGATGGCTTAAATTTTGGCAATCCTATGGATCCCGAGATATACTGGCAGTTTAAAAACAGTGTAGAAGGTTTATCAAAAGCCTGTAAAGAATTAGAAACCCCTGTCATTGGAGGTAATGTTAGTTTCTATAACGAGAGCCCTAAAGGGGCTATCTACCCGACTCCAATTGTTGGGATGGTAGGCCTTTTAGATTCAATTGATAATAGGGTTACCATGGATTTTAAGGATGAAGGGGATTTAATCTTCTTGTTAGGAGCTAATCAAGAAGAATTAGGTGCAAGTGAATATCTTAAATTACAAGAAAATAGAATTGATGGTTATGTACCTGAAATAGATTTAAAATTAGAAAAAAGAGTTCAAGACACAGTTTTTAAGGCAGTAAAAGAAGGTATAGTAAAGTCAGCCCATGATTGTTCAGAAGGTGGTTTAGCAGTTGCTTTAGCTGAATCTTGTTTTAAAAATGAAATAGGAGTAAATATAAAGATAGAGGAAAATATAAGTGATAAAGCATTATTATTTGGTGAAACACAAAGCAGAATAATTGTGAGTATAGCTCAAGATAATGAGAATATATTAAAGAAAATTGCCGAAGAAAATAAAATACCTATAAAAAAGATAGGTAGAACTCAAGGTAATAGATATTTATTTAATGATTTAATTGAGTTAAGTGTTGAGGAGATGAATAACAAGTGGGAAAATGCAATCGAGAGAAAGATTTAAAACAAAATGACAAAATGGAAGAGGAATGTGGTATCTTTGGAATTTATTCTCCTGAAAAAAGAGATGATATTGCTCGGTTGAATTACTTAGGTTTACATGCTTTACAGCACCGAGGTCAAGAAAGTGCTGGTATTTGTGTAAATAATGATCGACAGCTAAAGGTCCATAAAGGTATGGGATTGGTTAGTAATGTTTTTGATAAAGAAACTTTAAAAGATCTAACCGGAAATATCAGTATAGGTCATGTTAGATATTCTACAACAGGTTCTTCTCTTTTGGTTAATGCTCAACCACTTCTAACTAACAGTATTAAAGGAGATTTAGCTTTAGCTCATAATGGTAACTTAATTAATGGCCAGGAACTAAAAGATAACTTAGAATCCCACGGTTCTATCTTTCATTCTACACTTGATACTGAAGTTATTGCACATCTAGTAGCAAGATCTTTTAAAGATGATATTATAGAGGCTTTAATGCAAAGCCTTCAACAGATAAAAGGAGCCTTTAGTTTAATTGCAATGACTAATGATAGTCTAATTGCAGCTCGTGACCCCCATGGTTTTAGACCATTAGTTTTAGGAAAAAAAGATGATAGCTTTATATTATCTTCGGAAACCTGTGCCTTTGATATAATTGATGCTGAATTTATGAGAGAAATTGAACCGGGTGAAGTTTTAATAATTAATCAAGAAGGTATTACAAGCAAAAGATACAGCGAGGATAAAACAAAAGCTTTTTGTGTATTTGAATTTATCTATTTTGCTCGCCCGGACAGTATAATTGGGGGAGAGAATGTTTATCTTGCCCGCAAGAAGATGGGCAGGAGACTAGCCAAGGAAATGAACATAGAGGCTGATTTGGTGGTACCGGTTCCCAGCTCTGGAATGGCTGCAGCACAAGGTTATTCCCTAGAAGCCGGTATATCTTATGCTGATGGTATTTTAAGAAACCGTTATGTAGGGAGAACTTTTATTCAGCCTACCCAGGAAATGCGTGATTTAAAGGTAAGAATGAAATTAAATCCGATAAATAAGATCTTAGAAGGTAAAGATATAATCTTAGTTGATGATTCAATTGTAAGGGGTACTACAAGTAAACAAATTATTAATAGACTAAAAGAAACTGATGTTAATAAAATTCATATGGCTATTGCTTCTCCTCCTGTAAAACATCCCTGTTTTTATGGTTTGGATACTTCCAGGCGCCAAGAACTCATTGCTCGAGAAAAAGAAGTAGAAGAAATAGCTGAATATATTGGGGCTGATAGTTTGCATTATTTAAGCTTAGAAGGTATTTTATCAGTTTTAGAGGCAGATGATTATGGTTACTGTAGTGCTTGTTTTAACGGGAAATATCCCACCGATGAAAATGAAAAGAGAGAGGTCGATAAAAATGGGTTTATCCTATAAAGAGGCCGGAGTTGATATAAAAAAGGGTGAAGAAGCTGTTAATCAAATTAAAGGATTAGTTAAATCAACTTACAATGAAAATGTTATTACAGATTTAGGTGCATTTGGAGGTTTATTTAATCTCGATTTAAAAAATTATGATGAACCGATTTTAGCAGCTGCTACAGATGGAGTAGGTACCAAACTTAAATTAGCATTTTTAGCTGATAAACATGATACCATAGGTATTGATTTAGTAGCAATGAGTGTAAATGACTTAGTGACCTTAGGAGCAAAACCTTTGTTTTTTTTAGATTATCTTGCTACTGGTAGTCTAAATGTTGAGCAATTCAATGAAGTAGTCACAGGTATTGTACAGGGGTGTAAAGAGGCGGGTTGTGCTCTTTTAGGGGGAGAAACAGCTGAAATGCCTGATTTCTATAAAAAAGGTGAATATGATACAGCTGGATTTTGTGTGGGAATAGTAGATAAAGATAAAGTGATAGATGGTTCAAAGATAGAGGAGGGTGATAGTTTAATTGGTATCTCTTCTAATGGTATTCATAGTAATGGATTTTCACTAGTTAGGAAACTTTTTATTAAAGAAAATAAACATAACAATCATAAATTTTTAGAAAACCTTCTAAAACCAACAAGAATTTATGTGAAGCCAATTTTAAAAATTATTGATAAATTTAATATCAAAGGTATAGCCCATATTACAGGTGGGGGCTTAATAGAAAATGTGCCTCGAATTCTGCCGGAAGGACTTACAGCAGAGATAGATATAACCAGTTTTCCCACTCCTGGAATTTTTAATAAAATAAAAAAAGCAGGTAAGATTGAACAAAAAGAGATGTATAAAACATTTAATATGGGCATAGGAATGGTGTTAGCAGTAAACCAAGTTGATAAAGATAAAGTTATTTCAAAACTAAAAGCATTAGGTGAAAAATCTTATGAGATCGGCCGGGTAACTGAAAAAAAAGAAGAAGGTTTAATATTGAAAGGATGAGAACATGTTTAACTTAGCCGTGTTAGTTTCGGGGAGAGGCAGTAATTTACAGTCAATAATAGATAAACTACATTTGAAAGATAAAAATATAGAAATAAAATGTGTTATTTGTAATAAAAAAGATGCCTTTGCCTTAAAAAGGGCAAAAAAACATGGAATTAAAGTTTATTTCATAGATGAAAGAAGATATAATGATAAAAAAGAATATGATAAAAAGATAATTAAAGTAATTACTAATAATGAAATTGATTTAATAATTTTAGCCGGCTATATGAAGGTTTTAACACCTACTTTTGTAAAAAAATTTAAAAATAAAATAGTTAATATCCATCCTTCACTTTTACCAGCTTTTCCTGGTTTAAATGCCCAAAAACAAGCTTTAGATTATGGAGTTAAAGTTAGTGGATGTACGGTCCATTTTGTTGATGAGGGAGTAGACACTGGACCTATTATAAAACAAAAAGCAGTAGAAGTTAAATCAGATGATACTGAAAAGAGTTTAGCCAAACGTATCCTAAATTATGAACATCAGATACTACCTGAAGTTATTGAACTTATCTCTAAAAAAAAGGTTGTATTAAAAAAAGATAATACAGTTAGGATTAAGGAGTGATTTATTTGTCTGAAATTAAAAGAGCGTTAATTAGTGTTTCTAATAAAAAAGGTATCAAAGAGTTTGCTAAAACTTTAGCAGAAAATAAAGTTGAAATAATATCAACGGGAGGAACTGCTAAAAAAATTGCCGAAACCGGTGTTGAGGTAATAAACATATCGGATGTTACAAATTTTCCGGAAATGATGGAAGGAAGAGTAAAAACCCTTCATCCTAATATCCATGCAGGCATTTTGGCTCGTAGAGCCAAAGATTCAGATTTAGATGAATTAGACAAATTGAATATTAAAACAATTGATTTAATAGTCTGTAATCTTTACCCTTTTGCTGAAACATTAAATAAAAAAGATGTTGAACTTAAGGAAATATTAGAAAATATTGATATTGGTGGACCAACTATGATTAGGGCAGCTGCTAAAAACTTTCCTGATGTTCTAGTTGTAGTAGATCCCAAAGATTATAAAAAAATAGCTGAAAAAATAGAAGGTAATGAGAACATAGATAAATCTTTAAAAAAGAAGATGGCTTATAAGGCATTTAATCATACCGCTGAATATGATGCAATTATTCAAAATTATTTCTATGAACATATAGATGATATTAATGAATTCCCTGATATTTTAATTGAACCTTATTATAAAAAACAAAATTTAAGATATGGTGAAAATCCGCACCAAAAAGCTGCTTTTTATAAAGAGAGAAAGGTTAATGAACCTTGTGTAACAAATGCAGAGAAAATTAGTGGAAAAGGGTTATCATTTAATAATATAAATGATACAGAAGGGGCAGTTGAATTAATTAAAGAATTTCCTAATAAACCAACTGCTGCTGTAATTAAACATACTAATCCCTGTGGATTAGCTTCTGCAGATGATATAATAACAGCTTTTAAAAATGCTTATGCGGGTGATCCTCTATCAGCCTTTGGTTCCATAGTTTCGTTAAACCAGGCTGTAGATCATAAGTTAGCCGAGGAGATAATCAGTGGAGAGAAGTATATAGAAGTAATTACAGCACCTGATTTTAGTAGTGATGCTGTAGAAATATTAAAAGATAGATGGGAAAGTATCCGAATCTTAAAAACAAAAGATACAAATGGAAATATTAAAAGATTTGGTTATGATTTTAAAAAAGTAACCGGAGGATTATTGGTACAAAACCGAGATTTAGAAATGGTAAACCAAAGTGAAATTAAATTAGTAACTAAGCAGACAACAGATGAAAAGTTAATTAAAGAACTACTATTTGCCTGGAAAGCAGCAAAACATGTAAAGTCTAATGCAATTGTAATGGCTAAAAATGAAATGTTAGTTGGTGTAGGGGCGGGACAGATGAGCAGAGTAGATGCCATGATTATTGCCGGCCGCAAAGCAAAAGGAAGACAACAAGGTGCCGTGGTTGCTTCAGATGCCTTTTTTCCTTTTCCAGATGCCATTGAAAAGGCAGCCGAATACGGGATCAAAGCAATAATCCAACCCGGGGGCTCAATTAGAGATGAACAAGTAATTAAAAAAGCTAATGAATTAGGTATTGCTATGTATTTTACTAATATAAGGCACTTTCGCCATTAAAAAGGCAGGAAATACTGATAATCTCAAGAATATTATAATAAAGTATTAAATAAATGGGGTGATTAGTATAGATATTAAAAGCATTGCTGTACTAGGGGCTGGTAATCGGGGTAAGGATGTTTATGGTAAGTTGATTAAAAAAAATAAAAATTTAAAAGTTGTTGCAGTAGCAGAGCCAAATAAAGATAGAAGAATAAGTTTTGCAAGCGAACATAAAATTCCTCCCAATTATCAATTTAATAGCTGGGAGGATTTGCTATTTGAAGATAAATTAGCTGACGGTTTAATTATTGCTACTGGAGATAAACTGCATTTCAAACCTCTAATTACGGGATTACAAAAAGGATATAAAGTGCTTTGTGAAAAACCGATAACAGATGATTTGAGTGAACTCAAAATCCTACAAACAGATTATAAAAAATATAGTGAGCAAGTTATGGTTTCTCATGTATTAAGGTATACGCCTTTTTTCAATAAAATAAAAGAAATATTGAATAAAAATATTGTTGGTAAAGTAAGGTTTATTAATCTAATTGAAAATATTGGTTTCTTTCATTATGGACACAGTTATGTAAGAGGTAACTGGAGAAACCATAAGATAGGAGCTCCTATAATACTTGCCAAAAGCTGTCATGATTTAGATATTCTTTATTGGTTAATGGATGAACCCTATAAGAATGTTTATTCAAATTCTTCTGAAAAATATTTTGATAAAATACATACTCCTTTCAATGCAGGAGATCGCTGTCTGAACTGTCCGATAGAAGAGGGATGTCCTTATTCAGCTAAAAAATTATATTTCAGTGTTGAGCAAGGTTGGCCTGTAAGTGTAATTACAGATGATTTAAGTAAAGAAGGTATCTCTAAGGCCTTAAAAGAAACAACTTATGGAAAATGTGTTTATAAAAGTGATAATGACCAATTAGATGTTCAATCTCTTTTATTGAAATTCAAAAATAATATTAATGCCCATTTTACTTTAACTGCTTTTTCAAAAAATATGACCAGAAAGATAAATATCTTTGGTACCTATGGTGAGATATTTGGCAACTTAGATAAAGGTATTATAGAGGTTAAACCATTTTTAAGTGAAGATTATCAGATAGACATTGAACCTACAGGTGGCCATGCCGGTGGTGATGAAAAGTTAGTTGAAGCTTTTGAAATGTTTTTATTTGATGAATTAAATAAAAATGAGAGTAATTTAATATCTGCTATGGAAAGTCATTTTACTGCATTGGCAGCTGAAAAGGCAAGGAAAGAAAAGAAGCTAGTTCATTTAGATAATTTTAGGAGGTAAGGCAATTGAAAAAAATAGGCCTTTTAGGAGGTATGGGTTGGTACTCTACTTCAATATACTATAAAAAAATAAATACATATATTAATCAAATCAGAAATAATAAAATCAACCCTGAAATTATTATTTATTCAGTAAACTTTGATCAAATAATTAAATTATTAGAAAAAGATGATTGGAACTCTATAATTGATATCATTTCAAATAAAGCCATGAAGATTGAAGAGGCTGGTGCAGATTTTTTAGTAATAACTTCTAATACACTTCATAAAATAAAAGATGAAATTCAAAGTAATGTTAATATTCCCATAATAAGTATTATTGAGGTGGTTGGTAATAATCTTAAAAAAACTTGGTGTAAAAAACCTGGTTTGTTAGCAACTAAATACTTAATTAAAGATGGGTTTTATCAAAGAAGATTAGAAAGAGGATTTGCTCAAAAGGTAATAACTCCTGATCTCCGTGAAATAGAAGAACTAAATGAAATTATTATTAATGAGCTTATTAGTAATAATATTAATATTGATTCAAGATATTATATAAATAGTATCATTGATAATTTAATGTTTCAGGATGTTGATTCAGTTATATTAGGGAGTACAGAGCTATCATCTTTGATTGATATTATAGCTGCTCGCGATGTAAGAATAATTGATAGTCTTGAATTACATATCCGCGAAATAGTACATTATGCTCTCCGAAAAAATTTGTAAATAGAATAGCTATAATATAAACTAAAAAAAAAAAAAACTTGAAAATTTGGGGGGGT
>Ga0102937_1000007_pt1 | contig 66268 bp, 60 predicted proteins | sample SalPonR2_B_D1_MG_FD_78213 | JGI IMG/M metagenome (GOLD analysis project Ga0102937, IMG submission 78213) | Salt pond soil microbial communities from South San Francisco under conditions of wetland restoration - Salt Pond MetaG R2_B_D1_MG | ecosystem: Environmental > Aquatic > Marine > Intertidal... | reverse complement strand
GAGCGTTGAGCCGCCAAAGGAGTTGGCGTGCGCCGATACCGGCAACGCCTCGTCCAGGCTCAAACGCCCGTCGCGCACGGCCTCGAAGGCGATATACAGCGTCATCAGCTTGGACATCGACGCCGGGGGCAGGGGCACGTCGGCATTCTTGGACAAAAGAACCGTCCCGGTCTTTTCATCCAGCACAAACGCCGCGCTGGCCTGCGTATCGAACGCGGCCAGGGGCGCGGTGGCCAGCATCAACGCCGCGATCCCGGCGGCAAGATATTTGCGGATCATGGCGGGTCTCCTGTCATACCTGCAACGGTCTGGACTAGTTGGTGACGGCGTAGGCGTCGGTAAACCCGGTATCCTTGATCTTGGCAAGCAAGGCGCTGCGTTCCGCGCGGGTTTGCGCCGGGCCGACGATGACGCGCCAAAAGGTCTTGCCGCTGGAGGATTGTTCGAGAACCGTCGGCACCATGCCTGCCTGGCGCATCGCCGTGGCGGTGTTGTTGGCGTTTTCTTCGACGCTGAATATGCCGATTTGCAGGAACGGCTTTTCGAGGGAAGACGCCGGCGGCTTCGGTGTATTCGTCTCCTGGGTCGGTGCTGCCTCGCCTGGCGCTGCGTCCAGTGCCGCGGCGGCGGATGCAGCCACCGGATCGAGCGTGGTTTCGGCCACGTCGGACGGCGCGTCCAGAGTGCCGTCGCCGCTGGGCGCGTCCTGCGGGGGGGCGGCTGTGGCACCTTCCGGGGCCTCCTCGCGGCGGAGCGCCACCACGTTCAACTCTGTCGGGGCCCCGGCCAGCACATCCAGCGCGGCGGCCGCGTCGGAGGAGATTTGCAAGCGCGGTCCGGGCGTGTCGCGCTCCTTGCGGAACAGCGCGCCGATCACGAAACTGTCATTGGTCTCGTTGCGGATGATCGCACGCTCGGGCTCGGAGACATCCGGATGCGCCGCCCAGACCCCGCCCAGCGATGGACGCCCGTCCCAAAGCCCGGCTTCGGTAACCTGGAAGACCTCGGGCGCTTCGACGTCGCGCTCCACCAGACGTGTCGATCGGGTGCCGCCTGCGGCAGGCACATCCATTTGCGCCTCGGCGATGTCACCCCCCTGCAGGAAGGCCGGCATGTTGGCCGTCTCGCAGGCCGCCAACGACAGGGCCGCAACGCCACAAAGCGTTGCGTTCTGAGTGCTGCGCCAAAACCGGAAACTCGTTATCGTGTTGCTCATTGCCTGCGTGCCTTCTGCTTTGCCGCCCCGCGCGCGCCTCGCCCCTGCCAGCCCGGCGCAGCTTTCGTTGCAACCACGCTTACAGACTTCGGTGCCGCAAGAAAAGTCCGACGCTTGCGAAGCACAGATTTTCCTGTCCCCCGCTTCCAGAATCGCGGACAGCGGTCTAAGAAGCGTCCACCGGAGGTTTGGCAGAGTGGTCGAATGCGGCGGTCTTGAAAACCGTTGGGCGTGAGAGCGTCCCCAGGGTTCGAATCCCTGAGCCTCCGCCAATTTCTTCAGTGCGCTTCAAATTATTGAAATTACTTAATAAAAAATAGCGCAGGAAATTTTGACCACACACGCCAACCACACACGTTTACCACACCTTTTCCCGCATTAAGTGTGGCGCTTGGCCGAGTCCCACCGCTTTTCAAGCCCGCCGAATCTATCCGACTGAGGTTGCCTCCGAAATATGACCCAGCTTGGTTCGATCTCGAACAACCACATGTCGATTACTTGCAAGGTCTGTGGCTACAACACCCTCCTGACCTGCCCCCGTAGAACTGGGCCATTCAAAATGAGAGTTTGTTCTCGTAACGTTCAAAACGACGAGGAGAACAGACGAGGCGCGAAGCATCAACTGTTGAGTTCGAAGCGGCAGGTTTTAGGGTGCAATTATAAGGCGATTCCCGCTCTAAGAGCTACTGGAGTTGAGTGGCATTGAAGTTCTTGGGAACATCTCAACAATCCAACTACTGCTTGAGCCAGAATTGTCACCCGCTTTCGTGTAGCCCGTGTCATGCAGCCGATAAACGCTCGATGCCGCGTGATTCAGGATCCTCTTTTCGAAACGCATCGCAGCATCCGCTTGTTGCCGGAAAGCCGACTATGGGTCGGAGTGTGTTGAAGGACGCCGACAGCATGCAACCTTGCAAACTTAAACACCCGAGACCCAGCCGATATCTTGTCCCCGCGCGGGGTCAAGGCCGAAGGCCGCCGAGCATCGCCGGGCCGCCCCCCGGCACGGCGATTGGGTTGGTCTGGGCGCTGAGACCGGAGATGACGCGCCAGTTACGGGGATAAAGCGCGCCGGCTCGACCTTTGGATCGCCGCACCGCGGCCCTGCGACACGCGGCTGGGTCTCGCGCTGTATCCTGTGCGCATCGCCCTGCGGACAGCCTGCCTTGGGCACGGCGGCCCCCCCGGCACGGCGATTGGGCTTGGCAATGCGCGTTGTCCAGAGACTGCGCACCGGTTTCGGGGATAAACTGCTCTGGACCATCGGTTGCATAGGCCGCGCCACGGACCGGCGCTGCGCGGCTCTGACAGGGCCTCCGCCAGACCTCGGCAAATCTTGACAAATGGTAAATCCGTCCCTGTAACCCATTGAAATCATGTGGGGCAGGGGGCGTCCCATGCGTGGGACACCCCGGCGGGCGTGGATCACTCCAGCTCGATCAGCAGGTCCTTGGCATCGATCTGGGCCGCCGCCTGGACGTGGACCGCCTTCACCCTGGCGTCCCTTTCGGCGTGCAGGCCGGTCTCCATTTTCATCGCCTCGATCGTCAGCAGCAGGTCGCCTTCCTTGACCGTCTGCCCCGGCTGGACCGCGACCGACGCGACCACCCCCGGCATCGGCGCGCCGATATGGTCCGGATTGGCCCCGTCCGCCTTGGGCCGCGCCGCCGTCGAGGCCTTGGCCTTGCGGTCGGCCACCCGGATCGTGCGCGGCTGGCCGTTCAATTCGAAGAACACCCGGACCTCGCCATCATCCTGGGTCTCGCCCACCGCGATCAGCCGGATTTCCAGCGTCTTGCCGGGGTCGATCTCGGCGCTGATCTGCTCGCCCTGCTTCATCCCGTAGAAGAAGGTCAGCGTCGGCAGCACCCTCACCGGCCCGTAGATCCGGTGCCGGCCCATGTAGTCCAGGAACACCTTGGGATACATCAGGTAGGCATTGAGATCCTCGTCGTCGATCGCCTTGCCCTCGAGCTGCTTGACCACGGCGGTCCGCGTCTCCTCTATATCCACCGGCTCCGCATGTTTGCCGGGCCGGTCGGTGAAGGGGGTGTCCCCCTTGAGCACTTTTTTCTGAATCGCGGCGGGCCATCCGCCCGGTGGCTGTCCGAGATTGCCGCGCATCATGTCGACCACCGAGTCGGGGAAGGACACGTCTTTTTCCGGGTCCTCGACATCCGCGCGGGTGAGCCCCTGGCTCACCATCATCAGCGCCATGTCGCCCACCACCTTGGAGGACGGCGTGACCTTGACGATATCGCCGAACATCCGGTTCACATCCGCATAGGTCTGGGCGACCTCGTGCCAGCGCTCCTCGAGCCCCATGGAGCGCGCCTGGGCCTTGAGGTTGGTGAATTGCCCGCCCGGCATCTCGTGCAGGTAAACCTCGGATGCGGGGGCCTGCTGACCGCTCTCGAAGGCCGCGTATTGCCCGCGCACGGTTTCCCAGTAGTTCGAGATCTCGCGGATCGCCGAGATATCCAGCCCGGTTTCCCGTTCGGTGTGCCGCAGCGCTTCGACCACCGATCCCAATGTCGGCTGCGAGGTGTTGCCCGACAGCGCGTCCATCGCCGCATCCACCGCATCGACGCCCGCGGCTGCCGCTGCCATGATCGTGGCGATGCCGGCTCCGCTCGTGTCGTGGGTGTGGAAATGCAGCGGCAGGCCGACCTCTTCCTTGAGCGCCTTGACCAGCGGCCCGGCGGCGGCGGGCTTCAAAAGCCCCGCCATGTCCTTGAGGCCCAGGATGTGCGCGCCGGCGTCGCGCAACTCTTTGCCCATTCCGACATAGTACTTGAGGTCGTACTTGGACCGCGCCGGATCGTTCAGATCGCCTGTGTAACAGATCGTGCCTTCCAGAACCCGGTTCGTGTCCAGCACGGCATCCATCGCGACTCGCATGTTCTCGGTCCAGTTGAGGCTGTCGAAGACGCGGAACACATCGACCCCGGTCTCTGCCGCCTGTTTGACAAAAAACTGCACAACGTTGTCGGGGTAGTTGGTATAGCCCACGCCGTTCGCGCCCCGCAGCAGCATCTGCGTCATGATGTTGGGCATCCGCGCGCGCAGGTCGCGCAGGCGCTGCCACGGGCATTCCTGCAGGAACCGGTAGGCCACGTCGAATGTCGCACCGCCCCAGCATTCCACGCTGAACAGTTGCGGCAGGTTGGCGGCATAGGCCGGTGCCACGGTGATCATGTCGATCGACCGCATCCGCGTCGCCAGCAGGGATTGATGCCCGTCGCGCATCGTGGTGTCGGTGATGAGCACTTCTTTCTGTGCCGCCATCCAGTCGGCCACGGCCTGCGGGCCGTTTTCCTCCAGCAGGGTCTTGGTGCCGGGGGGTGGCGTCTCGACCCTCGCTTTCGGCGCGCGTGCGGGTTTCAGATCGGGATGTGGCTTGGCGCGTCCCTGCACCTCGGGATGACCGTTCACGGTGATGTCGGCGATGTAGGTCAATACCTTGGTGCCCCGGTCGCGCCGTTTCTTGAACTGGAACAGCTCGGGCGTCTCATCGATGAACTTGGTGGTGTACTGGTTGTTCAGGAAGGTCGGGTGCTTGAGCAGGTTTTCGACAAAGGAGATATTGGTCGACACACCGCGCACGCGAAATTCGCGCAACGCGCGGTCCATGCGAGCGATGGCCTTTTCCGGTGTTGGGGCCCAGGCCGTGACCTTGGTAAGAAGCGAGTCGTAGTAGCGCGTGATGACCCCACCCGCATAGGCCGTGCCGCCGTCCAGACGGATGCCCATGCCAGTGGCCGAGCGGTAGGCCGTGATCCGGCCGTAATCGGGGATGAAGTTGTTCTGCGGGTCCTCGGTCGTCACGCGGGTCTGAAGCGCGTGGCCGTTCAGGCGGATGTCGTATTGGCTGGCCTTGCCTGTCGCCTCGGACAGTGACTTGCCCTCGGCGATCATGATCTGCGCCTGCACGATGTCGATGCCGGTCACTTCCTCGGTGACGGTATGTTCGACCTGCACGCGGGGGTTTACCTCGATGAAGTAGAACTTGCCGTCATCCATATCCATCAGGAATTCGACGGTGCCGGCGCATTCGTAATTGACATGGGCGCAGATCTTGCGGCCCAGCTCGCACAGCTCTTCGCGTTGCGCCTCGGACAGATAGGGGGCGGGGGCGCGCTCCACGACTTTCTGGTTACGGCGCTGGACCGAGCAATCGCGTTCGTAGAGGTGATAGATGCTGCCCTGCTTGTCGCCGAGAATCTGCACCTCGACATGGCGGGCGCGGATGATCATCTTTTCGAGATAGCCTTCGCCATTGCCGAATGCCGCTTCCGCTTCACGGCGGCCTTCTAGCACTTTCTCTTTTAACTCCTTGGGGTCGTTGATTGGACGCATCCCGCGCCCGCCGCCGCCCCAGCTTGCCTTGAGCATCAGCGGATAGCCGATCTCCTCGGCCTTCTTGGCGATGGCGTCCCAATCGTCGCCCAGCACGTCTGTCGCGGGGATCACGGGCACACCCGCCTCGATCGCCACACGGCGCGCGCTGGCCTTGTCACCCAGCGCGCGCATGGTCTCGGCGCGCGGGCCGATAAAGGTGATGCCGTTGGCGGCGCAGGCATCCACAAGATCGGGGTTTTCCGACAGCAGGCCATAGCCCGGATGGATCGCATCCGCACCCGCGCCCTTGGCGACGCGGATGATCTCGTCAATGCTCAGATAGGCCGCGACGGGTCCAAGGTCTTCGCCGATACGGTAGGCTTCGTCCGCCTTGAACCGGTGCAGACCCAGCTTGTCCTCTTCGGCATAGACGGCAACCGTCTTCTTGCCCATTTCGTTGGCCGCCCGCATGATGCGGATGGCAATCTCGCCTCGGTTGGCAATGAGGATCTTCCTGAAATCTGGCATGGCAGCGGTCCTGACGTATTGGCTTTGATGGCTGCTTAGTAGGAATTCGTCACGGTCTCAATTGCAAGTCACGGGTTTCCTCGAACGACACGGGCCGTCCGAACGTGTCCTGTGCGTCGAGTTTCGCCGTGCCGCGCAGATCGGCGGGTCGGGCCACGCCCAGTTGCCCCAGATTGGCGACCATGTCTTTCTTCAGGATGTCGACCAGATGGGCAGGGCCATCGGTATCCAACGCCCCCAGCGCATAATGCCACGCCCGGCCCAGCATGACGAAATCGGCCCCCAGGGCGATGGCGCGCAGCACGTCCAACCCGCCTTCGATCCCGCTGTCGAAGATCAGCGGCAGCGTCGTGGCCCTGCGCATCGCGGGCAGCACCTCGATCGGGGCCGGGGCCGCATCGAACTGGCGTCCGGCATGGTTTGAAAGCCAGATCGCATCAACGCCCGCCTGTTCCAGCCGCGGCGCATCTTCGGGGTTCAACACGCCCTTGACGAAGAATTTGCCATCCCAGGCATCGCGCAGCCAACGCACGTAATCCCAGTCTGGCGAGGTGCGCAGCATGTAGCCCGCGTGCTGTGTCGAATTCAGCCCCGTGACCTTGCCGGCGTAATCATCGATCAGCCGCATCCGGGGCATGCCATGCGTGGCGGTACCGATCGCCCAGGCCGGGCAGGTCGCGATCTGTGCCAGCAGCCTTGGTGTCAGCTTGGGCGGCGTGGTCAGGCCCGACCGCACCTGGCGTTCGCGGCGGGACGGAACCGGCACATCGACGGTCAGTATCAGCGTCGAGAACCCGGCATCCCCGGCGCGTTTGAGCATGTCGGTGCGGATGCTCTCGTCGCGGGGCGGATACATCTGGAACCATCCGTTGCCCTCCAGCCGCGGCGCCACGTCTTCGGGCGTGCGGGTGGCCACGGTGGAAATGCTGTAGGGCATGCCCGCCTTGGTCGCCGCCCGCGCCAGCTTGCGCTCCGCATCGGGCCAGATCAGTCCGGACATGCCAACCGGGCTGATCCCGACGGGCAGGGAATAGCTGCGGTCACAGAGCGAGGTCGCCAGATCAATCTCGATCTCGCCATGCAGGATCGACGGTGTGAACAGGACCTGGTCCAGCGCCGACCGGTTGCGTCGCAGCGTGGCTTCGAGTCCGGTGGCCGAATCAAGATACTCCCAGACGAATTTCGGAATGCGCCGCTGCGCGCGCCTCTTGAGGTCCCCGATCGCGGGGTATTTTGCGTGATAATCCATAACCGCGCATTTGTGGACAGAAGTCGGGAATTGTCCAGAACCGGATTTTCGAAATCTCCGGCCAGTTCCTGCGAAGAAACCCGCGCGGTGCCGGAGTGAACATTATCAGAACATCTTTATCTCTGCTGCCTGTGGCGTTATCTTGCCTCGCATGAGCAGTTTCGATGAAATGGAGGCGTTCGAAAACGCCTCCCTGTCCGCCCGCGCCATGTCTGCGCGCCCGCAGCCCTATCTGGACGATCTCAACCCGGCACAGCGCCAGGCGGTCGAGACGCTGGACGGCCCTGTCCTGATGCTGGCCGGCGCCGGCACCGGCAAGACCAAGGCGCTGACCACCCGAATCGTGCACCTGTTAAACACGGGCCGTGCGCGGCCCAACGAAATCCTTGCCGTGACATTTACCAACAAGGCCGCGCGCGAGATGAAGGAGCGGGTGGGGCGGCTCTTGGGCCAGACCGTCGAAGGTATGCCGTGGCTTGGTACCTTCCATGCGATCTGCGTGAAACTGCTGCGCCGCCACGCCGAACTGGTGGGGCTGAAATCGAACTTCACGATTCTCGACACCGACGACCAGTTGCGGCTCCTGAAGCAACTTGTCCGTGCCGCAGGCATCGACGACAAACGCTGGCCCGCACGGCAACTCGCAGGCATCATCGACGGCTGGAAAAACCGCGCGATCACCCCCGACAAGGTGCCCGCCGCCGATGCAGGCGCGTACAACCACCAAGGGCCAAAGCTTTACGCGCTCTACCAGGCGCGGCTCAAGGAACTGAACGCGGTGGATTTCGGCGACTTGCTCTTGCATGTCGTGACGATCTTTCAGGCGTATCCGGACGTGCTCGGGCAGTATCAACGCTGGTTCAAATACATCCTCGTGGACGAGTACCAGGACACCAACGTCGCGCAGTATCTCTGGCTGCGGCTGCTGGCGAGCGCTCACAAGAACGTCTGCTGTGTCGGTGACGATGACCAGTCGATCTATGGCTGGCGCGGCGCCGAGGTGGGCAACATCCTGCGGTTCGAGAAGGATTTCGAAGGCGCGCATGTGGTGCGCCTGGAACAGAACTACCGCTCCACGCCGCACATCCTGGCTGCGGCGTCGGGCGTCATCGCGGGCAACCAGGGGCGTCTGGGCAAGACGCTCTGGACCGCCGCGGAAGACGGCGAAAAGGTTCGTCTCATCGGCCATTGGGACGGCGAGGAAGAGGCCCGCTGGATCGGCGAGGAAATCGAGGCGATGCAGTCCGGCACACGGGGCCTGCGGGCGTTTTCGCTCGACGACATGGCGATTCTCGTCCGCGCGTCTCACCAAATGCGGGCCTTCGAGGACCGGTTCCTGACCATCGGTCTGCCCTATCGCGTGATCGGCGGGCCGCGATTCTATGAACGGATGGAGATCCGCGACGCGATGGCCTATTTCCGCGTCGTGATCAGCCCGGACGACGACCTGGCGTTCGAGCGGATCGTGAACACCCCCAAGCGGGGTTTGGGTGACAAGGCGCAGCAAACCCTGCAAACGGTGGCGCGCGAAAATGGCGTGTCGCTGGTCGAAGGGGCGCGACTGGCGGTTGACCAGGGGCTGATCAAGGGCAAGGGCGGGTCCGAACTGGGCCAGCTTGTTCGCGATCTGGACCGCTGGGGGCGCATGGTCGAAGACGCGGATGTCGACCATCCCGAACTTGCGGGCATGGTTCTGGACGAAAGCGGCTATACCGCGATGTGGCAGAACGACAAGACCCCCGAAGCGCCGGGGCGGCTCGAGAACCTGAAGGAACTGGTCAAGGCGCTTGAGGAATTCGAAAACCTGCAAGGGTTCCTGGAGCATGTCAGCCTGATCATGGACAACGACAAGGGCGGCGATGGCGAGAAAGTGTCGATCATGACGCTGCATGCCGCCAAGGGGCTGGAGTTTCCCGCCGTGTTCCTGCCCGGTTGGGAAGACGGGCTGTTCCCGTCGCAGCGCTCGATGGACGAATCGGGGCTCAAGGGGCTCGAGGAAGAGCGCCGCCTCGCCTATGTCGGGATTACCCGCGCCGAAGAGGTGAGCACGATTTCCTTTGCCGCCAACCGGCGCGTGTTCGGCCAGTGGCAATCGGCACTGCCGTCGCGGTTCATCGACGAATTGCCGGAAGACCATGTCGAGGTGCTTACGCCACCGGGCCTCTATGGCGGCGGTTACGGCGCGGCGGGCATGGCATCACCCGCCACCCAGATGATGGCCGGGTCCGACCTGCACGACAAGGCAGCAGAGGCGAATGTCTATAACTCGCCGGGCTGGCGGCGGCTGCAATCCCGCGCGGCCCAGCGGCCCATGAGCCAACCGACCGAAGCGCGCAACACGATTATCGACGCCACCGCCGTATCCTCCTATGAACTGGGTGAACGCGTTTTTCACCAGAAATTTGGCTATGGCGCCGTGTTGGGGATCGAAGGTGACAAGCTCGAGATCGATTTCGACAAGGCCGGGATAAAGAAGGTGGTCGCCCGCTTCATATGTGCCGCCGATGACGTGCCCTTCTGAATCCGGTGGAATGCGCTGACGCGCATGCAGGTTTGTGGTGCCCGTGACGGCGGGGACACAAGGCACGCGGACGATCGCGCCGATTGGCCGACCTCGCGTTGGCATATTTGAAAAGAGAAGAAGCAGGGGGCCGGCGCTTGACGGCGTCGCGTCTTCTTGATTCCGGGCGTGTATCGGTCTATGCCACCGATGTGGCGATTTGTTACCGGATTGCGGGCCACGTTAAACACGCCGCTAAAAGGTCAGCTGAAAGCCCCCTTTCGCTTGGCCGGAACGGGGCTTTTTCGTTGGGCTGCGGCCCAAAAGGTGATGGAATGAAAAACAGAAAACCGAGAACGAAACTGGTGCATGGCGGCACCAGGCGCAGCCAGTGGGGCGAGGTGAGCGAGGCGATGTTCCTCACCCAGGGCTTTGTCTACGACAGCGCCGAGCAGGCCGAGCAGCGGTTTATCCAGGCTGGACCGGACGAATATATCTACGCGCGGTACGGCAACCCGACGGTCGCGATGTTCGAAGACCGCATCGCGATGCTGGAAGGGGCCGAGGACGCCTTTGCCACCGCCAGCGGTATGGCGGCTGTGAATGGCGCGTTGATGTCGATGCTCAAGGCCGGTGATCACCTTGTGTCGGCGCGGGCGCTGTTCGGATCCTGTTTGTACATCGTCGAGGATATACTGCCGCGCTATGGTGTCGAGGTGACGTTGGTCGATGGCGCCGATCTGGGACAGTGGCGCGCTGCGGTGGGGCCCGACACGCGCGCCGTGTTTTTCGAATCGATGTCGAACCCTGCGCTGGAGCTGGTTGATATCGCGGCAGTTTCTGAAATTGCCCGGGCACATGGCGCGACCGTGGTGGTGGACAACGTGTTTTCGACCCCGGTCTTTTCCGATGCCCTGGCGCAAGGCGCCGACGTGGTGATCTATTCCTCGACCAAACACATCGACGGGCAAGGGCGCACGCTTGGCGGGGTGATCCTGGGGACGCGCGACCATATCCGCAAGGTCGTGGAACCTTACATGAAGCATACCGGTGGGTCGATGTCGCCCTTCACCGCATGGGTGCAGCTCAAGGGGTTGGAAACGCTCGATCTTCGGGTGCGCGCGCAGGCGAAATCGGCACAGGAGATTGCCGAGTCGCTGGAAGGACACCCGGCGCTGCGCAGGGTGATCTACCCCGGCCTGCCGTCGCATCCGCAGGCGGCGCTGGCGCAGCGTCAGCTGGGGTCAGGCGGTACGATGGTTGCGATCGAACTGGCCGGCGGCAAGGACGCCGCCTTTGCCTTTCTCAACGCGCTGGGGATCATCGTGATCTCGAACAACCTTGGAGATGCCAAGAGTATCGTGACCCATCCGGCCACGACCACCCATCAGCGGCTTGCTGCCGAACAGCGCGACATGTTGGGGATCACTGACGGATTGGTGCGCCTCTCGATCGGAATTGAGGATACGGAGGACCTGATCGACGATATCCAGTCGGCGCTGGCGGCTGTGTGAGCGCAGGTTTTTCCCCCGCAGATTGATCTGCATGCGATGTCGGGACGTAACAGGGTCTATGGAATAAATCCTGATCGCACCTATGTTTGAGTGACGCGACCAACAGGCGAGGGGGCCTGAGTATGAACATCCATACACCTGAGATCGACCGCAAACCGAGTCGGGACGAGGCGGAGGCCGCTTTGGCGCTGTTGCGCCAATGGGCCGAAAAGGCACAAGATGCCGAGATCGACACCGTCGATCCCGCTCTGCGCAGCTTTGTGGATGGCGCAGACAACATGCCTTATCCGGAGATGCGCCGGGACTATCCCGGCGGGTTTTCCGTGGACGACTCGTACAAGGCGTCTCTGCCCGATCTTCAGAACGGCCCGTCGGCCCTGATCCGGGGCGCCAATCGCGGGATCCAGCATGTCGGGATCTCCAATTTCCGCCTGCCGATCCGCTATCATACCCGCGACAATGGTGACCTGACACTGGAGACAAGCGTCACCGGCACGGTCAGCCTTGAGGCCGACAAGAAGGGCATCAACATGAGCCGCATCATGCGGTCGTTTTATGAGCATGCCGAAAAGACCTTCAGCTTCGATGTTATCGAACGCGCGCTGGATGACTACAAATCCAACCTCGAGTCCTTCGATGCGCGGATCAACATGCGCCTGTCCTTCCCGATGAAGGTCGATAGCCTGCGCTCGGGCTTGTCCGGCTACCAGTATTACGACATCGCGCTGGAGCTGTTCGACCAGGACGGCGTGCGCCACAGGATCATGCATCTGGACTATGTCTACAGCTCGACCTGCCCATGTTCGCTGGAATTGAGCGAACATGCCCGCCGCACGCGCGGGCAGTTGGCGACGCCGCATTCGCAACGCTCCGTGGCGCGGATTTCGGTGGATCTGAAGGATGACAAATGCCTGTGGTTCGAAGACGTGATCGACATGTGCCGCAGTGCCGTGCCCACTGAAACGCAGGTCATGGTCAAGCGCGAGGACGAACAGGCCTTTGCCGAACTGAACGCGGCCAACCCGATCTTCGTCGAGGATGCGGCGCGGCTCTTTGCCGAGCAATTGCAAGCGGATCCCCGAATCGGCGATTACCGTGTGCTGGCCAGCCATCAGGAAAGCCTGCACAGCCACGATGCTGTGTCGGTCCTGACCGAGGGCGACTTGTTTGCGGCGCAGAGCCTTGATCCAAAGCTGTTCTCGACCTTGTTTCACGTCGGTTGAGAGCGGCGGGGGCGGGGGGCACCCAGATGGTGATCCCCCAACCGGCCTGCGGCGAACCCGGGTGCCATTTTCCGCGCCCGTTTTTCCGGGCGTATCTTCATGGAACATTCCGCGTCGATGCTTGACAGCCTGCAACGGGGGGGCCAACGGTAGCCCTCATGTTCGATATCCGTCCCGTGGCCTATGTGATTGGATTGCTGGTTGCCGTTCTCGGGGCAACCATGCTTTTGCCGATGCTGGTCGACATCGCCGAAGGGCGCGGCGAATGGTACGTTTTCCTGCAAAGCTCTGTTCTGACCATGTTTTCCGGCGGCCTGATGGCGCTGGCTTCGGCCAATGGAGTAAAGCAAGGGCTGTCGATCCAGCAGACCTTTCTGCTGACCACCGGTGTCTGGCTCATCTTGCCGCTCTTCGGCGCGCTGCCTTTTGTTCTTGGCGCGACCGAGGCGCGATTTGTCGATGCGTTTTTCGAGGCGATGTCAGGGCTGACAACCACAGGTTCGACGGTATTGTCGGGGCTTGAGGCGCTGCCAAAGGGGCTGTTGCTCTGGCGCGGACTTCTGCAGTGGCTCGGCGGAATCGGGATCATTGTGGTGGCGATGGTGTTCCTGCCCGAATTACGAGTCGGAGGGATGCAGATCTTCCGCACCGAATCCTTCGACACGATGGGCAAGATCCTGCCGCGGGCCACCGAAATTTCCGCTTCAATTTCAACGATCTATGTCGGTCTCACTTTGGCTTGCGCCGTATCCTACGGGGTTGCGGGTATGGGGGTGTTCGATGCCACGGTGCATGCCATGACAACCATCGCCACCGGCGGGTTTGCCAATTACGACGCCTCTTTCGGGGCTTTCAACCCGATGGTCGAATACATGGCCGCCATCTTCATGCTGCTCGCGGCGCTGCCATTTGTGCGCTACGTCCAGCTGACCGCGACTCGCTCGGCCAAACCGCTGCTCAAGGACAGGCAAATCCGTGCGTTTTTCGGGACCGTGGCGGTTCTCGTCGCGGTTCTGGTGGCATGGCGCGCGCTGTCCATGGGCGTGCAGACCGAAGAAATGCTGCGAAAAACGCTGTTCAACGTCGTCTCGATTATCACCGGGACGGGCTATGCGTCGCAGGATTACGGGCTTTGGGGGCCGTTGGCGGTGGCGGTGTTCTTTTTTATCGGCCTGATCGGGGGATGCGCCGGATCGACCGCCTGTTCGATCAAGGTGTTCCGCTACCAGCTTCTTTTCGCGTCGATCGGCGTGCAATTGCGCAAGGTTCGCACACCGCATGGCGTCTTCATGCCGCGATATGATGGCCGACCGGTCGGAGAGGAAGTGCTGAACTCGGTGATCTCGTTCTTTGTGTTCTTCGTGGTGACTCTGGGTGTCCTGTCCGTTGCGCTTGGCATGACGGGGCTGGATTTGATCACCTCCGTCTCGGGCGCGGCGGCGGCTCTTGCCAATATCGGCCCCGGCCTCGGGCCCGAGATTGGTCCGTCTGGCAATTTCGGCGGGTTGAACGATACCGCCAAATGGATGCTGTCACTTGGGATGCTCTTGGGCCGGCTTGAACTTCTGGCGGTCTATGCCCTTGTCACCGTCAGTTTCTGGAGAGCCTGACGCGGCACCCGTGCGCAAGCCCGTTTGAACGGGTTTGAAACGCGGTTTCGAAACCGCGTCGCACGGGCTTTCGAAAGCCCGTCCACCGCCCGGGTCCTTTTCGACGTCTTGATGCCTGTCCGTCAGACAGAGTGGCACGATGCGCCTCAAGCGGAGGGAGAGGATCACTCCGACAGCGCGACTGACAGCACCTTGTGCCTCATCATGCCCCGGCACCGGGGGCAAACCATGAGAGACCGGTCACACAGCGGTCACACAAGGCCCGATCCGGGTTACAGGTCCGGGAGATGTCCCCCGCCGTGCAAGCAGGAGGACGGTCATGCCCCTTCGGGTGACGCCTCTTCTATAGCAAGCTGCAGGATCGCAGGCATCCTGCTTACCCGGACATACCCGGCTGGGGGGGGCGGTATGGCCTGTTTGCCCCCGTGTCACATCACCCAATTTCAGCCAGCCGGTTCAAGGCATCGCGCAGCTTTTCCGCCTCATCTTTGCGGGCTGCAAGATTGGCGCGTGTCTCGGCCACAACCTCTTCTGGTGCGCTCTGGACGAACTTGGGGTTGTTCAACCGTCCGGTCATCCCGCCGATTTCCTTTTCCAGCTTCTCGAGCGACTTGTGCAGCCGGTCCTTTTCCGCTGCGACATCTATGATGTCAGCCAGCGGCAGACCGAAGGTCGCGCCATCAACCGGAACCGTGGCGCTCCCCTTGGGAAAGCTGTCGACCGGGGTCAGCTCATCGATACGGGCCAAGCGTTTGATCAGCACCTCGTTGCGGTCCCATGCCGCGCTGGCGGCATCGTCCATATCCTTGACCACCAGCGGCAGGTAAAGACCCACTGGAACATGCATCTGCTGACGCGCCGAGCGGATGCCCTCGATCAGCCCGATCACCCAGTTCATTTCGAGATCGGCCTCGGCGTCGATCAGATCGGTCCCGTAGGCGGGCCAATCGGCATGGACCAGCATGCTGTCGTGTTGCCCGGTCACCGACCAGAGTTCTTCGGTGATGAAGGGCATGATCGGGTGCAGCAGGATCAGGCACTGGTCGATGACCCAGGCCATTGTTTCCTTGGTTTCTGCGGTTTGCGGGCCGTCGTCGAGCAGCAGCGGCTTGGAGAATTCGACGTACCAGTCACAGACCTTGCCCCAGACAAAGCGATAGAGCGCCGCCGCCGCGTCGTCGAAACGATAGGCCTCCAGCGCGGCATCCACGTCAGCCCGCACGCGAGCGGTTTCGCCGATGATCCAGGTGTTCACCGTTGTGGTGGCCTTGGGCATGTCGGCGTTGGATGTGCGGGTCTCGAACACGCCGTTCATCTCTGCAAAGCGCGTGGCATTCCACAGCTTGGTGCCGAAATTTCGGTAGCCCGCGATGCGTTGCAGGTCGAGTTTCAGCACTCCGCCCAGCGAGGCCATCGCCGCATTTGTAAAGCGCAGCGCATCCGCGCCGTAATCGTCGATGATTTCAAGCGGGTCAACCACGTTGCCCAACGACTTGGACATCTTCTTGCCCTTGGCGTCGCGCACGAGCCCGTGCAGGTAGACGTCCTTGAACGGGATTTGATCCACGACAGCAAGTTGCATCATCATCATCCGCGCGACCCAGAAGAACAGGATGTCCTGCCCGGTCACGAGAACGCTGGTCGGGAAATACCTGGCGAGTTCCGGTGTCTGCTCCGGCCAACCCAGCGTCCCGATCGGCCAAAGACCGGAGGAGAACCACGTGTCGAGCACGTCGGGGTCTTGCCAGACGGGATAGACCAGCTTGGTCGGGTCCTGGTCATGCGCCTCGTAGTTGGCGAGGCTCGCGGCCAACTGCTCTGATGCCTCCGCGCGATCGGACACCTCGACCAACCGCGCGTGGTTCAGCGGTGTCGGCAGATCCGCCAATACATCCGCAAACCGGCCTTGCAGGTCATCAAAGCTGGCCGCCGCGTGGTGCTGTTCGCTGCCCTTGGGCAGGGCCTGCGCGCTGAGCAGGCGGCCCATCTCCACCAGGTCAAGGGCGCCATCACCTTCGTCGTCGCGGAAGCCTTCGCGCGCAAGGTCGAACCCGTACCAGACCGGGATCTGGTGCCCCCACCAAAGCTGGCGCGAGATGCACCATGGTTCGATGTTTTCCAGCCAGTGGTAATAGGTCCGCTCGCCGGACTCCGGCACGATTTTGACCTCACCCGAGCGCACGGCGTCCAGCGCGGGGCCGACGATCTTTTCGGCGTCGACGAACCACTGGTCGGTGAGCATCGGCTCGATCACCACCTTGGACCGGTCTCCGAAAGGCTGCATGATCGGCTTGGCCTCGACCTGGGGCACCAACGCCTCATCGCGGGGGGCGCCGCCCTCTTCAGGGGCGTCCGGCGCCGTGGGGGACCCCAATCTCGGATCGGTGGCGGGGACCATGACGGCGAGGCCTTCGGCGGTGATCTCTTCGACCACGCGGCTGCGCGCCTCGAACCGGTCGAGCCCGCGCAGGTGATCCGGGACGAGGTTGAGCGCGTCGGTCTCCGTCTCATCCAAGGTCCGCTCGCCGCGCGCAACCGCGCCCGCGATCTCGGCCGCTTCGGCATAGGACGCCCCGTCGTCGCGCATCTGCGCCGTGGTGGTCATTAGGCGATAACACGGAATGCCGGCACGCTTGGCAACCCCGTAATCGTTGAAGTCATGCGCGCCGGTGATCTTGACGGCCCCCGATCCGAAAGTGGGGTCGGGGTAGGCGTCGGTGATGATCGGGATCAGGCGGCGATGCTCTTTCGGGCCAACCGGGATCTCGCAGAGCGTCCCGACGATTGGTGCATAACGCTCATCTGACGGGTGAACCGCAACCGCGCCGTCGCCCAGCATGGTTTCGGGGCGCGTCGTGGCGATGGAGATATAGTCGCGCTCTTCCTCGAGCACGATGTTCCCCTCTGCGTCTTTCTCGACATAGGTGTAGGTCGCACCGCCCGCGAGCGGGTACTTGAAATGCCACATGTGGCCGGGGACTTCGGTGTTTTCGACTTCGAGGTCCGAGATCGCGGTCTCGAAGTGCGGGTCCCAATTGACCAGCCGCTTGCCGCGATAGATCAGGCCCTTGTCGTACATGTCGACAAAGACCTTGATCACCGCGTCGTGGAAATTCGGCGCGCCGCTGTCCCTGTCCGGGTCGCCCGCAGCCCCGCCCATGGTGAAGGCTTCGCGTGACCAGTCGCAGGATGCACCAAGGCGCTTCAATTGCCCGATGATGGTCCCGCGCGATTTGACCTTTTGCTCCCAAACCCGGTCCAGGAACGCGTCGCGCCCCATCTCGACGCGAGCCGGTTCGCCATTGGCGGCCATCTCGCGTTCGGTCACCATCTGCGTCGCGATGCCCGCGTGATCGGTGCCCGGCTGCCACAGCGTGTCAAAGCCGCGCATCCGGTGCCAGCGCACAAGGATATCCTGAAGCGTGTTGTTGAAGGCATGTCCCATATGCAGCGAGCCGGTCACGTTCGGCGGCGGGATCATCACGCAGAAGCTGTCCTCGCGCTTGGCATTTGCACCGGCCTTGAAGGCACCGCTGTCTTCCCACGCCTTGTAGAGCCGCGCTTCGGCGGCCTGCGCGTCGAATGTCTTTTCCATCGCCATGGGGTAAATCCCGCTGTTGTGCCGCAGCAGACCGCGGCAAATGTTCCGTCCCGCTTCATCTAGCGAATGGTCGGGGAAAGGAAAACCCAAGGGATGTGTGAAAATCGGGTGGTCCGGGGCGAAGGCCCTTCGAAGGGCCTTGGGCACGGGATTTCGAAATCCCGTCGAACCGCGCTTCGAAGCGCGGTCCACCGACAGACGAAAAAACGGTGGTGCCAAGGGAGGAGAGGCACCACCGTTCCAGTTCACGACATCCAGGGAGGAGGAGAGGATGCCGATTCCGTTCGGACCGAAAAGTCCGGAATTTCAAGACGGTGACACCAGGGAGGAGGAGAGGTGCCACCGTCATATTCGGAGCGCCGAGGGAGGAGGAAACGGCGTCCGATCTGTGTTGGCGAGGGGCCTGTTACGGCCATGCTCACCGAATTCTGCTCAGGCTTCGTAGGCAGCCTGATACGCGATACGGCGGATTTCACTCCGGTTCAATCCGAGGTCGCTCAGATCGCGCGCGGACAATGACTCCAATTCTTGCACCGTCTCGCGGTAAATCTTGCGGCGCGCCGCCTTGCCGCGATATTCTGCGATCAGCGCGTTCAGGCGGGTCATGAGACCCGTGCCGACGCCGCCGATGCTGTTGGTTTCGTATGCCATGTGTCTGCTCTGTTCGAATATGTGTGTTTCCGTTCGCTTGTTATGAAGATAGGCAAATGCTGCGCATGCACAATCCTCTTTTGTCTCAACGCTGCTATGCAGCATTTGCATAGACCGAATGGTTTAATTTTGTGCGTTTCGACCCATGCGCGCTCGGAACGAGGCAACTGGGTGACTAGACTCTGGCGCAAGTGTCATGTTCCGGGAAAAACGATGAAAGCCTGTGCATTTTCGAAACATGTACCGAGCATGGGTCCGTGCTGACCTTTGCGGAATCGGCTGATGGCGACACGCTGGATCCGGTCGAAGACGTCGCTGCGATTCGGGGCCAGGGACGGATGACCCTTTCGCCACAGGGGGTCCGTCGCTCCGTTTTCCTGGGCTGCGTCGTGCAGAAGGGAGGGGCGCTTTCCTGCGTCCAGGATGTGCTGTGGCAGAAAGTGACGGGGTGGCGTCGAGGGGGTGCCGATCTTCGGGGCGCTTTGGATGTATCCGCCGTGATGAAGGCGCCAGGTCAGCGCGAGACGGTCAGGCGCTGACTGAAGCGATAGCTCGAGTCCAAAAGCCCTTTCGGCGCGCGCGGAAAGCGGGCGCGTTTGACAGCCGCTATTGCGGATTGATCGAGACGGGGGCTGCCCGAGGATGCTGTCACCGACACGCCGGTCACGCGCCCTGCCGGTGTGATCACGATCATGAGCTGTGTGGTTCCGGGCACGCCGCGTGGTGGACGATGCGCACGCCGCAACGCGGCGGTGATCTGCGCGCCCCATTGCTGTTGCAGCCTTGCGCGCTGGGCCTTGGACGGTCCGGGGGCTTCGGGTGCCGCCCGTACCGGGGCTGCGCTATTATTTGCTCCGCGCCCTTCGGCCTTTTGCGGTTTCTGCGGTGCGCTTTGCGCTTTTTGCGGCGCGGGCGCGGCGCGGTCCACGGGCTGGTCAGGCCGGCGTTCGGGACGCGGGGAGGCAGTGGGCGCGATCGGCGTGGCTGCGGGGCTGAGGTCGACCACCGGTAACGCGTTCGCTGCGGGTGCAAGAGCGGGCCTGTCCGGTGCCTGCGGGACAGGCATTGCCTGCACGTCGGGCGCGCGCCGGGCCTCTGGCGTGACATGTCCTGTCGGCGTGGGCGGTGTCGTGGGGCGTTTCAGGGCCGGTGCGGCACTGACGTCTGGCGGGCGATCCCAATCCTCGACCATCGCGGCAAGTGACGGGCGGGCCGCCTGGAGCGTGAGCCGCGCCGCGCCGTCATCCCCTCCGCCGCTGCCACCGGAGCTTGGCGGTGTCCAGAACACCGTCGCAGCGTGAAGCACGCTGGACAGCGCAAGGAACGCCATGATTTCCAGCAGCCGGATCATTGCGCCTCCGTCACGATCTCGACCTCTGACGCGCCAAGGTCGGACAATTGAGCAAGGATGCGCGCGAGCGTGGCCGCGGGCAGTGCCGCGTCTGCCTGCAGGCGCAAAGGTCCAGTGCCGTGCTGCGCCGCCAGCGCCAAAGCCGCGTCTCCGCGCGCCTGGTCAAAGGCAATCGCACCCCGTGCGCTGACATGCAGGGCGGCATCCCCGGCATCCTCTTCTCCGACCGCGCGGGGCAGGTCGATGTCGAACGGCGCCGATGGGGAGATTTGCGCTGTCATCAGGAAAAAGATCAGCAACAAAAACACCACGTTGATCATTGGCACCACCGGTTCGCGCGGCGGACGGCGGGGACGCGGGGATATCAGTGTGCGGCGTCTCATTCCACCACCACGAGATTGGACCAGCCAGCGCCCCGCAACAGCGCCATCGCGTCCAGCAAATCCTGGACCGACGCGCCGTCCCGCGCGCGCAGGATAACGACGTCTTGCGGCGTGGCCATGAGCGGTGCAAGTGTCTCTGCCAGGGTGTCCGTTGCGACGCCATTCACCAACATGCCGCCGGGGCGGATCGTGACAAGACGCGGCGGCCCGTCATAGGGTTGCGCGGCACCGCCGGATAACGACACCGGGACCGCGTCCGTCATTCCGAAGCGCGCCGCGAGCATGAAGAACACCAGGAGCAGGAACACCACGTCGATCATCGGGGTCAGCCCGATGCGGCGTCTGCGTGTTCGTTGCGCGAGGTCCAGCATGTCAGACCTTGCCCCCCTTGGTCAGAACCCGGATGGCGAGATCGTCGAAATCATGCGCCAGCCGGTCGTTGACGCTGTCGAACCAGCTGAGCGCCATGGCGGCCGGTATTGCCACGGCCATGCCGGCGGCCGTGGTCAAAAGCGCCTCCCAGATGCCGCCGGCAAGGGCGGCCGGATCGGCGCGCGCGCCACTGTCCTGCAAGGCCTGGAACGCTTCGATCATGCCAAGAACGGTGCCCAGAAGGCCCACCAGCGGCGCAATGGTGGCGATCAGGTCAAGCGCGCGCAGACCGCCGCCCGCCTCCATCAGCGCACCACGGGCGACGCGGGCGGTCTCGTCGCGCGCATCCTCTTGCGGCATTGTACGTGTGGCGGTCATCGCCGCCCGGACGACGCGGGCACGAAGGCCGCCGCGTTTCCCGAGCACCGAAATTGCCGCATCCGGGTCGCCGTTCTGCCAGTGCCTCACCGCCTGTTCCGTGGCCTCGCGCCGCCACGCGCCCAGCAGCGTCAGGCGCCAGAGCTTCCACAGGATCAGGCCAAGGGTGACGATGCTCAAACCGGCGATGACCCAGAGCGCGGGGCCGCCGATATTCAGGAACGCGGTGATGCGGGTCGTCATGCGGACATGTCCTCCGGGGTCAGGGTGGTGGGGCCGGTTTGCAGGACCAAGGCGGAGCTGATCTTGATGATCCGGCCTGCCGCCAGCGCCGGGATGCGGTCCCGACCGGACCGCGTGGCGATCCTTTCGGGGCGCACGGCATGTCCGGTGACGCCAAAGATGCGGTGTTCCCGCCCCGTCCGGCAAAGCGGTGCGGCTGTTTGCCCTGTCAGGCAGGCGATGCGGTGCGGTCTGGTCATGCGATCACCCCGAGGGGCTGCACGAGGGGGCCGTTTGGCGTGGGCACGATATTGGCCCGAAGATGGAACACCTCGGCCAGCCTTTCGGCTGTCAGGATGTCTTGGGGCGGGCCGTCGGCGACGATGCGGCCTGCGCCCATCATGATCAGCCGTGTGCAGTAGCGCCCTGCCAGCGACAGATCGTGCAATGAGGTCAGAACGGCGTTGCCCTCTTGCGCCAAGGTCTCGAACACTTGGAGCGTGGCGATCTGTGCTGCCGGGTCCAGCCCGGCTATGGGTTCATCTGCCATCAGGAGCGGCGTGTCCTGGGCCAATGTGCGGGCGATCAGCACGCGCGCCTGTTCGCCGCCCGATAGTTCGGTGGCGGTGCGATCGCGGAAATCCTGCAGCCCCATACGGCAAAGCGCGGCCTCGACCGCTGCTTGATCCGCGGCGCGCAGCGTCGCACCGCGCGCGAGATGGGGCAGGCGGCCAAGGGCCACGATACGCTGAACGCTCATGGGCCAGGCGATTTCGCGGAGCTGCGGCAGCCATGCGACCCGCGCCGCGCGGTCGGAGGCGGGCAGGGCGGCCAGCGAGCTGTGGCCCTCATGTGGCAGCAGCCCCAGCGCGCCGCGCAACAGCGTGGTCTTGCCGGACCCGTTGGGTCCGATCAGCCCGACGCATTCGCCTGCACTGACGGAAAATGTCGCCTCATCGACAACCGGACATTCGCCACGCCGTACCGTGAGGGACCGGGCAGACAGCAGGGTCATGCGAATTCCCTGCGTGTCTTGTAGATAAGGTGCAGAAACAGCGGCGCGCCGATCAGGGCCATGACGACGCCCAGTTTCAGGTCCCGCTCCGGCAGCACCAGCCGGGTGACGAGATCGGCCGCAAGCACCATTGCCGCGCCCCCGAGTGCCGAGGCCCAGAGCAGGGTGGAGGGACGTCCATGCACGAAGCGGCGCAGGATATGCGGCACAACGAGACCCACGAAGCCGACAGCGCCCGCGACCGCAGTGGCGGCGCCAACGGCGGCGGCGGTGCCCAGAAGCAGTTGCAGGCGCAGGCGCGACAAGGAGATGCCCATCGCCTCCGCCGAATCTTCGCCCAGGGTCAGCGCATCGAGCCCCCGGCCCAGACCCCCCAGCGCGATCCAGCCCAGAACCATGATCGGCCCGGCGAGCCAGACATGGGTCATGGCCCGATTGGCGACCGACCCCATCATCCAGAACATGATTTCGGACGCGGCATAGGGGTTGGGCGACAGGTTGAGCGCCAGAGACGTCAGCGCGGCGGCAAAGGCCGACACCGCGATGCCGGCAAGGATCAGCGTCAGGGACGACCCGCGTGGACCGGCCAGCAGCAGGATCAGGCCCACCGCGCCGCCGGCAAAGGCCAGGGCGCTGATCGGCAGGGCAAGAAAGAAGGCGGCGGCAAACCCGGTTTGCAATGCGATCACCGCTCCGAGGGCGGCAGAGCCCGACACGCCGATCAATCCCGGTTCGGCCAGCGGATTGCGCAAGAAGCCCTGCATCGCGGCCCCCGACAGGCCCAATGACGCGCCGATCATCGCCGCCAGCACAGCGCGGGGCAGGCGGATCTCCTGCATCACGGTCACGAAAAGCGGATTGCCCTGCCCGAACATGGCAGACAGCCAGGCCGACAGCGGGATCCGGGCATAGCCCACAAGCAGCGATGCGATGAACATCACCCCAGTCAGGACCGTCAGCGCAATAAAGAGCTTCACCGCTCTGCCTCCCGCGCGTCTAACATGTCATGTCCCGCGGCTGTGCCTGGGGACGGTGAATGTCACCACACCGGAGTACCGTCACATCCCGCGCGCCCCGCGCGAATGTAGGGTGATCTGTCATGGCAGGTCTCCTGACTCGCGGGTCGGGGCGTTAGTCGGGCCTTCCCGGTTTCCCAGTGGCATGTGCCGAACACGCTCGCCGCTTACAGTTGCGGGGGCAGTCGTGGTCTTTCACCACGTTCCCTTGTCACCGGGTTTGGCCCGGACCATGACTGTATTGGCCTACAACCGGGCAGACGGCATTGCAAGCGTCCCGATGCCCAGGTCAGTTATGGGAAATGATGGGACGGGCTGGACCAGACGGCTGTCAAACTCGAATCGAATCCAGGATTCGGCTGGAATTTGGATGTATTTTTGTGGATTGCAGGCGTAAGAGGCGATAAGAAATCAGGATGTTCTAGTTTTGTTTCTTGCCTGTCCGGGAATTCATGGGCAGAGAATTCGGGCAACGCTATTTTCTATATATTGTGATGGATTGTATATAATTTCCCTTATGTGCCAAATTATTTGATAATTCAGCACCAAACACGGGTTTCATCCGGTTGGTAAAACAGGATGTTGTGGTAATTTCCCATAAAAAACTGTTGCAGCCCATGATTTCCCGTGGCATCCATCTTCACAAGATGAGAGCAGGCACAGCAAACGAGGCACAGACCTCGACGCGGTACCAAAAACAAAAAAAGCAGGTTTCATACAGGCACCCGCTTTCATCGGACGACAGAGATCCGGCGCGCGGGCGAGCAGACATCCCCCCAGGTGGCGCGCGCAGTCGGACTTCCCGGAAACGGGACACGGGCGGCGGGTTGATCAGTGGCAGCAGATCAACTCGCCGTTTCCGTTTCCAGGGGTCAGAATAGTGAAAGGACCGGTTGGGCAGTGACCCGGAAGCTGAGGTTCAGAGGCGAAAGCCACCACAAGGTGGATGGCAAGGGTCGGGTGTCCATCCCGGCCTCGTTTCGCCGTGTGCTGGAGGCAGGCGACCCCAACTATACCGACGGGCTGAACCCCGAGCTTGTCATCGTCTATGGCGACAAGCGCCGCAAATACCTTGAGTGCTACACCATGCAGGCCATCGAAGAGGTCGATGACAAGATCGAGGCGCTCCCGCGTGGGTCGGTCGAGCGCAAGATGCTGCAACGCCTGTTCAACGGGCAATCCCACGCCACCAGCGTGGACGAGACCGGGCGGCTGGTGCTGCCCTCCAAACTGCGCCAGAAGATCGGGCTGACGGGCGAAGCGTTCTTTATCGGTGCCGGCGACACCTTCCAGATCTGGGAACCCGGCACATATGACGCCGAAGAGCTTTCGGCGACCGAGGAATGGCTGGACGAGCTGCCGGATGATGTTGATCCGCTGATCTTCCTGGATCAGCACCAAGGAGGCTGAGTGCGTATGTCTGCTGCCGCTGCCACACGTTCCAAAGACCCACATGTTCCCGTTCTGCTTGCCCCGCTTTTGCGGGCTGTCGCGCCGGTGCAAGGCGTCTGGGTGGATGGCACCTTTGGCGCTGGCAGCTATGCTCGCGGGCTGATCGACGCCGGCGCCGACAAGGTGATCGGAATTGACCGCGATCCGCTGGCGCACGAGATGGCGGCGGCCTGGATAGACGACTACGCCGGCCGGATCGATCTGCACCGGGCGAATTTTGCCGAAATGGACGAGATCGCGTCGGATGTTGATGGCGTGGTGCTGGACCTGGGTGTGTCGTCGATGCAGCTGGACCGGGCGGACCGGGGGTTTTCCTTCATGAAGGATGGCCCGCTCGACATGCGCATGGGGCAGGACGGGCCGTCGGCGGCGGATATCGTGAACACCGCCGACGCGGTCGAGATCGCGGATATTCTCTACACATACGGCGAAGAACGCGCCTCCCGCCGGATTGCCAAGGCGATTGTCGCGGCGCGCGCGATCACCCCGATCACGCGCACACTGGAACTGGCCGGGATCATCGAGACCTGCTTGCCGCGCCCGAAGCCGAATCAATCGCATCCTGCGACACGCAGTTTTCAAGCGCTGCGCATCGCGGTAAACGACGAATATGGCGCGCTGATGCAGGGGCTGATGGCGGCTGAGCGGGCCTTGAAGCCGGGCGGTTTTCTGGCCGTGGTCAGTTTTCATTCGGTCGAGGACCGGATGGTGAAGCGGTTCATCCAGTCCCGCGCGGGGCAGACCGGGCGCGCCAACCGATATGCCCCCGAGATCGAACGCGCGGCCCCCGCCTTTGACATCGTGACCCGCAAGGCGGTGGGGCCGGATGCCGACGAGCTGGCCGAGAACCCGCGCGCGCGATCGGCCAAGCTGCGCGTGGCGCGCCGCACCGAGGCCCCGGCGGGCGAGATCGGCGCGGGGCAGATCGCCCTGCCGCAACTGAAGGACGACCGTTGATGCGTTCCCTGCTCTATGTGCTGACGTTCATGGCCGTCATCGCGGCGGCCTTTTGGGCCTATCACGAGAATTACAAGACCCAGGCCGCGCTGGCCAAGGCGCAATCCGTGCGCTCTGACATCAGCGACGCGCGGGCCCGTCTGGCGGTCCTCAAGGCGGAATGGGCCTATCTCAATCGCCCGGACCGGCTGCGTGATCTGGTCGAGGTGAATTATGAACGGCTCGGACTCCTGCCGTTTGAACCAGACCAGTTCGGCCGGGTTGACCAGATCGCCTATCCCGAAGAGCCGGAAGATGACCTGCCGATCACCTACCCGGTCGAAATTTCCAGTGCAGGAGCGCAAGAGCCATGATCCGCACGCCGCTTCGTCCCCTCGCGCGGATCCTGGATGCCCGGCGCAAAGGCGAAAACCCCGATGCGATCGAGCGGGAAAACCTGCGCATTCGTCAGGAACAGATGCGCGACACTGCCAGGTCGCGCGCCGAAGGGCGGCTTCTTGTCATGGCGATCATGTTCTTTTGCGCCTTTACCGTCGTGGGCTTGCGCATGGGCTCTCTTGCCGCCTCGGAGCCGGCTGAGCCGCGCGCGCAGGTCTCCGGTGCGTCGATCATCGCCAGCCGTGCCGATATCGTGGACCGCAAGGGCCGTATCCTCGCCACCAATATGGAGACGTTCTCGCTTTACGCGCATCCGCAGCAAATGGTCGACCCGCAGCGCAGCGCAACCGAACTTGTGAAGATATTTCCCGAGCTTGACGAGGACCGTTTGCGCAAAGACTTCACCGGCAAGCGCAAGTTTTTGTGGGTGCGCAAGAAGCTGAGCCCGGAGCAAAAGCAGCTGGTGCATGATATCGGCGAGCCGGGGCTGCTGTTCGGGCCGCGCGAGATGCGGCTTTATCCCAATGGTGCCCTGGCGTCGCATGTTCTTGGCGGGGCCAGTTTCGGCCGCGAGGGGGTGCATTCGGCCGAGGTCATTGGCACCGCCGGGATCGAGAAGTTCTTCGATGCCGAATTGCGCGATCCCGCCCGCGAAGGTGCCCCGCTGGAATTGTCGCTGGACTTGACGGTGCAGGCGGTGGCGGAACGGGTGCTTCTGGGCGGGATGAAGCTGTTGAATGCCAAGGGCGCATCGAGCGTCCTGATGGACGTGCAGACCGGCGAGGTGATCTCGATTGCCTCGCTGCCGGATTTCGACCCCAATGACCGGCCCCGCCCGCTGACCCAAGGCGAAGCGGCGGACAGCCCGCTTTTCAATCGCGCAGTCCAGGGGGTTTACGAGCTTGGCTCGACCTTCAAGGTGTTTGCCGCTGCGCAGGCGCTGGAGCTTGGATTGGTCAGTCCCGAGACGGTGATCGACACGTCCGGGCCAATGAGGGTCGCAGGCTTCAACATCGGTGAATTCAACAACAAGAACTACGGCCCGCTGTCGGTGTCGGACATCATCGTCAAGAGTTCGAACCGGGGGACAGGGCGGCTGGCCTTGTCGATCGGGCCGGAGCGACAGCAGGAATTCCTGAAACGCCTGGGGTTTTTTGAGACAATACCGCTTGAAATCGTGGAGGCGGGGGGGGGGAAGCCGCTCTTGCCGAAAAAATGGACCGAGTTGTCGAGCGTGACAATCTCTTACGGACACGGCCTGTCATCGAGCCCGCTGCACCTTGCCGCCGGGTACGCGGCGTTTGCCAATGGCGGGCACAAGGTCGTGCCGACCTTGCTCAAACAATCTGGCCCGCAACTCGGCCCGCGGCTGATGTCCGAACAGACGGCGACGCAAAGCCTTGACATGCTGCGCAAGGTTGTCACCGAGGGCACGGCCAGCTTTGGCGAAGTGGCGGGATATTCGGTCGGCGGCAAGACCGGCACGGCCGACAAACCCAAGCCGCGCGGCGGTGGCTATTACGACGACAAGGTGATCAACACCTTCGCATCCGTCTTTCCGACCAATGATCCGAAATACGTGCTGATCGTGACGCTAGACGAACCGGTCGAGACAAGCGGCAGCGAGCCGCGCCGCACCGCCGGGTGGACCGCTGTTCCCGTGGCGGCGGAAATGATCCGACGCATTGCGCCGCTTCTGGGCTTGCGCCCAGAGGTCGAAACGCGGCATTTGGACGGCATGATCAACACCTCGAACTGAGGACAGTCGCCTGACCAAAGGCGCAAAGGACAAAGGGCGCGGCATGGGGCCAGATGCAAAAAGCCTGACGGCTCTCGGGTTGACCGCGCGCGGCGGGGCCGATGCGTTTGTGACCGGATTGGCTGTGGACAGCCGGGATGTGAAGGATGGCTATCTCTTTGCGGCTCTTCCCGGCACGCGGATGCATGGTGCCGAATTCATCGAATACGCGCTGCGCATGGGGGCAGCGGCCATCCTGACCGACGTGGAAGGGGCCGAGATCGCCAGAGATGCGCTGGACGGCTCCCCTGCGGCCCTCGTGATCGCCGCCGATCCACGCCAGACAATGGCCTTCTGCGCTGCGCTGTGGTTCGAAAAGCAACCCGACACGATGGTCGCCGTGACGGGCACCAATGGCAAGACCAGCGTGGCAAGCTTTGTCCGGCGCATCTGGCAATTGCTGGGCCATTCGGCTGTCAACCTTGGCACCACCGGCGTCGAGGGTGACTGGCAGTCGCCTCTGGCCCACACCACGCCGGAGCCGATCACGCTGCATCGCGCACTCGCTGCCGCGACGGAGGCGGGTATCGAGCACGCGGCGATGGAGGCGTCCTCGCACGGGTTGGCGCAACGGCGGCTCGATGGTGTGAACCTGCGCGCGGCAGGGTTCACCAATTTCACCCAGGACCACCTTGATTACCACGAGAGTTTCGAAGCGTATTTTGACGCCAAGGCAGGGCTGTTCGCCCGTGTGCTGCCCGAAGACGGGATCGCTGTCATCAATATCGATGATGCGCGCGGCATCGACATGCTGGCGATTGCGCGGGCGCGCGGGCAGGAAATCCTGACCGTGGGCCGGGGCGACGGGGCCGATATGGCGCTGCTGGCGCAACGCTTCGATGCCAAGGGGCAGGATGTGCGGATCCGCTTTGGCGGTGAGACATTCCAGACCCGGCTGAACCTGATTGGCGGCTTCCAGGCGGAAAACGTCATGGTTGCCGCCGGTCTTGCGATTGCCAGCGGTGCGGTCCCGGACCGTGTCTTTCCGGTTCTGGCTGAACTTGAAACCGTGCGCGGTCGGATGCAACTGGCCGCAACACGGGCCAACGGCGCGGCGGTTTACGTGGATTACGCGCACACGCCGGATGCCGTGGCGACCGCGGCCCAAGCGCTGCGCCCGCATGTCATGGGGCGGCTTGTCGCGATTGTCGGCGCAGGCGGCGACCGGGATCAGGGCAAGCGCCCGCTCATGGGCGCCGCTGCGGCCGAACACGCGGATGTGGTTATCGTGACCGATGACAATCCCCGCACCGAGGACCCGGCGCTGATCCGCGCGGCCGTCCTGGAAGGCGCGCCGGAGGCGGCGGATGTGGCGGACCGCGCCGAGGCGATCCTGCGCGGCGTCGACGCAGTGGGGCAGGGAGATGCGCTTTTGATCTGCGGCAAGGGGCATGAGACCGGGCAGATCGTCGGCACCACGGTGTTTCCCTTCGATGATGCCGAGCAGGCGAGCGTGGCCGTGGCGGCGCTGGACGGGAAACTGGCATGACGCTCTGGACCAGTTCGGAGGCCGCGAAAGCGACCGGCGGGACATCCACCCGCGACTGGTCGGCAACGGGGGTGTCCATCGACACGCGCAGCCTGGACCCCGGTGATCTCTTTGTGGCCCTGACCGCGGCGCGGGACGGGCACGATTTTGTTGCGCAGGCGCTGGAAAAAGGCGCAGCGGCAGCGCTGGTCAGCCGTGTGCCGGAGGGCGTCGCGACGGATGCGCCGCTTTTGATCGTCGACGATGTGCAAACAGGGCTGGACGCGCTGGCGCGGGCGGCCCGGGCGCGGACCGGCGCCAAGGTGGTCGGCGTGACCGGATCGGTCGGCAAGACCTCGACCAAGGACATGTTGCGCACCGTTCTGTCCGCGCAAGGCGCGACCCACGCCGCCGAGGCAAGCTATAACAATCACTGGGGTGTGCCGCTGACGCTTGCGCGGATGCCGAAAGACAGCGACTTCGCGGTGATCGAGATCGGCATGAACCATCCCGGCGAGATCGCGCCGCTCAGCCGGATGGCCCGGCCGGATGTTGCCTTGCTGACAACTGTTGCCCCGGCGCATCTCGAAGCCTTCGAGAGCATCGAGGGAATCGCGCATGAGAAGGCGTCGATCTTCGAAGGGTTGCAGCCGGATGGCACGGCAGTGTTCAACGGCGATGTCGCGACCTCGGACATTTTGCGCGACGTCGCGAGCCGTTACACTGAAAACCTGATTTCGTTCGGAGAATCGGACGAATGCGACCTTCAAGCCACGTCCATCATCACACATGATGACAGGGTTGTCGTGACGGGCCGCGCCGGAACTGACCCGGTGCTTTTCAAGGTGCACGCGGCGGGCAAGCATTTCGGGCTCAACGGCATGGGTGTTGTCGCGGTGGCCTCGGCGCTGGGGCTGAACCGGGCATTGGTGACCAACGACATCGGTCGCTGGCATCCCGGAGCGGGGCGTGGAGCGCATGCCACTGTCACGCTGGACAGTAGCGACCCGGATGCGACGCTGGCGCTCATCGATGATGCCTATAACGCCAACCCGGCATCGGTTGCGGCGTCACTGGTGGTTCTGGCGGCAGCGCCGGTACAAGACGACACGGGGCGCGTGCGCCGCGGACGCCGGATCGCGGTGTTGGGCGACATGAAGGAACTGGGCCCGACGGGGCCTGAGCTGCATGCGGCGCTGGCCGACCTGGAGGCGACAGGGTCGCTGGACCGGGTGCATTGCGTGGGGCCGCTCATGCGGCACTTGCACGAGGCTCTGCCAGAGGCCAAACGCGGCTTCTGGTGCGAAACGGCGGCAGAGATGGCGGACCGGATGCCGCGCGCCCTGGACGCCGGGGATGTGGTCGTGGTCAAGGGATCGCTCTCAATGGGGCTGTCCCGCGTGGTTGACGCGATCCGGAATTTGGGTGAAAGCGACGCTGAAGGATGAAGTTTGCATGTTGTACTGGTTGACCGCTCTGTCCGACGGGGGCGATTTTTTCAATCTCTTTCGGTATATTACCTTCCGCGCGGGCGGCGCTTTCCTGACGGCGCTGTTGTTCGGGTTCTACTTTGGCCTGCCGCTGATCAACGTGTTGCGCAAACGGCAGGGCAAAGGCCAGCCCATCCGCAGCGACGGGCCTGAGGGGCATGTCGCGAAGGCGGGAACCCCCACGATGGGCGGGCTTTTGATTGTCGGCGCACTGCTGACATCGACGTTGCTTTGGGCGCGTCTGGACAACGCGTTTGTCTTGATGGTGCTGTTCGTGACCGTGAGTTTCGCGCTTATCGGCTTTGCCGACGATTATTCCAAGGTGAAAAAACAGAATACGGCCGGTGTGTCCGGCAAAATACGGTTGCTGCTGGGGTTCTTGATTGCCGCGATTGCCGGTTTCTGGGCGGCACAATATCATCCGGAGGCGTTGACCAACCAACTGGCCTTTCCGGTGTTCAAGGATACGCTGCTGAACCTCGGCTATCTTTTCATCCCCTTCGCGGTCATCGTGATCGTCGGATCGGCCAACGCCGTGAACCTGACGGATGGTCTTGACGGGTTGGCGATCATGCCGGTGATGATCGCCGCCGGGACACTCGGTGTGATCGCCTATGCCGTGGGGCGGGTCGATTTCACCGATTACCTGGACGTGCATTACGTGCCGGGCACCGGCGAGATCCTCATTTTCACGGCCGGGCTGTTTGGCGGCGGGCTTGGGTTTTTGTGGTATAATGCACCGCCAGCGGCCGTGTTCATGGGAGACACCGGATCGCTTGCGCTGGGTGGCGCCCTGGGCGCCATCGCGGTGGCCACCAAGCACGAGATCGTTCTGGCCATCGTTGGCGGGCTTTTCGTCGTGGAAGCACTGTCGGTGATCGTGCAGGTGTTCTACTTCAAGCGCACCGGAAAACGCGTGTTCCTGATGGCTCCGATCCATCATCACTACGAAAAGAAGGGCTGGGCCGAGCCGCAGATCGTGATCCGGTTCTGGATCATCTCGCTTATCCTTGCCCTGATCGGTCTGGCGACGCTCAAGGTGCGCTAAGGCGCCCGACCCGAAACGGCGTAATCGGTTTTTCAGACAAGTTGAGCGCAAACGATTGCGCGCAGGGTGCCTCGTCCTTTCGCCTGCGGCGACGTCCTCGGGCGGGTGGGTCGCGTGACGCGCTTGTTTCGCGGCGTGCCACTGGTGGATGGTGGATTTGCATATTTGGAAAGAGAAGAAGTCCAGACTGGTTTTTTGCGGTTGTGTCAACTAAACTTGACATGTGGTGCCAAGCGGAGGCTGACATGGATGGGGGTCGCATCGGCCTGACAGTGCCGGAGATCGGGGGCGCGCCGCGGGCGGGTCTGTGCACCGATTGTGGCGTGTCGCGCATGGGGGATGGCCGCGCCTGCGGGCGCGTCTGCCAGTTCATTCAGCCGGATTACGATGGTTTGGAAGCGCGTGTGCATGGGCGTTTGGCCGGTGCCGGGGACGAGGCGTTTTTCGGGGTCACGCAGGCCATGTACCGTGCGCGGCTGGAGCCGGCTGCGAAGGATGCGCAATGGACCGGGGTGACGACCGAATTGGCGGCCGAGCTGCTCCGCGCCGGTGCTGTGGACGCGGTTCTGGCAACGGCACCGGACCCGGAGGATCGCTGGAAGCCGATGCCGGTGATCGTGACCCAGGCCGGGCAGATGGCGCAGTGTCGCGGGATGCGCATGGGGTTCGGACCTCTTCTGGCGCTCCTGGAGCCGGCACGGGAGGCGGGACATCGGCGAATTGCCGTGATCGGCATCCCCTGCCAGGTCTACGCGCTGCGTGCGCTCGAGGCGGAACTGGGTTTTGACGAGATCACGGTGATCGGTACGCCCTGTTCGGACAATACGACGACCGACAATTTCCATGCGTTCCTGGCGCGTCTGGACGACAGGCCGGAGACGGTGTCTTACCTCGAATTCCGCGCCGATTACCGGGTCGAACTGCGCTTCGATGACGGGCGCAAGCCGCGGTTCATTCCGTTTCTGAAGCTGCCGCTGTCGGATTTGCCGGCGGATTTCTTTCCGATGACCTGCAAGACCTGTGTCGATTACACCAACCGGCTGGCGGACATCACGGTGGGGTATATGGGCGGTGATGGTGACCAATGGCTGATCGTGCGCAATGCGCGCGGGGCGGCTGTCCTGGACCGGCTGGGGGACCGGGTGGTGCGGAGCGCCTTGACGGACAAAGGCAAGCGTGACGCGGCGGTGACGGGGTTTCTGGTCAACACCGAACGCGCGGCGGGCGGGCTTCCCTTGCGGCGGATGCCGGACTGGGTGCGCCCCATCGTGGCCTGGTTGCAGCCGCGCATCGGGCCTCGGGGACTGGAGTTTGCACGGGCGCGCGTCGAAATGAAGGCGATCGAGACAATTTTGCACCTGCGGCGGGTGCATCCGGCGCGGATCAAGAACATGGTGCCCGCGCATGTCTGGCGGGTCGCGGCGAAATATGGTCTGGTTCCCGTCAAAGACGAGACGCGCGACCGCGACAACGGTTAGATTGCGCACAAGGACACCGCGCAGTAGGGAGGTGCGCAGATCGAGGATCATCGCCCATGACACGCATTTCCCATATCCGGTTGGATGACGGCAATCTGCCTCCGCCCACCCCCGAGATCGAACAGGAACGCCGCGTGGCCATGTTCGACCTGATGGAGCACAACACTTTCGACTTGCCCGCGCGCGATGGCAGTGACGTGCCAGCGGGGCCGTATAACGTCGGCCTGTCGATAAAGGACAAGCGGTTGGTCTTTGACGTTACCACGGAACGGCACGAGAAAGCGGCCGAATTTCACTTGTCGCTGACGCCGTTCCGGCAGGTGGTGAAGGATTATTTCCAGATCTGCAAATCCTATTTCGACGCTGTGAAAACCCTGCCGCCCAGCCAGATCGAGACGATCGACATGGCGCGGCGCGGCATTCACAACGAAGGGGCCCGCATCCTGCAAGAAAGGCTTGAAGGCAAGGCGATGGTGGATGACGACACGGCCCGCCGCCTCTTCACGCTGGTCTGCGTGCTGCATTTCGGGGGGTGAACCTTTGGGGGCGTTGCCGCAGTCGATCCTGTTTTGCTGCGACCATAACGCTGTCCGCTCCCCGATGGCCGAGGGGATCATGAAGAAGCTGTATGGCCTTGAAACCTATGTCCAATCCGTGGGGGTGGTCAATGATCTCGAGATTGACGGGTTCGCCATCTCTGTCTGCAAGGAGATCGGGGTCGAGATGAGCCGCCATCAGTCGCGCAGTTTCGACGAGATGGAACAGACCGGCGAGGCTCTGTCCGGTTTCGACCTGATCGTGTCGCTGTCGCCGGCCTCTCAGCGGCGGGCCCTGGACCTGACGCGGTTTTATCATCTGACGGTGGAATATTGGTCGATCATGGACCCGACCGGGCTGGGCGAGCTGCGCGACCAGAAGTTGACTGCCTATCGGCAGACGCGCGACCAGCTGGTGGATCAAATGCAGCGCAAATGGGGAGAGGGGCGATGAGCCGGGACACGATCGAGCGGTATTTCGATGCGTTCAATCGCAATGACATTGCGGGGATGCTGGATTGCCTGGACGAACAGGTCGCACACCACGTGAACGAGGGGTCTGTCCGTGTCGGGCGTGAGGCGTTTCACGCATTTTGCGCGCATATGGGGCGGTGCTATGACGAATCCGTGACCGAGCTTGTGGTCTTCGTGGCCGAAGACGGCGCGCGCGGCGCGGCGGAGTATATGGTGAATGGCACTTATTTGCAGACCGATGCAGGATTGCCGGAGGCGCGGGGGCAGGGATATCGCCTGCCGGCCGGATCGTTCTTTTCGCTGGAGGACGGCAAGATCAGCCGCGTGGTGACGTATTACAATCTCAGCGACTGGATCGCACAGGTGTCCTGATGCGGGTCGAGGTGTTGACCGGGGCCGGGCTGGAGGCGGCGCTGGAGGATGTGGCGCTGCTGCGCATCCGGGTGTTTCGTGACTGGCCTTATCTCTATGACGGGGAGCTGGCCTATGAGTGGGATTACCTTGCCGCTTACCGCAACAGCCCCGACGCGATTCTTGTCGGGGCTTTTGATGGCGCGCGCCTTGTCGGGGCTGCGACCGGAACGCCGATGGTCGATCACGCCGATGATTTCGCGGCTGCCTTTGACGGGTCCGGGCTTGCGCTGGGCGATATCTTTTACTGCGCAGAGTCGGTGCTTTTGCCCGAGTACCGCGGGCAGGGCGTCGGGCATCGGTTCTTTGATCTGCGCGAGGATCATGCACGGTCCTTGGGGGCGCGTGTCTCGGCGTTCTGCGGGGTGGTGCGCCCGGACGAACACCCTCTGCGGCCGGATGGGTATGTGCCGCTGGACGGGTTTTGGCGCAAGCGCGGCTACCAGCCGCTGGAAGGCGCGGTGGCGTGGTTTTCGTGGCGTGACGTGGATCAGGCCAGTGAAACCCGCAAGCCGTTGCAGGTCTGGACGCGAGTCTTGGACGGGGGTGCGGCATGAAGATTGCAACAGCGGCATATCCAATGGATTTTCTCGCATCATGGCAGGCTTACGAAGAAAAGCTGACGCGATGGGTAAGTGAGGCTGCCGGTGAGGGGGCCGATATTCTGGTCTTCCCGGAATATGGTGCGATGGAATTGGCGACGCTCGCGGGGCGTGCCGCCGCGCAGGATCTGGAACTGTCCTTGCATGCCGTGTCGGACCGGATTCCCGCGGCGGATGCGTTGCATGCGCGGTTGGCCGAGGCGCATGGTGTCTACATACTTGCTGCCTCGGCCCCCTTTTTTGATGCCGAAATCAGCGACCGGCCGGTAAATCGCGCGCGGTTTTTTGCCCCGGATGGCAGTATGGGCATTCAGGACAAACAAATCATGACCCGATTCGAACGCGAGGATTGGGGCGTCGTGGCTGGTGGGCCATTGCGCCTGTTCGAGACACGGTTCGGCACGCTTGGTATCCTGATCTGCTATGATTGTGAGTTCCCGCTGCTTGGGCGCGCCATGTCGGATGCGGATGTCCTTCTTGTGCCGTCTTGTACGGAGGCGTTGACAGGCTATTGGCGTGTCCGCATCGGTGCAATGGCGCGTGCGTTGGAAAATCAATGTGTTACCGTCATGTCTTCAACCGTTGGATCATGTGATTGGTCCGAGGCTGTGGACGAAAATACCGGCGCGGGAGGTTTTTTCGGTCCGCCTGACACGGGTTTCCCGCCAACGGGCGTGATGGCTGAGGGTGTCCTGAACCATTCGGGATGGACCTACGCCGAGATCGATCCGCACCGGATTTCGCATGTGCGAGCCGATGGTGTTGTGCTCAATCGTCGGCACTGGAACGAGCAGTCCGGGCGTGACGTGATTGCCGAAACCCGCAGACTGGGTTGAATTGCCCTTGATAAACGGGCGATTTGCCCCCATTTAATAGCGCGCCTCGCACTCTGTCGGGGCGGTTAGTTAAGGAGAAACCATGGCCAAGGAAGATACGCTCGAATTTCCCGGTGTCGTTAAGGAACTCCTGCCTAACGCGACGTTTCGGGTCGAGCTTGAGAACGGCCATGAGATCATAGCGCACACGGCAGGCAAGATGCGCAAGAACCGGATTCGTGTTCTTGCGGGCGACAAGGTGCAAGTCGAAATGACACCGTATGATCTGACCAAGGGTCGGATCAATTACCGCTTCAAGTAAGCGTTTCATGAAGCTGATCCTGGGTTCCGGCAGCCCCCGGCGGCGGGAGCTTTTGGCGCAGATCGGGGTGGAGGCGGATGATATCCGCCCGCCCGACATCAACGAAGATCCGCGTCCCGGTGAATCGCCGCGTCCGTACTGCGTGCGTCTTGCTCGCGAAAAGGCGTTGGCTATCCTGGCGCGCGATGACGAGATCGTTCTGTCCGCCGACACGACGGTGGCCATGGGCCGGCGTATTCTGGGCAAACCGGCTGATGCGGCCGAGGCGGCGCAGTTTCTTTACGCCCTGGCCGGGCGACGTCATCGTGTCGTCACGGCGGTGGCCATACGGCGGGGTGAAACCCTGTGGGAGCGGGACGTGGTGACCCAGGTCAAGATGAAGCGTCTGAGTGATGCCGAGGTGAATGCCTACCTGGCAACTGACGATTGGCGCGGCAAGGCCGGTGGCTATGCCATCCAGGGGCCTGCCGGGGCATTCGTGCCATGGATCAATGGCAGTTTCAGCGCGGTTGTCGGTTTGCCTTTGGCCGAAACGGCAAACCTGTTGGTGGCGGCGGGTTACCCGCTTTACACGGGGGCGGCATGAAGGGCCGACTGATCGCGCTGGATCATGTGCAGGGCCGCGCGGCGGCGGCGCTCATGGTCGATGGTCAGGTCGAAGACCTGTTCGTCAAGGCCGATCGACCCGCGCCTGGTACGATCTACCGTGCAATTTGCGAACGCCCGATGAAGGGGCAGGGCGGCATGTTCCTGCGTACCCCCGATGGGTCGGCCTTTGTCCGGCAGGTCAAGGGGCTGGCCCCCGGGCAAAGCCTGCTGGTGCAGGTCACCGGCTACGCCGAGCCGGGCAAGGCGATTCCGGTCACGCACAAGCTGCTGTTCAAGAGCCGCTATGCGATCGTCACGCCGGATGCGCCCGGGATCAACGTATCGCGCCGGATCAAGGATGACGACCTGCGCGAAGGCCTGTTGGAGATTGCGCATGACATCATGGATGCGGGCGGGGTCGGCCTGATCCTGAGATCGTCGTGCGAAGGCGCCGGGACTGGTGAAATCGCCGATGACATCGCAGCGATGGCGGACTTGGCGCAGACCGTGATGCACGAACCCCGCGGTGACGCGGAAACGCTGTTGGAGGGGGATGGGCCGCATCTTCTTGCTTGGCGCGAATGGAGCGAGACTGCCGAGATCGACCCTGTCGACGGCAGCTTTGAGCGGCATGGCATTCTGGATGTGCTCGACAGTCTGAGAACCCGCGACGTGCCCCTTGGCGCGCAGGCGTCGATGGCGATCGAACCGACAAGGGCGCTGGTCGCGGTGGATGTAAACACGGGCGGTGACACCAGCCCGGCTGCGGGGCTCAAGGCGAACCTTGCCGCGGTCAAGGACCTGCCGCGCCAGTTGCGGCTGCGGGGTTTGGGCGGGCAGGTCGTGATCGACCTCGCTCCGACTGCCAAGAAGGACCGCCGCCAGATCGAATCCGCCCTGCGCGCATCGCTCAAGCGCGACAGCGTGGAAAGCGTTTTCGTGGGGTGGACACCGCTGGGGCATATCGAGTTACAACGCAAACGTGACCGACTGTCCCTGAGCGAGGTGCTGACATGAGCTGTCCGATCTGTGGCAAGGAAACGCATGCCGAGGCGCGGCCGTTCTGTTCGAAACGCTGTGCCGATCTGGACCTGTCGCGCTGGCTGAACGGGCAATATGCCGTGCCGTCCCAAGACCCCGAGGATATCGAGGCCGCTATCGACGCCGCCGAACAGGCCGCCGAAGACCCTGACAAGCTTCATTAGGTCCACGTGGGCCCGCCTTGAAGGGTCAAGCCTGTCTGTCTGGCAACCAGATCGGGCTGCCGGCTGTCAGGGGGCGATCAGCAAGACCTGGACATCGGCGACATTGGTGCCTGTCGCCCCTGTCATCAGCAGATCACCACTCGCCGCGAGCGCGGTATAGCTGTCGTTGTCAAAAAGCAGGGCCTGCGCATCTTTGCCCGCCGCCGCGATTCGGGGCAGCGTGCCCGCATCCACCAAACCGCCCGCCGCATCCGTGGGCCCGTCGCGCCCATCGGTGCCGCCGGACAGGAACGCCCAGTTCGTCAGGGTCTCTGGCGCGCCCGCGGCCACGCGCAGCGCGAGTTCCTGGTTGCGCCCGCCCCGGCCTGAGCCGCTGAGCCTGACCGTGGTCTCGCCACCAAACAGCAGGGCGGTTGTTTCGGACTTGGGTGTCAGCTCAGACAGGACCGCTCTGGCCGCATCGCTCACGTCTCCGGTAAGCCTGTCAGACACGATCTTCGCGTTCAGCTCCAGATCTTGCGCTGCTTGCATCATCGCGTCGAGGGACATGCGATTCGATCCCACCAGCGTGTTTGTCGCGTCAGGCGCATGGCGGATTGGGACCGTCTGCGCCTTCTGGAGGTGGGATTGGATCGATGGTGGCGTTGCATCCCAAATCCCGTTGTTTTTCAATATGCTGATCGCGTCTTTTGCAGTGCCGATTGACCGGGCCGTGGGGCCGGAGGCAATGGCGCGCAGGTCGTCGCCGATGACATCCGACAGAAGGTAGGCGTGGACCGGCGCAGGGGCGGCCAGGCGCAGGAATCCGCCGCCCTTGAGCCGGCTGACCTGTTGGCGGACAAGGTTCATCTTCACGATGTCCAGCCCGGCCGACAGGAGCAGATCGTTCAGGCGCGCCTTTTCGCCAAGGCTAACGCCTACGGGCGGCGCCGGCAAAAGCGCGGATCCGCCGCCCGAGATCAAGGCAACAACACGGTCTGCCTCCTTTGCCTCGGACAAGAGCCCCGTCACATGACGCGCCGCCTGCGCCCCTGCATCGTCTGGCACAGGGTGTCCTGCGCGCCAGATCTCCGCGCCATGCAAGCTTGCCGTGTTTTCGTGATGGGTCACTGCGACAGCGGCATGGGCATCTGGTATGGCCTTGAGCGCCGCTTCCAGCATGGCTGGTGCCGCTTTGCCTATGGCGATCAGGAACGTGCGGCCCCCCGGCTTTGGGGGCGGGAGCGGCGCCGTGGCAAACCCACGTTTGACCGCCTGCGCCGGATCTGCCGCCGTGATGGCGGCGTCAAACAGTCGGCGGGCCGTGCCGCGCAGATCCGGGGCTTGGGTCATGCCGGTATAGAGCGCCAGACATGCAGTTGTGTCAAATACTTCTGCCGTGACGTTCACTCAACTTGTGAAGATTTGTTTTGCGGAAGAAAGTGGTGGGCGACCTAGGAATCGAACCTAGCGTGCGTCTCCGCGAGGGAGTTACAGTCCCCTGCCACACCTTGCGGCCTGTCGCCCACTGCGCCACGGGACCTGCCCTCGGCATGAGCGCGTGACTACAATTCGCCCCTTGCGGCGTCAACAGGAAAATCCCATCAAGCGCCAAGTACAATTCGACAGGAAATACGGGGGCTGTGATGGTCAAGAAACCGAAATGGGTCGTGGCCAAAGAACAGTCCAGGAAGGCTGCTGCGGCGGAAACCGTCTGGCTTTTCGGCTTGCACGCGGTGCGTGATGCACTTGTCAATCCACAGCGCGAAAGGCTTCGGCTGATTGTGACGCGCAACGCGATGGACAAGCTGGCCGAGGCCATCGAGGTCGCCGGAATCGAAGCCGAAATGAGTGACCCGCGCAATTTCGCGGCGCCGCTTGATCCGCAATCCGTGCATCAGGGTGCGGCGCTCGAGGTCAAGCCGCTCAACTGGGGGCGGCTGGAGGACGTGGCGCTTGCCGGGCCTGATGGCCCCCCGCGCGTCGTGATGCTCGATCGGGTGACGGACCCGCATAACGTCGGCGCGATTCTGCGGTCTGCCGAAGTTTTCGGGGCATCGGCCGTGGTGGGCACGTTGCATCATTCCGCGCCGGAAACCGGGGCTTTGGCCAAGACCGCATCAGGTGCGCTGGAACGGCAACCCTACCTGCGGGAGCGCAACCTCGCGGATGCGATGGAGCGTTTGAGGTCAATGGGTTACGTGATCTTCGGGCTGGATGGCGAGGCGGATAAGACGCTTGAAGAGGCGATCGAGCCGGTGCGCGACAGGCCGATCGCGCTTGTGCTGGGGGCCGAGGGGCCGGGACTGCGACTCAAGACGAAGGACACGTGCGACGGGCTGGTAAAAATCCCGTTCCTGCGGGCGTTCGGGTCGCTCAACGTGTCGAACGCGGCGGCTGTGGCGCTTTACGCCGCACGCGGCTGAACTTGCGGTTCGCGGGGTGCGCGCCAATATCCCACATAAAGGAGATATCATGCCGCGCGGAACGAAGATCGCCACCTGCTGCTACTGCGGAACACGCAAGGCTCTGGTTCTACAGGGAAAAGACCGCCACGAGTTGAGCTGTTCGGCCTGTGGCGCGCCGTTGCACGACATGAAGATGTTGCGGTCGGACGCGGTGGACACATCTGCGCCGACAAGGAAGGCGGCGGGTCATGGGGCCAGGGGACGGCAGAAAAAGGGGTCTGTCACGCCGCTGCCAGTGTGGGAGAGAGAGTCCGGGTTTTCGCGCAAGAAGAAAAAGAAGAAACGGCGCAAGACGCTGACCAAAAGGTTTTTCGAGGAAGCCTTTGATGTGCTGGAGGACATTTTCGACTGACCTGTACAACAGGCGCGGACAGACCGTACGATTCGCCACCTGGATCGTCGGCGATCCACCGCTTTGGGGTCGAAGGGGCAAAGAATGCCCTGCTTTTGTACCGGTGGGTGGTCGTCGTCGTACGGTTCGGCTGTACGGCACGTCGCACTGGTCAATTGCAGTGACGTGATTTACATCCCCGAGTGAAATATCGGAGGCGTCTTGTGACCACATTCGAAAATCCCGGACAGTCCGAGGAAAACTGGGCGGACGCGATTTCCTCGGTCGAGGAGATCATCGAGGACGCGCGAAACGGAAAGATGTTCGTCCTTGTCGATCACGAGGATCGCGAGAACGAGGGCGACCTGGTGATTCCCGCGCAATGGGCGACGCCGGATGCCATCAACTTCATGGCAAAGCACGGTCGCGGGCTGATCTGTCTCGCGATGACGCCGACGCGCGTCGAAGAGCTTGGGCTTGAGTTGATGTCGACGAACAATTCGTCCCGGCATGAAACCGCGTTCACCATCTCGATCGAGGCACGCGAAGGGGTAACGACCGGTATATCGGCGGGGGATCGTGCGCGCACCGTTGCGGTGGCCATCGATGGCACCAAGGGGGCGCAGGATATCGCGACGCCGGGGCATGTGTTCCCGCTGCGGGCCAAGTCCGGCGGCGTGCTGGTCCGGGCCGGGCATACCGAGGCCGCGGTGGATGTGAGCCGGCTTGCCGGGTTGAACCCGTCGGGTGTGATCTGCGAGATCATGAACGAGGACGGGACAATGTCGCGCCTGCCGGAACTGGTGGCCTTCGCGCAGCGGCATAACCTCAAGATCGGGACGATCAGCGATTTGATCGGCTATCGCCGCCGCAACGACAACCTGGTGCGCGTGCAACAGGAAGAGACGATCACCTCGGAATTCGGGGGGGCGTGGAACATGCGCATATACACCGACGAGACCCATGGCGATGAACATATCGTCCTGACCAAGGGCGATTTGTCGGGGGAGGATCCGGTTCTGGTACGCATGCATGCGATGGACCCGATGCTCGACATCGTGGGCAGCGGACCGATCGGGCGGGCGGATGAATTCAAACACGCGATGCAGGCCGTGGCCGATGAGGGGCGCGGCGCCGTGGTCTTGTTGCGCGACACGTCGATGAAGATGGAGACGGGCGACGAGGTGTCGCCCAAGACCTTGCGGCAATACGGGCTTGGCGCGCAGATCCTGTCGTCGCTTGGATTGTCGAAATTGCGGCTGCTGACAAATTCGCCGACGCCGAAAGTTGTCGGACTCGAGGCCTATGGTCTTGAAATCATTGGAACTCAGAAGATTTCGGAGTTGGGATAATGGCAACATCGGAAGAGCATTACACACCGGAGCGGCCGAGCTTCGACCGTCCCGTTAAGCTTTTGATAATGGTTGCCCCCTACTACAAGGCCATCGCGGACCAGTTGGTCGCCGGTGCGCGGGCCGAGATCGAGGCATGTGGCGGCACATATGACCTTGTCGAAGTGCCGGGCGCATTGGAGATTCCCACGGCGGTCGGAATTGCCGAGCGGATGTCGAATTTCGACGGTTACGTTGCGCTTGGCTGTATCATACGGGGAGAGACGACACATTACGAAACCGTCTGCAATGACAGTTCCCGGGGGCTTATGCTATTGGGATTGCAGGGCCTGTGTATCGGCAATGGCATCCTGACCGTTGAAAACATGGGACAGGCCGACGTGCGGGCGGACATGGACGGGCAGAACAAGGGTGGCGGGGCTGCGGCAGCGGCCTTGCACTTGGTCGCGCTCAGCCGTAAGTGGGGCGCTTCACGCAAGGGTGTGGGGTTCGTCCCGCGCACGGATGAGCACCAGATCGCTGGGAATGCCAAGGACCCGAATATCGCATGAACCACGCTGCAAAGCCGCGCCGAAAGGTGGACGAGAAACGCCAGATGAGATCCGCATCGCGGCTCTATGCCGTGCAGGCGTTGTTCCAGATGGAACATTCCGGCCAGTCCGTCGACCGGGTGGCGGCCGAGTTCATGGATCACCGGTTCGGGCTTGCCCAGGTCGAGGGTGAGGATATGGCGGAAGGGGATGTCGATCTTTTTCGCCGGATCACCGACGAGGCGGTGAACTGGCAGGCAAGAATCGACCAGATGACCGACCGCGGATTGGTCGCGAAATGGCCCATCGCGCGGATCGATCCGACACTCCGGGCCTTGTTCCGCGCGGCTGGGGCCGAATTGGTCGCGACGGAGACGCCACCCAAGGTGATCATCAACGAATATCTGGATGTGGCGCGTGCCTTCTTTCCGGACGGCAAGGAACCGCAATTCGTCAATGCCGTTCTGGATCACATGGCGCGGCAGGCACGACCCGACGCCTTTTGATCCGCCACAAATGCGCTTGGGTCCCGTTGTCCCGCAGTGGTTTCAGCCAGGACGCCGTGTCATCGCTGTTCGATAGCTTTGGTGACGTGGCACAAAGTTGCCGGTTGCCGTGCTGGGCGGAGGACGTGGTTTGAAATCTGTGCGAGACGCATTACCTACATATTCGAAAAGGGGAATGCCATGCCCGATCTTATCAAGATGTATATCCGTCAGAGCATCATCGGCTTTGTCCTGTCAGCTGTTTTCGTTGCGCTGCTGCTTTACTTCAATGTCGTCAATCTCTGGCATCTGGTCACGCATACCGATGTCGGACCGTTGGCTGTGCTCCTGCTTTGGCTATTCAACGGAATCGTTTTCGCCGGTGTGCAGTTCGGCATTTCGATCATGTTGATGGCCGATGACGAGGATGATGATGACCATCGCGGTCGCCCGCTCCGCCTGATCCCCTTGCGGGTTGAAGCATACGAATCGCGCAAGTCTCAACGTTTCTTTTCAAGAGATTAAGCGGCGGGAACCACACCAACCGTGAGGTTATCTCATTCCCGAGGACCTGTATGTACAGGTGGGCGTCAGGTAACCGGACCACGGCCCGGCCAGAGCCAACTCCCTCGGAATTGCTTAAGGCCACCGGAATGCAACCTTACACGAGAAGGGCAGAAGCCCGCCTAACCATTAGGTAAGCTGGGACAGCGGGGCGGACAAGGGGGTCGCATCGTTCTTTTTCGCGCCGGGCTTGATATTTGTTCATACTTTGTTCAACACTTTCCTCCATGAATTCCGCATTCGATCCGAACGCCACGCATGGCCTTGGCCTGCAACCAGGTCAGGTGCTGGCGCGGGGGGTGTGCCGCCACCTTGCCAGCCATGGCTTTTCGGTGATCGAAGAATTTGTGCCGGACCGGGGCTTGCGCGTGGATGTGATGGCTCTTGGCCCGAAAGGTGAAATATGGATTGTGGAGTGCAAATCCTCGCGCGCGGATTTTCAGTCTGACACCAAGTGGGAAGGATATCTGCCGTGGTGTGATCGGTTCTTCTGGGCGGTCGATCTCGATTTTCCGACGGACCTTTTGCCAATCGAAACCGGACTGATCATCGCGGATGGCTACGACGCGGAAATCTTGCGCATACCCGCAGAGAACAAACTGCCTGCGGCGCGGCGAAACGTGTTGATCCGCAAATTCGCCTTTCACGCCGCGCGGCGGTTGCAGGCGCTGCGCGATCCCGAAGCGGGACGAACCAGATAGCCGCAGCGCGGATCAGCCTTTGAGCTTGCGCGCCCCTTTGGCGGCGAGCTTGATTTCCTCGGCGATCTCGTCCGCCTCTTCGGGAGAGAAATCCATCGGGATTTCTATCCCGTCGGCAAGGACGAAAAGGCGCACCATGCCCTGATCGGTGGGTCCGATCTGGAGGTTGGCTTCGATGTCGCGTTCGCTGTTTATGCCCATGATCGTGCTCCGGAAAGTCCGCTACAAGGCCATGCAGATAGACCCGGCGCGGATCTTTTGCAAGTTGCCCACCGTGCGATTGCGGCATCAGGTGAAGGGTTTCGCTGCGGGGCATATCAATCCGCAGATCACCCCCTGGAGGGGCGGGCTGCATGGATTTTGCGCCGGACGCAGGGTACTGGGCGATTCGGCACTGGCCCCACGAAAGCCGCGCGGTGACCTGTGCCTTGTACCGCACATCCGGCTGGGTCGGCACGGCCGCAACGGCCATGTGCAGCTTCGGGTTTGATCTGGCGGAACAGTTCGGGGAAGTGACGCTCTAGGGCGAGTTGGGTCTTGCATTGGCCGGACCGTGCCGTTATTTCGCCGGGCAGTGCCGACATAGCTCAGTAGGTTAGAGCGCTTGATTGTGGATCAAGAGGTCCCCCGTTCGAGCCGGGGTGTCGGTACCATCCCGGAAATTTCGCAACCCGCTATCCTGCCTGATGCAGGCCCGGAGGGGCGAGGGCGCCATGCCCTGAAGTCCGACCCCCATGGTCGGCGGACGGCCTTTGAGGCGGCTCCTTGTGCCAGCCATCGGGAAAGGCGGGCGGGGCCATATCGTAGGTGTAGTAGTCCGTCAAAACCAGGAGCACATCGGCCTTCTGCGGGATTTCCATGAACAGGACGCCCTTGTTTCCGGGTGTATACCAGACCCAGAAATGACGGTCGCCGTTGGGCAAGGTCGTGATGTTCAGATTCTCTCCGGGGCAGATAAGCGGATTGTCTTTCAGCGTCGCCCTGGCCGTTCCGTGGTCTTGCGCGGCCCAATCGTATTTGACGATCCCGTTCTTGCCGTGGCCCAGGAAACCGGGGTCGCCGGATCGGTACAGTATGAACGTGTCGTTGCCATCTGCGTCGAGGTAGATGTTCATGTGATCGGCATCGTCCCATGCGCTTTGATCGAGGGACAGATGGGTCAGCATATGCGCATCTTCTACGCCGGTATCGGGCCATTCGTAGTACACCCGAAGCGGCATTGCCGGATCGCCCAGCTTTTCTGACGGGTCGTGCCACGCTGTCTGATACGTGAAACCGGTCATTTTCATGCGATTTTGCCATTCCGGCTCTTTCGTGCCGGTCTCCGGGGCGTGCAATCCGGTGATGATCTGGCCGGGCAGGCCTGTGGCGCCCTTCCAGAACTCCGGCCGGTCAGGCAAGGTGTCGCAAATGGCGGCGTGGATCTCTGCGCTGGTCGTTGCCTGGCGCAGCGCCGAACCGAGCGCGGCTGATGGGGGATCCGCGCGCAGACAGCGATCTGCGGCCCCATCCAGTTGATCGGGATCGGTACCGGCGGTGAAGGTTTCGAACGTCGCAAGCGCGAACAGGCCGAGATAGGGGATCGCGCAGGGATTGTTGGCGTTCGTGAAGAACCAGCGCAGCGGCAGCAGATGATCCGAGGCCGCCTTGCGCCCCCACACCCAATTGCAGGTTTTCATGTCGTCAGGATGATCTGTATGGCTGTAGCCGTTGGCCTGGGGAGAATAGCCCAGAAAGAAATCAACGGGTTGATTATAGAGATAGCCCGCCCCCTGGCTCAGAAGCCCATGGGCCGAGAACATGTCCCGCCCGGGCACGGGATGACCCATGCTGATCGGTCCGATCGGCGGGGTGGTCTGGTCGTCGGGGAACAGGTACAGGTTGCTTTGGTCGAAGAACAACCGGAACGCGGTTTCATCGACACCGCAGGAGGTGTGGTACATGCGCTGCTTGCTGTGAACGCAGATGGTCCGGACCGCGCGGACAGGCTCGTCGCGGTAGGGGTTCACCAAGGCGTGGCTGATCCAGCTATCGGGCAGGTCGGGTATGACGCTGCCACGCTTCGGATCATCATGAATGACGGGGTGGAGATTGTAATGGGCCAGATCGTCGTCTGGCGTCATCTTGGTTGTCATCCTCGGTCCATCCTTTTTGGTCAGGCGTCCGACGTGGCCGCCGTGTCGTGCCGGGCCCGGAGGCTCGACAGGGGACCATCGAAATCGACAGCCTCCGTGGTTTGGCGCATGCGGTCTGCGAGCGCCTCGACGGGGACCGTCGTTCTGCCGATCCCGAGCTGACGGGCCTGGTGGGCGGCCAGATACGCAAAATGCACTGCGCCTTTGTCCAGGGCGGTTTTTATGGCTTGGTCAAGTGTCGCGCGTGTCTTGCGGGCCGGCGCGCCCTCGGCGTGTTGGACCTGTGCCTCGGCTCTGAGAACCTCTGGCAAGAACACACTGGTCCCGCATTTGGAGACAGTTGCGTGCGCCTCGGTGATCTTTTCGCGTGCAAGCGGAACGTCATTGATGGCAAGATGCGCCTCGGCGGCCAGTGTCAGGAAATACGGGTTGAAGCTGTCGAGCTTCATTGCCTGCGAAATCTGAAGCTGACCGTGCAGGAATGTCTCTACCCGATCATCGGTGTGGCCCAGTTTCGCGGCCGCCCATCCAAGGTAGATCCGCCCGATGATGGAAAACAGCGGGAACCCCCGCCGGTCGGCATCCGTGACGAGCGCCTCGGCATAGGACAGGGCGGCGTTCGGCGCCGCAGCGAGAACGGGCAGGGGCGCAAAGCCGCAGACAAAGTCACGCGCGAAATGATCCGAGTCGCCCAGCGTCAGCGCGGTTGCATGCGCGCGCCGCGCGCCGTGCCAGTCGCCTTGAATGGCGTGGCCCAATGCCTCCCAACTGCCCGAGTAGACCCGCCAGTCTCCTGCGCCGGCCTGTGAAAACAGAATGCCATCGCCCAGCGCCGTCGCCTCGTCGATGGATTGCCGTGCCAGCGCCGTGCCGGTTGCGATATCGCCCGTCAGGATCCGTTGAATCGCGTCCGTTTGATGGGCAAGCATCTGTAATTTCTGTAATTTACTGTCAATTGCCAGGGCCTTGATGCGGCCAAGAATGGGGGCGCTGTCGGCGTAGTCGCCGCGCGAGGCGTAGAAGGAAAACAGACCGTAAAGGGTGAAGACCAGGTCTTCCTGTTTGTCCACCTTGTCCGAAAGTTCCAGAGCGGCCTTGTAGGCCTCTTCGACTGTCGGGTCGCCATATCCGCGGAACAACGACAGCGAATAGGCCCGCGACGCCAGAAGGTGCAGACGCTTGCGTCGTGTCATGACGCTATCGGGAAGACGGTCGGCAAAGCCGATTGCCTGCTCGTGGAATTGGCTTGCTTCGAGATTGGCGGATTCGTTTGCAGCCTGATGTGCTGCCGCCTCGAGCGCCTCGATCGCAGGCTCCAGAATTTCCGGATCGCGCTCGTCCGGTGGCAGGCTCAGCGTCAGGTGGCGGGCGCGGCGCTGGATCGCCTCGGGGCTGGAAAAGGTGCCCCACCACTCGGACAGGCGGCGATTGATATCGCAGCGGGCAGTGAAGGGCATGCTATCGCCGATCGCGTCCTGCACAAGCGCGTGGCTGAACCGGAATTCGCGGTCCGCGTCCTGGTTGATCGCCGCGATGTAGCCTTCGTGCTGGAGCGTCCGAAGTTCTTCGGCAACGACATCGGGGGGCATTTCAACGCCGAGGGCGATTTCAACGGCCTGGCGGCTGAAGCTGCGGCCATGAACCGATGCGGCAACCGCCACACGTTTGGTTCTGTCCTTCAATGTATCCAGACGCGCGAGGATCGCAGCCTCGACTGTTTCAAGGAAGTCGATCCGATCCAGACCCTTCTTTCCCGGCGCGACAAGACAATGCGTGCCTTCGACCCTCACATAGCCCTGTTCCTTCAAGGCGCGCCCGATCTGTCCGGCAAACAAGGGAGAGCCGCCGGATTTCTCGACAATGAGCCTTTCGAGATCCGACCCGAGGCTCTTTGCCCCGAGGGCGGCGCAGACGATGTTGATCACCCCTTTGTCCGACAGCGGTTGCAGTGAAATCGTCTTTACATCGGGCGCGCCGAACAGCATCGCCGCTTCCATCGTGGCGGGCGGGTCCGGTCGCTTGGCGATCAACAGCGCGACGGGCGCGCCGGTTTTAACCACCCCGTGCAAGAGCGTGAGCGAGGGTGTGTCCATCCAGTGGGTGTCATCGAAACTCAGCGCAACGGGTCTGGTTGCGGCAACTGCGGCCAGCACCTCGGTGACCTGGCTGGCGATGACGGAACCGCGCTCCGGGCCGGTGACCGCGGTGACGGACGACGGTAGATCGCCTTGACCGTAGGCCAGCCAGGACATCACGGCTTTCGCGTCATCCGTCAGGTGCAGAGGTGTCAGGCCAAGGATGTAGGAGGCGATCTGACGCCAGGCATGATAGGCCAGATCGCGCGAAATCTCTTCGCCGCCGCCGCTGAGCCATAGCGTGTCCGCGCGTGTATCGGTTGCGCGCACATGCTCAAGCAGGGCCGATTTGCCGATGCCGGGCAACGCTTCGATCACCACTTTCGATCCCGGTCCCTTGGCCAGCGTGGACAGTATTTCGTGCTTTTCCGTCGACCGGTCGACAAGCCGGGTTCCGGCCACATGCGGTTTAGTGACAGACGCGCCGGTGGCTTTAACCAACCGTTTTGCAGAGGCCGCCTTGCATGTGGCGAAGACGAATTTTTCGGACAATTCGGCTGCTATCCGGTCGCCGACAAGGACCTCGTTCGGCGCAGCGGCCACCATGAGCCGCGCGGCGTGAGACATCGGCGTGCCGGTGACGTCGTAGCGGGCGCGTCCGGGTGCGGTGAAAACGCCCGACAGGGCGGAGCCGCGAAAGATGCCGATCCCGACATCGACACCGGTTTTCGCCGCCGCGCGCGCGATCGTGTCTGCGGCCAGCACCGCGCGGAGCACGTCGTTTTCATGGGCGACGGGCGCGCCGAAAACGGCAGACAGGTAGCTGCCTTTTTCATCCGTGTTCAATCCCAGGACCGTCCCGCCCTGATGGGTGATCAGGCTCTGAATTCGTTCAATGATCGTTTCAAGCCGTGTTTCGTCCTCGGGGCGGGACACATCCAGACCTCGGATATGGACAAACACCGCGACCACAGTGCGAATCTGGGCTGCGGCCTCCAGGCCGCCTTGCGCCTTGTCGGACCCGGCGGTGCAAAGCGCATAGGCCAGGCCACGCAGCGGCAAGGGCACCCATTCGAGCGCGTCGGACAGCGCGACTTTGGTGATCCTTGTGGCCCTCTGCGGTTCGATATCGGGAAGATGGACGATGGATGACCCGCGGTTGAGCGGCAGTGCGACCGTGATGCCGCCGATCGCGGCGATCCTCTGCTTGGTTTCGGCGCAAATGACGATCGCCGGCCGCGGCGACATCGTATCGAGCGCCGCAAGTTCTTGCGCGGCCTCGCCTGCAAACAGGTCAAGCCTGCCCAGATCAGCATCACCGGTCATTTTGCGCAGGAACCGCCCCGACGAAAGGCTGATGCGCAACGGGTTGTCGGGCGCCCGCGCCAGCAATTGTGCAACCTGCGCCGCGCGATGTGCCGCTGCGCCGGAACCGCCAAGCCGGTCGGCATCGAAAAAGAGAGTGACCGCGTCGCCGGCAAACGCCACGGCGGTGCCGCCATGGGACTGCGATGTTGCCAGCGTATGGGCAAAGAGGGTCTGAAGCTGATCATAGATCAGTTCCGCGCCAAGCTTGCGGCCTTTTGTTTCGACCAGGTCTTCGGTCAGTCGGGTAAACCCCACGACATCCACGAAAACGGCAGTGCCGTTGACCTGCTCTTGCGTGACACCGGGGGGCGGCGATGTCCTTCGATCCTCGGGGATGAACTCTTCGATCAAGAGCCTGGTCATATGGGCTGTCTCCTCGATCGTTCCGGCGCTGACGGAGCAGTCAGGTACCGTGCAGATGACTGGTAAGGACACTGATCCCCGGAAAATGTGAGGGTCGCACTCACAACGACCCTCACAGGGAGAAATGAAAACGAATGAAACAGGACCGACGGTTCGGGCAAACAAGAGCACGAAGGAAAACACGTCACTTTGCGACGGTCTTGACCAGAAATCGTGAAGGACAAGACCCCCACATCGCGAACGGCCGCCACGCGAAACCCTCTTTCAATTCATCTTCCCCACCGCTTGACGCTGGGTGAACAATCAATGTCATCAACTGGGAACAGCGTCTGTGAACTGCGTCACAAAAGCAATTATTTGTTGATCCGTTCAGAGCCAGATCGTCTGGCCGTCGCGGCCAAGTTGTCCGTTGGCGTGAAGGGCGCGCAGTCGGGCGTCCACGGTCGCCAGATCGTGATCGTCGGCCAGGTGGTGGTGATGCACGCCCACCCAGGTCCTGGCCGCGCCGGCCAGCACGCCCGCGGCTTCCCAATGGGTGTGGCCAAAGCTGTGGCCTTTGTCATAGGTCTCGGGCGTGAAGGTGCATTCGACCAGCCCGAGATCGGCATTGTCGAACCAGCTCTTCAGTTTTGCGTCCGTGGCGGCATCGCCGTGGGCAAAGTCTCCGGAATAGATGATGGTCTTTCCGTTCCACTGAACCCGGAGCGCTGCATTGCCACCCGGATGGCAAAGCGGCAGGCATTCCACCGTTGCGCCACACAGGAGCCGCGTTTTCCGGGTCGAAAGATCGTGGCAGGTCAGCTCGGCCTTGATGGCATCCAGACCCATCGGGAAAAACGGCTGCGCAAAGAGGCGTTTCATCATTTTTCCCGGACTGCGGCCAAGGATCTCTTGCGATGCATAGACATGCACGCGCATTCCGGGAACATAAAGTGGGGCAAAAAACGGAAACCCCAGCACATGGTCGATGTGATAATGCGAAAAGACGATCTCGATATCTTTTGCATTGTCCTGCACCAGCTTTTGCCCAAGACCGACCAGACCCGTTCCGGCGTCGCAAATCAGGCTTTGGACATCATTCGTGATTTCGTAACAAGACGTCGCACAGCCGAAACGGGATGTTTCGAGGCTTGGTTTCGGGACCGATCCGTGCACGCCCCAAAGCGTGACACTGAGATCGGACGCCGGATTGTCGATGACTGGATCGCTCTTGTGGGTCACGGCTGTACCTGCTCGTTGGCTGTCAGCGTTCGTATCCCTACATGTTGGCTGGTGGCCTGTAGCTTGAGCCGCATGTCGTGGGAAAAACTGGTCTGAATGACCGACGCAACGCTTGCCTCGTTGCGGGCAAGGGCGCGCATTGCCTCGCAATCAATGCTGAACAAACGGGCATTGGTGGTCAGTCGTACCGTTGCCGTGGCGGGTTCGTTGCTCAGCACGGTCATCTCTCCAACAAAGCTGCCGGGGCGACAGGTCGCGACCTGTTTGGCATTCACGATCACCTCGGCCAGCCCGTCCTTGAGGTAGATCAGCCGGCCGTTGGCGACGCCCTGCCGTGTCAGTTCGGCGCCGCGCGGACCGTCGATCCAGATGCCGATATCCAGGACCTTGCGAGCAAGGTGACGCGGAAGCTCGGACAATTGCCTGTCCACGAAATCCTGTTCTTCTTCGGTAAAGCGGATGCGCCGATGCATCAGGTACATGCGCAACGCGCCGAACAGCGATATCAGGATCCAGCTTGTTTGAATGATGGCTGACGCGGCATTGAACGAGGCGTACAGGCTCAACAGGACCAACGTGGCTGCGACGACGTTCAAAGAGATATAGGGTTTCGAGTTTCCGCCGATATAACCGGCCTGCAAGAGGAAATAGGACACGAGGTACACAAGCGCGCCGCACAGGCCCAGATAATTCAAACCTTCATGTAACGTCATAACATCCGCCACCATCAGAATGGGTCAAATACCACTGCACGCGGGGTGTCATGTCATGGAAAGGCTGTCTGTGACCTGCGCCACAGACGGGTCAAATAATGTCTGCGCCGCCGAGGCTCCGGAGCTTGTCCCGATCCAGAATGATGATCTTTTGGCGGCGGATTTCGATCACGCCGAATTGGCGCCACTTGGAGAGGGTCTTGGACACGGCTTCGCGGGACGCGCCGGAAAAATCGGCCAGTTCTTCCTGGCCGATGGTCAGCTCTCCGATATCGTCTTGTTGCGATGTCAGATGCAGGATTTTCCGGGCCAGCCGTTCCGGCAACCGCAGGAAGGCTTGTTGATGAAGCTGCTCGGTCAAAAGGCGCATTCGCCGTGCCGCCAGGGCCGTGATATCAAGGCCAAGCTGGGGATCCCCCAGGATGGCCGGTATCAAATCGCCGCGCGAGACCGACAAGAGCCGGCACGGTTCGAGGGCCATCACGGTTGCTGTGCGCACGCCGGGATCGAACAGGGCGATTTCACCGATCAGATTGCCCGGCTGCACGACGTCGAGGGTCAGTTTTCGCCCGTCTGCCGATTGCACGCTGACCTCAAGCGTCCCGGCGTCCAGGGCGAATAACGCATCACCGTCGTCACCCTGTTCGAATAAAATGGCTTCGGCCTCAAGCGCGACCGGAACGGCCAGCCGGTCCAGCCCCTCCAGCACACGCACAGGTGCATGCCGGAGCAAACCGGTGCGTGGGAGCTTGATACTTGGGTGTACCGTCACTTCGGTCACTCCGTTCAGCTTGGTTCGTCGTCAGACCCATTCCGGCGCATCGATGATCGGGGGGGCACCCCGCGGAAGCGTCCCTGTCGAAATCCTTCGGAATTAGTGCCAGACGCACCCGGTCGGGCCAAGCGATTTCCCTGACAGCTCAAGCTTTTCTGAACGTTGGTGGCCGTTCGGGACCGTGGTGTCCACTTTCCCGGTTCGGACGGACCGTCGCCCGCCCCTGGAGTGTCGGCGCGCTGACAGAGCCAGCGACGACCTTCACGCCGATCAAGGGACCCGAACGGCGCTGCGTGGTCCTGTGCCGCCAAAATCATGGTTCGGGATGTCCACAAGACCTCTGACGATTGCCCCAACCTGTCCCGTCGCGTAACACGGCCCCATGACACAGCCGATCCGGATCGACATGGCCGAACTGCGCATGGTGCATTTGCCGCTGCTGACGCCGTTCGTGATTTCCACCGGGACGATGACGCACAAGGCGTTTCCGCTTCTTGTTCTGCGGGCCGACGGGGTCGAGGGGATGGCAGAGGGCGTCATGGATCCCCTGCCGGATTATCTTGAAGAGACGACCGCCGGGGCGCTGGACCTGCTGCGCGGTGCGGTGTTGCCCAAGCTGGTTGGGCAAAAGATCGCGGCCCCTGCCGATATTGCCCCGGTGCTGGCACCCTGGCGGGGCAACCGCATGGCCAAGGCCGTGGTTGAAATGGCGGTCTGGGACCTATGGGCAAGATCGATGGACCAGCCGTTGTGCCGCCTTTTGGGCGGGGCGCGTGACCGGGTCGAGGTCGGGGTCAGCCTCGGGATCGCGCCGCTGGAGGAGACCTGCACCCGGATCGCAGAGGCGTTGGAGCAAGGCTATCGCCGCATCAAGCTGAAGATCAGGAACGGGCATGATCTTGACCTGCTCGCCGGGGTGCGGGCGCGGTTCCCGGACATCAAGCTGACCGTGGACGCCAACACCGATTATGCGCTCCAGGACCTGCCGATGCTGCGCAGGATGGACAGGTTCGGCCTTGATTATATCGAACAGCCGCTGGCCTTTGACGACATTCTCGACCATGCGCAGGTGCAGGCGGCGCTGGAGACCGCGATCTGTCTGGACGAAAGCATTCGTACGGCCAAGGATGCACGCATCGCGCTGTCACTGGGCGCCGCCCGCGTCATCAACATCAAGGTGGGCCGGGTTGGCGGCTTTGCCGAGGCGCGGGCGATCCATGACGTCTGCGCGGCTTTCGGGGTGCCCGTCTGGTGCGGCGGGATGCTCGAAAGCGGGGTGGGACGGGCGCATAACATCCATCTTGCGACCATGCCGAATTTCACCAAACCCGGCGACACATCCAGCGCCAGCCGGTACTTTGAACGCGATATCATAAATGAACCGCTTGAGGCGGTGGACGGTTTGATGGCGGTGCCCGAAGGCGCCGGTTGCGGCGCGACGCTGGATTACGACTACCTCGACACTGTCTCCGAGGTGGTCGAGGTCTGGCGGGCATGACGGACCCTGTGTTGCGCGATCTGACGTCGCTGGCCGAGCTGAAAGAGGCCGAACGGTTTCAGCGTCTGGTCTGGGGCAGGGATGATCCGCCCGACAATTCCGACATTCTGCTGGCAATCCAACACGAAGGCGGGCTGGTCGCCGGGGCCTTTGCCGACGACCTGATGATCGGGTTTGTCTTCGGGTTTCCGACACGCGATCCCAAGGCGCAGCATTCTCACCGTCTGGGCGTGCATCCCGACTGGCAGGGGCGCGGGCTTGGCCTGCGGATGAAGCTTTATCAGAAGCACTGGTGCCTTGCGCGCGGGATCACCGAAGTGCGCTGGACCTACGACCCGATCCGCCGGGCCAACGCGGTGCTCAACATCGCCCGGCTTGGCGCCACCGCCCGGACCTATTACCGCGATCACTATGGCCCGATGGAGGGGATCAACGCGGGCGTGGCCTCGGACCGGCTCTTGGCGGAATGGGATCTGACCCGAGCCGCCAACCCCGATGTTTTCATTGACCGGCTGGTACAGATCCCGCCGGATTTCGCAGCGCTGGTGCATGATGATCTGACAACAGCGCAATCCGAACGTCTGCGCGTCCGCGACGCGTTAGAGGGGGCCTTTGCGGACGGGCTGCACATCGCGGGCTTTGACCGCGCGAAGAACACCTATCTGCTGGCGCGCGGCGCGGCTTAGAGACTGTCCCGGAACGTGGTCAGGAACGCTTCGGCATTTGTCCTGAGCGACGGGCCAAGGTAGCCACCTTCCTGGATCAGCACCGTCGGCAGGTTCATCGCTGCGATCCGGCGCGCCATTTCGGCAAAGCCGCCGGGATAGACATTGACCGCCGCCAACGGGTCGTCCGCGGCCATGTCGAAGCCCAGGGAGATCACCAGCGCCTCTGCTCCGAAGTCCTGAATGGCGGCGATGCCCCGGTCGAGCGCGGCCATCACCTCTGGTTCGCCATCTCCCATGTTCAGAACTTCGTTGCGCGTTTTGCCTGCCCCGTCGTCTTCACCGGTCTCGTCGGCATACCCGAGATAAAAGGTCGGATAGACCGCCGGATCGGGATGCAGCGAGCAGAAGAAGATATCGCCCCGGTCATAGAGAATATCCATCGATCCGTTGCCTGTGTGCACATCCACATCCAGCAGCGCGACCTTGTCCCAACGCCCGCGCATGTGATGCGCCGCTATGGCGGCATTATTATAGAAACAAAAGCCATTTGCGCAATCGGTCATGGCATGGTGGCCGGGCGGGCGGCTGAGGCCGTAAGACGCGCGCGCTCCGTCCATCACCTCTTTCGCCGCCGAGATCGCGGTTTGCGCTGACCAGTAGATCGCTTGATAGGTGTTTTCGGTCAACGGTGTGGAGGTGTCGGTCATCCACCACCCCATTGCGCCGTTGATGTCGGTGGGACAGCGCCCGCGCCGCGTACCGGGATGGCGCGTCGGGATACCAAGCGCGCCTTCGGGGGCTTCGGCAAAGAACCGGTCATGGGCGTGGACGAAGAAATCGACGTAGTCGGGATCATGCACCGCCTTGATCGGGGCCAACCCGAAATCCGACGGTGCCTCGACCGGAAAGCCGTTATCCAGCAGCATATCGCGGATCAGGATGGCGCGCTGCGGCTGTTCGGGATGTGGCATCGGCGCTCCGCCGCGATAGTAAACCTCGGGTTTGTGGCCCAGTTGGCGCGGGTCGAAATAGGCTTTCATGCAGGGTGGTCCTTTCGAAACCGATCGTTTTTTCCATCGCCGTGGCCGCGCGCCGAGGTGACGGAGGCGTCAAAACATGGCGACACCGGCGTGCTCATCAGGCTGCCTCTACCGGGGACAGCCGGTCACGCAAATCCGCGATCTGGGCGAGCATCTCAGGCTTGGCCGACAAAAGGTCAGCGCGTATCGCCCGGCGCGCGGCGCGGCCATCGCGTGCCTCGAGCGCCTGCAACACCATGTGGTGATGCGCGTTCAACCCCTCCGGTTCCGTGTCGTAATAAACCGCCACCAATGGCCCCATGCGCAACCACAAGCCGCGCAGGATTTTCTGAAGCGTCGGCATTCCGGCCAGATCGCACAGGGTCAGGTGAAACTCCTGGTTACCTTCGGTTGCATCGGCCCAGCGGCGTTTCTCGATCGCTTGGTCGTTGCGGCCGAGCAGGCGGCGCAGTTCGCGGATCTGCCCGTCGGTCGCATATTCCGCCGCGCGCTCGGCCGCCAGCCCTTCAAGCGACAGGCGGATTTCGAGGATTTCGAGATAAGTGTCCTGCGACATCACCGGCACGCGCACGTCCTTGGGAGAGCGATGCTCCAACACGTTTTCCTGTGTCAGCTGCTTGACCGCGTCGCGCACCGGCGTGCTGCTCACACCAAGCCGATCGGCCAAACCGCGAATGGTAAGCTTGTCATTCGGGCGCATCTGCCCGGTCAGAAGCGCCTTGGCGATCCGGTCATATACCTGTTCGCCCAAGGGGGTCCGTCCGATGGTTTCCATGCTGTGCGGTGCCTCCATTCCGGGCAGTTTAATGTATGATGCATCAAAATTTCTTGCCACGCCACCCTGTCACCCGTTAGCAGTTGGACAAGAGCCACCGACATTTGCGAAAGATCTGCCCCATGGATATGCGCCCCAATTCCGACGAAGCCCGCGACATCGCCTACCACTTCCACGGCTACACCAACGCCCGTGTGCATGAAGAAAACGGCCCTCTGATCATGGATCGGGGCGAGGGTGTGCATGTCTTCGACACCCAGGGAAAGCGGTACATCGAAGGTATGGCGGGGCTGTGGTCGGTCGCGGTCGGGTTCAATGAAACCCGCCTTGTCGACGCGGCGGCGGCGCAGATGCAAAAGCTGCCCTATTACCACAACTTCGCGCATCGCTCGCACGGGCCGGCGATCGATCTGGCGGAAAAGCTGATCGGCATGGCGCCGGTGCCGATGAGCAAGGTGTTTTTCACCAATTCCGGGTCGGAGGCGAATGACACGATCCTCAAGATGCTCTGGTATCGGTCCAACAGCCTTGGCAAACCGGACAAGAAGAAGGTGATCTCGCGCATCCGGGGCTATCATGGCGTGACCATCGCCTCGGCGTCGATGACCGGGCTGCCGAACAACCACCGATCCTTTGACCTGCCGCTTGACGGCATCCTGCACACCACCTGTCCGCATTACTGGCGCGAGGGGCAGGAGGATGAGAGCGAGGAACAATTCGCCACCCGCTGTGCCGAGGATCTGGACGCGATGATCCAGGCCGAAGGGCCCGACACCATCGCCGCCTTCATTGCAGAGCCGGTGATGGGCGCAGGCGGTGTTGTCGTGCCGCCCGCTACCTATTGGGAGAAGATCCAGGCTGTGCTTGGCAAATACGACATCCTGCTGATCGCCGACGAGGTCATCTGCGGCTTTTGCCGCACCGGCAACATGTTCGGATCCGAGACCTACAACATCAAGCCCGACATCATGACCATGTCCAAGCAGATCACGTCCTCTTATTTTCCGTTCTCGGCCTTCATGATGACTGGAGAGGTCTATGCGCCCATCGCCGACGAATCCGGTCGCATCGGCGTGCTGGGTCACGGGTATACCGGTGGGGCGCATCCTGTCGGGGCGGCGGTGGCTCTGGAGAACCTTAAGATCATCGAAGAACGGGATCTGGTGGCCAATGCCGCCGAACGCGGGGCCGAATTGCAGGCGGGCTTGAGAAAATTCACCGATCACCCGATGGTGGGCGAAGCACGTGGCGTCGGCCTGATCGCGGCGCTGGAAATCATCGCCCCCGAAGGCCGCGCCGACGACTTCGCCCCCGGCAAGCTGGGCGCTGGGCTGAACGCGCATTTCCTTGAAAACGGCCTGATCTCGCGCAACATGATGGACGCGATGGCCTTCTGCCCGCCGCTCATCATCACCTCGGATCAGGTCCGCGATATCCTGTCTTCGGTTGAGCGCAGCCTTGACGGATTCTCAGCCGAAATCGCTGCCTGATGCCCTCGGGGTCATGCGTCGGCTCGCAATGATCCGGCGCCCTGCACCACCTAATTTTAAAACTCCGCATAAATTTGCGTTGACATGCACAGGCTTGCGGACGCTTCTGTAGTCCAATGAAAAGCGGTGGCCCAAGTCGCCGAACGGGGGGATTTTGGATGACACTCAGGACGCTTGCGCTTGCCAGCACCGTGTTGACGGGTATTGCCACTGTGGCCACGGCGGAAGAGCTGCGCTTCGACGACGTCTACATAATCGGCGATTCGCTCAGCGATGCGGGCACCTATTCGCAATCGATCATCGCTGCCGGCATGGGCGCTCTGCCGGTCATCAATTACAAGTTCCTGACCAACGCACCGGACGGGTCGGCGCTCACCTATGGCGAGGTGCTGGGACAATCACTGGGCCTCGACCTTGGCCCCAACCTGTATTCTGCCGTGCCGTTGGCCGGGCAGGGCGAGGTGCCGCTGGGCGGCACGATCTATGCCGAGGGGGGCGCGCGCGTGACGGACCCGACCGGCATCGGCTTCAACCCCGATCAGGGCGTCACCACGCGGCCCCTGTCTGAACAGGTGGACCGGATGCTGGCCGACCGCCCGACGCTTGGGGACACAGATCTGGTGATCCTCTGGGGCGGTGCCAATGATGTCTTCACCCAGGCCGGGGCGGTGGGCGGTGGCCTGATCGGGACCCAGGACGCGGCGGCCAACATGGCGCAGGCCGCGACCGAACTGGTGGGGCTTGTCGACCGGGTCAAGGCGGCCGGGGCAGACTCGGTGATCGTGGTCACCATCCCCGACATCGGCGCGACGCCATTCGGACTGTCCCAGGGACCGCAGGGCGCGGCGTTGCAAACCGCGCTGGCGGATGCCTACAACGCCACGCTGCTGGCCACGATCGGGGACAAGGTCGTTGTCGTGGACGCGCAGAAACTGCTGGGGGCGGTGCAGGCTGACCCGGTCCGCTATGGCTTTACAGCGCCCGATGCCGGAACTGTCCCCGCCTGTCCCGACAGCGCCATCGGGTGTGTGCAGGGTGTCAATGCCAGCGCCGACAGCGAAGACAGGGTGTTCGCCGACGGCGTCCACCCGACCACATCGGCACACCGGATCTTCGGCCAGGCCGCCTTTGCCGGGCTACAGGCGGCGACCCAGACCGGGACGATTTCAGTTGCCACCATGACAGCGCTGCGCCAGCACGGGTTGTCGATCGAAAACCGGATGAATCCGACCGTCTTGCGCACCACGGATGAAAACGGCAATCCACGCCGTCGCGAGGTGGGCGAGGTCGATGTCTATGCCAGCCTTGATGTTGGCGCGTTCGAAGCGGACGCCCAGCAGGTGTCGCCCGGGCTCGAAGGATCGACGCGCGTCCTCAAGGCCGGGGCGGATATAGCGGTTGCGCCAAATGCCACCATCGGAGCGGGGATCAGCCTTGACCACGGCGAAGTGGATTTCGACAATGATGCCGGCGGGTTCGAGAGCGACCTGATCATCGGCGTGGCCTTTGGCCAGATCGCGCTGTCCCCGAAATACTATCTGAACGCGGCGTTTGGCGGTGGCACGGTCGATGTCGATGACATCACGCGCAGCTTTACGCTGGGTCCGGCGACCGAACGCTATACCGCCGACACCGAAGGTGACTACCGCTTTGCCCGGATCGGCGGCGGCGCGCTTTATGCGCTGAACGACCAGGTGCGGCTCAACCCGTTTGCGCATTACACGTGGGAAAAGGTGTCCATCGACGGCTTTACCGAAACCAGCGGTGCGGCCAGCCTGTCTTATGGTGACACCGAATATGAATCGAGCCGGATCACGGCGGGCCTGTCGGCGGTCTTCTCCCCGGCCAACATGACAGGTGTCATGTTCAATCTTCGCGGCTCGGTCGAGCATGATTTCAACGATGATCCGCTCAAGGTGTCTCTGGGACCTGACGCCGACACCTTGGGGAGCGTGGCGGCACCGCGCCCGGACCAGACCTGGGGGTACATTTCCGGCTCCGTGGTCAAGGACTTCGGGTCGGGCGCGTTTCTCAGCATGACAGGGGCCAGCTCTGTCGGGTTGGACGGTGCGCGCGGATATACCGGGTCCGTGACCTACAAGATGACGTTCTGATCAAGGCCGCGCGTCGCGCCTGCCCGACAAAAGGCTGCCACTGACGGGTTTTGTCTCTGGCGGATCGCGGGTCAGCGGCCCCAGCTGCGTACCGCGCCGCAATCCATGTGAACGAAGTTCGATCCGGAATACCGGCCCACGCCGCCCGCCTTGCAGGCGGCCGCGGCGCGCGCCATCTGGCTGACCGAGCGCGAGTTCAGGCGAAGGTCCGCAGCCTGACCCTTGAGGTGCAGTGAATTCTTCGCGACGCCGGAGCTTCTTGCGCGCAGCATTCGATTCGTCTTGGGGCTGCGATATCCGCTGAGCAGCATATAGGGTTCCGACACGTCCAGCATGTTATGCGCCGCCGCCATGATGTCGATCGTGCGCAGGTCGATCTGCTTTACGTCGTTGGTGCGCCAATCACGCATGAAATTGTGGACTTCGCGGATCGCGTCGTGAATGTAATCCCCCTCGATCCAGTAAATCATGTCGATCCGTTCGCCGGTGCGACCCGAATACATCTTGATCCGCCGGATGTCGCCACCGCCGCGCAGGAAGCCTGCCGCGTTTGAATAGGTGGGTGCCGAAGATATGGCCGTTGCTGCAAAGGCGGCCAGCAATCCGCGGCGTGTCATGCCGCCAGAGACCCTGTCAGTCATTGTAAAGTGCCTGTCCCGTTTTTCATTGTCCATCCGTACACGCCTTGATGCGCGCCTGCCGAATGCCGACGATATGGAGTATATTGCACATGACGAATCTCAAAAAAACCTCAAGTTCCCGAAAAACTTTCAGTTCAAGGGTTTTCGGCGAGATCCTGCTTAACCACCGCGGGGTGTGATACTTGCGCTACCCTTTCCGCGAGGACCGGTGGGGGCGATGCAGGCAAGTCGCATATCTGGCTCAAAAACGGGATCCCGCGTCTTTGTGAATGGACATGCCGGGGTGTCATAAAGACCATTCAATTTGAAACTTTTTCCGGTGTAATGAGTATATGCAACCAAGGAGAGTGGTGAATGACCCGACTGATGATCTTGCGTGGCGTGGCCGCGATCGTGTTTGTTGCCAGCAGCCATTTCGCCGGGCAGCCCGCCGGGGCAGTGCAGATCACCGCGTATCAGCAAGCGGTTGCTGAAAACCTGTCGGAAGATGATCAGGCTGCCGCGTTTTACCGTGCCCGGGATTTCGAACCGATCTGGACCGGTGGAACCGAGGCCGATCTGAAACGTCGTACCGCGCTTCTCGAAGCGGTGAGCCTGGCGGGGCATCACGGCTTGGCGGTGGAAAAATACAACACCGATCGCCTGCTGTCGCAGATGGCGGCGGTGCGCGGTGGCTATGAGCGGGGCAGTGTCGAAGTGGCCCTGACCGAGCTGTACCTCGACTTGGCCACCGATTTGCAAACCGGCGTCATCGATACCCCGCGCCGCGTGCGCAGCGGGATCGTCCGCGAGATCCCGCACCGCGACACAGAATACTACCTGACGGGCGTGATGTCGGACAATCCGCGCGCTTTCCTGGCGTCTCTGGCGCCGAAAACGCTGGAGTATGCCCGCCTGATGCGCGCCAAGATGGAGCTTGAAGACCGCATCGCACGTGGCGGGTGGGGCGCGTCTGTCCCGTCCGGGAAATACGAACCTGGCGATACCGGGGCGGGTGTGATCGCCCTGCGTGATCGCCTGATCGCGATGGGCTACATGAAGCGGACCGTGATCGCGCAATACAACGCGACGATGACCGAAGCGGTCCGCAGGTTTCAGAGGGATCACGGGCTGACCGTGGACGGCGTTGCTGGTGGCGACACGCTGAGCCAGATCAACACCGATGCGCAGGATCGGTTGAAATCCGTGATGGTCGCGATGGAGCGCGAACGCTGGATTAACAAGCCCGACGGACTTGGCAATCGCCATGTTCTGGTCAATCTCACCGACTTCCAGGCGCGCCTTTTCGACGATGGCAAGCTGACGTTCGAAACACGGTCCGTCGTCGGGCACCAGGACCTTGACCGCCAGACCCCCGAGTTTTCGGACGTGATGGACCACATGGTCATCAACCCGACCTGGTATATTCCGCGGTCGATTATCGTCGGGGAATATCTGCCGAAACTGCGCCGCAATTCCAATGCGGTCTCGCATCTGAATATCGTTGACAGCCGGGGTCGCATCGTTGGCCGCGGGCAGAGCTTTGCCGGGTATACCGAACGCAACTTTCCATTCTCGATGCGGCAACCGCCGGGACCGCGCAACGCGCTGGGCAGCGTGAAGTTCATGTTTCCCAACAAGTACAACATCTACCTGCATGACACGCCGTCCCAAAGCCTGTTCTCGCGCGAAGTGCGGACCTTCAGCCACGGCTGTGTCCGGCTGAATGACCCGCATGATTTTGCCTATGCGCTTTTGTCGAAACAGACCGAGGACCCGGAAGCGTTTTTCCAGACCCGCTTGCGGAGCCGGGCAGAGCAACGCGTGGATCTTGAAGAGCCGGTTCCGGTCCACTTGATCTATCGCACCGCATTCACCACCGCGAAAGATGGCATCCAGTTTCGCCGCGACGTGTACGGGCGCGATGCAGCGATCTGGGATGCGCTGAGTGCGGCAGGGGTGGCGATCACGGGCATTAAAAGTTAAACCTCTGGCCAGTCAGGCCGGAGGCTCCATGTCCTTTACCATCGCAGAAATCGCCCGATCCCTTGGCCTGCGCGCCGAGGGGGACACGGAGCAGGTCGTGTCCGCCGTTGCCGAACCCGCCGGTGCGGGGGCAGACGATCTGGCCATCGCGATGAAACCCGAATTCGCAGACCAGCTGCCCGCAGGCAAGGCGCGGGCGGCGATGCTCTGGGACGGGGCGGATTGGCAGGCGATGGGGCTGTCCGCCGCGTTGCTGACGCCGCGGCCGCGTTTCGCGATGTCGGGCCTGTCGGCGATGATGGATGCCGGTGCGGGCTATGCGCCTGGCCTCCACCCCACGGCCGTGATCGATCCGACAGCGTCCCTGGGCGCAGATGTGGCGGTGGGACCGTTTGCGGTGATCGGCGCGGGGGCGGTGATCGGCAGCGGATCGGTCATTGGCGCGCATGTCTTTGTCGGGCAGGATGCACGGATCGGGCAGGGCGCGCTGCTGCATCCCGGCGTGCGGATCGGGCATGGTGTGACGATCGGCAACCGGTTCATCGCGCATTTCGGGGCAACCGTTGGCGCGGACGGGTTTTCCTTTGTCACACCGGAGCCGTCGGCGGCTGAAAATGCTCGCCAGACCCTGGGCAACCAGGGCGATGCCAGGGCACAAAGCTACGCCCGCATTCATTCGCTGGGCGGCGTCACCATCGGCGACGACGTTGAGCTGGGGGCAAACAGCAACATCGACCGGGGCACCGTGCGCGACACGGCCATCGGCAATGGCTGCAAGTTCGACAACCTCGTTCAGATCGGCCACAACGTGGTGATCGGCACGGATGGCATGATCTGCGCGCAGGTCGGGATCGCCGGATCGAGCCGCATCGGCAATAACGTGGTGTTGGGCGGCCAGACCGGGGTCAGCGACAACATCTTCATCGCAGATAACGTCATCACCGGCGGCGCCACGAAAGTGCTGTCCAACGTGCCGGCCGGGCGGGTCATGCTGGGGTATCCGGCCCTGAAGATGGACACCCAACTTGAAATCTACAAACAGCTGCGCCGCCTGCCGCGCCTGATCTCGGATGTTGCAAAGCTCAAGAAATCGGTTCCAAAGACCGGTCCGAGCGACTAAATCACGGCAAGACGTAACTTGCCTGTCGGGGGACCCCCATGACCGTGAAAGACCGGGTTATTCGCATCATCGCGGAGCAAGCCATGATTGAACCGTCCGACGTGTCGATGACCGACACGATGGGGGATCTGGGCATCGACAGCATGGCGCTGGTCGAGTGCATTTTCGCGCTGGAAGAGGAATTCGACATAGAGGTTCCCTTCAACGCCAACGAACCGGGTGCCAGCGATTTCGACATTTCCTCGGTCGCGACAGTGGTGGCGAATGTGGAAAAGCTCGTCGCGCGGCAAAAGTCGTGACCGTCGAATGAAGCGCGTGGTCATCACCGGCGCGGGCACCGTCAACGCCTTGGGGCTGAATGTGCCGGACACGCTGGGCGCGATGCGCGAGGGGCGCTGCGGCATCGGTGCCCTGTCGTTCCGGGATGTGGACCGCCTGTCGATCCAGATCGGCGCGCAGGTGCATGACTTCGACGCGGCGGCGCATTTCAACCGCCAGCAGCTCTCGCTCTATGACCGGTTCACCCAGTTCACCCTGATCGCGGCCCGCGAGGCGATGGCCCAGGCGGGGCTGGACTTCACGGGCGAGATCGCGGCGAAATCCGGCGTGGTGCTGGGAAATTCGGGCGGCGGCATGACCACGCTCGATGACAATTACCGAAGCGTCTACGAAGAAGGCAAGAACCGGGTGCATCCCTTCGTGGTGCCCAAGCTGATGAACAACGCCGCCGCGAGCCACGTGTCGATGGAGTTCAACCTCAAGGGGCCGTCCTTCACCGTGTCCACCGCCTGTGCCTCGTCCAACCATGCCATGGCGCAGGCCTTCCAGATGGTGCATGGCGGGCTCGCCCCGGTGATGATCACGGGCGGGTCGGAGTCCATGCTTTGCTTTGGCGGGGTCAAGGCGTGGGAAGGTCTGCGGGTCATGTCCCGCGATGCATGCCGCCCGTTCAGCGCCAATCGCAATGGCATGGTGCAGGGGGAAGGTGCCGGCGTTTTCGTGTTCGAGGACTACGACCACGCCTGCAAGCGCGGCGCCGAGATCCTTGCCGAAGTGGTGGGGTTCGCCATGACGTCGGACGCGGCGGACATCGTCATGCCCTCCAAGAACGGCGCGGCGCGCGCCATGCGTGGGGCGCTGGCCGATGCCCGTATCGACCTTGAAAGCGTCGGCTATATCAACGCCCACGGCACGGGAACGGCCGCCAATGACAAGACCGAATGCGCGGCTGTCGCGGATGTATTCGGGGCCCATGCCGACCGGCTGATGATCTCTTCGACCAAGTCGATGCATGGCCACTGCATCGGCGGCACCGGCGCGATCGAGCTTCTGGCCTGTATCATGGCGCTGCGCGACGGGGTGGTGGCCCCGACGATCGGCTACGAGGATCCGGACCCCGAATGCGCGCTGGACGTTGTGCCCAACGAGGCGCGCGAGGCCAGGGTCGACGTGGCCCTGTCCAACGCCTTTGCGTTTGGCGGGCTTAATGCCGTCCTGGCGTTGCGGCGGGTCTGAGGCGCCAAGCCTGTTCGAACAGGCTTGATCCGTGGTTTTCAAACCACAATCCGCAGCCGTCGAAGGTGCCGTAAACGCCTGGGCAAACCGGCTCCGGTCCGCCGGGGATTTCCGGTGCGCGACATGCTGCATCCCCATTGCACTTTGGCGCCACACATGGCCATCATGCGGTCATGAACTTTGCCAGCCG
>Ga0102937_1000001_pt1 | contig 125950 bp, 134 predicted proteins | sample SalPonR2_B_D1_MG_FD_78213 | JGI IMG/M metagenome (GOLD analysis project Ga0102937, IMG submission 78213) | Salt pond soil microbial communities from South San Francisco under conditions of wetland restoration - Salt Pond MetaG R2_B_D1_MG | ecosystem: Environmental > Aquatic > Marine >... | reverse complement strand
TCACTCACGCGGCATGGCTAGATCAGGCTTGCGCCCATTGTCTAAGATTCCCCACTGCTGCCTCCCGTAGGAGTCTGGGCCGTGTCTCAGTCCCAGTGTTGCTGATCATCCTCTCAAACCAGCTATAGATCGTAGACTTGGTAGGCCGTTACCCCACCAACTATCTAATCTAACGCGGGCCGATCCTTCTCCGATAAATCTTTCCCCCGAAGGGCGTATGCAGTATTACTCACCGTTTCCAGTGGCTATCCTGCAGAAAAGGGTACGTTCCCACGCGTTACTAACCCGTCCGCCGCTAGACCCGAAGGTCTCGCTCGACTTGCATGTGTTAGGCCTGCCGCCAGCGTTCGTTCTGAGCCAGGATCAAACTCTCAAGTTGAAACGCTACATCATAGCGTTCTTGACAGTCGAACCTCTGCACATCCACCGAATGACATTACTGACATCACCCGGCGTTTTTCTCTGTTTGATGTACTCAAGTTTCACAAGGAAACAAAAGCCGCCAAACAGTGAAGCTGACACCTTATGATCGGCCTACCACTTCGCTACTTGAGGCCATGAATACTCGCGTACCCACGTCATCCCGCAGCCAAACAACAAACCTAAAGGCGTGATATACAGACGTCCAGACGTGTCGAAACAAACCAAACCGCCCGCATATCTCTTCAGATATTATCAATGTCAAAGAGCAACCCAGAAACAAAACCAGACCAGTGCGCCCTAACCGCGGCGCGCCCGCCCTGACAAACCCCTGAATTATCCGCCTTCCGTTCCAACCGACACAAAGCCCGTCGTCCCTTCCACCGTACCAACAACCACCTCAGCGCCGCCGGTGAAGGGGGTTCTACGGTTAGTGCAGAGACTCCGCAAGCAAAAAAATCACCCAATCTGCACTTTTTTCAGCTTTTCGATTCCCTCGTGAAATCATGCGTTTGGCGCAACTTTCGACCCCTCAGGAGCGCGTTGGCGTAATTCTTGCCGGCGCTTGCCTAGATTTGGTGCAAAATGCGAAGATCGCTACAAGAGGTGCGGGTCAGGCCTGCGTGATACGGCCCCATCCCGGCCGGGACGCGGGGCGAATCCGGCTGATGAGAAGGCCGATGATGACAAGCGCGTACAGAACGGGTTCCCATTGGACCCCCTTGACCAGCAGCACGAAATGCAGCGCTCCAAGCAGGGCGGCAGGATAGATCAGCCAATGCAGCTTGCGCCATGTCCGCGTACCCAGCCGGCGCAGGCTGTAGTCATTCGAGGTCACGGCCAATGGCAGCATCATGACAAACGCCGCCATACCGACCGTGATGTACCACCGCTTGACGATATCGGCCCAGACGTTCTGGAACTGCACGTCCAGCACCAGCCATGTCAGCAGATGCGCCAGCAGGTAAAAGAAGGTGATCACCCCGATGGCGCGGCGGAAACGCATAAGGTTGAGGCCTGCCCAGCGCCGCAACGGTGTCACCGCAAGCCCCGCGATCAGCAGCCACAGCGCCCAGAGGCCAAGCTGATGTTCGATCCGTTTCGCCGGATCGACGCCAAGACCCCCGGTCAGACCGAGATAATAGATCCAGGCCACCGGCAGCGGGGCCAGGATATAAAGCGTCCAGGGCGGTACACGCCGCAGCGCGGTGTTCAGCGCGTCAACCACTCAGAAGAACTTCTGCAGGTCCATGCCGTCATAGAGGCTGGCCACCTCGTCCTCGTAGCCATTGAACATCAGCGTCGGCTTTCGCTTGGCAAACAGCCCGCCGCCAAGCCTGCGTTCGGTGGCCTGCGACCAGCGGGGATGATCCACCTTTGGGTTCACATTGCTGTAAAAGCCGTATTCGCGCGGGTTGGCGACATTCCAGCTTGCCGGCGGTTCGTCCTCGACCAGTGACATCCGCACGATCGATTTGATCGACTTGAAGCCATATTTCCATGGCACCACCAACCGCATCGGTGCGCCGTTCTGTTTCGGGATGTCCCGGCCATAGATACCTGTGGCCACCATCGTCAGCGGATGCATCGCCTCGTCCAGCCGCAGGCCTTCGACATAGGGCCACTCCAGAACCGGGCGCGAAACCCCCGGCATTTCGTCCGGCCGCAGCACGGTTTCAAAGGCGACGTATTTCGCGGCGGATTGAACGCCGACCCAATCCAGCAAATCGGCCAGCTCGAACCCGTTCCAGGGCACAACCATTGACCACGCCTCGACACAGCGGAACCGGTATATGCGCTCCTCAAGCGTCATCTGGCTCAGGATGTCGGCAAAGCTGTAATCGCCGGGCTTGTCCACCAAGCCGTCGATCCGCACCGTCCACGGGTCGATCGTCAGCGCATCGGCGTATCGCGGGGGATCTTCCTTGCCGGTGCCAAACTCGTAATAATTGCAGTAATTGCTGATTTCTTCGAATGTGTTCGGTTCGAGCCCGTCCTGCGCGCGGGCGGCCATCGGCAGCGCCCCGGCAATCCCACCAGCAGCCATCCCTGCCATCAGCTGCCGCCGGTTCAGAAAGGTGGAATACGGTGTGACATCCTCGGCTGTCAGGGTGTTGGTCCAACGATACGCCATGAGATCCTCATTCTGGTTCTCAAGAATATATAGCGGGAGATACGGTTACGGCCAAACAAACTTGACTCACGTCTGCGTGGTGGGATCGGGACCATCGGCGCGGTGATATTTGTTGCGTCACGGGTCAGACGCGTCCACGTCGCGGGCTTCAGGGTCCAGCCATCACGCGACATCCCGTGAGCCCGGGTGACCTCACCTTCGGCGGATGTCGGACCGGGGGAAGGACGGGGTACCGCGCCCGCCCCTCGGCTATGCCCTTGCACGTCAAGGCAGCGCCCGGACCCCCGACCCTATGCCATTATGAGAAAGACAATGATCAGGCTGACGACGAGATAGACAAAGGTATTGACCATCCATCTGATCAAGGCCGCTTCGCCTTCCGGGTCGACACCAAGACGTTCACACACCTTGGTTCCCGGCCATAGAAATGCTTCGGACAATGTCATTTCGGCCCTCTCTCTTTTCGATGCTTCGATACGCATCGCTACTCTGTTTAACTGTGCATTTCAAAAGCCAAATATCGGTTTTCGCGGGTTTTGGCCGATCGCCGCTGCCGGTGTCGTTTTTGGCGCGCGCGACGCGGCGACCTCTCAGGTGTGCCGCGATGCCGCGTCCGATGCGGGCCACAAGTCCGACATCAGGATCGTGCGGCCATCCGGCTGGACCACCCGCACGTGGTCGCGCCGCATCAGGCGCGGCTCCGCCACGCCCACCGAATGGGCGATGGTTTCGACCTCCTTGATGATCTCCTGTGCATAGGCCGCCACCCGCAACTCCTTGTCCTCGACCACCAGCCCTGCCTGAAAGCGCGGGTTGTGCGTCGTGATCCCGGTGGGACAGGTGTTCCGGTTGCATTTGAGCGCCTGGATGCAGCCCAGCGAAAACATGAAGCCCCGAGCATTGGTCACGAAATCCGCCCCGGTCGCCAACGCCCAGGCCACGTCACCGGGATTGACGAGCTTGCCGCTTGCCACCAGCGGAACGCGCCCGCGCAGACCGCTGGCATTGCGCAGATTGGCCACCATCGGCAGCGCTTCGCGGATACTCATGCCCACAAGGTCGATCAGCGGCATCGGTGCGGCCCCCGTGCCTCCCTCGCCCCCGTCCAGCGTAATGAAATCCGGGGCCGAGTCCTCTCCCCGATCGCGGATCGCGTCGAACAGCCCGGCCACGCCCTGCTCGGAGCCGACACACATCTTGATCCCGGTCGGCTTGCCCGTGACCTCGCGCACCCGGTCGATCATGTCCAGAAGGTCGCTCCATGCGTCCACTTCGACATGCCGGTTGGGCGAGATGCTGTCCCGGCCCACCGGAATGCCGCGCACACGGGCGATTTCTGGCGTGACCTTGTCCGCCGGCAGAATGCCGCCTTTTCCGGGCTTCGCGCCCTGGCTCAGCTTGATCTCGAACAGGCGCACGGTGGTATGTGCCGCGACGGCGCGCAGCTTGTCTTCGTCCAGGTTCCCCGCCGCATCACGCACACCGTATTTCGCCGTACCGATCTGAAAGACGATGTCGCAGCCGCCCTCGAGGTGGTAGTCGGACAAGCCGCCTTCGCCGGTGTTCATCCAAAGACCCGCCCGCTTGGCCCCGCGGCTCAACGCCCGCACCGCCGGTCTGGAAATCGCGCCATAGCTCATCCCCGAGATATTGAAGAACGATGTGGCCGTATAAGGCACGCGCGCGCCCGGCCCGATCACCATGGGCCCGGAGCTGGCGAACTGGTCATCCACCGGTGGAAACGCCGCGTTCACGAACAGCGGTGTCCCCACGATCGCCGTGTTGCGGGTCGATCCGAAGGCAACCATGCTGCCATGCCCTTCAGAGGACCGCTTCACCCACTCCCGCTGGGCACGGTTGAACGGCAATTCCTCTCGATCCATCGCGAAGAAATACTGGCGGAAGAACTCGCCGAGCATGGAAAACAGCCCCCGGAACCGCCCCAGGACCGGATAGTTGCGCCGGATCGCGTCGCTGGTCTGGGTCCGGTCGACCACGCCCAGAACCACCGCCACCAAAAGGGCAACCCCGATCACCCCAACCAGAAGAATCGCCAGGAACTGCAACGCATACATCGCGACGTCCATAACACCTCACCCTTGCCAGGACCGGCAGACGGCCCCCGAATACTGTCCGCACCACCTGCCACAAAAGCCCAGCGCACGAAACGCCCACAGGGAAAATTTGCCCCGAAAAGACGCCCGCCGATAACGGAAGACTGACAGGAGATCACAACAAGTTAACTTGATTCCGCGAAAGCCACGGGCTTAGCCCGCACACCGATATGGTCAAGCGGCATCGGCGGAAACCCCCGCAGATCCAAACCCGTCCCGGACACGTTTCAGAGGTGGATGTGCAAACCACATCGTAACTTCTCGAAAGGACGACCAACATGTTTCGTAAGACAACACTCGCCCTGACAACCGCAGCCACCATGATGGCCAGCACCGCGTTCGCCGGCGGCCACTCCAAGGATATCGTGGACACCGCCGTCGAGGCAGGGTCCTTCACCACGCTTGTCGCCGCTGTCGACGCGGCAGGTCTCGTCGAGACGCTCAAGAGCGAAGGCCCCTTCACCGTCTTCGCACCGACCGACGACGCGTTTGCCGCCCTGCCCGAGGGCACGGTCGAGGAACTGCTGATGCCCGAGAACAAGGATCAGCTCACGTCGATCCTGACCTACCACGTCGTACCGGGCAAGGTGATGTCCACCGACCTCTCCGACGACATGCAAGCCGAAACCGTGCAGGGCGATACCGTGACAATCGACCTTGATGACGGCGTGATGGTGGACGGTGCCAATGTGACCACAGCCGATATCGAAACCTCCAACGGCGTCATCCACGTGATCGACGCCGTGATCATGCCGGACATGTAATCCCGCAGATCACGACCCGGATCAGGGCGGCCCGCGGGCCGCCCTTTTTACCCGCCGCAATCCTTTCCGAAATCCAAACACAGCGTCCCGCGCAACACCTCCCGGACTGCGCGTATACTGCCCGCCTCAGTTGGAAAGGGCAGACCATGCAACATGACGTACAGACCATCACCCTCACCGATATCGACGCCGACGCGCTGCCAAGGGACCGCGTCGCCCAGGACCCGCAGGCCGATGCCGAGCTGCAAATGTCGATTCTGCGCCACGGCCTCAGACAACCGATCGAGCTTTGGCCACGCCCCGACAGCCCCGGCCGCTACGGGCTGATCTCGGGCCATCGCCGCCTTTCGGCGCTCCGTGCGCTCGAATTCGAAACCATCCCGGCCTTCGTGCGTGCCCCCGAGAGCGTCGCCGATGCGCTCGCTGTCATGGTGACGGAAAACGAAATCCGCACACAGATCTCGCCCTGGGAAAAGGGCACGCTGCTCCAGACCTGCCTTCACGATCGGATCTTCGACACGCCGGACGCCGCCATAGACGCGCTCTTCCCGGCGCTCTCGCGCCAGAAACGCGGCAGGCTGCGCAGCATCATGCTCGTGGTCGACAGCTTCGACGGTCTTTTCACCACGCCCGAAGCCTTGTCCACAGCCCGGATCGAACAGCTTGCCTCGGCCCTGCGCGCGGGATGGGAGGATCTGCTGCTGCACGCCCTTCCGGCCGCACAGACGAACTCGCTTGCCTCGCAATGGGCCGCGTTGGAGCCCGTGCTGATCGAGGCGCTGTCACCCGAGCACGGCACCGCCGCCCCCGGCACCCGGCGCGCTCCGCGGCGGATGGTCGAATTGCGCCACGGGCTGACCATCCGCCGCGAACTCACCCGTTCAGGCTGGGTGCTGCGCTTCACCGGTCCCGATGCCCGATCGCCGGGCCTGATCGACGACGTCATGGATTACGTCGAGCAGATGTTTGTCCCGCAATAAACCGGGCCGGGTGGGCGGGTTTGCCCACCCTCGGCTTGCAGTCCCGCCTGCGTCGTCTAGTGTCCTTGCATGTTCGACAGCCTGCGCCAGAAAGGATTTGATATCGCCGCCCGGAATCACGCGGCGGCGATTCTTTCGGTCGATTTCCCGCGTATCGCCGGAGAGCTGGAAACCGCGCTGCACAACCTGTCGATTCCGGCGGAAGAACTGATCGGATCCGGCGGTGGCGAAGCGGCCTCGACCCAGCGCCTGCGCAAACGGCTTTATGCCGAACATTGGCCCAAGCATAATTTCGATTTCCGCCTGATCGTCGACGGGCACGAAACCGTGTCCAACAGCCACGAGATCGACCATGTCCGCCGTACCGAAGCCGGGACAATCGCGCTCGAAATCGAATGGAACAACAAAGATCCGTTCTTCGACCGCGATCTGGAAAATTTCCAGAGGCTGCACGCCCAATCGGCGATCTCTGTCGGCATCCTCATCACGCGCGGCGCCAGCCTTCAGGACACGATGCGCGGGATCATTCGCCGCTGCATCGAAAAGCACGGTATCCTGGACGAGTCCGACATGGTGTCACGTTTCGGCATGAAGGACCGCACGACGCGCCAGCGCGACAAGGTGCACCGGCTGACCGATCAGCAAACGCCCTTTGCCGAGGCGTTCTCGAAACAGTTCGTCAGCGACAAGTTCGGCGCGGCGACCACCCATTGGCAAAAGCTCGAAGACCGGATCGACCGCGGCGTCGGCAACCCCTGCCCGCTGCTGCTCATCGGCCTGCCCGCCTCGATCATCGCCGAATAACGCGGCGACGTCACACGGACCCGATGCGTTTATTCCGCGGCGACCCCGGAATTGTGCTTGTAGGTTTTCCACGTGGGTTTGTAATCATCGCTTGCCTGGTTGCCCCAAACGGTCCAACCGGGGCGCACACCGCGCCCGAAAAGCTCCAGATACGGCCCCCAGGAGCAATTCTCGATAATCGTGTATTGCTCATCCGGTTTGCGGCTGTGTTCGCGCTTGCGCGTCTTGAGCACATCCCCGTCAGGCTCATCGGCCTCGATATAGTTCACCTGGCTGCGCCCCGGTCCCAGGGTGCGCACATCCTTGCCGCGCACGCCGAACAGCAGGATTTCGGTCACGTTGCGGAAATAGAATCCGACGCCGCGCCCGTCCGGGCCGCCATCCTTGCGCACCTTTTCCCAGACGATGTTCGACTTGTATTCGAAGCCCCAGGCGTTCAGCACCTGCAATCCTTCGGGCAACAGCGCATTCGGCACCCAGAGATAGCAATGCGCCCGGTCCTCCAGATGCTCGGCCACCGGCAGCGCGCAGATGTCCTCCAGCGTCATTGTCGGATAGCGCGCCAGCCGTTTATGTTCGGGCGCCACCTTGCCGGTCCGGTTCTGGAACCGCCAGGGCGGATCGGCCATGACAGTTGCAAAACGGTCGTCGCCAAGAAAATCGCGCAGATCGTCCACAGCAGTCATGACTCACCTCTCGTTGTGGGGTCGTTCCTGTCTAGATCAATATTTTGTATCGGGCAAACAAAGATGCGTCCTCCTGAAGGCCAGTAAAGCCGGAAAGATCCTAAGATTCGGCAAACGCGGCAGGACACACGCCAGGCGCTTTGCAAAACGTCATCGCCCGACACGACGGAAATCCTTAACACTTTCTGAATCAGGCCCCATAACCCATTGATTTTCCGTGCCGGGCACGCTGTCCCACGCGTGCGACGCAAAAAAGGCGGGGCAACCCCCGCCTTCTCTCGCTACAAGATCAACGATTCTAGTGGACGACCGCATCATCCGGCCGCGGCCGGCTCGAAGCGGCCACCCGATCCCCGATGATGAGCCCGTCGGACCCGACTGACACCGGAACGAGATCCCCGTCCGAGATATCCCCGGCCAACAGCATCTCTGCCATCGGATCCTGGAGCGCCCGCTGGATCACCCGTTTCAGGGGCCGTGCGCCAAAGACCGGATCATAGCCTTCATCGGCCAGCCATTTCCGCGCATCATCGTCGAGCTGCAACTCGATCTTGCGTGCCGCCAGCCGTTTCAGCAGCCGCGCCATCTGGATGTCCACGATGCCATGCATATCCTCGCGCTTGAGCCGGTCGAAGATCACGGTCTCGTCCAGACGATTGAGGAACTCGGGCCGGAAATGCGCCCGAACCGCGTCCATCACGTCCTGTTTCGCCTGCACCGGGTCCGCCCCGTCGGGCAACTGCGACAGCGCCTGCGATCCGAGGTTGGAGGTCAGCACGATCAGCGTCTGCTTGAAGTCCACCGTGCGGCCCTGGCCATCGGTCAGAACCCCGTCATCCAGAACCTGGAGCAGAACGTTGAACACATCCGGATGCGCCTTTTCGACCTCGTCGAACAACACCACCTGGTACGGACGCCGCCGCACGGCTTCGGTCAGGACACCGCCCTCGTCATAGCCGACATAGCCCGGGGGCGCCCCGATCAGGCGCGCCACGGAATGCTTCTCCATGAACTCCGACATGTCGATGCGCACCATCGCGTTGTCATCATCAAAGAGAAACTCCGCCACCGCCTTGGTCAGCTCGGTCTTGCCCACACCGGTCGGTCCAAGAAACAGGAACGACCCAAGCGGCCGGTTCTCGTCGTTGAGCCCGGCACGCGCGCGGCGCACGGCGTTGGCAATGGCTTTGACAGCCTGGTCCTGACCGATGACACGCTTGTGCAGACCTTCTTCCATGCGGAGCAGCTTCTCGCGTTCCCCTTCCAGCATTTTCGATGTCGGGACTCCCGTCCAGCGCTCCACGACGCCAGCGATCTGTTCGGGGCGGACAGCCTCTTCGACCATCACGTCGTCATCCTGCTCTTCTGCCTCGGACAGCTGTTTCTCAAGCTGCGGGATCACGCCGTAAGACAGCTCACCAGCTTTGCCGAGGTTGCCCTCGCGCTTGGCGATTTCAAGCTCGGCGCGGGCGCGATCCAGCTGTTCCTTGACATCACGGGCAGAGGCGAGCTTGTCCCGTTCGGCCTGCCATTTCGCGGTCATCTCGGAGGATTGCTCTTGCAGGTCCGCCAAGTCCCTTTCCAGCTTCTCCAGTCGATCCTTGGAGGCTTGATCATCCTCAAGCCGCAGCGCCTCGACCTCGATCTGTTTTTGCAGAATATCGCGGTCCAGCGCATCCAGCTCCTCTGGTTTTGAATCCACCTCCATCCGCAAACGCGAGGCGGCTTCATCCATCAGGTCGATTGCCTTGTCCGGCAAAAAGCGGTCCGTGATGTAGCGATGCGACAAGGTTGCCGCCGCAACCAGGGCACTGTCCGAAATCCGAACACCGTGGTGCAACTCGTATTTTTCCTTGATGCCGCGCAGGATGCTGATCGTGTCTTCGACCGTTGGCTCCTGGACCACAACAGGCTGGAACCGGCGGGCCAGTGCCGCATCCTTTTCCACATGTTTGCGATACTCGTCCAGCGTGGTGGCGCCGACACAGTGCAGTTCCCCGCGTGCGAGCGCCGGTTTGAGCAGGTTCGACGCATCCATCGCGCCATCGGCTTTGCCGGCGCCGACCAGCGTGTGCATTTCATCGATGAACAAGATGATTTCACCTGCTGCGGAGGTCACTTCCGACAAGATGCCCTTCAGCCGTTCCTCGAATTCACCGCGATATTTCGCACCGGCGATGAGCGCGCCCATGTCGAGCGCGAGAAGCCGCTTGTTGCGCAACGATTCAGGCACGTCTCCGTCGATGATCCGAAGGGCCAGCCCTTCGGCAATCGCGGTTTTCCCGACACCCGGTTCACCGATCAGCACAGGGTTGTTCTTGGTCCGGCGCGACAAGACCTGCATGGCGCGGCGAATCTCGTCGTCGCGACCGATGATCGGGTCGATCTTGCCCTCGCGCGCACGCTCCGTCAGGTCGAGCGTGAATTTCTTCAGCGCCTCGTACTGATCCTCTGCGCTGGCGCTGTCCGCCGTGCGCCCTTTGCGAATGTCGTTGATCGCGGAGTTGAGCTCTTGTGCTGTGACCGCCCCCGCTTCCAACGCCTCTTTTGCCGGGCTTTTCACCATGACAAGCGCCATGAGAATCCGCTCGACGGGAACAAAGCTGTCCCCGGCTTTCTTGGCAATCTTTTCGGCTTCGTCCAGAACCTTGCCGGACGCGGAGTCAAGATACACTTGCCCTGTATCACCCGACACTTTGGGCACTTTGGCCAGCTTCCCGTCTAGCGCCTGGACAACCCTCTCCGGCGCGCCGCCGGCACGCTGGATGAGGTTGGACGCCAACCCCTGTTCGTCGTCCATCAGCGCCTTGAGGATGTGTTCCGGGGCGAGCTTCTGATGGCTTTCCCGCATTGCGATCGTCTGAGCGGCCTGAATAAATCCGCGCGACCGTTCCGTGAACTTCTCCAAGTTCATGGCTTTCTCCTTTTGTTAAGCACCCCTTTTTCTGAAACGCCCGAGATCGGCACGTCCCTGACAGGGCCTTCCTGCAAAGAAATGGGGACAGGGCAGCCGAGGTTCAAGATGTCCGATCCGCGCCCACTGTCGAGACGCTATTCGAGAATGGTTTCGTTGTCCCTGTATTCCGGGCCGGAAGGTGTCGGCACCACGGCGCTGTCGGTGTCAGGGTCCACAACCTCTGACGGTTCCGTATCCGGGGCCACGCCGGTGTCCAACGGGTCGGTGTCGATCTGCTGCGGCTCGGGCGCGACGGGGCCCCCCGTTGGCCGCCCGAGCCACAGCATTGCGCCCACAAGGGCGACGAAGCCCAAGGGAATCAGAACAAATAGATACCGCTTCATCAGGAGCCTCCTTGTGCCTGCACGGTTCCGGTCTCATTGCTGATCGATCCGTCCTCGCGTGAAATCACGTCTGACGGATCCAGAACGCGGTTGTCGTCGTCCGCCACCGTGTTTTCCGGCGCAGCACGCGTGATCCCCGTGAGGTCGGTCGCATCGGCGCTGCCGTCGATCACGGCACCAGCGTCCCGTTCGATGGGAAAGCCCTCTTCGACGACCGCGCCAGCCCCGTCGGGATTGCTCCCGGCACCGGTCGGAGCCTGGCTCATTCCGTCAGTATAAGGGTTGGTCGCCAACGTGCGCCCGGTGCCCGAATACCAGAGGGCGGTTGCGACAAGAAGAGCGACCGAAGCGAGGATTGCCACGGGACGCGCGAGGTTCTTGGCATGGCTGTCTCTCGGGAAATCCGACATGGCTACCTCCTTTGCTACGGATCCAACCACTGCGCCCGAAGGTTGTTCCTTGACCTGAAGCCGCACCCTTGTAAGACGGGGCAGCCTTGACAGAGGGAACACCAAGATGTCCGATGACCGTCTGATTGTTGCGCTCGATGTCCCAAACGCGCTGGCCGGTCTGGAATTGGCCGGTACGCTTGGCGACACGGTGTCATTCTACAAGATCGGCCTGGGGATGCTCACCGGGGGCGGCTTGGCGCTTGCCAATGAACTCAAGCAGGATCACGGCAAACGCATATTCCTGGACATGAAGCTTTTCGACATTGGCGCAACGGTCGAAGCGGCCGTGCGCGGTTTGGCCCAGTTCGATCTGGATTTCCTGACTGTGCACGGCGATCCGCATGTCGTGCGGGCGGCCGTGGAAGGGGCCTCGGGGTCGTCCCTGAAGATCCTCGCGGTGACTGTCCTGACATCGCTGGAACGCAGCGATCTGGATGACGCGCTGATCCGCGACGGGTCGGTGCCCGATCTGGTGACAGAGCGCGCGGGCCGCGCGTTTGATGCCGGGGCGGACGGCGTGATCGCCTCTCCCAACGAGGCTGCGACGATCCGGGCGCTTTCGGAAGCGGCGGGCCGGTTGATCGTGACACCCGGCGTACGACCAGCCGGAACCGACCTGGGGGACCAGAAGCGCGTCGCGACCCCGGCCAACGCGATTGCAAACGGCGCCGATCACATCGTGGTTGGACGCCCCGTCTGGAAGGCGGAAAATCCGCGCGCGGCGGCGCAGGGCATCGTGAACGAAATCGCCTGACGTCAGTCAGTGTCACTGGCGCGCTGACCCGTTTAGCAGGACACCATCATGACCTGCGCATGTGCATCCGGATGATCCACTCTTTTGTCTGCCGCCGGCCGGGTGTACCCTGATGCTGTTCGTTCGGATACCCCAGCCATGCCTGCCCTGTGCCGCGATTGCCTGACCGAATTCGACGCTGGACGGCGTTGCCCGGCGTGCCGCTCGCCGCGCGTGATCGCCCATGCCGAGCTCTATGACCTGAGCATCGCGCATATGGATTGCGACGCGTTCTATGCGTCGGTGGAAAAACGCGACAATCCAGAGCTCGCGGACAAACCAGTGATCATCGGCGGTGGCCGGCGTGGCGTGGTGTCGACGGCCTGCTATGTCGCGCGGATCCGGGGGGTCCGGTCGGCGATGCCGATGTTCCAGGCGCTCAAGCTATGCCCCGACGCAGTAATCGTGAAGCCAAGGATGGAGACCTATGTCGAGGCCTCGCGCGCCATTCGGCAATTGATGGAAGAGCTGACCCCGTCGATCGAGCCGCTGTCACTGGACGAGGCATTCATCGACCTGACCGGCACCGCGCGGCTGCACGGCCATCCGCCGGCGGTGATGCTGGCACGGCTGGTCAAGCGCATGCGCGAGGAATTGCGGATCAGCGGCTCCATCGGGCTGAGCCACAACAAGTTCCTGGCCAAGATCGCCTCCGATCTCGACAAACCGCGTGGCTTTTCAGTGATCGGCAAGGCCGAGACCGAGGCCTTCCTGCGGCCCAAGTCCGTCCGGATGATCTGGGGCGTCGGTACGGCGACGCAAGAGGCGCTGGACCGCGCCGGGATCCGGACCTTCGACGACCTGCTGCGCTGGGAACTTGACGACCTGACCCGCCGCTTCGGCAGCATGGGTCACCGGTTGTGGCACCTTGCCCGCGGGCAGGACCGGCGCCGCGTGTCTGCTCATGCGCCGATGAAGTCGATCTCGAATGAGTCCACGTTCCACGAGGATACAAACGATCCGGACCTGCTGGATGGCCACTTGTGGCGCATGTGCGAAAAGGTGGCGGACCGGGCCAAGGCAAAGGGTCTGGCCGGGCGCGTGGTGACGCTCAAACTCAAGAAATCGAATTTTACACTGGTGACGAAACGCACCTCGCTTGCCGATCCGACCCAGATCGCCGACCGCATTTATCGCACGGCGCGGGCCCTGTTCGATCAAGTGGGAGAGCAGGGACCCTACCGGCTGCTCGGGGCCGGGATCAGCGATCTGAGCGCGGCAGACGGTGCGGATGTCTCCGGCGACCTGCTGGACCCGGACGGCAGGCAACGCGCCAGGGCGGAACGCGCCACCGACGCAATCCGCGAAAGATACGGACCCGACGCGATCCTCAAGGGTCGCGCCCTGCGCTGACGCGCGTCACGCACATTCGGGAAGCGCTTTGCGCACCTCGGACGTGGCTTGTCAAAACGTAAGAGGAGGGCGCAATTCGGACCCGGCTACATCAGCTTGTTTTCCTCGTCGATGGCTGAAATGCCCAGCGCATCCAGCCCCGCTTCGAGGTTGTCGGCCAGATGCGGCGTGCCGATCAGGTAGTCCGCAGTCGGAGTGGTCGCCTCACTGATCGCGGTCCGGAACGCCTCGTCCCATTCATCAACCTCGAACGCGCCGCGCCCGATCCACATGATGGCGACAAGAGCTGCCTGCTCCTCTTCGTCCATCCTGTCGACAAAGCCGCGCATTTCACCTTCGGCACGATCCAGCTCGCGGGCCATGACGATAACTGCAGCCACCTTGTTTGCACTGATATGTTCCATGCCGTTCCTCCGGGTCCATTGCGTTCACAATGGATCCGAAGCGCAGGCGCGACATTGATCTCACGCAAATAGCCGGTAATAGAGCCAGTCCGGCAAGAACTGGCTGCCCCGGAACACCCATGAAAACAGGGTGGGAAAGCTGCGCTTGAAGGACTCGGTGTTCATATGTTCGAACACTTGCTGAGCGGCCTGTTCCGGTTCCATGATGAAAGGCATGTTGAAATCGTTCTTGTCTGTCAGGCGGGTCCGGACAAACCCGGGATTGACCAGTTGCACCTTTACATTGGTCTTGTGCAGGTCGGCATAGAGCGATTCCGCAAGCGTCATCACGGCGGCCTTCGACGCGGTATAGGCTGCGGCACCGGGCAGCCCCCGAAAGCCTGAAAGCGATCCTGTCAGGACGATGTGCCCCCTGTCCTGTTGCACGAATTCAGGAACCACGACCCCCATCAGGCGCATTGCACCGGTGAAGTTCACATCGGCCATCATGGTGGCCTGTGCCGCGTCCCAGTTCTTCGCACCGAAGGGCCAATACACTCCGGCAAGCTGAACGACACCGTCGATCTGGCCCGCGGCAGCGAACGCGGCTTTGATCGACTCCGTGTCGGATACATCCACCGTCACCACTTTGGCACGACCAGGAAGCGCCTCGGCAAGATCGTGAAGCTTGTCTTCGCTTCGGGCCGACAAGACGAGCTCGACGCCCGCCGCGCTCATCTTGTGCGCCAACGCCTCGCCAAGACCTTCGCTAGCCCCGACCAACCAATACCGTTTGCCCGCCCATTCACTCACACTGCTTCCTTTCTTCGCATCGTGGCCACCAATTCGGCCACCTTGATTCCGTATTTGCGGAACTGACTGCGGTTCACGATCGTTCCGTTCGGTGCAAGGTACATCCAGTCCGTGGTATCCAGAATGTGACCGCCCTGTGCCTTTGGCAATTTGTATCTGTATTTCAGTTGCACGGTCGGACCGCTTTGAACTCCCCGGCCTTCACCGACAACATCCTCCGCCAGCGCACGGATGTTCCCATCATTGCCCAGCGTCAGCTTCCATTCGCGCAAGACTTCGTCACCGTTATCATAGGTAAACCGTTCCGTCATGACACCCTGATTACCATTCCATTCGGCCATGAAGTCACCGACAAACCGCGAGGTTACCCGCCCGGTCGGCCCATAGACCACCCCTTCGCAGACAATCGGCCCGTTCAGATGGGTGCGCAGATCGAAGGGCTCGCCCGGCGCGTTGGCATAATCGGCAGGGGATTGGCCGTGAAATCCGAAATACCGTGTTCTGAGGTATCCGAAAATGAGCATCAGGCCTGCTCCGAGGAGTACGAGAAGGACAGTCTCCATGATGTCATTCCTTTCCAATCGGTGTTGCGACCAAAAGGCCGATCGCCACCAGTTTCAAAGCACAGGGCACTCCTGCGTAAAGCAACGTCAATGTCGTCAACGCCACGTCGCTGTTGTCCTCCCCGGAGACAAAGCCGCTGGCCTCCAGGATCGGCAAGAGAGCGATCGCGGCGAAGGCCAAGGTGAACTTGGACACGAACCCCCAGAGCGCGAAACCCTCCGAAGCGTTGGGCGCCACCTCTGCCATGCGCCGGGCAAAGACCGCCGGCAGCAGCGTCAGGTCCGCACCAACTGCCGCCCCCGAGGCAAGACAGATCAGCGCGAACCAGATCGTGTCGCCGCGTCCCAGCATCATCGCGAAACTGAACGCCACAATCGCCAGTATCATCGCAGCCAGCAGCGCCGGCTTGGAGCCTGTACGCTCTGCCAAAGCGCCCCACGCCGGCGCAGCGGCGGCCGCGGCGACAAAGAACAAGAGAAGCAGCGGCCCTTCCCACCCCGGGGCATCCAGCCGGCTTTCGACAAAGAACAGAAACAATGTCGAACTGACAGCGACGGGGGCGGCATTCACCAAGGCTATCATCAACAAGCGGCGCGAGATCTTGTCGCGCAAAACGATGCCGAACCCGGCAGACGGCTCGGTTGTCGCACCCCGCCATTCGTTGTGCATGGCGATACCCGCGACCAGGCAGGCAAGTGCAAACAAAGCGGCGTATGCGTGGAACTCGGGAATGGCCACAGCAAGGAACACCGACGGCATGACAGACGCGACGCAAACACCCAAAAGCGCCCCGGTCTCGCGCCAGCGCGCCACGCGCAGGTGGCCCGACTCTCCTGGCATTGTCTGCGCCTTCTGCACACCGCGGGCGTAGAAATTGATGGTCAGGAAACTGAACGCGGAAAACACCAGTGTCAGCATGACCGCGAACCACAGGATCGGGTCTGTCGGCGGCGTAACAGCGAAAAGCCCAAACATTGCCGCGGCCATGATCGCAAGGGTGATCGCAACCGCAAGCCCCTGGAATCGCTGGACGGCCACGGCCAGTTTGCCAAGCAGGGGATCTTGCACGACATCGAGAAGGCGCAGCCCGAACAGGACCGATCCAAGCGCGGCCAGGCTCACGCCGTATTCATCGACATAGAATTTCGGTGCATGAATGTAGATCGGCAATCCCGCCGCAGCGAGAACCGCAGCGAACACGGCATAGCCACCAAGATTCTGTCGGGCCTCCGCAAGGTTCTGCTGAACCGACACCATTACTGGCTGACTTCTTCCATCGGCGGTTCGGGGCGTTTGCGATAGCGCGATCCCTTCCACCACAGCTTGAGCGCCTGCCAATGGATCAACGCCAAAACCCGGCGGGATCCGAAGGGACGGCGCAAGAGTGACCGCAGGATGGATCGATTGGTAATCGGCCTGCGCGGCCCTGTCAGCGTCGCGATCAGACCACCGGATCTCCGGGAATAATCGATCCAGATCCCGATCTGGTCATCCCGGATGTCGAACCGGAATTCATACCCGCCTTCAACCGGCTGAAACGGCGAGACGTGGAAAATCTTGGTCGCCTGCAACCTGTCAGTCGGCATGATCGGCGCATCGTGCGGCTTTTTGCAGAGGTAGGAATGCCTGTCGCCAAAGGTATTCGAGACCTCGGCAATTACGGCAACAAGGTTCTCTTTGACGTCGTAAGCCAACCAGAAGGATACCGGATTGAAGACATGACCCAGAACCCGCGGCTGCGCGAGCAGCACCAACCGCGCCGGGGCATGTACCTGATGCGCATCCAGAACCTCACGCGCCCATGCGGCGCCACGCCCGTCACCCGGCATGCCGCCATGATCGCGGTCCTGAAGGCTGGCGACATTGCCCGTGTTGCGGGAAAAGAGCCACGGCGTTTTCGCCTCGGCCTCGGCGTCCAGCATCACGTAGTCGATGGAATAGCGGAACGCATTTTCTGTCCCGCCCTTGCGACCGTGATAGGTGTGGCCAACGATATGATCGACAGCTGTCATTCTGCGGCCACAGCCGCGGCGCTGCGTGCGCGGATCGCCTCGACGACGTCCACCGCGCTGCCAAGACCGTCCTCGTGAAAGCCGTTCTTCATCCACGCCCCACAGAACCATGTTCGGTGCGTCCCGTTCATGTCGCGCACAATTTCCTGGGCGGCCAACGCATCAAGGTCATAGACCGGATGTCGCAGAGTGCATTCATCATAGATCAGCTCATCGCGGATCGGGCGCGTGCTGTTGAGCGTGACAAAATGCGGGTCGGCCTCGGGGATCGGTTGCAGGCTGTTCATCCAGTAGGTCAGGTCAATGGCGTTCATCTCTTTGCTGGCGCTTTCGGTGTAGTTCCAGGACGACCAGCAAATCCGCTTTTTCGGCATGACCGCTGCATCCGCATGCAAGACGACGCGGTTCGGCTGGTACTGGATCGCCTCCAAGGCGCGTTTTTCCAACGGTGTCGCATCAGACAAAAGGCGCAACGTGTCATCGGAATGGGTGGCAAAGACCACCTCGTCGAATTGTTCCCAGTCGCCCCCCTGCGCCTTGATCTCGACACCCTCTATGCTGCGGCGCACAGCGTCAATCGGCGCACCGGATCTGAGTGTCGCGCCACGCGTCCGCAAGGCCGCCTCCAGCCGGCGCACATATTCGACAGAGCCGCCTTGAACCGTGTACCACTGGTGCTGGCCGGTATAGGACAAAAGCGCGTGGTTCTCCATGAACTGCACAAGCGCGTGCGCCGGAAAATCCATCACCTTTTCCGTCGGTGTCGACCAGATCGCACCCGTCAGCGGAAGCAGGTAATAGTCCTGGAACCATGGACCAGTGCCCAGCTGATCCAGAAAATCCCCAAGACCGAGGTTCCGATCGCGGGTCGCATCCAGCGCGCGGCTGTTGAACCGCTTGATGTCCCGCAGCATTCGCAGGAATTTCGGGTTCACCGCGTTCTTTTTCTGCGCGAAAATCGACGCCACGCTTGCCAGCGCGTATTCGATCCGACCGCCATCTAGGCTGGCTCCAAAGCTCATGTTGCTTTTGGTGACAGGCACATCCAACGTCTTGAACAGCCGGGCAAGATGCGGGTAATTGGCATAGTTGAACACGATGAACCCGGTATCAACCGGCTGATCTGCGTTCTTGCCAGCCATGATCGTCCGGGCATGCCCGCCCAATCGCGGCTCTGCTTCGAACAAGGTGACGTTGTGGTCTTCGGACAGCATATACGCTGCTCCCATCCCCGAAATCCCTGCGCCAATGACGGCAATCTTCTTGGGGTCGCTGGCGCGTGCTTCAAATGGCATGGGCGTCTCTCTGGCTCTTGTGTCTAGTTTTGTTTACGCTGGACCGTCGCGACCGGATGACAAAAGAAAAAGAAAACTTCTTTTGATCCAGACCCAAGGCCCTCGCGTACTCTCTTCATGATGTCTACTGCCGTGCTTTCGTCCGACTGCGACCCTGCGCCCGTTGCCAACAGGCGCGAAATAAGGGACCTGTCGCACGAAGCTGGTGACGGAAAGAAGACTTTGACCAACGGAACGCCGAACAGCATCGGGCCTTGGGTGGAAGAACTCGTGGCCATACGGGACCTGCGTGACGAAACCGCGTTTGTGCGTGTGTTTGAACATTTCGGACCGCGCGTAAAGGCGTTTTTGATGAAGGCAGGAATGGATTCGGCCTTGGCCGAGGAATGCGCGCAAGAAGCGCTCGTGACCGTATGGAACAAATCGCATCTCTACGATGCATCGCGGGCAAGTCCATCGACCTGGATTTTCACGATCGCCCGGAACAAGAAAATCGACGTGCTGCGAAAACAAAAACGGCCTGAACCCGAAGACCTGGTCTGGGGGCCCCAAGCGGAGCCCGAGCAGGAAGACATTATCGGGTTGCAACAGGAGAGCGAGCACCTGGGACGCGCCTTGCGCGACCTGCCATCCAAACAACGGGACCTAATTGAAAAAGCCTATTTCGGGGAACTGTCGCACAGCGAAATCGCGGAACAGACAGGTTTGCCTCTTGGCACGATCAAATCCCGCATCAGATTAGCGCTGGAACGACTGCGCCACCAAATGAAGTGATGATTGCCATGACCATTAAACACCATCTGCCTGACGAGTTGCTTATGGCCTATTCGGCAGGCGAACTATCCGAAGCCGTCAATCTTATCTTGGCAACGCATATTTCGCTGTGTGATGACTGTCGTGCCGCTCTCGCCGGGTATGATGCCGTAGGAGGGGCTGTTCTGGACAGATGCGACAGCGTGCCAATGTCGGCGAGCAGCTTGAACTCGGTGCTTGAATTGATCCACGCACAGGACAGCACAGCGCAAGAAAAAGAATTCCGCGTCCCTGCCAGCGACAGGACACTGCCGGAACCGCTTGCCGCTTATGTCGGGGGCGACTTGGATAGCGTGCACTGGCGGCCGGTCGGCATGGGCGTGAAACAAGCGATCCTGCCCACATCCTCGGATGCAACCGCGCGATTGCTTTATATTCCCGCGGGCACCGCGATCCCGGATCACAGCCACAGCGGGTTGGAACTGACACTGGTTCTTCAGGGCGCGTTTCAGGATGACGATGGTTATTTTGGCCGTGGTGATATCGAGGTGGCAAGCGAGAACCTGCACCATACGCCCGTGGCGGATATCTCGGAGGATTGCATCTGCCTTGCCGTGACCGATGCACCGCTGAAATTCAAAGGCTGGATGCCCCGGATGGCTCAGCCATTCCTCGGGATATAAGCAGCAGCGCCCGGAATGCAGGCGAAATCGATCCTGATCCTTGGTCTGCTTCTATTGGGTATGGCAGGCATTTGCGGTCTAGCAGAGGCAATCTTCTTCGGCGGGTCGGTTAATGAGGCGGGCGTCGTTCAGCAAAGCCTTTTGCTGCCGCTGGCCTTTATCTTCGCAGCGATGGCGATCACGGCTTTTGTCTTCGCACTTCTGCGCGTCTTTCTGAAGTAAAGACCCGAACAGGCTTCCTTGCGACCGAAATACCTCGGCAGAGGCGTCGGGGGCCAAGCCCCCATCCCCTTGGTTTTCATCCGCTCATGATGCCTTTTTCTTCTTCGGTGGCATCAGGTCCGTGATCGTTCCCTCGAACATCTCGGCAGCGAAATTCACGGTTTCCGACAAGGTCGGGTGCGGGTGGATCGTGTGACCAAGATCGACCGCATCTGCGCCCATCTCGATGGCCAGCGCCACTTCGGAGATCAGATCGCCCGCGTTGGTGCCAACGATGCAACCACCGATCACGCGGTCATCCGCCGGATCGAACAGGAGCTTCGTGATCCCCTCGTTCCGCGCGTTGGACAAGGACCGGCCCGAGGCCGCCCAAGGGAAGACACCTTTTTCATAGCTGATGCCGTTCGCCTTGGCCTCGGTTTCGGTCAGACCGCACCAGGCAACTTCCGGATCGGTATAGGCAACCGACGGGATCAGCGCGGCGTCGAAGAACCGCTTCTCACCGGCACAGACCTCGGCCGCGACCTTTCCTTCATGTACCGCCTTATGCGCCAGCATCGGCTGGCCCACCACGTCACCGATGGCGAAAATATGCTCCACACCGGTGCGCTGCTGGTTGTCCACCGCAATAAAGCCGCGCTCGTCCACCGCGACACCGGCCTTCTCGGCGTCGATCAGCTTGCCGTTCGGCTTGCGTCCGACAGCGACCAGCACCTTGTCGAAGGTATCGCTGAAGCTCTCGCCTTTCTCATCCTCGAATGTCACCTTGAGACCGGTCTTCTGCGCCTCGACATTCGTGACCTTGGTCTTGAGAAAGATGTTCTCGTATCGCCCATCGATGCGTTTGTGCAGCGGTTTGACGATATCCTTGTCAGCCCCCGGCATCAGCTGATCCATGAATTCCACGACCGTGATCTTGGAACCCAGAGCATCGTACACGCAGGCCATTTCCAGCCCGATGATGCCACCGCCAAGAACAAGCATCCGCTTCGGGATATCCTTCAAGGCCAAAGCACCGGTGCTGTCGATCACCCGCTCATCATTATGCGGGATAAAGGGCAGGTTCACCGGCTCGGACCCGGCCGCAATGATGCATTGGTCAAAGCTCACGTTGGTTTTGCCATCATCGCCGACAACTTCGATCATGTTCGGCCCGGTGAAGGTGCCATAGCCCTGCACGACCTTGACCTTGCGGCCCTTGGCCAGCCCCCCCAGACCGCCAGTCAACTGGCCGATCACGTCATCCTTGAATTTGCGGAGCTCATCGAGATCGATTTTGGGTTTGCCGAAGCTCACGCCATGCGCGTTCATGTCTTCGGCCTCGGTGATCACCTTGGCCACATGCAAGAGCGCCTTGGACGGGATACAGCCAACATTGAGGCAGACACCCCCCAGATCGGGATACTTTTCGATCAGGACAACGCTCTTGCCCAGGTCGGCCGCCCGGAACGCGGCGGAATAGCCGCCGGGACCAGACCCCAGGACGACGACCTCTGCGTGGACATCGCCTTTGCCCGATGCGTTGCCGGTCGCCTGCACCGCTTGCGGCGCGTCATCCTGTGGCGGCGACCCGCGGCCGCCATATCCGCCCTTGACCTCGCCGCCCTGCCCCGTTGCATCCTTCGCCGGTGCATCATTGGCGTCAGCGCCTTCGAAGACCATGATGACGTCGCCTTCGGAAACAGTGTCACCTTCCTTGACCTTGATCTCGGTGATCTTTCCGGCCGAGGGGGATGGCACTTCCATCGTCGCCTTGTCCGATTCCAGCTCGATCAGGGGGTCTTCTTCGCTGACCGTGTCGCCGACGCTGACCAGGACGGTCACGACGGGAATGTCGGTGAAATCCCCGATATCGGGTACTTTAACATCCATCGGTTCGCTCCCTTACCACATCAACTTGCGCATATCGCCCAAGAGCGTCTTGAGCGTCACGCAGAAGCGCGCGGCCAAGGCACCATCGACGGCACGGTGATCATAGGACAGGCTCAACGGCTGCATCAGCCGTGGCTCGAACTCCTCGCCATTCCAGACCGGCGCCATCTTGGACCGGGTGAGACCCAGGATCGCCACCTCGGGCGCGTTCACGATCGGGGTAAAGCTGGTGCCGCCGATGCCCCCCAGCGACGAAATGGTAAAGGTCGCGCCCTGCATGTCCTTGGATTTCAGCTCGCCATCGCGTGCCGCCTTGGACAGGGTCATCAGCTCTTTCGAGATATCGACGAGCCCCTTGCGGTCCGCGTCCTTGATCACGGGCACCATCAGGCCGTTCGGCGTGTCCGCAGCAAAGCCGATGTTGTAGAAATCCTTCTTGATCAGCTTGTCACCATCGGGGTGGATCGACGAATTGAACTCCCAATGCTGCTTCAGTGCAGAGACCGAAGCCTTGATGACGAACGAAAGAAGCGTCACGCGATAGCCGTCTTCCTTGGCCATCGTGTCCATTTCCTTGCGGTATTTATCAAGCTCGGTGATGTCCGCCTCGTCGTTATGCGTGACATGCGGAATGTTGAGCCAGGAGCGGTGAAGCGCAGGACCGGACAGTTTCTTGATCCGGCTCATCTCCACGTCTTCGGTCGGGCCAAACTTTGAAAAATCCACCGCCGGGATCGGCGGGATACCCATGCCGCCTTGCGCGGCACCACCAGAGGCCGCCGCCGGAACGGTCTGCGCCTTGAGCGCCTTTTCCACGTCCTCGCGCAGGATACGGCCCTTGCGACCCGAGCCGTTGACCTTTGTCAGGTCCACCTCGACCCGGCGGGCGTAAGCGCGGACAGAGGGCGAGGCGTGAACCTTGCCAAACCCGGCATCCGTTTTGGCGGGCTTGGGCTGTGCAGAGGCCGTGTCAGCCTGTTTCGAAGGTGCGCTGTCTTGGGTTTTCGCCGGCTCGGACTTGGGTTCGGATTTGGGTTCTTCCTTTGGCGCATCATCGGATTCTTCCCCGTCCAGAACGAGTATCAACGATCCTTCGGACACGGAGTCGCCTTCGGAAACCTTGATCTCTTTCACGACACCAGCCGCCGAGCTGGGCACTTCCATCGTCGCCTTGTCGGACTCCAATTCAACGATCGGATCCTCCTCGGCAATCGTGTCGCCCACGCTCACCAGGATGCTGACAATCGGCACATCGGTGAAATCGCCGATATCCGGCACTTTTACATCAATAGTCATGTTCTTTTTCTCCTCCCGCTTACACCAGACGCGGGTTCGGCTTTTCGCCGTCGATGTCGTATTTCTTCAAAGCAGCCTTGAGGTCTTTGTCGGTCACCGCGCCCTCGCGGTAGAGGTCGACCATCGCGGCGGCGGCAATGTGGTTCGCGTCAACCTCGAAGAAGCGCCGCAGGTTCAGGCGGCTATCGGAGCGGCCAAAGCCATCGGTCCCCAGCACCGTGAACCGCCCCGGCACAAAGCCCCGGATCTGTTCGGCGTAATTCTTGATATAATCGGTCGCCGCGATCACCGGCCCCTTGGCGCCGTCAAGCAGTTGCGTGACATAAGGCACCTTTTCTTCGCCCAGCGGGTTCAGACGGTTGTGGCGCAGACAGTCCTGCCCCTCGCGCGCCAGTTCGTTGAGCGAGGTGGCGGACCAGATATCCGAGGTGACGCCGAAATCCTCCTTCAGCATCTCGGACGCCTTGATCGCCTGCACCAGGATCGTGCCCGACCCCATCAGGTTCACATGCTTCTTGCCGGGCCGCGCGGTTTTACGCATCCGGTAAAGGCCCTTGATGATACCCTCTTCGGACCCCATCGGCATTTCGGGATGCTGATAATTCTCGTTCATCAGGGTCAGGTAGAAATACACATCCTCCTGATCGACGAACATGCGCTGCAATCCATGCCGCACAATCACGGCGACCTCGTAACTGAAGGTCGGATCGTAGGTGATGCAGTTCGGAATGGTGCTGGCGAGCACATGACTGTGCCCATCCTCGTGCTGCAATCCTTCGCCGTTCAGCGTGGTCCGGCCAGCGGTTCCACCCAGCATGAAGCCGCGCGCGCGGCTGTCGCCGGCGGCCCAGGCCAGATCGCCGATCCGCTGGAAACCGAACATCGAATAGTAGATGTAGAACGGGATCATCGGCACGCCGTGATTGGAATAGGATGTCGCCGCCGCGATCCAATCCGCCATTGCGCCCGCTTCGTTGATGCCTTCCTGAAGCACCTGGCCGCTTTTGGATTCCTTGTAATACATCATCTGATCGCGGTCTTCGGGCGTATAGCTCTGCCCGAGGGGGTTATAGATCCCCACTGACCGGAAAAGACCCTCCATCCCGAAGGTCCGGCTTTCATCCGGCACGATCGGAACCACGTTCTGGCCGATCTGCTTGTCCCGCAACAGAGTCGTCAGGATGCGCACAAAGGCCATGGTGGTCGAAATCTCGCGATCCCCGGTGCTTTCGAGCTGCCCCTTGAATTTGTCAAGCGACGGGATCTCCAGCTTCGGCGTATCGCGCCATTCGCGCTTGGGGAACGCGCCGCCCAATTCCTTGCGCCGATCGGACATGTACGCCTTCTGCGCATTGTTCAGGCTGACAAAGGGAATGTCCTTTTCCAGCTCTTTGTCGGTCACCGGGATCCGGAAGCGATCCCGCATCGCCTTGAGCTGGTCAAGCTGCATCTTCTTTTGCTGGTGGGTCGTGTTCTGGCCTTCGCCAGCCGTGCCCATGCCGTAGCCTTTGACGGTCTTGACCAGCAAGCAGGTCGGCTGGCCCTCCGCCTGTGTTGCCCGCAAAAACGCATTGTAGACCTTCTTGGGATCATGGCCGCCGCGCCGCAGCGCCCAGATCTGATCGTCGGTCCAATCCTCGACCAGAGCCGCCGTTTCCGGATACTTTCCAAAGAAATGTTCGCGGATATAGGCGCCATCCTTTGATTTGAAGGTCTGGTAATCGCCGTCGATGGTCTCATCCATCAACTGGCGCAGCTTGCCGCTGGCATCCTTTTCCAGCAATTCGTCCCAGCCACGCCCCCAGAGCAGTTTGATCACATCCCAGCCTGCGCCACGGAACCCGCCTTCGAGTTCCTGGACAATCTTGGAGTTGCCGCGCACCGGCCCGTCCAGACGTTGCAGGTTGCAATTGACGACAAAAATCAAGTTGTCCAGCCCCTCGCGCGCCGCAAGGCTGATCGCGCCAAGGCTTTCCGGCTCGTCCATCTCGCCATCACCAAGGAAACACCAGATCTTGCGATCACCCGCGTCGATGAGGCCCCGGTTGTGCATGTATTTCATGAACCGCGCCTGGTAGATCGCCATGAGCGGCCCCAGACCCATCGAAACGGTCGGGAACTGCCAGTAATCCGGCATGAGCCATGGGTGCGGATAGGATGACAGACCGCCGCCATCGACTTCGGAGCGGAACGCCTCGAGCTGTTCGGTGCTGATCCGGCCTTCCATGAAGGACCGCGCGTAAATGCCCGGAATCACGTGGCCCTGGAAAAACACAAGGTCGCCCCCATGGATCGCCGATTTGGACCGCCAGAAATGGTTGAGGCCGATATCGTAAAGCGCCGCAGACGACGCGAACGACGCGATATGCCCGCCGTACTCGCTGCTTTCCTTGTTCCGCTTGACGACTGTCGCCATCGCGTTCCAGCGATTGATCGTCCGGATGCGCCACTCCATCTCGGTATCGCCCGGCATGTCGACTTCGTCGTCGGGATCAATCGTGTTCTGGTAAGGTGTCGTGGCCGAAAACGGTAATCTCGCACCGTGCGTGCGGGCTTGCTGCACCGCTTTGTCCAGCAGGAAATGCGCGCGATCCGCGCCGTCCCGCAGAATGACGTCCTCTACGGCGTCTTTCCATTCCTGGGACTCGACCGTGTCGATATCGTTCGGGGTGTCTTTCATATGCCCTCTTCCCTTGGCCAGACCATTCAGGCCTTTAGTTTACACCTGAACCAATTCCATGGAACAATTGGTCTGTTCGTTTCAACGCGGATTTACCATGCAGGGTCCCCTTAAGGCAGGCGTCCCCGGGCATAGCGTCCATGCATCCGGCGCATATCGTTATAATTCAACATTAAACAAAATATCCTCCCATAAACATCACAGCTCACAGTACGCATTGCGTGTCACGGCCTGCAGGCCTTGACACCAAAGCTCCTTTTTGCACCGCACAGCGTATCGCTTGTGCGATTCATCCCTTTCCGACCCATAGTAAGCGACACAGACCCAGTGTCCTGCAAGCCCCCATTGCCGAAAACCGCGCCAATGAAGCGACCCGCGTGAGAGGCGTGTCAGGATTACAGATCAAAACTGGCAAAGACCGGCGCATGATCACTTGGCTTTTCCCAGCCGCGCACATTGCGCAGAACCCGGCTGGAATGGCCCGCATTGGAGATATCCGACGTCGCCCAGACATGGTCCAGCCGCCGCCCCTTGTCCGCAGCATCCCAATCCTTGGCGCGGTAGCTCCACCAGGAGTAAAGCTGTCCTTCGGGGATATCCTGTCGGGTGATGTCCACCCAGGCACCGGCCTCCTGCGTGTCTGCAAGATGCGCCACCTCGATGGGCGTGTGGCTCACCACCTTGAGTAATTTCTTGTGGGACCACACGTCGTCCTCGCGCGGGGCAATGTTCAAATCTCCGACGAGGATCGATTTTTCGGGCCGCGCGGTCCGGAACCAGTCGCGCATATCGGTCAGGTAATCGAGCTTCTGGCCAAACTTCTCGTTCACCGTGCGGTCAGCGACATCGCCGCCCGCCGGAACGTAGAAATTGTGAATCGTTACACCATTTTCCAGTTGCCCGGCCACGTGGCGTGCATGGCCAAGGCTTGCAAAGTCCTGATCGCCCACGTCCGCGATCGGCAGCTTGGACAGGATCGCGACACCATTGTATCCTTTTTGCCCCCGCGCAACAATGTGGCCATAGCCAAGCGCGCGGAACTGATCCATCGGGATCTTGTCGACCGGGCTTTTGCACTCCTGCAAGCACAGCACATCCGGTGCCTCTTCGGTCAAGAGCCGCGCAACAAGCCCTTCGCGCAATCGCACCGAATTGATGTTCCAGGTGGCAAGGGTGAAGGGCATCGGGCATCTCCGGCAATCTCGGCGTCGCCCGACATTGCCTGTGCCAGCCTCATGTCGCAACCCGGAAACCACGACGAAAAAACGCCCCGGGCCTTGGCACCCGGAGCGTCAGTTGTGCCTGCAGACAGACAAGGGAAGTTGTTCCTACCAGTCCTTCGGACCTTTCTCGGCGAATTGATGCACAAGAAAATCAATGAACGCTCGAACCTTCGGCTGTGTGAACCGGCCCGGCGGGTAGACCGCATAGATGCCCTGCGTGTCGATGGGCAGATCGGGCATGGCATCCTCGACCAGCCCCTGTTCCATCGCATCCGCATAAAGAAAGGACGGCAAATATGCGATTCCCAGACCCGCCACGCAGGCGTTGAGCAGCGACTGACCGTCATTCACCGACAGCCAGCCCGCCGTGCGCACCTGGCGCTTTTCGCCGGACGGGGCCGTCACTTTCCAGACATTGCCGCTCGACTGGTTGGAATAATGCAAGAGCTTGTGTTCGTTCAGATCATCGATCCGTCGCGGCCGGCCGTATTTCTCGAAATAGGCGGGAGAGGCGATCATTCGTTTCGTTGTCTCGGTCAGCTTGCGGGCGCGCAGGGTACTGTCCTCCAACTCACCGATCCGCACCGCCATGTCGAACCCTTCCGAGATCAACTCCACGTATCGGTTGTTCAAGACCATGTTCACCGTGATGTCCGAGAAATCCGCGAGGAACTCGCCCAGCACCGGCGACAAATGGTTCACACCGAAATCTGTCGCAACACTGATCCGCAACAACCCCGAAGGCGCCGATTGCATGGACGTGACAAGCGCATCCGCTTCTCCCGCATCGTTGAGCACACGTCGCGCCCGGTCGTAATAGGCCAGCCCGATTTCCGTCGGGCTGACGCGCCGCGTCGTCCGGTTCAATAGTCGCGCGCCAAGACGCGCCTCAAGGCTTGAAACATGCTTGGAGACAGCAGATTTTGAAATGCCCATCTTTTTGGCCGCGTCGGTGAATCCACCCTGGTCCACAACCGTGGCAAAGGCCTCCATTTCGGTAAGACGGTCCATACGTATCCCTCGTGTTCATTGCCACGGGTATGGCGACCAAATCTGGCGCGACTTTGACGAGGAGCCGACAATATCTGGGTTTTCTTGGACAGTGTCACGAAGACGGAAACAACCATCGACACGAAAAGCCGGGCGCATTGGCCCGGCTTTCAAGGTTTTGCAATCGAGTCACGCAGCCTTGCGCTGGTGGGTGCCTTCCTCGATTTCCTCCACGATCTTGCCGACGAACGCCTTGAGGTCGTCCGGCTTGCGGCTGGTCACGATCCCCTGGTCGGCAACGACCTCTGCATCTTTCCAGGCCGCACCGGCGTTTGTCACATCGGTCTTGATCGAATGATAGGAGGTGGCATCGCGCCCCTTGAGGATGCCCGCTTCCAGCAGAACCCATGGCGCATGGCACACGGCGGCGAGTGTCTTGCCTTGATCGTGAAAGGCTTTCACCAGTTCCAGAACGTCTTCATCGACGCGCAGCAGGTCGGGGTTGATCTGACCGCCGGGGATGACAAGCGCATCGTAATCATCCGCGTTTACCTCGGAGATCCTGGTATCGGCCTCGGCCTCGCGGCCCCAGTCGCTGCCTTCCCAGCCCTTGATGGACTTGCCGTCCAGAGTTGCCACATGCAGCGTGGCTCCTTTCGCCCGCAGTTGGTCGCGGGGGAATTCAAGCTCGGACTGTTCAAAGCCATGGGTCGAAATGAGTAGGATTTTCGCGTCATTGATTGCCGGCATGATTGGCCTCCTGATGAGATGAATGTCCAAGCCGGGCATCCTGCCCCGCCATCTGTTCGGCCAACGCATCAACTGAAACGCCGTTCCCTAAAGCATCGCCGCCAACCGGGTGCCTTGGTCGATGGCCCGTTTCGCATCCAATTCCGCCGCCACATCCGCACCGCCAATCACATGGCAGGCAATGCCTTTCGCCTCGAGCGCATCCGCCAATGACCGCTCGGGCACTTGGCCGGCACAAAGAACGACCGTGTCGCATTCCATGAGCTCGGGGCGCTCTCGGGTCTCACCATGGGAAATATGCAGCCCCTGCGCGTCGATCCGTTCATAATTCACGCCGGACTTCATCTGGACGTCTTTCATTTTCAGGCTCATCCGGTGAATCCAGCCGGTTGTCTTGCCCAAACGCCTGCCGGGTTTTTCCGACTTGCGCTGGAGCAGCGCCACCTGCCGCACAGGCGGCTCGGGCTGCGCGCCCTCTGGATCCAGCCCCGAGCGCGCCTCTGCCGGATCGGTGACACCCCACTCGCGCATCCAGTCCGGCAGGCTTTCTGTCGGGCTTTCGCGGTCGTGTACAAGGTATTCCGACACGTCGAACCCGATTCCCCCGGCCCCGATCACGGCTACACGTCTGCCCACCTCGGCCTTGCCGCGCAGCACATCGACATAGCCCACCACGTTCGGCCCCTCCTGACCGGGGATCTGCGGATCGCGCGGCAGAACGCCGGTGGCGATGATCACCTCGTCGAAATCTACAAGATCCTCGGCCGACACATACGTGCCCAGCACAACCGACACGCCGGTTTCGGCCAACATCGTCTGGTACCACTCAACAAAGCCCCGGAACTCTTCCTTTCCAGGAATCTGCTTGGCCATGTTCTACTGACCGCCAATCGCGTCCTCCTTGTCGAACACCGTCACCTGATGGCCACGCTGCGCCGCCGTGATCGCCGCCGACAGCCCCGCCGGTCCCGCTCCGACAATAGCCACGGTCTTGGGTGTGTCCGCGAGCGCAATCACCAGCTCGGTTTCGTGGCAGGCTTTTGGATTCACCAGGCAGGAACTGATCTTCATCTGGAACGTGTGATCCAGACACGCCTGATTGCAGGCGATGCAGGGCGCGATCTGTGCCGCCTTGCCCGTTGCCGCCTTCGCAACGAAATCCGGATCGGACAGAAACGGTCGCGCCATGCTGACCATGTCGGCGCACCCGTTGGCCAGCACCTGCTCGGCCACGTCGGGCGTGTTGATCCGGTTCGACGTGATCACCGGAATGCCCACCTTGCCCATCAGCTTTTTCGTCACCCAAGCAAAGGCCGCGCGCGGCACGCTGGTGGCGATCGTCGGGATGCGCGCTTCGTGCCAGCCGATACCGGTGTTGAGAATCGTCGCCCCGGCCTGTTCAATCGCCTGCGCCAATTGCACGACTTCGTCATGCGTTGACCCGTTGGGCACCAGGTCGATCATCGACAGCCGGTAGATCAAGATGAACTGAGGTCCCACCGCCGCGCGCACGCGGCGCACCACTTCGATGGGCAGGCGCATCCGGTTCTCGTACGATCCACCCCAGCGATCCGTACGTTTGTTGGTATGCGTGACAAGGAACTGGTTGAGGAAATACCCCTCCGACCCCATCACCTCGACCCCGTCGTAACCAGCCTCTTGCGCGCGTTCCGCAGCCGTTACGATGTCCGAGATCTGCTTTTCGATCCCGGCGGCGTCCAGCTCGGTTGGCCGAAAGGGGGAGATCGGGGATTTGATCGGCGAGGGAGCAACGCATTCCTTGCCATAGGCATAACGCCCGGCATGCAGGATCTGCATCGCGATCTTGCCGCCAGCGTCATGCACCCGGTCCGTCACCATCCGGTGATTGGCGATGTCCTGATCGGTGAACAGCCCCGATGCGCCGGGAAACACGCCGCCTTCGCGGTTGGGGGCCATTCCGCCCGTCACAATCAGGCCGACCCCCCCGCGGGCACGGGTTGCATAGAACTCGGCAACCCGGTTCCAGTCGCCGGTCTCTTCCAGATTGGTGTGCATCGACCCCATCAGCACGCGGTTCTTCAGCGTCGTGAACCCGAGGTCGAGCGGTGCCAGCATGTGCGGATAGTCGGTCATGGCGGAACTCCTCTGATAGGGTCACCTGACACGCGCGAAGTTGACGTGTCACGCCCCAACGTCACGTCACGGATTTACATTACGGGCGGTCGTAGTCCGCTGCGTGTCGCCCGGCCCAAAGGCCTGTCGCGAAACAGGCGGTGAGCAGATACCCCCCGGTCGGTGCATCCCAGTCAAGCATTTCACCTGCACAGAAAGTGCCGGGACGGTCGCGCAACATCAACGTGTCGTCAAGCGCATCGAAAGACAGACCACCGGCCGTGCTGATCGCTTCGTCCAGGGGCCGCAATCCTGCGTGCGGCAGAGGCAGCGCCTTGAGCCATTGCGCAAGCTCGCCGAATGCCACCGGCTTGCCCTTGGTCACTTCGTTCCAGAGCGCAATTTTGATCGGCGGCAGGCGCAGCGTATTGCGCAGGATCTTCGCCATGCCTTTCCTGGCTGTATCGGGCAGTTTGGCTGTCACCTCCTCGATTGACAGGTCGGGCAGCAAATCAACCGTCAGCGTTGCCCCCTCGGTGCGCAGCGCCGCGGCCAGCGTATAAATTCCGCCCCCCTCCAGACCATTGGCCGACAGGACCGCTTCCCCGCGCGACACCAGGTCCCCCGCGCGCCATGCCACGGATTTGATCGGCTGACCGAAATGCGGAGTCATGTGTTCGGTCCAGTTGACGCGCAGCCCCACGTTCGATGGCGCAAACGGGGTCACGCCGATCCCGTGTCCCGCGAAACGCGCGGCCCATTGGCCATCCGACCCAAGCCGCGCCCAGCTTGCCCCGCCCAGCGCAAACACCGTGACGCGCGGCGTCAGCACCCGGGGGCCTTCGGGCGTGTCGAAATGGTGGGCGTTGCGGTCCCAATCCAGCCAGCGCCACCGCGTGTGACGTTCCAGCCCCAAGGCGTCCAAGCGATCGAGCCACGCCCGCAAAAGCGGCGACGCTTTCATCGCGTGCGGGAAAAGCCGCCCGGTTGATCCGGCGAAGGTCGCCTGCCCCAGACCTTCCGTCCAGGCGCGCACCTCTTCGGGGCCGAAAGCCTTGAGGCAGGCGCGCATCGTCGGAGACAGACCTTTGCCGTATGATGCGAGGAACGGGCCAAGCGCCTGCATCCTTGTCAGGTTCAGGCCGGACTTTCCCGCCATCAAGAACTTGCGCCCGAGCGATGGCTTTGCTTCGACCAGCGTCACGGTGCGTCCTGCCGTCAAAAGCGCCTCTGCCGCCATCAGCCCCGCCGGGCCACCGCCGATCACAAGCGCGTCTGTCATTCCGCTGCGGGGGCATTGCGCATTTCGATGACGCGATGCGGATAGGGGATTTCGATCTTGTGCTCCTTGAGCGCGTTCCAGATCAGGAACAGCACGTCCGAGGCATATCGGTTCTTCCCGTCATCGATGCCGTTGACCCAAAACTCGACCCCGAAGTCGATGCCGCTGTCGCCAAAACCGCGCAACTCCACGTCGGGTGGCTCGGGCGCGTCCAGCACACCGGGATGTTTCGCAACAGCCGCCGCGATGATGTCGGGCACAAGGTTGATGTCGGTGTCATAGCTGACCGAGAAATCCACTTCGATCCGGTTGGCGCTGCCCTGGTCGGAATAGTTGATGACCCGCGTGGTGATGAAATCCTCGTTCGGAACAACGATCCAACGACCGTCAAAGGTTTCGAGGATCATCGCGCGGGCAGTTGTCTTGACGATGGTCCCCGCCTCGCCGTTGTCGAGTTCGACGAAATCCCCGACGGTCGCCTGTCCTTCGAGCAGCAGGATCACCCCCGAGATGTAGTTCGACGCGATCTTCTGCAGCCCGAACCCCAGGCCGACACCAATCGCACCGCCGAGAACAGCAAGCGAGGTTAGCGGCACGCCCATGATGTTCATCAGGAGCAGAAACGCGATACCGAAGATCAAAAGCTCCGCCGCTTTTGCAGCAAGCTGCCGTGTCGCGGGCCGCATCTCTTGCTGGCGATTGATGTAGGAGGCCGACTGGTCGTTCGACCACCGCCCGGCCCAGAACAGGATCGCACCCGCAATCAACCCGCGCAACAGCGCCATGACCGAGAACGAGATGTTGCCCAAGGACACTGTCGTCGCGCTCAGCTTTTCGGTCAAGAGATCCAGAAGCCCGACAGCGTGCAGCGCCATCGCCGGCAAGAGCACGTAGCGGCCCAGCAGCTTGAGGAACGGATCGGTCACGATATCGCGCACGAGAACCCGCGCGGCAAGAAACAGGAACAAGCGTTTGCCAAATGCGATCACCGTGCCGGTCTCAAACACCGACCGCACCACCTGTTCCCCGATCGCGGCCAGCGCATAGGCGATCAAAGGCATCAACAGAGGCACAACCCTAAGTGCGAACCGGCGAATCGCGGCGAGGACACTTGTGCTGCCCTCAAGCGGGGTCAGAAGCCGCGCCAGGGCCGGGCGCAGCTTGCGCGCGATGGTCAACGCCGCAAGATAGGCCACGACAAGAATCGCGAATTGCGACCAGGCCGCCGGGGACAGAAGCCAGGTCAGTGCGATCTCATAGCCTTGAAGCGCAAATCCAGCCGCCTTTTGCACGACCGGAGGCTGTGCCGACAAATCCCATTGCATGACCGACCCCTTGAATCATTACCATACTGTCGCAGCTAAATGCCCTGAGCCATGCCTTTGCACAAGCCTCTCGCATCGGAGACCTGCCCCTGTGACAAACCCCGACCCGATCTGTCCGCTATGTTTGCGCCCGATCCCGCAGGGTGTGCGGCAAAGCCATCACCACCTGATACCCAAGCTCAAGGGCGGCAAAGGCGGCGAGACGATCCTCGTGCATCACATTTGCCATCAAGAGGTCCACGCCACCCTGACAGAATCGGAACTGGCCCGCGACTATAACACCCCCGGGGCGCTGCGCACGCATCCAAGACTGGCCACGTTTTTCCGTTGGGTCTCCAAACGCCCGCCGGACTTTCACAGCCGCAGCACCGGAGGTCGGCGCAAACGCAAAAGATAGGTCCATCTTGGCTCTATTGGGTCGCAGGCGCACGCTCCGGACCGGACCCGTCATGGAATGACGCGAAGCCTGGGCGTCGGCCCAAGGGAAAGCCTGACCGGGACGAGATCGGGACCGTTCGGGACCTCTACGCGGGTTTCGATCAGGAATTCACAGGCGCGGTGGGCCTAGCCGACATTCATCCTGTCCAACTGCGCGCGCATCTGTTCGGCATCCTGGCGTGCGTCACGCAGACCTTCCATCGCGGCCGACAGCTCTGCTTCTGTCTGGGCTAGCTGGTTCGTCAGCTCTGCCTCGCGCTGCTGCAGGTAGGTGATCGCCTGGTCGCGGGTTTCCTCGGCCTCGTGCAGTTCCTGGCTCATCCGTTCAAGCTGATCCATGTCGGCCTGGCTGACCCGTGTGAACCGATGCACCAGCCAATTGGCGAACCACCCAAGGCAGAACGCGACAAAAAGAATGATCGCGGTTGTGATGACAAACTCAGTCCTGTTCATCGCTGGACCCCTCTGCGTCTTCGCCGTTCTCTGTTTCATCTGTTGACGCGGATTGTTCAACGCTTTCCAGCGTGGTTTCCGTCTCTTCGACAGGTTCGGGGCGGCGCAACTTGAATTCGATCCGCCGGTTGGCTTCGCGGCCCGCTTCGGTGTCGTTGCTGGCGATGGGCTGTTCCTCGCCATAGCCGATCACTTCATAGCTTGCGGTAAGCACCCGCCGCTGCCGCAACGCGTTCACAACGGCCTGCGCGCGCTCCTGGCTCAATTGCTGGTTCATCGATTCGCGACCCTGGCTGTCGGTGTGCCCGGCAATGACCAGGGGGATATCCCCGCAAAGCTGCAAGAGCTCGGCAATTTCGTCCATGATGTCCCGCGTGGCAAGGTCGAGCGTCGCGGATCCCGGTTCGAAGGTGATCTTTCGATCGCCGATTATCTCGACGATCATTGCTTCGCATTCCTCCGGCGTGGGGATGCCAAGAGCCGGGTCCAGTTTCTCCTGGTAGGTCACGGCGATTTCGAAGTCCTCGCTCTCACCCAGCTTGTCCGCCAGCAGCCCGGAGATTTCGGAGCCGGCATCCTGATTGCCCGTATTGCCGGTCACCGACAGCGCGTCTTCCGTGACAATGACCGCCCCGTTCGAGAGCTGCGAAAGCGCCTCGATCCCTGCGAGAACACGGTTCGACCAATCAGCGGGCAGGGTGTCGTCCACCCGCGCGGTCGTGCGCACGGCGGTCGATCCGAAAGCCGCGCGGGCAAAGCTGTCTGCCGTCTGCCGTGCGATCGTGCTGTTGATCCGTCCGCGCAGCTGGACATTGCCTTCGGGGCTGCGCGTGGCAGTGAACTCCGCGATCTCTTCGGGCGCGTCCGATGGCGGCTCGGGCAAGGTTGCCTCAAGCACGAACACCTCGGGCAGGTCGTTTTCCAACTCGCCGACAACGCGGTCGAACACCGCCTGTTCGGTTCCTTGCAGCGCGAAAAGTGCCACATCTGCATCCGCAAACGTGATCGTCCCGCCCCCCATTTCAGAGATCGCTTCGATCCCCAACGCTGCCGCGTCGCTCCACTGGCTGGTGGGCGCGCCAAGTCCAAGACGGCACTGCACCTTGTCCTCCAGACCCGCGTCGGCAGCGGCGGAAAAAATCTGTGCCCGGGCGTCCTTGGTCGGGGCCGTGCAGGCATCGAACCGGGCACCTTCAGCATCGCTGATAAAGCGCAGCGTGTACGGCGAGATCACCGGGCGCGGCGCAGTGAGTTCCAGCGCAAGGCGCACGTCATCGCCTGCGCGGCGGGCCAGATCGGCCTCGACCTTGCGGCGCGTGTCCTCGTTCGCAACCGCGCCTTTCACGGTCACGCTCCCGGCCTCGATAGAGATCTTGGAACGGTCCAGAACCTCCAGGATCGACACCGCGTAATCCAGCGCGTCGTCCCAGCCTTCGGGCACCGGGTAATCCGCCACTTCAAGGAAATCGGACAGGGGCGTATCCGGCACGGCGCGGGCGATGTCTTGCATCAGTTGTTCGCGATTGGTCGCGGTTGGCAACAGTCCGATCAGCGAGACCCCGGCGTCATTGCGCAAAAGCTCGATCGAAAACCGCGGCGGCGCAATCTTGTTGGTGTCGTAAATATCGATCTGGTCGATGACCCGCGCCGTGTCCACCACGCGGCCCGCCGCACTCAGCGCCTGAAAGCGGGCTGCCTCGTTCGGGGCGGTGCCGATCAGAAAGACATGCAGCCCGTCGGTATCCACATCCGCCCAGATCAACGCATCACGATCCAGTTCGGTGCGCACGTCCTTGGCCGAGATTTCCTCGATTGCCCCTGCGGCAACCCATGCCACGCCAAGGCTAAAAACCGCGGCAGCGGCAAACGCGGAGATCAGAATAAAAAGAGAAGACAGGCGCATCAGCGTTCCACGTCAGTCGAAGTTGTTCAAGGCGATACGCCCCAGCGCCCGCAAGTGCAATCACACGAGGACCGATGCGGCAAAAAACAGCGCGGCCAGCAAACCGGCATCCCGATTGGACCGGAACAGCGCCAAAAGCCGGTCATGGTCTTCCAGTTTCAACCGTCGCAACTGCCACATCATGTGCCAGCCCATCGCCCAGGGACCGCCCAGCGCCAGCACCAGCGACAGGATCTCGCCCTGCGGCGCGGCAAGAAGAATCGCGACACCCATCAGCGCGACCGCGAGCACCAGGAACCCGTTCAAATATTTCGGCGTGTCCTCGGCGAACAGCCGCGCTGTCGACTTCACCCCGATCAGCGCGTCATCTTCCTTGTCCTGATGCGCGTAGATCGTGTCGTAGAACAGCGTCCATGCCATCCCGGCAAGATAGAGGAATACGGCCGGCCAACCCAGCGCGCCGGTATGTGCCGTCCACGCCAGCAAAGCGCCCCAATTGAACGCGATGCCAAGAAAGATCTGCGGCCACCAGGTGAACCGCTTGGCAAACGGGTAGATCGCCACCGGAACAAGCGCGACAATCCCCAGCACGATCGCCTGCACCGGAAAGGTCAAAAGGATACAGAACGCCACCAGCGACTGGACCACCGCCCAGACCAGCGCCTGCCGCGCGGTCACCTGGCCCGACGGGATCGGTCGCGACGCGGTGCGCGCCACCGATCCGTCGATGTCGCGATCGGTGATGTCGTTCCAAGTACAGCCCGCACCCCGCATCAGAAACGCGCCGATGCCGCACCCCAGAATGATCCACGCATCAAACGGCCGCGCGTGACCAGTGTGGAACATCGCCAGCAGCACACCCCAGACGCAGGGCAGATAGAGCAACCACGTACCAATCGGCCGGTCCGCCCGGCTCAGCCGAAGATAGGGTCGCGTCCACGCCGGGGCGCGCCTGTCGACCCAATTCCCCTTCACGGCATCGGCGACAGCGCCGTTCCGGTCTGGTGTTGTCTGCGGGCCGCGCATATGTGTTGCTCCATGAGTGCGAAGGTCAGACTTTTTGTAGAGCAGCCCCTCGGTCCGGCACAACCCGTCGCGCTGACGCGGGAGCAGGCGCACTATCTCTTTGGCGTCATGCGGCTTGGCCCAGGCGCGCAGGTCGCGCTGTTCAACGGCGAAGACGGCGAATGGCAGTCCGACGTGGTCGAGGCCGGAAAACGCAAGGGTGTTCTTGTGTGCCGGCAGCAATCGCAACAGCAATCCCGGCCCCCGGACCTCTGGCTGCTCTTCGCGCCGATAAAGAAAGCGCGCACGGATTTCATCGTTGAGAAAGCCACCGAGATGGGCGCACGCCGCATCATCCCGGTCCAGACCGACTTCACCAATTCCGAACGTGTCCGGCAGGACCGCCTGCACGCACACGCCAAGGAGGCGGCGGAACAATGCGGCGGCACTTTCGTGCCGGAGGTGGCCGACCTGACCAAGCTGGACGCACTGCTTGCGGGCTGGGACAGCCAGCGTCGCATTGCCTTTTGCGATGAAACACTGGCGGGTGCGTCCGGCCCGCTACCCGATACACCCGGTCCGTGGGCTATCCTGATCGGACCGGAGGGCGGGTTCTCCGACGCCGAACGCCGACGCCTGCACGCCATGGACGCCGCCTTTGCGATCAGCCTCGGTCCGCGGATCCTGCGCGCCGACACCGCCGCGGTCGCCGCGCTCACCCTCTGGCAATCAACGCTCGGAGACTGGAGATGAGCCATTTTCGATCGACCGAAAATCCCACATCCTTGGAAGGATGTGGCCCCCGGGGGAACCCGTGATGAGCTTTATCCGGCCCGATGTCCAAGACGCCTTGAAACGCTGGCGCGAGGCGCTGATCGGTGGGGCGGTCATGCTGGTGGGTCTGTACTGGGTGTTCGGTGTCAGCCCGGGCTTGCTCACCTATATCGGATATCTTGCGCTCTTTCTCGGGGCTGCGCTGTTTTTTGCCGGGCTGCAACGGGGCCGCGCCCGCATCGGCGGCGGCGGACCCGGTGTCGTGCAAATCGTTGAGCGGCGCATCGGCTATTTCGGCCCGCTCGACGGCGGCATGGTCGATCTGGAGGCCATTACCTCCATCCGGCTCGACCCGACACAGCATCCACGCCACTGGATCATCGCGCCGGACACCGGACCGGCCCTTCACATCCCAGTGAACGCCGAAGGCGCCGACATGCTCTTTGACACCTTCGCAAGCCTTCCGGGTCTCAGCCCCGGTCGCATCACCGCCACTTTGAATGATGACGGCACGGCGCCAATTGTGCTGTGGCGCAGATCAGACCTTGAGAAACGCATCGCGCGCCTGCATTGACACCCTGCGAAATCCGGCCCAAGGCTGGCCGAATTGATACTCGAAGCCGAGCGGAGGCACGCCATGTCCATCCCCCAAACCGGCGGCGGGCCGATCGAACATCCCGATCAGCTCGCGCAATATCTTGCCGAGGGCTGCAAGCCCAAGCAAGACTGGCGCATCGGTACCGAACACGAGAAATTCGGCTTCTGCAAGGATACGCTGCGCCCCCTGCCCTTCGAGGGGGACCGCTCGATCCTCGCCGTGCTCAAGGGCTTGCGCGATGGCCACGGATGGGCACCGGTGATGGAAGGCGACCATCTGATCGGCCTTGAAAAGGACGGGGCGAATATCTCGCTCGAACCGGGGGGTCAGCTGGAACTCTCGGGCGCGCCGCTCGAAACCATTCACCAGACCTGTGACGAGGTGAACGATCACCTGCGCGACGTGAAGTCGATCTCCGACAAGATCGGTGTCGGCTTCATCGGCCTCGGCGCCGCCCCGATCTGGACCCATGACGAGATGCCGCTCATGCCCAAGGGCCGCTACAAGCTGATGGACGGCTACATGAAGAAAGTCGGCACCGCCGGCACCACCATGATGCGCCGCACCTGTACAGTTCAGGTAAACCTCGACTTTTCATCCGAGCCGGACATGGTGCAGAAAATGCGCGTCGCCCTGGCCCTGCAACCCGTGGCCAACGCGCTCTTTGCGACGTCGCCGTTCTTCGAGGGCAAGCTGAACGGCCACAAAAGCTGGCGGGGCCGGGTATGGCGGCATCTGGATGACGCGCGCACCGGCATGTTGCCCTTCGTCTTCGACGAGGGATTCGGCTTCGAAGCCTGGGTGCAATACGCGCTCGATGTGCCGATGTATTTCGTCTACCGCGACGGTGTGTACCACGATGCGCTGGGGCAGTCCTTTCGCGACTTTCTAAAGGGCGAACTGCCCGCCCTGCCGGGCGAAATGCCCACCCTGTCGGATTGGGCGGATCACCTGACCACGATCTTCCCCGAAGCCCGGCTCAAGAAATTCATCGAGATGCGCGGAGCCGATGGTGGCCCTTGGCGGCGACTCTGCGCCCTGCCGGCGTTCTGGGTCGGGCTGACCTATGACCAGACGGCGCTCGACGCGGCGTGGGACCTGGCGAAAGGCTGGGATGCCGAGACCCGCGAAGGCTTGCGCGTTGCCGCCTCCGTCGACGGGCTCCAGGCCAGGGTGAACGGTATCGACATGCGCGAGCTGGCCCAGGAGACGCTCAGGATTTCCGAAGCCGGCCTGGCAAACCGGGCTTATCCCGGAGCAGGCGGGCTCGTACCGGATGAGACCCATTTCCTCAACGCCTTGAAGGAAAGCGTGGAGACCGGAGAGACGCTGGCCGACGAACTGATCGACCGGTACAAGGGCGACTGGAACGGCGACCTGAGCCGCATCTATCGCGAATACAGCTACTGACCGGGCGCCCAAGCGGTTTCGAAACCGCTTGGGACGGCATTTCGAAATGCCGTCCCCCGCTCAATACCCAATCGCGCACCCGTCCTTGCGCGGGTCGGATGCCCCTTCCAGCACGCCGCTTTCATGGATCAGGATGGCCTGCGCACCGCCGATGGCAACCTCCGGCGTCTCGATCTCATGCCCCATCTGTGCAAGCGCCGTGCGGACATCGTCGCCGTAGCCGCGCTCCATCATCAGCTTTCCGTTCTCTGCGAAACAGCGTGGCGCATCCAATGCGGCCTGCGGATCCAGCCCGTAATCGGTCATGTTGGTGATCGCGCGCGCATGGCCTGTCGATTGGTATTGCCCGCCCATCACACCGAAGGGCATGGACACGCGGCCTGCATCCCGCAGCATCCCCGGAATGATCGTGTGCATCGGCCGCTTGCCGCCGCCGTACTCGTTTGGATGCCCGTCTTGCAGCGCGAACCCGGCGCCGCGGTTCTGGAACAGGATTCCGAATTTCTCGGATGCGATGCCCGACCCGAACCCGTGGAAGATCGAATAGATCAGGGAAACCGCCATCCGGTCCCTGTCTACCACGGTGATATAGATGGTGTCCTTGTGCACCGCTTCGCTCAGCGCCGCAGGCCCCGGCATTGCGCGCTTCGGGTCGATCAGCGCCGCCAGCCGCTTTGCCGTGTCCATGGACAGCATGTGATCGAGCCGGGTCATGTGATCGGGGTCAGCCACGAAGCGGTTACGCGCGTCATAGGCCAGCTTGGTCGCCTCGGCCTCGATATGCGCGCGCTGCGCCCCGAACGGATCCATCGCGGCAAGATCGAACTGCGACAGGATATTCAACATCAGGATCGCCGTAGCCCCCTGACCGTTCGGCGCATGCTCAAGCAGCTCGCGCCCCTTGTAGGTCCCGCTGATCGGCGCCCCGATCGTGGCTTCGGTCGCGGCGAAATCCGCCGCCGTGTGCACGCCGCCCAGCGCATTCAGCGTGGCCAGCATATCTTCGGCAACCTCGCCGGTGTAAAACCCGTCACGTCCCTGTTTGGCGATCCGCTTCAACACATCGGCCTGCCCCGGCAAGCGGAACAGATCGCACCGCGTCGGCGTCCGGCCGTTGTCCAGGAAATGTGTTCGCGCATGACCCTGCAAAAGACCCGCGCTCTGGCTCCAGTCCCAGGCCACGCGATCCGCCACAGGCAATCCGGCCTCCATGAGGTGAATGGCCGGGGCCAGGCTGCCAGCCAGGCCCAACCGTCCCCAGCGGTCCGACATGGTACAAAATGCATCAACCGCGCCGGGGATGGTCACCGCCTCCGGACCGTGCAGCGGCACCGCGTCCAGTTTCCGCGCGCGCAGATCTTGTGCCTGCGCCGCCGCCGGAGCGCGCCCTGATCCGTTCACCCCGATGACATCGTCGCCTCCCGCAGGCGAGACCAGCGCAAAGCAATCCCCGCCGATCCCGGTCATCGCCGGTTCTGCCAACCCGAGGAGGACCGCACCCGCGATCGCGGCATCCACGGCATTCCCGCCACGCCTGAGGATGTCGATGGCCGCCGCTGCTGCCACGGGATGCGACGTGGCACACATGCCGTCTGTCGCCATCACCGCGGACCGGCCCGGCATCTGAAAATCACGCATTGGAGACCCCCCTATCAGTTGCGGCCACAATAGGCAGGCAACCGGTCAGGTCAATCGCATCATCAAGCAAGGAGGGGGGTGAGTACCTCGACGCCGCACGCTGGGTGGGGGCTGTTGATGGCGCGACGCCGAGGTGAAGCTATTAGCAGCTACCCTTGCAATATCCCCTCAAACCACGACCAAAGTTCGGAGCGAATACGGCCTTATTGCGACCTTTGAGGAATTTCGCGCAACAGAACCCATTGGAAGAGCGTGATTATTTCAATTTCGAAGACAAGGCTGCCAAAATTGCAGCCATTGGACCTGCGCCCGCGCAATCGAAACCCAGGACACCCTCAGATGTCCAGGATAATGGACAACCGATTCTGTCCGCGCTCGCGCAGATACCCGATGTCGCGCACCAGCGCCCGGATCAGCAACCAGCCATATCCCCCTTCGCTCAGATCGGAGGGGTCCGGCGCCGTGCCATCCGTCACCCGGCCAAACGGCAGCGCCACCCCCCAATCCACGAGCGTCACGCGCAGCACGGAGTCGGTCAATTCCAACCGCAGCGCAACGGCTCCCAGACCATAGGTCGGATACGCATGTTCCGCGATATTGTTGAGCGCTTCCGCCACGACAATCCACAAATTTTCTTGCGCCGTTTCGGCCCGCGTCCCCACCAAAGCCATCTGGATCCGCGACAGGATTTCCGGCGTGACGGGGTCGAGCGCCGGCAGGCACAGTTGCAGCAAGAGGTCGGCGTCAGCGTTTCTTTGTGCCAATTGCCTGATCCGCCGTCTCGTGGATCGCAAACACCGTGTCCATCCGTGTCAAGCGAAACACCTTTTGAACGATCGGCTGCAATGCCGCGAGATCAAGGCTTTGCCCCGGGCGCAATTGCTTCATCGACGCGACAACCGCGCCAAGACCACTCGAATCGATAAATTCCACCTGTTCGAGGTCGAGGATGAACCGCCCCTCTTGTCGAAGTGTCAGATGACGCATCTCCTCCTTGAACTGGAGCGCGACGGGCGCATCGATACGCGGGGCGTTCACCCAGATGACGGTGGCGGTGGGATAGGTGTCGACGTGCAGGTCCATAATGCCTCGGGGGTTTGTTGCGCCGGTCACCCTAGACGCCAATCCTTACCATACGGTATGCAAACCCAAGACGTTTAAACGAAAGACCAGGTGCCTGATGTTGCAATCACTGGTGCGGCATGGACTCTACGACAAATGCGCCATACCTGCTGTCAAAGTTGCGCAATTGCGCACGGATCGGGCACGGGCCGGTGATCGGCGCCTCGGGCGCGCGGATCATTGTCACATTGCTCAACGCGCTTGAAACGCGGGGTCTGACGCGCGGCATTGCCGCGATTTGCATGAGTGGCGGCGAAGGCACCGCGATCGCAACCGAACGGCCTTTTTTCTTTTGGGGCTGAAAACAACTTGGGGACGTGGGGCGGGCTCCCGCGCGGGGCAACATGACGGATTATCCAACGCTTGCAAAAACGATTGCGTCTCTCACCAAGGGTGAAACCGACGCGGTCGCTCTCATGGCCACGGTCGTTTGCGAAGTGCATCATTCAGATGATCGCTTCGACTGGACAGGCTTTTACCGGGTCACAGGCCCGCAAATGCTCAAGATCGGCCCTTATCAAGGCGGTCACGGCTGCTTGCAGATCCCCTTTTCGCGCGGCGTTTGCGGCGCGGCGGCCCGTTCGGGGGAAATACAGCTTGTCCCGGATGTCGGCTCCTTCCCCGGCCATATCGCCTGCGCGTCAAGCACGCGGTCGGAACTTGTTTTACCGGTCTGGAATGCAAAGAACCGCCTGTTGGGCGTATTCGATATCGACAGCGACCAACCCGATGCGTTCGCGCCCGCGGATGCCGATGCCCTCGCCGATATCCTGAAATCGGTCTTTGCGCCCGTTGCATGACCCTGGCACAGAGGTCCGACACGCCAACCGTTGCAAAGAGCGCGTTGTCGCGGCACGGCGAATACCGCTTTGGGTGCGTGCTGTATCACGGGACACGCGTCTTGCTTACCCGGCGGGCCGCTGCAAGACTGATCGCATGAAACCAGCAGACCGGCCTTCGAGCCGCCATCCGATAACGGCGACGGAACGTCTTCGGACGCTTGGACGCGATGCACCAAGGCGGTCCTTGCAATATCAAACGGCCACGATCGATGCGGGCTCTCCCGCGCGATCCAACAGGAGCTGATCCATGCTCGAGCTTGCCGCCGCGATCCCGCCCCTGACCTATATCACCCTCATGGGCGCGGCCCTGCTGCTTTATATCACGCCGGGGGCCGACATGATGTTCACCCTGGCCAGCGGCCTGCGCGGGGGCGCGCGCTCCGGCATCGCCGCAGCGGCGGGAATCGGCTTCGGGGTCATGGGACATGTCCTCATCGCCGCCGCCGGCCTTGCCGTTCTTCTGGTCACCTACCCGATCGCCTATGACGTGCTGCGCTACGCCGGGGCCGCTTACCTGCTCTGGCTGGCCTGGCACAGCTGGACCGATACCACCGACCCGGCCCGCCGACACGGCCGTGGCGACACTTGGCGCGCCCTGCGCCGAGGCTTTCTGACCAATATCCTCAACCCGAAGGTCGGCCTCTTCGTCCTGGCTTTCCTGCCACAATTCGCCGATCCGACCATCGGCCCCATCTGGCAGCAAATCCTTCTGCTCGGGACATTGCTGGCGCTGGGAGAGCTTGCCGCTTACTGCCTGCTCGGGGCCTTCGCTGGGTTCCTCGCCAGCCGCCTCACCCGGGCGTCCCGCCGGCTCAACAAAGCCGCCGCGCTCGTGTTCGGCGGGCTTGCCCTCCGTCTTGCCCTCGATTGACAGTCCGCGCCTTGTTCAGAACAAATCGTGCCCCGAAAGCCGCTGATCGACAAGCGGCGATGTGATCAACCGGGAGGGAACGCTTGTGCCCCGTTCCTGTTTTCGTCCGAAAACAGGAATGCTTGTCCCGCCTCTACAAGCTGCGTAGACCCGCATCATGACCGATTACACGCCACCTGACACGCCATTGGATCTGCTTTACGCGGACCACGAGATCCTCGTTGTCAACAAGCCGGCAGGCTTGCTCTCTGTACCTGGCAAGGGAGCCCAGCTGGCAGATTGCCTGATTGCCAGGCTGGAGGTGGCCTATCCGCAGGTTCTGCTGGTGCATCGGCTGGATCGGGACACATCAGGGGTGATGGTTTTTGCGCTCACGGCCCATGCGCAGCGGCATCTGGGGCTGCAATTCGAGAAACGGTACACGAAAAAAACTTACCTGGCGCGCGTGGCGGGGCGATTGGCGCGGAAAACCGGAACAATCGATCTGCCTCTGATCGTGGATTGGCCGAACCGGCCGCTGCAGAAAGTCGATCACCAAGCCGGAAAACCGGCGCTCACCGAGTGGCGGGTGATGCGGGCGTCGGATGCAGAAAGCCGGGTGCAGCTCTACCCGCGAACCGGGCGCAGCCACCAGTTGCGGGTGCATATGTTGGCGCTTGGGCATCCGATCCTTGGCGATCCGCTTTATGCGCCCGAAACAGCGGAGGCCTATCCGCGGATGATGTTGCATGCGCTAGAATTGCGGTTTCGCCATCCGGATGGCGGTGCCGGTGTCAAATTCCGGGCAAAGCCGCCGTTCTGACTGTTTTTGGGCACCGACGCGTCCGATCCGCGCAGCCAGAGACTGCGCGGATAGCATATCTGGAAAGAGAAGACGCAAGAACTCTGCGCCTTTTCAGACCCGTCCCGATCACTCGGCGGCCCAGCCGGAGACCGCCTTGACTTCAAGAAAGTCCTCTATTCCCCAGACGCCGCCTTCGCGGCCATTGCCCGATTGCTTCATGCCGCCGAACGGCGCGCCGGCCGACCGGCTTTGACCATTCATCTCAACCATGCCCGCGCGCAATTGGCGGGCCATGCGGTGGCGCCGGGCGTCATCCTGGGACTGAACATAGTTGGTCAGCCCATAAACCGTGTCGTTGGCGATCTCGACCGCGTCTTCCTCGGTGTCGAATTTCAGGATCGACAAGACCGGGCCGAAGATCTCCTCGCGCGCGATCGTCATGTCGTTGGTGACATCGGCAAAGACCGTGGGTCGGACATAGTAGCCCTTGTTCAGACCTTCGGGGCGGCCGGTACCACCGGTGACCAACCGGGCGCCTTCGTCGATGCCGGTCTGGATCAGGTCCTGGACTTTCTGCCACTGCATTGCATTGACGACCGGGCCGATATGGCGGCCTTCCTGCGCGGCGGGGCCAACGCTGACCTGTGCAGCGATCTCGCCCGCTTCTTCAACGACACGATCATAGATTGACGCTTCAACCAGCATGCGGCTGGGCGCGTTGCAGGACTGGCCGGTGTTGTTCATCATGTGCAACACACCGCGTTTGACAGCCTTTTCGTCGGCATCGGCGAAGATCAGGTTGGCGCCCTTGCCGCCCAGTTCGAGATGAACCCGTTTGAGCGTGTCGGCGGCGGATTTCGAGATCAGCTTGCCTGCCCGCGACGAGCCAGTGAAGCTGACCATGTCGATATCGGGATGCGCCGAAAGCTGACTGCCAACACCAGCGCCATCCCCGTTCACGAGGTTGAACACCCCCGGCGGGAACCCGGCCTCATGCACCATTTCGGCGAACAGAAGGGCATTGAGGGGGCTTTCCTCGGACGGTTTCAGCACCATCGTGCAGCCCGCGACGGCAGCCGCGCCGACCTTGAGCGTGACCTGGTTCATCGGCCAGTTCCACGGCGTGATGAGCGCGCAAACGCCTACCGCCTCGTAGATGATCCGATCGTTCGGCGCGTGATCGCCAAGGGGGCGATCGAAGTCGAAGGATTTGGCGGCGTCGATGAAGTTCTGCAAGTGGAACGCGCCGGCGCCGGCCTGGCTGGTGCGGGCAAGATCAACGGGGGCGCCCATCTCCATGCTGATGGCCTGCCCCATATCCGTGCTGCGCGATTTGTAGATGTCGAGCAGTCGTTCCAGGCAACCGATGCGCTCGGCGGGCGGCGTGGCCATCCAGCCGGGCAATGCGGCTTTTGCGGCGGCCACGGCGGCATCCGTATCGGCTGCACCACCCAGGGAAATCACCGCGCAGGGTTCCTCGGTGGACGGATCGATGACGTGGTGCTCCCGACCCTCCATGCAGTCCACCCATTCGCCGTTGATGTAGAACTGGCGTTTCTCGATCATCTGTGTATCTCCCTGTCGAGGATTTCAGACGACACTGTGTCACCCCCCAAATGGGGTCGCAAGGGGTGCAAACATCAGATGCTCTGCATATGTAAATGACGACTGAAACCTGCAAAAGGAGGCGATTTCATGAGCCTGCGCATCAATGACGAAATTCCGAACCTGACCGTCGAAACCGACCAGGGCACACTGCAATTGCATGACTGGATCGGCGATAGCTGGGCCATCCTGTTTTCGCATCCAAAGGATTTCACCCCCGTCTGCACCACCGAATTCGGCGCCGTGGCGCAACTGGCCGACGAATGGGAAAAGCGCGGCACCAAGGTGATGGGTATTTCCGTCGACGGTGTCGAAGACCACAAGAAATGGAAGGGCGACATCGAATCGACCTCCGGGTCCAAGGCGGGCTTTCCGATCATCGCCGACGAGGATCTGACCGTGGCCAAGGCGTTTGACATGCTGCCCGCCGAATACGCGCTGCCTGATGGCCGCACACCGGCGGACAGCGCCACCGTGCGCGTGGTGTTCATCATCGGGCCGGACAAGAAGCTGAAGCTGTCGATGACCTATCCGATGACGGTGGGTCGGAACTTTGCCGAAGTGCTTCGGGCGCTGGACGCGCTTCAGACCTCGGCGCGGGAGAACGTGGCGACGCCGGCGAACTGGACCGTGGGCCAGGACGTGATCGTGCCGACCTCGGTCAGCGATGCGGACGCCATCGCCAAATATGGCAAGATCGATACCGTCCTGCCGTACCTGCGCAAGGCCAAGCTGGCGTCTTAAGCCCACATCGGGCGGGGCCGCGTTCGGCCCCGCTTATTCGGCCGGGGTCAGAACCGCCTCGACCCGGCGGTTCGCCTCGCGTCCGGCGACCGTAAGGTTCGTGGCACGGGGCGACAGGTAGCCGACCCCGTCAGATAATACTTGCGTCGGCGCCACCCCACGCGAGACGACGTAAGCGCGGACCGCTTGGGCGCGCTTGCGCGACAAGGCAACATTGGCCTCGAGCGATCCCGTGGCATCGGTATGGCCGACAAACGTGATCTGGCGTTCCGGGTTGGACACCAGATAGGACGCCACCGCATCCAGAGATTGTACCGGGCCACCGCCAAGCGCGGCTGCGCCGCTCGCAAAATCGAGATCGGCCAGAACAACATGGCCCGCACGTTCCAGTTGGGCCACCACATCACCCACCTCTTCCGGGATGGCCATGGCAGGCGCATCCGTGACCGATATGGCGGGACGTCCCGGTGGGCCAACCTCGATCAGTTGCACGAAAACGGTTCCGCCGTCACGGCTGACGAGAAGGCCAAGCGCCTGTGTCGCGTCCGCGGACTTGGCCGAAAGGAAGCGATAGTCCGTAAGATCGACATACATGTTCGGTGCCTGCAGGACGTCGATACCAAAGCGGAAGTCGAAGCCGCCACAATTGCGCGCGATACACTCGAAGATGATTTCAAAGCCGTCCTCCTCGAGCTGGTCGCGGATCGGAAGCATAACCTGTCCGGTTGTGATGCCCGCGCCGGAAACACGCCACGCCGTGCGCCGCACTTCGCCTTCCAGCGTTGCTACCGGCACGCCCTTGCTCTCGGTCCAGGGCGCGATGGGAAGATCATAACTGCCCGCGGCTGTGACCCGCGACACGGTCTCCCGCGCGCCGATGGGCAGGGCCAGCTCAAGCGCTGCCACGGGGCTGGACACGGCCAGCAGAGCGGCAAGCCCCAGTGCCGCCCGGTCAGCGCGACTGAGCGTGATACTCGTCATTGGGGCGCATATCGGTGGCACTGGCCACGCGGTTGGTCATGTTGAAGAAGGCGGCAACGGTCACGATGTCCCAGATGTCGCGATCGGAAAAGCCCGCCTCGCGCAGCGCCGCGCGGTCGATCTCGGCAACTTCGGCGCTGGTTTTCGTGACCTTCTCGGCAAAGGCCAACATCGCACGCTGGCGGAGATCGAGAGCCGCCACGCGCCAATTCATCACGAGCATTTCGCCCAGTTTCGGATCACCGGATAACGCACGCACGGCAGCACCATGCGCGGTGAGGCAATAGAAACATTTGTTGATCGAACTGACGACCACCGCGATCATCTCGCGCTCCAGTTTGCTCAGCCCGCTGCCAGCGAGCATCAGGTCGTTATACATCGCGGTGAAGGCGTTGAGCTTGTCGATATCGAAGGCATAGGCGCGCAGCACGTTAGGCACCATGCCCAGCTTGTCCTGACAGACATCGAAGTAGGCTTGCGTCTCCGGCGGGAGCGGTTCCGCGATCGGCAGGTTAAGTGCCGTCGGACGTGTGTCTTTGGTCATGCGGTTTCGCTCGTGTTGGGCAAATGCGGTAGTGGTACTGTCCCACAACCTGCATGCCGAGGGAAGCGTAGAGCCCATTGGCACCGTCGTTTGCCTGTGTGCAAAGCACGCTCATCCAAACCGCCCCATTGGCCTTGGCCCAATGCGCCGCCTGCCGCATGATCCAGGCTGCGAGGCCCTTTCGCCGATTTTGCGGCGTGATTTCGAGCGCGTGCGCCATCGCGATCCCCTCCCAAATCGCGCAATAGGCGGCGCCGGCGGGTTTGTCGTTGATCCGTCCGAGCAGGCCCGTTTTGGGCGCGTCAGCCCGGTCCATCACGGCGATTCGGTCGCGGCCGATGCCACCGGTGGCCCAAATGTCACGCATGATCGCCAAAGGTTCCCATACAGCGAAGGCGGTGACGCGGGGCACGGTTTTGTCCGTCAAACGATCGATCGGGCAGAGCCAAAGATTCACCGGATCGACGATCTTGTATCCGCGCGCGTCCAACGCGGCGTCCAAGGCCGTTTCGCCCGCGCGGATCATGAACAATGCATCCTGCCCCAGCATCCGCATCGCGGTTTCCGCCGCTGCCAAATCCTCTTCACGCCAATCACCAGCAGCCGTCGCGGCACTGACCCGCTTTCCACCTCCGGCCCCATTGCGCAGTATCCACGGACCAGCGGGCAGCCTGTCGGCCGGGGGCCATGTCGCCTCTGTCACGGCGTACAGGGTCTGGATGTCGGGTCTCACACGCCAAACATGTCGACCAGCCGCGACATCGCATGATCCACTTGGCCGCCGTCGGTGCCGCGCACGACAACATTCGAGCCATACGCGCCGTTCTGCTGAAAAGGGTAGGACCCGAACGACAGATCGGGAAATTCCTGCGCGATCTGGGCCAATGGACCTGCGATATCGCCTTCGCCGCGATCCACGCGCAGGGTTTGCGACAGGATCGGCGCACCGCCTGTCAACGTTGGAATGACACTGGCGACCATCGCCTGGAAAACCGTCGGCACGCCAGCCATGACATGCACGTTGCCGATGGAGAACCCCGGCGCGACAGACACCGGATTTTCGATCAGTGTCGCCCCATCGGGGATGCGCGCCATACGCTTGCGGGCATCGTTGAACTCTTTGCCGCTGCTGGTGTAATAGGCTTGAAGCAGATCGCGGGCGTCGTCGCGCACGTCAATGTGCACACCGAAGGCTTCCGCAACGCAATCGGCGGTAATGTCATCATGCGTTGGCCCGATACCACCCGAGGTAATGACCGTGCCATATCTTTCGCGCAGGTCGGTCAGGGCTGACACGATGGCCGCCCGGTCATCGCTGACAATCCGCACCTCGCGCAAGTCGATGCCCACTTTCGTCAGCTCCTGCGCCAGGTGGTGCATGTTTGCGTCACGCGTGCGGCCCGACAGGATTTCGTCGCCGATCACCAGCATGGCCGCGCTTGGATTGGGCATGTCTGTCTCCTTGAACCTTCATTTTTGTCAGGTATAGGCGGCGACCATGCGCTTTCAAACCCCTCTTGTTCCCGGTGTCCTGGTCCGACGGTACAAACGGTTCCTGGCCGACGTGACCCTTGAGGATGGGCAGCAGGTCACGGCGCATTGCGCCAATCCCGGATCGATAACGGGACTGGCCGTTCCAGGGAGCCGGGTGTGGCTGGAGCCGAACGACGATCCGAAGAAAAAGCTCAAGTTCGGATGGCGGCTTGTCGAACATGGCAACGGTCATTTCACCGGGGTCGATACGGCGGTCCCGAACCGGATGCTGCGCAGCGCGCTCGAGGCGCAAGAGGTGCCGGGTCTGACCGGTCATGACACCCTGCGCGCCGAGGTGCCCTATGGCGAAAAGAGCCGGATCGATTTTCTCCTGTCGCAAATCGGCCTGCCGGACACCTATGTCGAGGTGAAATCCGTCACCCTGATGCGCCAGACCGGGCTTGCCGAATTCCCTGACAGCGTCACGGCGCGCGGTACGAAACATCTGCACGAGTTGACTGAAATGACCCGCCTTGGCCACCGCGCCGTCATGCTGTATCTCGTGCAACGCACCGATTGTGACCGCCTGACGCTGGCCCGTGATATCGACCCGGCCTATGCAGCTGCCTGGCTGCGCGGGACGCGGGCGGGCGTCGAAACCATCGCGATTGGCTGCAAGATCACACCCGATGCGATAACGCTCGGTGACCCAATGCGGATGATCGCGCCTGAACCTGCGTGAAACCGCCCTCTGGCAAAATCCGGTTCGGCGGTCTAATACTCGCAAAAAATACTATCGGAGTTCGACCTTGTTTACCAATGCTGACGGTCGCCTGACACGCGAAGGTATCCGCATTCACGAGCCGTCCGATTTCGCCGGGATGCGCAAGGCCGGAGATCTGGCCGCGCGCATTCTTGATGATGTGGCGGACTTGATCGATGTGGGGCAAACAACAGAAGCCATAGATGATTTCATCCGCATGCGGGTTGAAGACGCCGGCGCAACCTCGGCCACGATTGGCTACAAGGGCTATCAGCACGCGAGCTGCATCAGCGTGAATCATGTTGTCTGTCACGGCATCCCCGGCGATAAAAAGCTGAAAGACGGCGACATACTGAACATTGACGTGACGGTAATCGTCGATGGTTGGTTTGGCGACACAAGCCGTATGTATGTTGCCGGCAAGCTGAGCCGCAAGGCTGAGCGGCTGATCCAGGTCACACACGACGCCCTGTTCCACGGGATCGAGGCTGCGAGGCCGGGCAACACCTTCGGCGACATCGGCCATGCGATCCAGACCTTTGTGGAGGCGAACCGCATGTCCGTGGTCCGCGACTTCTGCGGTCATGGGCTTGGCCGGGTGTTCCACGCGCCGCCCAACGTCCTGCATTACGGGCGCGCCGGTACGGGCCCGCGGCTCGAGGAGGGCATGTTCTTTACCATCGAACCGATGGTCAACCTGGGACGCCCTGAAACCAAGGTGCTTGCCGATGATTGGACCGCTGTGACACGCGACAAATCCCTGTCCGCACAATTCGAGCATTCAATCGGGATCACTTCTGACGGGTGCGAGGTGTTCACCCCGTCCCCTGCGCAGCGGTTTCATCCGACATATCGGCAAAGCTGATCACGCTGGGGCACCCAAGCGCCCTGGCCACTGGACAGCTGCGTTCGGGTGCCGTCCAAATCCGCCCGTCTCGGGCGTCCGGGTTGCTTTAACCCAAGACTGGGTTGGTTTGTCGCTTTCCCTTGGCCGGCAGCACCGCTAAACCGTTGGGCATATCGGAGGCACAGATGACCAAGATCACTCCACAACCCGGCATCATGGATATCGCGCTGTATGTTGGCGGAAAATCCCATGTCGACGGCGTATCCAACGTGGTGAAACTCAGCTCGAACGAAAATCCGTTCGGGCCAAGCCCGGCTGCGCAGGAGGCGGTGCGCCGGTCCGTTCTGGACCTGCATAGATATCCGTCCACCGACCATGCCGGCCTGCGCACGGCCATTGCCGAGGTGCACGGATTGGAGCCCGACCAGATCATCTGCGGCGTTGGCTCGGACGAGATCATCACCTTCCTGTGTCAGGCTTATGCCGGGCCGGGTGACGAGGTGATCCACACCGAACACGGCTTCGCGCTTTACAAGATCTGTGCCCTGGCCGCCGGGGCCACCCCGGTCGAGGTGGCCGAGCAGGAGCGCGTCACCGATGTAGACGCGATCCTGTCTGCATGTACGGACAAGACGCGGCTGGTGTTTGTTGCCAATCCGAACAACCCGACCGGCACCATGATCGGTCTGGCCGAGGTTGAACGTCTGGCCGAAAACCTGCCACCGCAGGCCTTGCTGGTTCTGGACGGGGCCTATGCCGAATTCGTCGATGGCTATGACGGTGGGGCCAAGCTTGTTCATGCGCGGGACAATGTCGTGATGACGCGCACATTTTCGAAGATCTATGGGCTGGGCGGTCTACGCATCGGGTGGGGCTATGGCCCGCGAGACGTCATAGATGTGCTCAACCGCGTGCGTGGCCCATTCAACCTGTCCGGCACCGCACTCGCCGCGGCCGAGGCGGCTGTGCGGGATACCGCCTATGTCGAAAAATGTCGCCTCGAGAACACGCGCATGCGCAGTTGGCTGGCCGAGGCGCTTGCCGAACACGGGGTACCGTCCGACACGTCCATGGCGAACTTCATTCTTGCCCGGCTCTCCGATGAAGCCGAAGCAGACGCCTGTAACCTTTACCTCCAGAAACAGGGTCTGATCGTGCGTCAGGTCGGGTCGTACAATTTGCCCAACGCCTTGCGTATCACCGTCGGAGACGAGGCGAGCTGCCGCCGCGTGGCGCATGCAATCGGCCAGTTCAAGGCAGGTCCCCGATGAGCCCGATTTATGACCGCGTGGCCCTGATCGGGCTGGGCCTGATCGCGTCGTCAATGTTCTGGGGGATGAAGCGGGACGGGCTTGCCGGTCACGTGACCGGCTATGCGCGCAGCTCCGAAACGCGCGACACCGCGCGTCGGATCGGCCTGTGCGACACGATCTGTGACACCGCGGCCGAAGCCGTAAAGGACGCGGACCTGGTTGTGCTGGCCGTGCCGGTCGGTGTCATGGGCCAGGTCGCAAAGGAAATCGGGCCGCATCTCAAACCCGGCGCCACGCTGACCGATGTCGGATCGGTCAAACGGCAGGTGATCGAGGACGTGTCGCCACATATTTCCGAAACGGTGCATTTCGTTCCGGCGCACCCGCTGGCCGGGACCGAGCATTCCGGGCCCGAATCAGGGTTCGCCAGTCTTTTTGACAAGCGTTGGTGTCTGCTTGTGCCTCCCGAAGGCACCGATTCCGCGGCGATCGACAGACTGGGCCAGTTCTGGGAAGGATTGGGATCGTTCACCGACGTGATGGAGCCAGACCATCACGATCTGGTGCTTGCCGTGACCTCGCATTGTCCGCACCTCATCGCCTATACCATGGTCGGCGTTGCCGATGATCTGCGTCGCGTGACCGATAGCGAAGTGATCAAGTATTCCGCCGCAGGTTTCCGGGACTTCACGCGGATTGCCGCGTCTGATCCGACCATGTGGCGGGACGTGTTCCTGACGAACAAGGACGCCACTCTCGAGATCCTCGGCCGCTTCACAGAAGAGTTGTTCGCGCTTCAGCGGGCGATCCGACAAGGCGATGGTGCGTTCCTGCATGAGTATTTTACACGCACCCGGGCAATCCGACGTGGTATCATCGAAGCGGGGCAGGACACGGCGGCTCCCGACTTTGGGCGCTCAAGATAAAGAAATGGCATGCGGTTGATCAGTGGCTTGGTTTGTACTGGTGACCGTATCCCACGCGTGTCTGGCGGGTCCTGAAACCTCATTGAGACCACAGGCACGCGCCGGGCGCGAAGATCAGTGAACACGGCAAGGGCCGCGCGGCCGACATCACGGGCTTTCAGTTGCGGGATGGGACCCGACTTACCTTGCTGCGTGATTGGGATCGGCGCGGAACCGGCTCGATCCTGTGCAAGATGCACGACCGCGCCTGCGGGGTTTTTGGCACGGTCCTCGGCCCGGAGTCGAACCGCTTCCACCGGGACCATTTCCACTTTGACACCGCAGGCTACCGCAGCGGATCGTTCCGCCGGTGATCTATTGGTAGGACCGCACAAGGCTTTGCGCGACCAAGGCCCAGCCATTCGCCACCACGAAAAACGCCAGCTTGAACGGCAAAGACACGATCGCTGGTGGAACCATCATCATCCCCATCGACATGAGGACCGCCGCCACCACCAAGTCGATGATGAGGAACGGCAGGAAGATCATGAAACCGACCTGAAATGCGCGCGACAGTTCGGATAGCAAGAAAGAGGAAACCAGAATTGAAAGAGGCGTGTCAGCATTGGGCGGCTCCAGGATCAGATCGCTCCTGAGCTGTCCGAGTATCGCAAATGTATCGGGATCGACCTGCGCCGCCATGAACACGCGAAACGGCTGGAACCCCCGTTCAAACGCCTCTTCGGTGCCCAGCTCATCATTCAATAGCGGATCAATCCCGAGGGCCCAGGCATCGAGAAGGACAGGTTCCATGACAAAGAAGGTCAGGAAAAGCGCGATGCTCACGATCAGCATGTTCGGCGGTGATTGCTGAAGACCAATAGCCTGCCTCAAGATGGACAAAACCGTGATGATGAATGGAAAACATGTCACAGTGATGACGATTCCCGGTGCGATGCTCAGCACGGTGACCAGCGCGATAAGTTGCAGGGTGGTCGCCGTGACCGACCCGCTCTCGCCAAAGTCGAGCGAAAAGCTCTGGGCCGAAGCAGAGCTTCCCACGAGAAGGCCGATCAGCAGCGTCAATACCAGAAACTGTTTCACCGTCTAATCACTTGAAGCGCCAAAGTCATTCACATCGATCAACCGCACGCTCAATTGCCCGTGCTGTTCTGCCGAGTCGTTGATTTCCAGGACACCCGTCCCGATCAGACGATCACCGACATAAAGTTCGACTGGATCCTCGACGCGCTTGTCGAGCAACAAAACAGATCCTTCTTCCAGTTGCAGAAAATCGCGCACCAATGGGCGCGCGCGCCCAACAGAGACCGTGACTTCGATTGGAACGGTCGTGAAGGTGGCGTCCGTTTTGGTATTTGACGACTCTTTCAGGTTATCCATGTGCGCGACGCTCCGTCTGATCGTAAAGGACCGCATGAACGGCATCGGTGATCTGTCTCGACACATCGGGGAGGTCGATGGACATTTCTTTGCCGCCCAAACGAAGCTCGGCCTGACCCTCCGAAAGCAACGGTGCCTCCGTAACTGTCACTGGAAGGCTGCAAGACGCTGCATTCACCAGATGCGAGACCTGATCCACCGCACCGGTGGCGACCGAAATTTCGACCTGCGTCGTGCCCATGTCGCGTGCAATCTGGGATAGCTGGTCTACCACATGTCCGCCCAGGGTATCCCGCGCCAAGACGGGCAGCATCTTTTGCAGTATTTCTTCAAACAGCGGTGTCAGATTCGCCAATACCTGCGCATGAACCTCATGATAGGTGAAGGAGAGGTCCTGCAAATTCTGCGCCAACCCCTCGGACACATGCGCGACGTCCTCTTCCTTTGCCTTGATCGCGTCATCCCATCCGGCGCGATACCCTGTATCGAATGCCTCCAGTCGCTCTGTCTCGAGCATTTCATCTGAAACGGCCGCTCGACGGGAAGTGGGCGCTGGTGTGCCAAAATTCTCAAGAAAGGTGCTCAGAGTGGTCATCGCAGATCCTCGGGATTGGGTTCGTCCAGCCAGCTTCGCAGGACCTCTACAGTTTCGTCTCGCCGGTCCTCGATCAGTGATTTGAGACGCCCCACAGCATCCGCCGGCGCGGCAGTGCCGGACTGGTTCGCCTGATCGGCAACAGCAGGCAGATTGACCTCGCCGTCATCAGGTTCGATCGTACCGCTCAGAACCGGCAAGTCAGACGACAGGTCTGCATTGTCAGGCGCAGGCAAACCGTCAGGACGCGAAGACGCCAGCAACAAGGGACGAACGACGAACAGCCCCAGAACGATTGAAACGATAGCCAGAACAGCGATCTGGAAAAGTGACATCCTGTCGAACTGACCAACGAACCAGCCCGGTTCCGCTGGCAGGGTGCCACGAGGTTCCACCGGTTCAAAAGACAACGACCTAAGAGTGATGACGTCACCCCGCGCCTCGTTGTAGCCCACGGCGGATGCAACCAGATCCCGCAAGGCCGACAGTTCCTCATCCGGCACTGGGACAAAACTCTGCACACCCTGATCGTCGACCTCGGTCTTTCCGTTCACCATGACAGCCACGGTGAGCCGTTTTATTGCACCGGGAGCTTTTATGATTTCCCGTGTTGTTTGTGACACTTCGTAATTCAAGCGCTCACGGGTTTCGCTGCTCTTTCGCGTCTCGGTTTCACTCTCGTTCGCATCTCCATCCGGAAGGTTGGATGCAACCGTCACTGCGCCCGGCCCGGTGTTTTCCGATTGATCAGATCGTTCCTCGCTATCAGAACTTATGACGAATCTGCTGTCAGGATCAAACCTGCGCTCTGTTATGGACTCGGTGTCAGTGACTGCATCCACGCTGACTTCGACAACGGCGTTTCCCGGGCCGACCCGCGCTTCGATCATTCGCAACACACGTTCGCGCAGGGCTTCTGTCCGGTCCTGTTCGCTGGCGGCGCTGAAGCCCGGGCCGTCGTCCGACAAAAGTCCTGACTGAGCGTCGATCACCGAAACCTCAGCAGGCTCGAGTCCCGCGACAGCCGATGCCACAAGGTGCCGTATCGCCTCGACTTTCGCGCGATCAATCGTCCCGGCCCGCGCCGTCACATGGACTGACGCGCTTGGCGCAAGATCACGTCTGAACGGGTTCTCACTTCCGGTGGCAATGTGAACCCGCGCATTTCCGATATCGGGCGACGCGACAATGGTCCGCGCCAATTCTCCTTCCTTCGCACGTAAATAGGCGGCATCAAACATTTGCGATGTCGTGCCGAAACCGGTGAGCGAATCAAGCAATTCGTAGCCCTGCCCAGAGCTTGCAGGCAGCCCTTCGCTAGCCAGCGTCAACCGAAGTTCATCGCGCGCCGCATCCGATACGAACACCGATGTGCCACGCACCTCGAATGCTGCTCCGCGCTGCTGCAAGGCCTGAACCACCTCGCCCGCCGCCTCCGGTTCAAGGCCGGAATAAAGAAGCGCCATCCGTGGCTGCGTGACAAGACGCGACATGCCGACAACCGCGAGAAAGATCGCGAGCGTCGCGCCGACAACGACCATTTTTCGCATGACGGTCAAATTTCGCCAGACTGGAAATATTTGCTGCACCGATACCCTCCGAAGTCAAAATACTCTGTTTCGTTGACAGGGTCGTTATTGCCGCATCGCGTTAACAATCGGTTAGTGCCTGATCGCTAAGTACGAGACCACAGATTTGGAAATGGGTACATATGGCGGCTGCTGAACAAATGGAATCCGACGCCAACGTATCGGACAGGAGTCCATCTAAGATTTGGCTTATACTGTCCGTGCTTCTCTGCGTTGTTGGCGGCGCTGCGGGTTATTTCGGCGTCTCGAGCGGACTTGTCCCGTTTGGCGCATCCGAAACACGCGACAGATCAGCGGCACCGGCGCCGGTGGAGCGGCCGAATGTTGCATTCGTGGACATTCCAACGCTGGTCATCACTTTGCCTCCGGAAGCACAGAACGAGCACCTACGTTTTGCGGGTCAAATTGAAGTGCCGTCGAAATACAAAAGCGACGTCGAATACCTGATGCCACGTATTCAGGACATGATGAACGGCTACCTGCGCGCTTTGACGGTCGAGGATATCGAAGGTCCCGGTGCATTGTTCAAAATAAGGCTGCACATGTTTCGGCGGATCATCATGGTGGTCGGCCTGGGCAAAGCCAACAGCCTGCTTGTGACAGAATTTATCTTGAAATGAGGGAATCAATGGATCTGGTCGCGGATATCCTCCTTGTCGCGGGCGCACTGGGCGCCGGACTGTACTGTTTTGTTCTGGCACGTCGCCTGTCGCGGTTTACTGACCTTGAAAATGGCGTCGGTGCCGCGGTCGCTGTGCTGTCGGCGCAGGTGACGGACCTTCAACATGCGCTCGATTCTGCGCAAAAGACCGCCACCCATTCGAGCGACAGCCTCGAAGACCTGACAACCCGCGCCGAAGATGCGGCGAAGCGGTTGGAATTGATGGTGGCGTCTTTGCATGATCTCCCGCCATCTCCGCCGGGGGTCGAAAAATCATCGGTGAAAAATGGGCCGGTCTTCTCGCGTCACGGAGGAAACTCACAATGAAGGCAACAAAGATACCCTCCGGGAAACGAAAGAAAAGAACATCAAAAGGTACCCTCACCATCATTGGCGCACTGCTTCTCATGTCCGCCACACTGCGGTTGGCAACCGAAGCGGGACAAGTGATCGCAAGCGAAGACATTGGCGCCCCGACCACAGAAAATGGCCGCCAAGCGTCGATGAGGGATTTGGCGCGTCCAGAGCAGATGGATGCCGCGATTGAAGCCATCAAGGCGCGCGAAGCCAAGTTGATCGACCGCGAAGCCGAAATTGATGAACGCGAGGCCAGCGTTTCGCAAGCCGAGGCAACAATCAAAGCCGAATTGGAAAAACTGAAGACCGCAGAGGAGAACCTGAAGCGAACGATTGAACAGGCATCTTCCGCATCCGAAGACGATATTTCCCAATTGACCGATGTTTACGCCACGATGAAACCCAAACAGGCAGCGGCCCTATTCGAGCAGATGGATTCGAATTTTGCTGCGGGGTTCCTTGCCCGGATGGCCGCGGACAATGCTGCGCGTATCATGGCAGGGATGACACCGGAAAAGGCCTATGAGATCAGTGTCGTTCTGGCTGGTCGCAATGCCGATATACCGCTTGATTGATTGCATTCCAATTTGACATAGGAATGCGTGACGGCAATCAGCGACAGCCAAAAACGTGCCGGAATGCAGTGGCCAACGATCCAGATTTATCCCAAGGACAACACAAAATGCGGCATTGCCGAGCGGCAGATGTGCAGATTTTATATGGGGCAGAATACCAAAAAGGTAGCGTTGGCGAAAGCTATCATGCTTTCAACGGTCCGTCCCGGCACTTGTCGGGTCTGGGTGGTTCCAGCCAGCATTTACCTGAGATTTCGGCCATCGCCCGCAGCAACATGGGAAAAAGCGCCTTTGGCATCAGCGTCTGACGACGCGCACAAATCGGCCGACGCTCTGTTCGTGACGTAGGACAACGATGTTATTTCAGGCAATTTTGGCGATCCCGGCAGGATTCGAACCTGCAACCTGCCCCTTAGGAGGGGGCTGCTCTATCCAGTTGAGCCACGGGACCGTCCAGCATCGGCATAGCGTCTGGACGCGCCGTTGTCATCTGCCAGATCGAATTTTCATCACCTCCGCAATTGCTTGCTGGTGCGTCAAAGATGGGGATAATGTCCGGCAACAGTATTGGGATGATGCCATTGGCCAGTGACGATACCCGACCTCTTACCCTTCGCGATGTGTCCGAAGCCTCGGGAGTGTCAGAGATGACGGTCAGCCGCGTGCTGCGCAATCGGGGCGATGTTTCGCTCGCAACCCGCGAGAAAGTACTGTCGGCGGCAAAATCGCTTGGTTATGTGCCGAACAAGATCGCGGGCGCTTTGGCAAGCCAGAGGGTCAACCTGGTCGCGGTCATCATTCCAAGCCTGCGCAACATGGTTTTTCCAGAGGTCATGTCTGGCATCAGCGCCGTTCTGGAGGAGACCGAATTACAGCCTGTCGTCGGTGTCACCGATTACCTGCCGGAAAAAGAAGAACGCGTTCTTTACGAGATGCTGTCGTGGCGCCCATCAGGCGTGATCATCGCGGGGCTGGAACATACGGACGCGTCGCGGGCGATGTTGCGGGCCAGCGGGATCCCGGTGGTCGAGATCATGGATGTGGACGGGACGCCGATCGATTCGGTGGTGGGCATTTCCCACCGGCGGGCCGGTCGCAAGATGGCCGAAGCGATTTTGAAGGCCGGATATGAAAGGATCGGTTTTCTAGGCACCAAGATGCCGCTAGATCACCGTGCACGAAAGCGGTTCGAAGGGTTCACCGGCGCTTTGGCGAAGAACAGGGTGGAGGTTGCGGATCAGGAGTTTTACTCGGGTGGGTCCGCTCTGGCCAAGGGCGCAGAGATGACCAAAGCGATTCTCGACCGGGATCCTGATTTGGATTTCCTGTATTATTCCAACGACATGATCGCGGCCGGCGGGTTACTGTCACTGCTCGAAAAGGGCACGGAGATTCCCAACAAGATCGGGCTTGCGGGGTTCAATGGCGTTGAATTGTTGGAAGGTCTACCACGTCAATTGGCAACGATGGATGCCTGCCGGACCGAAATTGGGATCAAGGCCGCAGAGATTATTTCTGACCGGGTCAACACCCGAGGCACAGATGCCGCCAAGGTCGTCGAATTGACGCCGAAGATCAGCTATGGAGATACTCTGCGAAGATGAGAGGAAGGGCCTCAAAGGGCCCTTCTTGTGTTCCGTTTGGCAATACGCGTCAGTTCAGCGCATCGGACACCTCGTGCGTCCAAGCAGAATTGCCGGGATCGGCGGTAATCACCGGGTCCGATCCGCCGGCCAGCAGGGTTTCGACCGTGCGCTCAAAATCTTCCGGGGCCAAGGCGCCGTTCGATCCCGCGGTCAGCTTGGCCACTTCGTCCATCATGCGCTTTTGGTGTTTTTCGGACTGCGCGCCGGTCTCGTCATATTCGAGAACGATCATCGCCGCGTCATCCGGGTTTTCCTCGGCCCATTTCCAACCTTTCATCGACGCGGCCACGAAGCGTTGCATCTTGTCGACAAACTCAGGATCGTCCAAGCGGTCTTCGAGAACGTAAAGCCCGTCTTCCAAGGTCGCGACACCCTGATCTTCGTACTTGAAGGTTACCAGCTCATCCGCGCTGACACCGGCATCGATCACCTGCCAGTATTCGTTATAGGTCATTGTCGAAATGCAGTCCGCCTGGCGTTGCAACAGCGGATCCACGTTGAAGCCTTGTTTGAGCACCTCGACACCGGACTCGCTCTTGCCATCGGTGGAGATGCCCATCGCGCTCATCCACGACAGGAACGGGAATTCGTTGCCGAAGAACCAGACCCCCAGCGTGCGGTTCTTGAGGTCGTCCGGCGTTTCGATCCCCGCATCTTTCCAGCAGGTGAGCATCATGCCAGAGCTTTTGAAAGGCTGTGCGATATTGACCAGGGGCAGGCCCTTTTCCCGCGCAGCCAGCGCGGCAGGCATCCACTCTACAGTCACATCGGCCCCGCCTCCGGCAATCACCTGCGTTGGCGCGATGTCCGGGCCGCCGGGTTTGATCGTCACATCCAGATCGGCCTCATCGTAATAGCCGTTTTCCAACGCGACGTAATAGCCCGCGAACTGAGCCTGCGTGACCCACTTCAGTTGCAAAGTCACGTCATCTGCCGCCCAGGCCGGCGCCGCCAGTCCTAGTGCAGCCGCGATACCAAGTAGTTTCGTCGTCATGGTTTACCTCCAAGTTGGCATTTTCATTTTTCAGGTTTGGCGATGCGACGGATGCCAGAACGTCGCTCGCCGTTCGATCCACGCGACGAGCCCGTAGAACGCCGTCCCGGCCATGGCCGCGACCGCGATCTCGGCCCAGACCAAGTCAATCGACAGGCTGCCGACGCCGGTCGAAATGCGAAATCCCATACCCCGCGTGGGAGACCCGAAGTACTCGGCAACGATGGCGCCGATCAGGGCAAGTGTTGTCGCGATTTTCAGACCATTGAACACGAACGGAAGCGCGGCAGGCAGGCGCAACTTCACCAATGTGTCGAAATAAGTCGCAGCATAGGTACGCATCAGGTCACGCTGCATGGCATCCGTTTCCCGCAAGCCCTGCACCGTATTCACAAGGATCGGGAAAAACACCATGACGACGACCACCGCCGCCTTGGACTGCCAGTCAAAACCGAACCAACTCACAAGGATGGGCGCGATGCCGACGATGGGCAGGGCTGCCACGAAATTTCCAATCGGCAAGAGCCCCTTTGTCAAAAACACGGATCGGTCTATCAGGATTGCTGTGAAAAAGGCCGCCAGCACGCCGATCGCAAAGCCGGACAAGGCGCCTTTCAGAACGGTTTGGCGGAAGTCCTGCCACAGGATATCGGTCGAGTTGGCAAATGTCTGCGCCACGTCAGACGGCGCCGGAAGGATCACAGGCGACACGCCAAAACCCCGGACGATGCCTTCCCACAGCATGATCAATGTCAGGCCGAAGAGAGCAGGAATGGCCACCCGCACAACCTTACTATTGCGCCACCGCGAATTGGCCAAGACCGCGTTGGCGGCCCATGCAGCGATCCAGAACGCAAGAGCGAACAGCAACCAATTCATGCCTGCATCCCCATCCGTCGCAGCGTGACCCTTTGGGCAAAATCCAGAAACGTCACCAAGCCCCCGGCCAATATCGCGGCCGCGAAGAGCGCGGCCCAGATCGCGAGCGGCGTGCCGAACTGGTCCCCGATCAGGATACGGGCTCCGAGGCCGGAAATGGCCCCTGTCGGCAATTCACCGACGATTGTTCCGACCAGAGCAGCCGCGATTCCGATCTTGAGCGACGTGAACAGGTACGGCATGGACGCCGGCAAGCGAAGCTTCAGAAACACATGCAGGCCCGACGCCGAGTAGGTGCGCAACAAATCGAGCTGCGCCGCACCCGGCGAGCGCAATCCCTTCACCATGCCCACCAACACCGGGAAGTAGCACAGATAGGCCGAGATAATCGCCTTGGGCACGCCGCGCCCTTCTATCCCGACCTGGCTGGATAGAACGATGATCATCGGGGCGAGGGCAACGATCGGAACTGTCTGGCTGATGATCGCCCAAGGCATCAGGCTCATGCTCACAACGCGGCTATAGACAATCGCAATTGCCCCGGCCATTCCCAGCACGATCCCGAGGAAAAACCCCCAGAGCGTCGATTGCAGCGTGATCCAGCCGTGATAGATCAGCGATCGTTTCGACATTGCTCGCCCGCTGAGCGCCATCTCGCCCGTGGACTTCCAAAGCTCGCGGCCAACCTGCACCGGCGTCGGCAATCGAGGACGATCAAGGCTGTAGCCTTGGGCGACGTGACCGGGGTTGTCGATCATCAACCGCCAGATCGGCTGTTCGAAACGGTCAACGGATGCCGGTGGCACCACCTCTGCTCCGGACCTTTCCGCCACGTCCAGCGCGCCACGGAGGTTCATCGGTGCCACGGCAGCGTACCAGATCGCCACGATGGCGGAGAGAACCGCCAGTATGGGCAAGCTGTTCTTCATACGGCGTCAATCATCATAGGCATGCCCTGCCCGAAGCCCGTCGCGCACGCGATGCGCGACTTGCAAGAATTCAGGCGTATCACGAATATCCAATGGCCGTTCGGCAGGCAGCGGGCTTTCTATGATGTCAGTGATCCGCCCGGGGCGTGGGCTCATCACCACGATCTTGGTGGAGAGATACACCGCTTCGGGGATCGAATGTGTCACAAAGCCAATGGTCTTTTCCGTGCGTGCCCAAAGCTCGAGCAATTGTTCGTTCAAGTGATCGCGCACGATTTCGTCAAGCGCGCCAAACGGCTCATCCATCAGAAGTATGTCGGCATCGAATGCCAACGCCCGCGCAATCGAGGCCCGCTGCTGCATCCCGCCGGAAAGCTGCCACGGGTATTTCTTGCCGAAATTCGACAGTTCCACGAGGTCCAGCACCCGTGCGATTCGTTCGTTCTGCTCGGATTTGGAGTAGCCCATGATCTCCAGGGGCAAGGCGATGTTCTTCTCGATTGTGCGCCAGGGATAAAGCCCCGCCGCCTGAAACACATAACCATAGGCCCGCGCGCGCCGTGCCGCATCCGGCGTCATGCCGTTCACGGTGAGTTGTCCGCCGGTCGGGGTCTCCAGCGCAGCGATGCAGCGGAGAAACGTGGTCTTGCCACAGCCAGACGGTCCAATGAAACTGACGAATTCGCCCTTGTCGATTTCGATATCAATGCCTGACAAGGCATGCACCGGTCCGTCGTTTGTCTGGAAGGTCAGATCAAGATTGCTCGCCGAAATGACCGGGCTACGCGGACTTCGGTCAGGAACCGAAGACTTTGCCAACTGCTGCATCAAACCCCCGTCGCCGGGATCCCCGAGCGGTCCACTGGGCGCGGCGCGGTCAGCTCTTTCCATGTCGACAGCGCGCGGTTCACCGTGCCATTGCCGGACCGCTTCACGAATTGGCCATGCCCTTCCTGCGAGCGCATTTCGCCGTCATGCACCGCTACATGCCCACGGCTGAGCGTGAAACGCGGCAAGCCCTTGACGTGTTTGCCTTCGAACACGTTGTAATCGATGGCGGATTGCTGGTTGGCCGCCGTGATCGTCTTTTCCTTGTTCGGGTCCCAGACCACCAGATCGGCATCGGACCCAACCAGAACGGCGCCCTTCCTAGGATAGCAATTCAGGATCTTTGCGGCGTTTGTCGATGTCACGGCGACAAATTCGTTCAGCGTTAGCCGACCGGTTGCAACCCCATGTGTCCAGAGCATCGGCAAGCGGTCTTCGAGCCCACCCGTGCCGTTCGGGATTTTGGAGAAATCACCCAGGCCATAGCGCTTCTGCTCCGTCGAGAATGCGCAATGGTCGGTGGCGACCACGGACAACGTGCCTGATTGCAGACCCGCCCACAGGCTGTCCTGATGCGTCTTGTTTCTAAACGGCGGCGACATCACGCGACGCGCGGAATGGTCCCAATCTTCGTGGAAATACTCGCTTTCATCCAGCGTTAAATGCTGGATCAGCGGCTCGCCCCAGACGCGCTTGCCCTGCATCTTGGCGCGCCGGATCGCTTCGTGGGATTCCTCGCAAGAGGTATGCACGACATAAAGCGGCACGCCCGCCATATCGGCGATCATGATGGCACGGTTCGTCGCCTCACCCTCGACCTGAGTGGGACGTGAATAGGCGTGCCCTTCGGGTCCGGTATTGCCCTCAGCCAAAAGCTTGGCCGTCAATTCAGCGACCACGTCCCCATTTTCTGCATGGACCATCGCGATCCCGCCCAATTCGGACAACCGGTTGAAAGACGCGAAAAGCTCATCGTCATTGACCATGAGCGCGCCCTTGTAGGCCATGAAGTGCTTGAACGTGTTGATGCCACGATCCTGAATGACGGATTGCATGTCGTTGAAAACCTGCTCACCCCACCATGTCACCGCCATGTGGAACGAATAATCACAGTGCGCGAGGGTCGACTTGTTGTCCCACCGCTTGAGCGCGTCATGCAGGCCTTCTCCCTGGCTTGGCAGACAGAAGTCGACAACCATCGTTGTCCCACCTGCCAGCGCTGCGCGCGTGCCAGAGTCGAAATTATCGGTGGAATAGGTGCCCATGAATGGCATCTCGAGATGCACATGCGGGTCAATACCACCGGGCATGACATAGCAGCCGGTCGCATCCAGAACCTCATCACCTTTCAAGCCTTTGCCGATCTCGGCGATCACCCCGTTCTCGATCAGAACATCTGCCTCGTAGGTCAGGTCCGCCGTGACAACCGTTCCGTTCTTGATCACTGTGGTCATGATATCCCTCTTTGCTGTCCGCGTCTGGACGTCTTTGGATCCCGAATACCTCGGGGAAACCGCGCAAGGCGCGACGGGGGCAGCGCCCCCGACCTAGCTGACGATCTCAGCCGTCTCGACGACGGCATGAAACAGGACATCCGTCCCAGCCGTCGCCCATTCCTTGGAAATCTCTTCCGACTCATTATGCGACAGCCCGTCAACGCAGGGGCACATCACCATCGCCGTGGGGGCCACATCATTGATCCAGCAGGCATCGTGCCCCGCGCCGGAGACAATATCCATATGGCTGTAGCCCAACCGCTCCGCCGCGCTGCGGATCGCGCTGACGCAGCCCTCATCAAAGGCCGGCGGATCGAATTGTCCAACGATATGGCTGTCGAAGGACACCCCGATTTCCTCGCAAAGTTTCGGTGCGCGGTCCATGAACTCGTCGACCATCCCGTTCAACTTTTCGAGCAGATGCGTGCGCATATCGACCGTGAACACCGCCTTGCCCGGAATGATATTGCGGCTGTTGGGCAAGACATCGACATGCCCGATCGCACCGACCGCGTTGGGCTGGTTCTTCATCGCGATTTCGTGCACCAATTCTGTGATCAGCGCCAAACCGCGGCCTGCATTCTTGCGCATGTGCATCGGCGTCGATCCGGTGTGGCTTTCCTTGCCGGTCACGGTACACTCGATCCAGCGCAGGCCCTGGCCGTGAGTGACAACGCCAACATCCTTGCCCTCGGCCTCAAGGATCGGACCCTGTTCAATGTGCAGCTCGAAGAACGCGTGCATCTTGCGGTCGCCGACCTTTTCCGAGCCTTTCCAACCAATCCGCTCAAGCTCTTCACCAAATCTCTTGCCCTTTGCATCCTCTCGATCATAGGCCCAGTGCAGGTCATGCTTGCCCGCGAACACACCGGATGCCAGCATCGCCGGGGCAAACCGTGTCCCCTCTTCGTTGGTCCAGTTCGTCACGATGATCGGGTGCCTGGTCTTGATCCCGAGATCGTTCAAGGAGCGCAGGATTTCCAATCCGCCCAGAACGCCGAGCACCCCGTCGTACTTGCCTCCGGTCGGTTGAGTGTCGAGATGCGAGCCGACATAGACCGGAAGCGCATCGGGGTCCGTCCCCTCGCGCCGGGCGAACATGTTGCCGATCTCGTCGAGGCCCATGGTACAGCCGGCGTCTTCGCACCATTTTTGAAACAATGCGCGGCCTTCGGCGTCTTCGTCGGTGAGTGTCTGACGGTTGTTCCCACCCGCCACGCCCGGCCCGATCCTGGCCATTTCCATCAAGCTGTCCCACAGCCGATCCCCGTTGATCCGCAGGTTTTCTCCGGGTGCCGCCATGCCTGTCCCCTTTTGCCGCTGGCCCATGCTGTGCGGCTCTCCTGGAAGGCCCACAGATTTTACCAATTGGTAAAGTTACGATTGCAACGCACTTCTGGCCTGTCAAGCTATGTTATGGAAAGTTCGCCCTCGTCCCGACCGGGACAAAGCCAGTGCCCTGAAATGCAGCAAGGAAGAAACCAACCGTGACGCAACCGGCCCGAAAGCCCAGCCGTATCCAGATCGAAAACCGTCAACGCATCCGCGACGCCGCGCTCGGGCTCTTTGCCACACACGGGTTTCGCGGCACGACGCTTGACCAGATCGCCGGGGCGTGCGGCATGCACAAACCCAATCTGATCTACTATTACGACAGCAAGGAGGCGATCCATATCGACCTTCTGAACACGCTGATGACGGAATGGCTCAGCCCGCTGGACGCAATGGATCCGGAGGGTGATCCGCTTGAAGAAATTCTGGAGTATATCCGCAAAAAGATGGAGATGAGTCGGCTTTATCCACGCGAATCGCGACTCTTTGCCAACGAAATCGTGCAAGGCGCGCCCCGCATGCTGCCGCATCTGGAACGCACGCTGAAACCGTTGTTCGACCAACAATGCAAGATCCTCGAAGACTGGATGGCGGCGGGAAAACTGGCAAGAATGCATCCCGCACACCTGATTTTTTCAATCTGGGCAGTGACCCAGCATTACGCGGATTTCGAAGCACAGATCGCGGTCCTATTGCCCGGCCAAGACCGATTCGCGGACGGCGCTGACCAGTTTGTCGAAACGATGTTTCGGAAACTGCTGACGCCATAGCGCGAACCCCGCAGTCTTGCTGTCTGGATCCTGGCCGAATGCGGGCAAATGTCTTGCAATGACAGATGATTCGATTCTACGCGCCCTCCCCCGGTTGACCGCGCCTTGGCGCGATCAGTCGGTCAATTCACGTGCGGCCAAGCAAAATGGCCTCTTGCAGCGCAAAAAAACATTCGGCGCGACATCGGGATCACTCTGCCGGTCGCCGAAATGCGGACCCATGAGTTTTCGCCTAAACGAGGTCAGCGATGAATACATCATCGTTTGCCACCGAACACCGGTTCGACACCTCTGCCAGACAAGGGGAACTCCATCCTACTCCGCTGCCGTCTTGACCGCCGGGTTGTTCGGGTGGCTCGTCCAGTCTGCGTGCTCTTCAGCAACAACCTCACCGGTCCGCTCATCGAGGGCCCCCGTCGGCAACTCCTCCATCGTGATGCACTCCTCAACCGGACAGACATTGACACACAGGTTGCAGGCGACACATTCATCGTCCTTGACCGTGAAGACCCGATCCTCTGACATTGCAATCGCCTGGTGGGATGTGTCCTCGCACGCCGCGTAGCACCGGCCACATTGGATACAGAGGTCCTGATCGATCCGTGCCTTGGTCACGTAATTCAGGTTCAGGTTCTGCCAGTCGCTGATATTGGGGACTGCCCGCCCGACGAGTTGTGACGTCGATCCCATCTCCTTTTCGTCCATGTACTGTGACAGGCCCGAGATCATTTCCTGAACGATCTTGAAGCCGTATGTCATCGCCGCAGTGCAGACCTGCACATTGCCAGCCCCCAGCGCCATGAACTCTGCCGCGTCTTTCCACGTTGTCACACCGCCAATACCCGAGATCGGCAGCCCCCGCGTTTCGGGCGTCCGGGCGATTTCGGCCACCATGTTCAAGGCAATCGGCTTGACCGCCGGCCCGCAATACCCGCCATGCGCGCCCTTGCCGTCAATCGTCGGCTCTGGCGCAAAAAGATCGAGATCGACCGACGTGATCGAATTGATCGTGTTGATCAGGCTCACCGCGTCAGCCCCACCCTCGAGCGCGGCCATTGCGGGCTTTCGCACATCGGTAATGTTTGGCGTCAGCTTCACGATGCAGGGCATCCGGGTGTTTTGCTTCACCCAGCGGGTCACCATGGTGATGTATTCGGGCACCTGCCCCACGGCGCTGCCCATACCGCGCTCGGACATGCCATGCGGACAGCCGAAATTCAGCTCCACACCATCCGCCCCGGTCTCTTCGACCAGAGGTAGAATGGCTTTCCACGCCGCTTCCTCGCAAGGCACCATGAGCGAAACGATCATCGCGCGGTCCGGGTAGTCGCGCTTGACCGCCTTGATCTCGCGCAGATTCACCTCCAGCGGGCGGTCGGTGATCAGCTCGATATTGTTCAGTCCGAGAAGCCGCCGATCCGCCCCCCAGATCGCACCGTAGCGCGGACCGTTCACGTTGACGATGGGGGGGCCGTCTTCTCCCAGAGTTTTCCAGACCACGCCGCCCCAGCCGGCCTCAAAGGCGCGGCGGACGTTGTATTCCTTGTCGGTGGGCGGCGCGGAGGCCAGCCAGAATGGGTTCGGGCTCTTGATGCCCACAAAATCGGTCGTCAGGTCAGCCATCTCGGCACCTCCCGGATCAGGCGCGCGTCAACGCGGCGTGAATATCTTCTGCGGCATCGCGGCCTTCGGCGACGGCCGTCACGGTCAGGTCGTCTCCGCCGACGGCGCAATCGCCCCCGGCCCAGACACCGGGGACCGAGGTACGCCCTGGACCTGTGACCGCGATTTTGCGGCCCTCCAGATCGGGCAGGTTGTCTCCGATCAGCGTTTGCCCGATCGCCTTGAAGACCTGGTCGGCCGCCAGGCGGAATGTCTCGCCCGTCGGTTCAAGCGAATCGTCGGTGAATTCGAACTCGATCTCGCGGACCATCCCGTTGCCATGCACCGCGACGGGTGACGCGTTGGTGATGATCCGCACGCCCTTGGCCGCAGCGAGATCCTGTTCCCAGACGCTCGCGTTCATACGGTCGCGCCCCCGCCTGTACACAAGTGTCACGTTCAGCGCGCCCAGAAGTTTGGACTGAACAGCAGCGTCCACGGCCGTCATGCCGCCACCGATCACGACCACGTCGCGCCCCACTGGCAGAGTGGCCAGATCGGCAGTCTGCCGCAGGTCCGCAATGAAATTGACGGCGTCCAGCACACCCGTTTTTTCCTCACCCGGAGTGGAAAGCGAATTGACGCCGCCCAATCCCATGCCAAGAAAAACAGCATCATGGTCCGCCTGCAGATCGGCCATCTCCACGTCCCGGCCCAAGGCGATCTCGTTGCGGATCTCGATGCCCCCGATCTGCAACAGCCAGTCCACTTCGCGGGCTGCGAAATCCTCGGTCGTCTTGTAGGCGGCGATGCCGTATTCATTCAGACCACCCGCCTTGGGGCGCGCGTCGAACACCACCACGTCATGCCCATTCATGGCCAACCGGTGCGCACATGCCAGCCCGGCCGGTCCGGCCCCGACGACGGCAACCGTCTTGCCAGTCGGGGCCGCCCGGGAGAAAGGATGCACACCTTGCGCCATCAGCGTGTCGGTCGCATGGCGCTGCAAACGGCCGATCTGCACGGGTTCGCCCTCTGCCGCTTCGCGCACACAGGCCTCTTCACACAGCGTTTCGGTGGGACAGACACGGGCGCACATGCCACCCAGGATATTTTGCGTCAGAATCGTTTTTGCCGCCGCTTCGGGGGTGTCCGTTGCGATTTGGCGAATGAACAGGGGAATGTCGATTTCGGTCGGGCAGGCGGTGATGCACGGCGCGTCATGGCAAAAATAACAACGATCCGCGGCAACAAACGCCTCGTGCTCGGTCAGGGGCGCGTGCAAATCCTTGAAACCTTCGTTCAAGTCTTCCGCGTCCAATCGGCCCGGAATAATGCCTTCTTTCAATGCTCTGGCGTCCATTGTCGTCTCCAAGATCAGCGTGAGCCACGCGGAAACGCTGTCATGGGCCAAAAATTTTATCAACTGGTAAAATTTTGGAATGGGCATTTTCCACCCGATGCCGCAGCGCAGCGTTATGCGCTACGGTTGTGGCGGGTATTCCAAAGCAAAGCTACTGACCATGATTTCAAAGACTTAGATATGCATGAGTAGAAATTGAGCAATTCAAAGGCATACCATGGCACATACACAGACATTCCAGGGTCAAAAGCCCAGCTTCCTGGCCAACCTGATCGAGGGTCTGACCCGTGGCATGGGGCAGGTGATGGACGCAAATTCCCGGATTCGCGAAGTCGAACGGCTTCAGATGCTGTCGGACGAGTCGCTGGCCGCCAAAGGCATCAAGCGCGAAGAGATCACGCGGCACGTGTTCCGGGATGTGTTCTGGATGTAATCCGGCACCCAACCCCGGTGATCCGAAAAAGGGCGGCGCAAATTGCGCTGCCTTTTTTTATTGCCTGGTTCACACTGCGGCAAAAGAAAAAGCCGCCCCGAAGAGCGGCTTTGATCTTGTACGGATCGCACGTCTGAAACGTACGGACCCTTAGTTCTGCGCGTAGTATTCGATGACGAGGTTCGGTTCCATGATCACCGGGTACGGCACATCACTGAATGCCGGAGTGCGCACGAATTTCGCGACCATCTTGGAGTGATCCACCTCGAGGTAATCCGGCACATCACGCTCTGCCAGTTGCGTGGCTTCGATCAGCGCAGCGATCTGCTTGGACTTCTCGCGCACCTCGATGACATCGCCTTCCTTGACCCGGTAGGACGGGATGTTCACGCGCTTGCCGTTGACCATGACGTGACCGTGGTTGACGAACTGGCGCGCGGCAAAAACGGTCGCGACGAACTTGGCGCGGTAGACAACCGCGTCGAGGCGGCTCTCCAGAAGACCAATGAGAAGCTCACCGGTGTCGCCGCGCAGACGTTCGGCTTCGGCAAAGATGCGGCGGAATTGCTTTTCGGTCAGATCACCGTAGTAGCCCTTGAGCTTCTGCTTGGCGCGCAGCTGAAGACCAAAGTCGGACGTCTTGCCCTTGCGGCGCTGGCCATGCTGTCCGGGGCCATATTCGCGCCGGTTGACCGGGGATTTCGGACGACCCCAGATGTTTTCACCCATCCGGCGATCGATTTTGTACTTGGCAGACGTGCGTTTGGTCACGGCTGATCTCCTTCTTGAAACGACGCCTTGAACGGCGACTGTGAAGGGCGTTGTCCTCTTGAGGCCGAACCCCATGACAGGCATCCCCTTGCGGGGGCCACCAACACCAACGAAGCCGCGTTTATATGGCAGCGGGTTTCAGAGTCAACACGCGAAATGCGTGCCTGTCTTAAACCTTGTTTAACAGGCTTGTCGCAGGGTGATCGGGCACAGCCGGGAGAGACCATGACTCAGCGCGCGACACCGAAGGCCATTGGCCCATCAGCTCTGGATATGGCGGCGCAGCGCCGGGATCAGAATATCCTGACGCTGGTGGAAACCGCGGTCGCGCACAGGGAGGTGAAACTGGCATTTCAACCGATCGTCCACGCACGGCAACAGACCCATACCGCGTTATACGAAGGGTTGATCCGCGTCGTCGATCCAACGGGCCGCATCATTCCGGCAGCCCAGTTCATCGAGGCGATCGAAGAACGGGAATCCGGGCGCTTGCTCGATTGCCTCGCGCTGGAACACGGACTGCGCACTCTGGCCAAGAACCCCGGTATACGCCTCGCGATCAACCTGTCGGCGCGATCCATCGGGTACCCCAAATGGCGCAAGGTGCTCGACCGGGGCCTGTCGCGCGACCCATCCGCAGCCAACCGGCTGGTTCTTGAAATCACGGAAGCCTCGGCAATGCTGGTGCCCGAGCTTGTGGTGCAAGCCATGCGCGATCTGCAACAACGCGGCATCTGCTTTGCGCTGGATGATTTCGGCGCGGGCTACACTGCTTTGCGATATCTCAGAGAGTTCCAGTTCGACATTCTCAAGATTGACGGTCAGTTCATTCGCGGCGTCGCCACCGATCCGGACAACCAGGTTCTGACCCGTGCAATCATCGCGATCGCCAAGCAGTTCGATATGTACACTGTCGCCGAATTCGTCGAATGCCAGCGTGATGCGCTGGCGCTTGCCGACCTCGGAGTGGATTTCCTGCAGGGTTACTACTTCGCCGCGCCGACGATCACCCCGCCATGGCGTCCTGCTCACGACGGCGGCCCCATGCATTGACCTGCCCGGCATATGTCGACGCTGCGACAGTTTTATCCGCGTGAGACACCCTGTCCGGTATGCGACGGTGCACCATTGCTGTAACAGGGCACGAGAAAGGGTCTGGGGCTACGGGCGCAAATGCGCAATAATTGCCGTGGAATCACGACTGGACCACGACATTGCTGGAGGGACATATGACCAACGTCGTTATCGCATCCGCTGCACGAACGGCCGTTGGGTCGTTCGGCGGCTCTTTCGCAAACACACCCGCACATGATCTGGGAACAGCCGTTCTGAATGCGCTGGTTGATCGTGCGGGAATCGAAAAAGACGCCGTCTCGGAAACGATCCTTGGCCAAGTTCTGACAGCAGCGCAGGGTCAGAACCCGGCCCGTCAAGCGCATGTCAACGCCGGCCTGCCGCTGGAAAGCGCAGCCTGGGGGATCAACCAGGTTTGCGGGTCCGGCCTGCGCGCCGTGGCGCTTGGCGCGCAGCACATCATGCTGGGCGATGCCGAAATTGTCTGCGCCGGCGGTCAGGAAAACATGTCCATGGCGCCGCATGCCGCGAATCTGCGTCAGGGTCACAAGATGGGCGATATGAAATATATCGACACCATGATCCGCGATGGCCTGTGGGATGCATTCAATGGCTATCACATGGGTCAGACGGCAGAAAACGTTGCAGAGAAATGGCAGATCAGCCGCGCCCAGCAGGATGAATTTGCCGTCGCCAGCCAGAACAAGGCCGAAGCGGCGCAGAATGCGGGCAAGTTCGACGACGAAATCATCGCCTTTACCGTCAAGACCCGCAAGGGTGAGACCGTGGTCGGCAAGGACGAGTACATCCGCCACGGAGCGACACTGGAGTCTCTGCAAAAGCTGCGCCCGGCCTTCACAAAGGACGGGTCGGTGACGGCAGCGAATGCCTCGGGCCTGAACGATGGCGCCGCCGGTGTCCTGCTCATGTCCGCCGAAAACGCGGAAAAGCGCGGCGTCAAACCAATTGCGCGGATCGCATCCTACGCGACCGCGGGTCTGGACCCCTCGATCATGGGTGTCGGCCCGATCCATGCATCGCGCAAGGCGCTGGACAAAGCCGGATGGTCGGTTGGCGATCTTGACCTCGTCGAGGCGAATGAGGCTTTCGCGGCCCAGGCCTGTGCCGTGAACAAGGACATGGGATGGGACCCCGAGATCGTGAACGTGAACGGCGGCGCCATTGCCATCGGACACCCGATCGGCGCATCTGGCGCGCGCGTGCTCAACACCCTGCTGTTCGAAATGCAGCGGCGCGATGCCAAGAAGGGTCTTGCCACACTGTGTATCGGCGGCGGCATGGGCGTGGCCCTCTGCGTCGAGCGGGATTGATCGCGGATCGGCTTGGTGAATATCAGGGGCGCGGTTATGCGCCCCTTTTTGTTCGTGCACCAAAAATAGGTCACGAACTGCGCGCAACTTTGTTGCGTAGACACATATAAATCTATAACAACATTACCTGAAAGAAACACTTGAGAGGAGACCCCCATGGCCCGTGTAGCACTTGTCACCGGCGGCAGCCGCGGTATCGGCGAAGCAATTTCGAAAGCCCTGAAAGCGGATGGTTACGAGGTGGCAGCCACCTATGCCGGGAACGACGAAAAGGCCGCGAAATTCACCGATGAAACCGGGATCAAGACGTACAAGTGGAACGTTGCCGATTACGATGCGTCAAAGGCCGGTATTGAACAGGTCGAAGCGGATCTGGGGCCGATCGATGTGGTTGTTGCCAATGCGGGCATCACCCGCGACGCGCCGTTCCACAAGATGACGCCGGACCAGTGGAACGAGGTGATCGACACCAACCTAACCGGCGTGTTCAACACCGTGCACCCCGTCTGGCCCGGCATGCGCGAGCGCAAATTTGGCCGCATCATCGTGATTTCGTCGGTCAACGGGCAAAAGGGCCAGTTCGCGCAGGTCAACTATGCCGCGACCAAGGCGGGTGATCTGGGCATCATCAAATCGCTGGCGCAAGAAGGCGCGCGCGCGGGCATCACAGCCAACGCAATCTGCCCCGGGTATATCGCGACGGAAATGGTCATGGCCGTGCCGGAAAAGGTGCGCGAGGCGATCATCGGCCAGATCCCTGCCGGCCGTTTGGGCGAACCCGAGGAAATCGCGCGGTGCGTGAAGTTCCTCGCCTCCGAGGACGCGGGTTTCATCAACGGCTCCACGATCTCGGCCAACGGGGCACAGTTCTTCACCTGAGACAGGGCGTCGAGAGATTGAAAGCGGCCCGCCACACTGGCGGGCCTTTCTTATTTTGGTAAGCTTCTGCCGGCGGTATGTGCCAAAATGCACAGAAACGGCGCGTATACCGGTATTTATGTGCATCAAATTGCAGTTAGGTAAGGGTACGAACCGGGCGCTGCCCAACCCAATTTCGGAGAGCAGACATGCTGAACCAGATCAACGGACTGCACCACATCACATCCATGGCCAGCGACGCGCAGTCGAATAATGATTTCTTTACCAAGACGCTGGGCCTGCGGCGTGTCAAGAAAACCGTGAATTTCGATGCGCCCGAAGTGTATCACCTCTATTATGGTGACGCGGTCGGCACCCCCGGCAGTGTCATGACTTATTTCCCGTTTCCGAATGCTAGACGCGGTCGGCCCGGCACGGGTGAGGTTGCCGTCACGGTTTTTGCTGTGCCGAGGGCAAGCCTTGGGTTCTGGCAGGAGCGGCTGACGCAGCGTGGCGTGACGAACATCCGGATCGAGACCAGGTTTGGCGAGAATCGTCTGGGCTTTGACGGCCCGGATGGAGAGAGGTTTGCCCTGGTCGAAACCGAGGACGACCCACGTGACCCTTGGACGGAGAATGGACTCAGCGGGGATGTTGCCATTCGCGGATTTCACAGCGCCGATATGCGGCTCAAGGACACGGGCGCGAGCGCCGAATTGCTGCGTTTCATGGGGTATGAAGCGTTGGACCAGCAGGAGAATGTCACGCGGTTCCACATCCCCGGTGGCAACGCGGCGAACGTGATCGACATTACCCAGGTGGACGCACCCTCGGCGGAACAAGGGGCTGGTTCGGTGCATCACATCGCGTTTTCCGTCGACAACCGCGCGGCACAGAAAGACGTGCTCAGCGCGTTGCGGGATACCGGTTATGATGTAACACCGGTGATCGACCGCGATTATTTCTATGCGATCTACTTTCGCACGCCGGGCGGCGTTCTGTTCGAAGTGGCGACAAATGAGCCTGGCTTTACGCGCGACGAGGACACCGCGCACCTGGGAGAGGCATTGAAACTGCCAAGCCAGCACGAGCACCTGAGACCGGTTTTGGAGGAAAAATACCTCGACCCGATCAGGGATTGAGCCTCAGGATCAATTCCCCACCGCGTTGGAGACGGTTGGACTGTTCTGACACAATCCGTTCTGAAACAAAAAGCCCGAGCAGTGACCCGGGCCAATCGTTATCAAGAGAGACGGTCGATCTCTTCCTTCAGTCGAAGTTTCTGCTTTTTCAGGGTCGAGATCGCGAGGTCATCGACACCTGGCGCTTTCTGGGCCTGTTCGACCTTTTCAGACAGGCGTTGATGCTTTCGCTTCAGTTCCTGAAGGTGTGAAGTCAAGCTCATGAAGTCCTCCTGTTACTGATTGGATCTTCAGTGCAGCATAATTTTACAATTCTGTCACGCGGCATCCGCAGTCTCGGTAAATTCCCGCTGTCGAAAAAGGCCGTATCAGCGGGTTTGGTCCGGGAACGGCAATGAGCGCGGCGAACGCAAAACACGGGAAACCAGTGCGGTATATGATTCGCCATCATGGTCATGGCTGTCGCCGCGGTGCAACACGAGCGGAGGATGCGACAAAAACGCCGCACGGCGAGTCTTGCGCGCACGCAAAAGGACCAGGCGGGCGGGACGCGCGCTGCGCGAGTGAATGGGCCAAAGCTCAAGCGCCCCGAGTGTCGCGTGAAACGCACTCATCAATTCGGGGAGCCTGTCCGCCCGCTGGATGAAGGTTGCCGTGCCGCCAGGCTTGAGCCGTTTGGACGCCACGCGCACCCATTTCACCAGAGGCAGGGCACCAGACCGGGACAGCGCGCGATCCTCTGCAACAGGCGCCTTGGCGCGAAAATCCTCGAAGTAAGGAGGATTGGCGATGACATGGTCGAAGCGTTGGTCCTTGACTGCCGCCGGCAACTCCAGGAGGTCAGAACAATGTATCGTCCCGGCAAGGCCGTTGTCATCAAGGTTGCGCTGCGCGAGCTTTGCATAGGCTGGCTGAATTTCGACACCCGTACAGATGACGCCCGGCACCCGTACGCCGAGGCAGGCCAGGGCAACACCGCCACCGCAGCCCAGCTCGAGCAAGGTATCACCCGCCTTTGCCGGAACCGTGGCCGCCATCAGCACCGGGTCGGCCCCCGCACGGTACCCCGTCCGTGGCTGCCAGAGACGCACCGCACCGCCGAGGAAATCGTCACGGGTCAGGTCGTCTGGCGCGAATGGATCATTCCTCAAATGTGACCCCGTATTCGCGCAGCACGCGCCGTGCCTGATCAAGCTCATCCGACCGCACCATGAGCCGGCGCGGCAAGATGCCGATGGAGCCTTCGAGGATGCTCATATTTACGTCCAATTCAAAGCTGGCTATACCCTCGTCCTCAAGAACGGCGCGGGCGAGCGGTATAAGAGTGATATCATTGGTGCGTAATAGCTCTTCCATGTGCATGATGTAGGAACACTGGGCCAGGTTTGTCGAGCCTTGCCGAAGGAATGGTGATCATGTTGGATAAATCATTACGCAAACCGCATGATCGGCTGGCGGATGAACTGGCGGGCGACCTGGCGGAGGTGAACACGCTGATCCGTGCGCGGATGGCGTCGGAGCACGCGCCGCGCATCCCGGAAGTCACAGCGCATCTGGTCGAAGCGGGCGGCAAGCGGTTGCGGCCGATGCTGACTCTCGCGGCGGCGCGCATGTGCGGCTATGCGGGGGCGAATCACCTCAAGCTGGCCGCGACCGTGGAGTTCATCCACACCGCGACATTGCTGCATGACGACGTGGTGGATGAAAGCGCGAAACGGCGTGGACGACCCACTGCGAACCTTCTCTGGGACAACAAGTCGAGCGTTCTGGTTGGCGATTACCTGTTTGCACGGTCGTTCCAACTTATGGTGGAGACAGGCAATCTTCGAGTGCTCGACATCCTGTCAAACGCGGCAGCCACCATTGCCGAAGGCGAAGTGTTGCAATTGTCGGCGGCGCAGGATCTGCGGACGACGGAAGACATCTACCTGCAAGTCGTGCGGGGCAAGACAGCGGCGCTGTTCTCTGCCGCGACCGAGGTGGGCGGCGTGATCGCCGGCATGGACGACTCGCGTGTGCAGGCGCTGTTCGATTACGGCGACGCGCTGGGGATCGCGTTCCAGATCGTCGATGACCTGCTCGATTACTGGGGGTCCGATGCAACCGGCAAGAACGTGGGAGACGATTTCCGCGAACGCAAATTGACCCTTCCTGTGATCAAGGCCGTGGCGCTGGCCGACGAGACAGAGCGTGCCTTCTGGCAACGCACGATCGCCAAGGGCAAGCAAGAGGATGGCGATCTCGACCATGCAATCGCGCTCTTGAACGCGCATGGCACTTTGGACGCCACGCGCGCCGAAGCAAATGCCTGGATCGCCAAGGCCCGCAAGTCGTTGGCGATGCTGCCCGACCATCCAATCAGGGACATGCTGGACGATCTGGCCGATTACGTGGTGGCACGGGTCAACTGACCCGTGGCAGGGCTGCGGTGAACTGGTCGGCCAGAACGCAGCCTGCAACCCACCAATCGGGATATGTGTCGTACAGCCTGCGTGCAGCCTCTTTTGCCGCTGTTTCGGTTTCGAACAAGCCGAAACATGTGGCGCCCGAGCCCGACATGCGCGCCAGCCCACAGCCATCCTGGGCTCCCAGCACATCCAGCACATCGGCAATGGCTGGCTGCACCGTCAGGGCGGGCGGCTCAAGATCGTTGCGCATATCCCCAAGCCAGTCGATCAGCGCAGCCGCGTCTGCAAATTCGGGAATGCTGTCCGGCATCGGCGGATTGGTCTTTGACCCCAGTGCCTTGAACACGGACGGCGTCGACAGGGGACGCCTTGGATTGACCAGCACCGCGTAAAGCGTCGGAAGCGTCACGACATCAAGCTGATCGCCGATACCTCTGGCGCGCATGGGCTTGCAGGCAAGGCACATCGGCACATCGGCCCCGAGGCTCGTCAGGTCTTTCAAGTGCTGCCCAAGCAGGTCCTGGGACGCAGACGCCAAGGCATCGGTGCGGGTATCGTCAAGACAGACCATTCCACGCCAGGCCGCCGCCGCATCTGCCGATCCGCCACCGACCCCGGAGGCAGGCGGCAGGTTCTTTTCCAACCGCAGCGCCGCCCCGTCCTGCTGAACCATTGCCGCTGCACGCAAGGCGAGGTTGTCCATGTCCGCCGGAACGCCCGCCGCTTCGGGACCTTCGACCGTCAGCGACAGGGCATTGCCGGAAACGATCTCCAGCCGATCCCCGACCGAGGCAAATGTGACCAGCGAATCCAGCAAATGATAGCCATCAGCGCGTTGGCCGGTCACATGAAGGGTCAGGTTGATCTTGGCAGGTGCAAATACGTCAACCCTCGTCATTCGCAACCTGAAGCGGCGGCGCACCTTCTTCGGCCAGCACCTGATCCAGCCCCACTTCCAGCTTGGCGCGGATGCGGTCAGCGTCGACGTCCTCGGCGGAGGAGCCGTAGATGACAAAGGACAGCGCCCGGCGCCATTGGAACCGCGCCTCGGTCTTGCGTCCGACAGCCCAGTATACGTCGCCGAGATGGTCGTTCACGATGGGATCGACGGGCAACAGTTCCGCAGCGCGCTCCATGTGGCCGACGGCTTCTTCGTAGCGGCCCAACCGATACAGCACCCATCCAAGGCTATCGATGATATAGCCACTGTCCGGGCGGGCGGCGGCGGCGCGTTCGATCATGTCGAGCGCCTCATCCAGCTTTTCCTGTCGTTCGACAAGGGAATAGCCAAGATAATTCAGGGCCTGGGGCTGTTCCGGGTTCAAGTCGAGCGCGGTTCGAAAATCTGACTCGGCTTCGTCCCAGCGCTCGAGCCGTTCATAGCTGATTGCCCTGGCATAATACAGGAACCATTGGTTCTTGCTTTTTTCCTCGAACAGGTCGATCGCCCTCGTATAGGCCGAAACCGCGCCGTCATAGCGCTCAAGCTGCCGCAACGTGTCACCCAGCGTGGAATGGACGATGGGTTGGTCACCATGTGTCCTGGCAAGGCGTTGAAGCACTTCGACGGCTGCGTCGATCTTGTCACTGTCTCGCAGCGCGGCGGCGCGGCCAAGTTCGGCAGCGTGATAGGCCGGGTGATCAACCGGCACCTTGACATAGGCTTCTACGGCCAGATCGGGCTGCTGCATGTCGTCAAGAAGGCCGGCCGACATCAGGATCGCATCGACATGATCCGGGCGCAGGTATTCCGTGATCCGGGTATAGAGCAGCGTGAATTCGCCATTGGCTTCGTCCGCAAGAGCCGCAGCGAGCGTGTAGAAGACCTCTGCCAGACCGTCGCGCGCGCCACTGATACGGCTGAAGGGCAGCGTTTCGCCCGCCTCCAGCGCGGCCTTCATCGCGCCAAGGCCAGGATCCAGATCCGCCCCGAAGGCAGTTTCCATCAACTCAAGCGCGTCAGCAGTGCGGTCCAGCTGGCTGAGAACCTCGACATGCGCCATGACACCGCGCCGGGTGAGCTGCATTCCACCGGTGCCCGCGTTTTCCAGGATTGCCGCGGTGCTTTCGAAATCGCCGACCGACGCCAGCGCCAGCGCCTTGTGGTAAAGCGAGAAGTTCCGCAGGCCCTCCTCGTTGGACAGCTCATCAAACTGCACGAGGGCCGAGGACATATCGCCAAGACCAAGTTGCGCCCATGCCGTGAGCAGCCCGTCGACCAGAGGGCCAACACCGCGATCCTGCTTGATCCGCGCTATCAGGGCTTCGTAGTCCTCGGCCTTGGCGTGCCGCGCGACCAGCGCCATATGCGCAACTTGGCTGCGGTGGCCATCATTGACCAGTGTATCGGCCAGCGTCGCGGCGCGATCGATATCACCAAGCGAAATTTCCGCCAGCACCGCGCGTTCCAGGATCGTCGGGTTTTCCGGATCGTGTATCACGGCCTGACCGTAGTGCTTTGCCGCCGCCGCGATATCACCATCAAAGCTGGCTTGCCGCCCCGCGAGGTAATCACCGGACAGGCTGTTGGCGAAAGCGCCTGCCGGAGCGGCCATGCAAAAGACGATGGCGGCTGGTCCCAAAAGACGCTTCATGCGTGCGCGAGCCATGTAATTCTCCTTGAAAGGCGGGTTTGCAGAAAGCCTACCGCGCGCCCGGAAGCCGTGCAATACAAGCCGAAGGCCGCGCGTGCGCCCAGCCTTTGTATTTTACATGTTCGGGTAATTCGGCCCATCCCCGCCCTGCGGCACCGTCCAGACGATATTTTGGCTCGGGTCCTTTATATCGCAGGTCTTGCAGTGAACGCAGTTCTGGAAATTGATGACGAATTTCTCGTCGCCCTTGTCGTCGGTCACGAATTCGTAAACCCCGGCCGGACAATAGCGGGCCGACGGCCCGGCGTATTTCGGCAGGTTTACCGCCACCGGGATCGACGCGTCCTTGAGCTTGAGATGCGAAGGCTGGCTTTCCTCGTGGTTGGTGGCCGCGAAAGACACATTGGTCAGACGGTCGAAGGACAGCTTGCCGTCCGGCCTGGGATAGTCGATCGGTTCGAATTTCGACGCCTCGCCCGTTGCCTCGGCATCGGATTTGCCATGGCCCAGTGTGCCGAAGAGGGAAAAGCCCAGGGTGTTGGTCCACATGTCGAATCCGCCCAGCGTCAGCGACGCGGTCAGCCCGTATTTCGACCACAGCGGTTTGACATTGCGCACCTTTTGAAGGTCCTGACCGATGGCGCCCTCGCGCACTTCGGTTTCATAGTCGCTCAGTTCGTCCGCTGCGCGACCCTCTTGGATCGCGGCATACGCAGCCTCGGCCGCGGCCTTGCCGGACAGCATCGCGTTGTGGTTGCCCTTGATGCGCGGCACGTTGACCATGCCGACCGAACAGCCCAGGAGCGCCACACCGGGCGCCACCATCTTGGGCATCGACTGGAAGCCACCTTCCGCGATCGCCCGCGCGCCATATGCCACGCGCTTGCCGCCTTCCAGCAGGTCCTTGACCATCGGGTGATGCTTGAAGCGCTGGAATTCCATGTAGGGATACACGTGCGGGTTCTCGTAGTTCAGATGCACCACGAAGCCGACATAAACCTGGTTGTTGTCCAGGTGGTAGATGAAGGACCCACCCCCCGCGTTCGCGCCAAGCGGCCAGCCCATCGTGTGCATGACCCGGCCCGCCTTGTGCTTGTCCGGATCAATCTCCCAGATCTCCTTCATCCCGAGACCGAATTTCTGCGGTTCCTTGCCCTTGGACAGATCGAATTTCTCGATCACCTCTTTGGACAGGCTGCCGCGCACGCCTTCGCCGAGGAACACGTATTTGCCGTGCAGTTCCATCCCCGGCTCATAGCCCGGCCCCGGCGTGCCATCGGCTTGCCGCCCGAACTCCCCGGCCACGACGCCTTTGACGCCGCCATTCTCGCCGTAAACGACCTCGGAGCAGGACATGCCGGGGAAAACCTCGACCCCCAGCTCTTCGGCGTGTTCGGCCATCCAACGGCAGACATTGCCCATCGAAACGATGTAATTGCCGTGGTTGTTCATCAACGGGGGCATCGGAAAATTCGGAATGCGCACCTTGCCGGCCTCGCCGAGCATGTAGAAGCTGTCCTCGGTCACCGGCACGTTGAGCGGCGCGCCCTTGTCCTTCCAGTCGGGGATCAGCGCATCAAGACCACAGGGATCGAGCACCGCACCCGACAGGATATGCGCCCCGACCTCGGAGCCTTTTTCCAGCACCACAACGTCGAGGTCGGCATCCAGCTGCTTCAGACGGATCGCGGCAGACAGCCCTGCCGGTCCGGCTCCCACGATGACCACATCATATTCCATCGCTTCACGCGCATGTTCGCTCATGTCGGTCTCTTTCCTGAAAGTCCTCAAAAAACTTTCCAGATGAGGTAACGTGACGCCCCCCAAGGGTCAATTGCGACACCGCGTTAAAGCGCGGCTGCGGGGCGCAGATCAGTCTGTGCGCAGCATCGCTGTGCGAACAGTCCTCAAATGGGCGCGCATTTCCGCCTCCGCGGTATCCGGCGCCCCCTCCGCGATGGCTGCGGCGATACGCGCGTGCTGGTCGCTGTGCAGCCCCGTGAACTCGGCCACCCCGACACGCCGATAGGTCCGGCCCCATTCGTGCTGCCATGCACGGCGGCGGCGGACGTCCGACAAATACGCCAGGACACCCTGAAGAACCGGGTTCGCGGCAAGCTCCGCAACCGCGCGGTGAAAGGCGCTGTCGGCCTGTTCGCAGGCCGCTGGATCGCGCGCGATGCGCCCCTCTTCGACATGGCGCATCAGGCGGCTCGTGTCATCGCGTGACGCGATCTGCGCTGCCGCGGCCGCCACCGAGGGCTCGATCACGATCCGCGCCTCAAGAAGATCGGCAGGTGAAGACACCTCGATCAACAACTTGTCGCGCACCGGGGCATCGCGGGGCTTTGGCCCCCGGAACGTCCCCTGTCCGACATGCCGCCAGACAAGGCCCTCCTCTGCCAGCGCAGCAAGCGCGCTTCGCAGGGTCTGGCGACTGCACCCGATCCGCCCCGCAAGCGCCCTTTCGGCTGGCAGGCGCGCGCCCGCCTCGCAGCCGTCAAGACAGGCGCGCAGGGCTGCCAGGGCATCTGATTGTTTCACCCGGTGACTTTCAGTTCAGACCAATTTGCAGACCAATCTCTTATCCGTCACTGGCTCACACCGCAAATCTTTCCAAGGAAATACACATGTTCGATATCGGTGTTTTGATCGTCGCGGGACTGGCGGCGGGGATGCTCAACGCGATCGCGGGAGGCGGAACCTTCATCAGCTTTCCTGCCCTTGTCTGGGTCGGCGTGCCGCCGGTCATGGCCAACGCCACCGCGACGCTGACCGCGCTGCCCGGCTACCTGAGCAGCGCATGGGCCTATCGTCACGATATCGAAACGCAAGACCCCCTGCCGATCCTCAACCTGTTGATGATCGCGGCCATTGGCGGGCTGGCCGGCGCAGGCTCGCTGCTGATCACCAGCCAGTCGGTGTTCTCCGCGCTGGTGCCGTGGCTCTTGCTGCTGGGAACCTTGGTGTTCGGCCTTGGCCCCTACGCGATGACGCACCTGAACCTGGCAGCCAAACCACCCAGGGTGGTTGCGATCGGCGTAATGCTGAGCGTGTCCATCTATGGTGGGTATTTCAACGGCGGTTTGGGGATCATGCTCCTGGCCGCGTTCGGACTGATGGGCATGACCAACCTGCATGGCATGATCGGGCTCAAGAACATTATCTCGGCACTTTTGTCCGTGGTATCGGTGATCGCCTATTCGGTGGCTGGCCTGATCGCGTGGGACGCGGCGCTGGTCCTCGCGCTGGCGCAATTCGGCGGCGGGTATCTTGGCGCACGCGCCGCATTGCGGATCACCGATCCAACGAAACTCCGTTGGGCGATCACCGGGATCGGCATTCTCATGACAGCAATCTTCTTCATGCGCGCCTGAGCGCCCAAATGGCGCAAAGCTGCTTGCGTTCCATGGGCTTTCAAGGCCACTCTTGCCCGGACGGGACAAAAATGTTTGACCGCCCAGGCGTGCGAACCTCCAGAACTGCGCAGCGACAACGACGAGGACTGCCCCATGGAAAAGCTACCAATGACCCGCGCGGGCCACGCCGCGCTGGAAACGGAATTGAAAACGCTCAAGTCCGAAGAACGCCCCGCTATCATCCAGGCGATAGCCGAGGCGCGGGAGCTGGGGGACCTCAAGGAAAACGCCGAGTACCATTCGGCGCGCGAAAAGCAGGGCTTCATCGAGGGGCGCATCAAGGAACTGGAAGGCGTGCTGAGCCTTGTTGAAGTGATCGACCCCACCAAGCTTTCCGGTCCGATCAAGTTCGGCGCCACGGTCACCCTGGTGGACGAGGACACGGATGAGGAAAAGACCTGGCAGATCGTCGGTGAGCACGAAGCGAATATCGAGAAAGGGCTTTTGAACATCAAATCCCCGATCGCCCGCGCCCTGATCAGCAAGGAAGAAGGCGACAGTGTCGAAGTGCGCACCCCCGGCGGCGACAAATCCTACGAAGTTCTGAAAATAGACTATATCTGATCGCGCGGACCCCGCTATGACCAAGAAAGACGATGCACAGGCCGGCGCCGCCCCGGTCCGGTCCCGCCCCGGCGACACTGCCAGCGGGTTGAGCGGGATCGAACTGACAGCTGCGGCGCTCAGCCTGTTGTGGCTGGTGATCTCGGCTGCGTTTTTCCTGTTTTCGGGCAATGAAGGCGCGGACGGGCTGCGCTTTTTGCTGACGATGATGGTGATCTTCCTTCCCGTCGGGATGATCTGGGTCGCAGCACTCGCCGCGCGGGCGGCCCGCATCATGCGCGAGGAAAGCGCGAGGCTGCAAACCGCGATCGACGCGATCCGCCACGCCTATATCTCTCAGAACCAGGCGGGCGGGCGGGATCAGCAGCCGCATCCATCCATCGTGAAAAAGCTCGACGAGATCTCCGAGGCGCAGAAAAAGACGGAAACGGCGCTGACGATGTTCACCTCGACCCGCGCCGCGCAGATCGCCGTGCAGGCGGCCGCGCCCGATCCGGCAACCGGTGATCAACCCACCTTGGCGCTTGGCACACCGGCCGACGCGTTGCAGCCGCCGTTGTCCAACGCGGATTTCGTCCGCGCGCTGCATTTTCCCGAAACCGCCGAGGACCAGGAGGGTTTCAACGCTTTGCGCCGGGCGCTCAGGGATCGCCCGTCCGCCCAGCTGGTCCAGGCCGCACAGGACGTTTTGACCCTGCTCAGCCAGGACGGCATCTACATGGATGATCTGCGCCCCGACATGGCCCGCCCGGAACTCTGGCGCCGCTTTGCCAAAGGGGAACGCGGGCGCACCATCGCCGCGCTGGGCGGCGTGCGCGACCGCTCGTCGCTGGCCCTGGCGGCAGGCCGGATGAAACAGGACCCGATCTTTCGCGATGCTGCGCACCATTTTCTCCGCCTGTTCGACAAGGGTTTTGCCAGGTTCGAGGAAACGGCCACGGATTCCGAGATCTCGGATCTCGCCGGGACCCGCACGGCGCGGGCCTTCATGCTCCTGGGCCGCGTGACCGGAACCTTCGACTGAACCCAGCTCCCCCGTGTTCGGGCGTCAAATTCCCTCGGGGTCTTGCGGGCAGAGCCGCCGATTCGTTTGCGTTGCCGGAAACTCCGGATGCGCCAGCACATCCACACAAGTTCAGAAAAACGACTTGAATGGAATATACCGGACCGGGTCCCCAGGGCGCACATGCAGGGCTTCATCGGGCAATTCGACAAGCCCCTCAGCCCAGGACAGCCCGCTGATCCGGCCGGATCCTTCGGATTTGAACGCCTCGACCTGCCCGTCCCTGATCCGCGCGCGCAGGTATTCGCGCCGCCCCGGTTTCTTGCGCTTTTCGAAACCTGCCGGAACGCGAAACCCCTGCGGGTCCTGCCAGCCGGCCCCCGCCAGAAGACCCATCGCCGGGCGCGCAAAGATCAGCGTGCAGACCAGCGCCGCAACCGGGTTTCCAGGCAACCCGAATACCGGCTTGCCCTGCCAGAGGCCCAGCGCAAGTGGCCGCCCCGGTTTCAGCGCGATGCGCCATTCCTGCATCGCGCCGCTGTCGCGCAAAAGCGCCGAGACATGATCTTCGTCGCCGGCCGAGGCGCCGCCAGAGGTCAGGATCACATCCGCGTCCAGCGCGGCCGCATCCAACGCGCCGCGCACCGCCGCGCGATCGTCAGGCACACGGCCCCGATCGCGTGGTTCGAACCCGAAGCCCGCACAAAGGCTCAGCAACATCGGCCGATTGGCATCAAATATCTGACCTTCGGCCGCAGTCGTCCCGGGCTCCACGATTTCATCCCCAGTGGACAGGACTGCCACACGCAATCTCGCGCGCACGGGCACGTCGCCAATCCCTACGGCCGCCGCGAGGGCGAGATCAGCAGGCGTCAGAACGCGCCCAGCGCCCAGCGCCATATCGCCCCTGATCAGGTCCTCTCCGGCCTTTCGCGTGTTCGCGCCGCGCTTCAACGGCCCGTGAAACGCCACCTGCCCCGGGCCGGTCCGCACGTCTTCGTCGAGAACCACGGTATCCACGCCAACCGGCAGATCGGCCCCCGTCAGCACCCTTATCGCGTGGCCCGGCGGCACCGGCGCCGCGTAGGGTGTCCCGGCCGCGGCGCGCCCTTCGACCAACGGCAAAACCTGCGGTCCATCACCAATGCCTGCCCCGGCAAAGCCATAGCCGTCCACCGCCGTGTTCGGGTGCGGCGGGTTCGACCGCTTAGCCATCATATCCCGCGCCAACACCCGCCCAGCCGCCTGCATGAGCGGCACCTGTTCGACGCCGACAACAGGGGTCAGCCGGTCGCGCAACATGGCGAGCGCGTCGTCCACGTGGGTCCAGTCGACCCCGGCGGGAAGGGCGAAGCAATCGTTGCGCAGAGGCGGTGGCCTCAGTTCATCCGCCCCGCGCGCGGCGGCGACAAGCTCTGCCTCGTGACCCGCACCAAGGATCCAAGCCTCTTCCATCGCCTCGGGTCCGAAATTTGACAGCAACGCATCAAGGCGTGCGGCACCGATCCGGTCGAGCGCACCGGCAAGCCGCGTCACCTGCACCCGGTCTCTTATTACGTCATCATCAACCTCCTTCACCGCAGCCTCGATCAGGCCCGGCCAGACCTCTGCGAAAACGGTCTGCGCTTGCGCTGTGTCCTCAAACGGCCAGACGGCGACCCCCTCACGTCGCCGCAACCGGGCAAGCATGGGCAGGCCCATCAGCGATTGGCTTCCCACGGTTGGATTAAAGAACAGTTGAAAACAGGAAGACGATGCCTTGGCCGCCCGATCACACCTTCGCCGCTCGGCCACTTGATCAAAGCGGATCCCGGCCTTGCGATAGGGCAGATCGGGCCAGCCGGTCTCGGACGGCTTTCCCCAGAATGGCCCCGGACCATCGAACAGTCGGTTGAGTGTCTCGGCCACGTCGAAGCGGTTGTTCTTCCCCTCTTTGTTGTCCGTGATCCGTGCCTCAAGCCAGTCCCAGAACAACAGCGGATCGTTTGATCCGGTGACCCGGCCGACGAAACCGCTTGGATATCCAAACGGGAAATCGAAGCCGATCAGGACACGCCGACCGGCCTGTGCCTCGCTGTCGATAAACGCCTCCAGCCAGGCCTCTGCCTCGGTTCGCGCGCGGCAATAAACCGGCTCCTGCGCCACGCCGCCGGTCACGACACCGAACCAGATCGCGTCTCGCGAGGGCCGTTTCGGCGCCCGCTTGCCCGCCGACCAATCGACAATCGCAATCGTGTCGAAGCCGGTCAAAGCCCCACCTCGGCCAAGATGAAATCCGCAATCCCTGCCGTGTTGTTCAGATCGAACACCGGACGATCCAGATCGAGCGCGATATCGCTCGCCACGGCGCGGATCGTCGGATCACAGGGCGCGATCAAGGCATGTCCCGTCTCGGCACGATGTGCCTCGACCTTGGGATGCCGGTCGCGCTTGTAGCCTTCCACCAGCACCAGGTCGACCGGCGCCAGTTTGGCCAGCAGCGCGTCCAGCGTCGGTTCCTCTGCGTCGCGCACTTCGTGCATCAGGGCAAAGCGCTTGCGCGAAGCCAGCAGCACTTCGGACGCGCCTGCGACGCGGTGGCGGTGGCTGTCCTTGCCGGGGTGGTCCACATCAAAACTGTGATGCGCGTGTTTGACCGTCGAGACGCTCAACCCGCGTGCCGTGATGTCGGCCACCAGCCGCTCCATCAGCCCTGTCTTGCCCGCGTTCTTCCAGCCGGTGACCCCGTAAAGCCTCATGCCATCGCCTTTGCCGCTTCGAGATCTTCCGGCGTATTCACGTTGAAGAACGGATCACACGTGTCAGTGAGGAACACCGCCTCGCGGCCACCGTGTTTTTCTGTCCAGACCACGACTTTCTTGATTCCCTCCTCCAGCGCCGCGCGCAGATCGGTCCGCAGGGCGACGGGCCAGAGACCGAATGTCGGGTGCCGGATCAGGCCGGACCTGCTCATCGACTTGGTGCGTTCGGCGCCCCGTGGTGTCGCCGCAAGAACCAGCGGTTGCGCCATGCCCTCGGCCGTTTCCTCCAGATGCGCCACCAGCGTTCTGGGAAAAAACGGTGTGTCCGCTGCCACGGTAACAATGTTATCAGCGCCTTGCGTCGCCGCCCAGTCAAGCCCGGCCAGCACTCCCGCCAACGGCCCCGGTCTGCCGGCAATGCTGTCGGGCACCACTGGCAGCCCGAACATGGCAAAGCGTTCCGGATCACCATTGGCGTTGAGCGCCATCGCGCCCACCTGCGGCTGCAAGCGGTCGATGACCTGCTGTAACAGCGTCTGACCGCCGATCTCGAGCAACGCCTTGTCGCCGCCGCCCATCCGGCTCGCACGCCCACCGGCAAGGATCACCCCCAGAGACCGGGTCATTCGGCGCTCTTTCTGCGGGACTTGCGGCTCTCGTCGGGCACCGTATCCGGGTCGATGTCGCGCACAAGACGATCCTCACCAGCCAGGCAGACGAACCGCTTGCCCCGCATCCGCCCGATACAGGTCAGCCCGACCTGCCGCGCGATCTCGACCCCCCAGGCGGTGAACCCTGAGCGCGAGGCGAGCACCGGAATGCCCATCAGCGCCGTCTTGATCACCATCTCGGAGGTCAGCCGGCCGGTGGTGTAGAGGATCTTGTCCTGCGGGCTGATGCCCTCGCGAAACATCCAACCCGCGATCTTGTCGACCGCGTTGTGACGCCCGACATCCTCCATGTAGACCAAGGGCCGATCCTGCTCACAGAGCACCGTACCGTGGATCGCCCCCGCTTCGAGGTAAAGCGACGGTGTCCTGTTGATCTTGTGTGCAAGCGCATAGAGCCAGGAGGTGCGCAGTTCGGCCTGCGGCAGCACGACATTCTCCAGGCCCTCCATCATGTCGCCGAAGACGGTTCCAACAGCACAACCGCTGGTGCGGGTTTTCTTGCGGACCTTGTCCTCATAGCTCGTCTGGCGGTCTGTCCGCACCACGACGACCTCCAGATCGTCGTCGTAATCGACCTGCGAGACAACATCATCGGCCAGGAGCATCCCCTGATTGCGCAGGAACCCCACGGCAAGGTATTCCGGGTAATCACCGATCGTCATCGCGGTGACGATTTCCTGGCTGTTGAGATAGATCGTCAGGGGACGCTCCTCGACCACGCTGATCTCGGTCTCGGCCCCCATGTGATCGGACCCCACGACACGGCGCGTCAGCCGGGACGCACCCGGATCGGGGGCTATTAGATAGTCGCGCAGCGCATCGTCAGGCATTGATTGCATCTTTCTTCGTCCAAGGCTACGCCGGCTCTGTTCAAAACAGACGAGGCACAGTGATGGCGGCAGGATCCGCAATGTCAAGCTACTGGCGCGGTCTTCGTGACGGGGCCCCGTTCCTCCTCGTCATCATTCCGTTTTCCATGCTATTCGGCGTTCTTGCAACCGAAGCCGGGCTACCGCTGCACGAAACACTGGGATTTTCGGTGGTCGTCATCGCCGGGGCGGCACAGTTCACCGCGCTTCAGCTTCTGAACGAGAACGCCCCGACCCTTGTGGTGATTGCTTCGGCGCTGGCGGTGAACCTCCGCATGGCGATGTATTCGGCCTCGATCACGCCGCACTTGGGGCGATTGCCGCTGTGGAAACGCGGGATCGTGGCGTATTTCCTTGTCGATCAAACCTATGCGCAAGCGGTCCTCGATTACGAAAAGACCCCGAACCAAACAACCATCGAGAAATTCGCCTATTTCATGGGTGTCATGAGCCCGATCTGCCCGCCCTGGTACGTCTTCACCGTTGTTGGTGCGCTGGTGGGTGAAACCATTCCCGAAAATCTTGGCCTGGATTTCGCGCTGCCCATTGCGTTTCTGGCGATGGTCGGCCCGATGATGCGCACCCCGGCGCACCGGATCGCGGCGCTGGTCGCGGTGATCCTCGCGCTGGCTTTTGCGTGGCTGCCCTTCAACACGGGCCTCCTTGTGGCCGGGCTGGGCGGCATGATCGCAGGCGCACAGGCAGAAATTCGGCTGGGGAGCGCATCATGAGCGGGTCTACCGAAGTCTGGGTCGTCATCGTGGCACTGGGACTGGGCAGCTTTGGCCTGCGCTTCGTTTTCCTGGGTCTGGTCGGGGATCGCGCGATGCCCGACTGGTTTTTGCGGCACCTGCGGTACACCGCGGTGGCTGTGCTGCCAGCCCTTGTTGCGCCGCTCGTGGTCTGGCCCAACGCCACGGATGGCGATCCCGACCCGGCCCGTCTTGCCGCCGCAATAGCGACCGTGTCGGTCGGGTATCTCACCAAGAACGTGATTGCGGGGATGGGCGTTGGCGCGGCCATCCTGATCGGGCTGACCGCGCTGCTCTGACCCGGATCAATCGGGGTCGATAACCATCTCGAACTTGGCGATGGCAACGGATTTGTCATCGTCGTCATTCTCGGACAACCGGGTCGTGGTCACGCCGGGCAGGTCTTCGACCTGATTCATCAGGTTTTTCGGAAACCAGGTCGACCGGATCGATTCGAACCCCGGCAATTGGCGCAAAAGTCCCGATGTGCTGACCGTGCATCGCGCCGATCCCACGCGGCCGTTGGAAATGGCAAAGCTCAGCGCCTGCTCTGCCACTGCCGGTGACACCTCGATCCGCTGGATGACCACGTGATAGGTCTCCCGGGCATGGGCGCGGGCATAGAAATCAGCGACCGACGGTGTGACACCGTAAAGCACGTCTCCCCGCTCGGGCACCGCGGAAAGGCGCACAGTACCCGCGGGATCAAAGATGACCCGCTGCGAGCCGTTGATCATCAGGCTGCTATGCGCCCCCGCCTTCGACCGGTTGTTGATCATCGTGTAAAGCGTGATCGCCGGTGGGCCATCGTGCTGATACGCCGCGCGCGCCACCGCCTCGGGCGAAGAATCCGGGCCGGAGTCGACACTTGCACCGCAGCCGATCAGACCCAGCAGGGCCAGGCCCGCAAACACACGCAAGAAAAGGGACATTTTCAGCCTTGGATCAAGGGTTACGCGTTGAAGATCGCGAGGAAGATCAGGATCCCGATTGACACGAGAGCAACCCGTCCCGACCAGAGGATGAATCCGTCAAACGTCTTCTCCTGCTCCGTTGTGTCCATCGAACCGTGCTTGTGTTCAGCCATTTGAGACATCCCTTGCAAATGTTTTCCAGTCGCTACCCGATTTGCCCGACCCTGTCACCCTTGCCAAGCGCGCAGTGTGTCGCGGCCCGGTCGAAAATGCCGCTGCACGTCCAACTGCCCGAGCACGTCGCACAAAAAGCCGGGACCGGTTTGCGCACCCAGTGGGAGACTTCACACCAGATTGAAGACAGTCGCGAGACGGCAAATGAGCGCGACACGTTAACAACAGGTTAATAGGATCGGAGTGGACCCATTGTTTCGCGCGCGAAACAGTTTGAGCCGGTTCCGCTCTTGGCGAACAAACCATCCGGGGGACGGGGCGAGACGAAAACGGGCAGAGCCAAAGGGGTGTTGCTGATCTATTCCCCCGAAGGTTTGGCCAGTGGCACGACTGCGGCTGCCCCCTCGTTGGACAATTCCTCAAAGTCGAAATTGTCCAGCCGCCGGGCCCGACGTCCGGCCTTGTCAGCGCTGATCTTGATATCCGCGATATCCTTGGCCGCCTGACCGAAATGTCGGTCCAGGTTCTCCACACGGTTGCCCAGCCGGTCCACATCGGCATAGAGCAGTCCCAGTTCCTTGCGGATGGCCCCGGCCTGTTCCTGCATCCGCGCATCCTTGAGAATCGCGCGCATCGTGTTCAAGGTTGCCATGCAGGTGGTCGGCGACACGATCCAGACCCGCGCCGCGAACCCGTCGCGCACCACTTCGGGAAAATTCGCGTGCAATTCGGCATAGACTGCCTCGGAGGGCAGGAAAAGCAGCGCCCCGTCAGCGGTTTCACCTTCGATGATGTATTTCTCCGAAATATCCTTGATGTGCTTTCGCAGCGAAAGCCGTAGCTGCTGCGCCGCACGGTTCAACTGGTCCTGCGTTTCGGCCTTGCGAAGCAGTTCATAGGCTTCCAGGGGAAACTTGCTGTCGATCGCGATCGGCCCCGGCGGGTTGGGCAGATGGATCAGGCAATCCGCGCGCTTGCCGTTCGACAACGTCGCTTGCATCGTGAAACTGTCACTCGGCAAAGCCTTGCTGACGATATCGGTGAGCTGGATTTCCCGAACGCCCCGCGCGTCTGCTTGTTCGACAGGATGTCCTGAAGCGACAGCACGTCGCCCGACAGCTTGGTGATATTCTCCTGCGCCTTGTCGATGCTCTTGAGCCTTTGCTGCAATTCCCCGAGCGACTGCGCCGTGTTGCGCGCGGAGCCGTGCAGGTTCTCGTTCATCTGGCTTTGCACCTGCGCAAGCCGCCGCTCCATCAATTGCATCATCGCGGTCTGGCTCTGTGTCTGCGCTTCGGAGACATGGGTCAGCCCGCCCGACAGCCGCTCCTGTCCGTCGCTGAGGTTCTGCACCCGCTGTCCCACCTGCGCCAACTGGTAAACCAGTGGTTCGCTGAGTTTCGCCGCGCGACGGGCCGAGTGCAGCGACAACAGGAGCAAGACCAACACCAGCCCACCGAGCGCCAGCGCCAGGAGCGTTACGGGATCGCCGAGATCCAATGTGAGATCACCGATCTGCATCATGTGCGCCCGAACAGCCGTTCGATGTCGGACAACTTCAGTTCGACATAGGTGGGTCGGCCGTGGTTGCACTGGCCGGAATAGGGCGTCGCTTCCATCTCTCGCAAGAGTGCGTTCATCTCTTCGCCGCGCATCTGGCGACCCGACCGGATGGAGCCATGACAGGCGACACGGCTCAGGATCGCCTCGATCCGGTCCTGCACGGCGCGCGCCTCGCCCGCCTCGTCCAGCTCATCAAGGATGTCGCGCAGCAGGGCGTCGGAATTGACCTCGCCCAGAATCGCCGGGGTTTCGCGCACGACGACAGCCCCGTTGCCGAAAGGCTCGACGGTGAGGCCCATCCGGGCCAGATCGTCCGCGATGTCGTGCAGGCGGGCGCTGTCTGCCTCGCTCATCTCGACCACGTCGGGGATCAGAAGCGCTTGGGCCGGGACACCGGTTTCGGCCATCTGGGCTTTGAGCTTTTCGTAAACCAGCCGTTCATGCGCGGCATGCTGGTCGACGATGACGATGCCATCCTCGGTCTGGGCGATGATGTAATTCTCGTGCACCTGACCACGCGCGGCACCAAGCGGCAGCGGCTCTTGTGGTGTCTCGTCGATCTCTGGCGCGCCCGTGTCGACACGACCGGAATAGCTGTTTTGCATTTCGGCAAAGCCCGGCGATTGCGCGGTATAGGCCGTCTGTTTCGCAGCGAAACTCGGGCGGTCCATCTGGTAGACGCGGGTCGGGCCGTCTTGTGGCGCCTCGGGGCGCATCGCGCCGAACGTGGCGCCTGCCACGGTTGTCGAAGCGCGGTGGCCCGCCTCGGCCAGGGCGTGCCGCAGGGCGGACACGACCAGTCCACGCACGAGGCCCGGTTCGCGGAACCGCACCTCGGATTTCGCAGGATGCACGTTGACATCGACCTTGTGCGGATCGCAGTCGACAAACAATGCAACTGCCGGGTGACGGTCGCGGCTGAGGAAATCGGCATAGGCCCCGCGCAGCGCGCCGATCAGAAGCTTGTCGCGCACCGGCCGGCCATTGACGAAAAAATACTGCGCCACCGCCGCACCGCGCGAATAGGTCGGCAGGCCCGCAAGGCCAGTAAGGTGGATGCCCTCGCGCTCGGCGTCGATCGGTACGGCATTGTCGATGAACTCGCGGCCCATCACCTGCCCCAAGCGTCCGCGAAGCGCGTCGAAGAGATCGCCCGTCACCGCGTCCGCGCGGAATGTCACGCGGCCTTCACCGCCACCGGACACGTCGCGCAGAGCAAAGCTGACCGCTGGTTCCGCCATCGCGAGGCGTTTGAGCACATCCGAGATCGCCTGCATCTCGGCCCGGTCCGAGCGAAGGAACTTCAGCCGCGCCGGCGTCGCGAAAAACAGGTTTCGCAGCGTGACAACCGTTCCCCTGGACAGCGCCGCAGGCTTGACCGGATCGGGCGTTCCGCCGGTCATGCCAAGTTCGGCCCCGTCATGGTCCGCCGCGCGGCTCGTCAGGGTCAGGCGACCGACGGCCCCCAAAGACGCCAATGCCTCGCCCCGAAAGCCGAAGCTGTGGATGTTAAGAAGGTCTGCCCCGTCGATCTTGGACGTGGCGTGACGCGCCAGCGCCATCGGCAATTCGTCCGGCGGGATGCCGCAACCATCGTCGGTGACGCGGATCAGCGTCTTGCCACCATCGGCAATGGCCACCTCGATCCGTGTGGCCCCGGCATCAATGGCATTCTCGACCAACTCCTTGACCGCCGAAGCAGGGCGCTCAACGACCTCTCCTGCCGCGATGCGATTGATGGCGCTTTCCTCAAGCTGTTGAATAGAGGCGCGTATATGGGGAGCGTAAGAATTCATGCCACGAGATGTAGCATGGGGATCGCGATTCTTCCATGCCAGATTGATCCAATGACCGCCTGAAAAAGCGGGTCAGACGACCCCAGAACGACGTTGTGACGAGGGCACCGGCCAGTCCCGGCCCCGGATCGCGCGCACCGTCAGAATTGACCCCGCCTGCCGGCATGGTAACACGGTACATATGCTGAATATTTTTCTTCAGACCCTGCCGTTTTTCGCCTTGATTGCCGTTGGTTACGGCGCAGGCAAAACAGGCTTCTTCACCGAGGAAGCGACCGCCTACCTGACCAAGTTCGTGTTCTATTTCGCATTGTCGGCAATGCTGTTCCGGTTCTCGGCCAATCTGTCGCTGGCCGAGATTTTCGACTGGCGCATCGCGGCGGGGTACCTGTGGGGCACGGCCTTTGTCTATGGGATCGCGATGGCGGTGGGGTTCCTGCGCGGGATGAACACCGAAACCGCCGCCTTCGAAGGACAGGTTGCGGCGATAGGCAATACGGGGTTCCTCGGTGTGCCGATGCTGGCGCTCTTGATGGGACAAGACGCGGTAGGACCGATCATCCTCGCGCTGACGATTGACCTCGTGGTATTTTCGTCGCTGATCGTGATCCTGGTCGTCGGATCACGCGAGGGTCGCATGACGCTTGGCATTTTCAAGACGGTCGGGGTCGGGCTGCTCAAGAACCCGATGATCGTGTCGATCGTGCTTGGTTTTCTCGTTTCGGCCACCGGGGCACCCATCCCCGATCCGGTCAATGAGTTCCTGGCGACCCTGGGCGCCGCGGCGACACCCGGTGCGCTTTTTGCCATTGGGGCATCCTTGGCCGGCAAGACGGCTGAGCGTATGACCATCGCCGGATGGCTGAGCTTCTGCAAACTGGTGATCCACCCCGCGGCCGTCGCCTTCGGGGTGTTTCTTCTGTTCCCGGCAGACCCATACAAGGCCGGGGTTGTCGTCGCAGCAGCGGCGCTGCCGGTGGCGGGGAACGTGTTCATCCTCGCGCAACATTACAACGTCGCCCCGCAAAGGGTGTCAGCGGCGATTCTGATCTCGACAACGCTGAGCATCGTGACAGTGTCTTTCGTGATCAGTCAGGTTCTGATTTAGGAAAGGCGAGCTTATGAAAGCGGTTTCGGAAAACAAGTGCTTTGGCGGCGTTCAGGGGGTGTATTCGCATGCCTCTGATGCGTGTGGGTGTGACATGACATTCGGTCTCTACCTGCCGCCGCAGGCCGGTAACGGGCCGGTGCCGATGCTGTGGTACCTGTCCGGTCTGACCTGCACACACGAGAACGCCATGACAAAGGCCGCGGCACAGGGATTCGCGGCAGAGGCCGGCATCGCGCTGGTGTTCCCGGACACCTCACCGCGCGGCGAGGCGGTGGCCGATGACAACGCCTTCGATCTCGGCAAAGGCGCCGGCTTTTACGTGAACGCAACACAAGACCCTTGGGCGCCGCATTACAGGATGTGGGCTTACCTGGCCGAGGAGCTGCCGGCCCTGTTGGGCGCAGAATTCGCCGTTGACCTGGATCGACAGGGGATCACCGGCCATTCTATGGGCGGTCATGGCGCGTTGACACTGGCGATGGCGCATCCAGGGCGCTTCGCATCGGTCTCGGCCTTTTCGCCGATTGCCAACCCAAGCCGGAGCGATTGGGGCCGCAAGCAGTTCTCGGCGTATCTGGGGGAGGACGACACGGCCTGGGCCAGGCATGACGCGACCCGCCAGATGGAGGCAGTCGGCTTTGACGGGCCGGTGCTGGTGGACCAGGGCGGGGATGACCAGTTCCTCGACCTGCTCAAGCCCGAAGCATTGAGCCAGGCGATGGCGGCGCGGCGACAGGACGGCGTGTTCCGCATGCAGAAGGGCTACGACCATTCGTATTTCTTTGTCTCGACCTTCATCCCCGATCATGTCGCCTTTCACGCCGACGCGTTGGGGCTGTGACACGGATTTTCGTGGATGCCGACGCCTGTCCGGTCAAATCCGAGGCAGAGCGGGTGGCGACGCGGCACAAGGCCAAGATGTACCTCGTGTCGAACGGCGGGTTGCGACTGTCCGACAACCCGCTTGTCGAGCTGGTCGTGGTCGCAGACGGCCCGGACGTGGCCGACATGTGGATCGCGGATCGCGCCGGGCCGGGGGACGTGGTGATCACCGGCGATATCCCGCTGGCGGCGCGCTGTGTCGACGCCGGCGCACGGGTGCTCAAACATGACGGAGAGCGGCTCGATGCGCGGAACGTGGGCCAGGCATTGGCAACGCGCGACCTGATGACCGACATTCGCGCCGCCGATCCGTTCCGACAGGGCGGCGGACGCGCGTTTTCCAAGACCGACCGGTCACGGTTCCTCGAGGCGCTGGAACGCGAGATGCGGGCCGCCGCGAGGGACGTGCCGCGTTGAAATCGCTGAACGGAGAGACAGCCATGACAACACCAGAGATCATTCCCTTTGCCGAAGGGGAGGCACAGCTGGACTGGATCGGCCTAACCGATGCGATTGCGGCAGGGCATGACCTGCCCAAGGCCGAGATCGCCGACAGCTTCCTCTACCGTGGGGGCGACACGCTTTTGAACCGGGCGGCGTGGATCGACGGGCTGGGGCTTGCAGTGAAATCGGCGACGATCTTTCCGGGCAATGCAGGGCTTGGCAAACCGGCAGTGAATGGCGGTGTTTCGGTCTATTCCGATACCGACGGAACATTGGCGGCGATCATCGACTTTCACCTCGTGACCAAGTGGAAGACCGCCGGCGACAGTCTTCTGGCGGCACGGCGGCTGGCGCGACCGGACAGCGCGGTGATCCTGATCGTGGGTGCCGGTACGGTGGCCCGGTCCTTGATCGACGCCTATGGCGCGGCCTTTCCCGGGGCGCGGTTCCTGGTCTGGAACCGGACTGCGGCGACCGCACGGGCGCTTGCGGACAGGTTCGATTCTGTTGCGGCGGTAGACGACCTTGCCGAAGCGGTCGGAGGCGCGGATATCGTCAGCTGTGCCACTATGTCGACCGATGCCGTGCTGCGCGGTGACTGGCTGCGGCCCGGCACACATGTGGACCTGATCGGAGCCTACCGGCCCGACATGCGCGAGGCGGATGATACCGCGCTGAGGCGGTCACGCCTGTTCGTGGATTCGCGGGACACCACGGTGGGCCATATTGGCGAAATCCGGGATCCGATTGAGAGGGGCGTGATCAAGGAGACGGATATCGTCGCAGATTACTACGATCCGGGCGCGTTTGAACGGCGCTCGGAAACCGAGATCACGCTGTTCAAGAATGGCGGCGGGGCGCATATGGACCTCATGGTGAGCCGCTACATCCTTGATCAATGGAAGGCGCGCTAGACGAGGCGAACACTCCGTCAACCCAACGTGATGGCCGTCGCGCTGACGCAAATCCGCCCCGGTCAGGCCGCAAGCGGAACCGGTTGGCGGTTTTCCCGGATCGGCAGATGAACAATGGCGCTGAACGCTCCGACGCCGACACCGATCCACCAGACCAACGTGTAGTCGCCGTAGATATCGTACATCCGCCCCCCAGCCAAACGCCCATGAAACTGCCCAACTGGTGGCTGAAGAACACGATCCCATAGAGCGTGCCCATGTAGCGAAGCCCGTATATATGCGCGATCAGACCCGAGGTGAGCGGCACAGTGGCCAGCCAGAGAGACCCCATCGCAGCGGAAAACAGGATCACCGAGGTTGGTGTGATCGGGAACATGATGAACAGCGCCGCCACGATGGTGCGTGCCGTGTAGATGCCCGCCAGCAGGTATTTCTTGGACCACCTGTTTCCGGCCCATCCGGCGGCCAGCGTCCCGACGATATTCATCAGCCCTATGAGCGAAATCGACACCGCGCCCAGCGCCGATGTTGTCGTGATGCCGATCGAATAGAGCGCCCCGCCCGGTTGAATCGGGCCGCACAGCTCGGTCACGAAGGCCGGGAAATGCGCGGTGACGAAAGCCAACTGGTAGCCGCAGCTGAAAAACCCCAGAAAGATCAGCGCATAGGAGGGATCGCGGAAAGCCCGGACAAGGATGCTGCCCATGCTTTCCTCAAGCTCGGCCCGGCTGGCCGTGGGCGCGGGCGACCGCATCAAAGGCAGAACCAGCGTCACCGCGAGTATGATCACGGCGAACCAGAGGAAAACCATTTGCCAGCTCATCAGCGTGAGCATCCATTCGGCGACTGGCGCGCCGAACACTTGACCGCCGCTGCCGGCGGCCGTTGCGATGGCAAGGCTCATGGAGCGGTTTGCGTCCGAGCTGGCACGACCGACCACCGCAAGGATCACGCCAAAGCCGGTCCCCGCGACACCGAAGCCGACTAGGATTTCGTAGACCTGATGCGCCTCCGGGGTGACGGCGAAGGACGACAGGACAAGCCCTGCTGCGTAGGTCAGCGCGCCCAGGACAATCGCCTTGCGGTCCCCGATCTTTTCGGCAAGCGCGCCGAACAGCGGTTGCCCGATGCCCCAGGCAAGGTTCTGGATCGCGATAGCGAGCGAGAATTCAGTGCGCAGCCAGCCGAATTCCTGCGCAATCGGGATCTGGAACACGCCAAAGCTCGCCCGGATCGCAAAGGATATCATGATAATGAGACACCCGCCGACAAGCACAGGCGTGAAGATGGTGGCGCGGGGCTGCATGGCTGTCTCCGGACGGCTCTGGCGATTCAAGACGACGTCAAGCGCGCGTGACGCAGGATAGGACCATCGCCTTGTGCCTCGATGCGGGTGATCGCCTCTTGCAGCGGCTCCAACGCGGTGGCCATGTGATAGGCATTGGCGTGCAGACATGTGTCGGGGTCGGAGACCCAGCCGACGTGGCCTTTCCAGAACAATAAATCCCCGCGCCGCGGTGGCACGCCTGGATCAAGTGTTGCTCCAAGCTGCGCCATCTGCTGATCGCTGTCGCCGGGGCATGAGAGGCCGCAGGCCGTGCAGGCGAGCTGCACAAGCCCCGAGCAGTCGACGCCAAACGCGGTATTGCCGCCCCAGACGTAAGGCGTGCCGATCAGGCGGTACGCCACGGCCACGGGATCGGGTTCTACCTGGGTCGTCGCGGTGAGGTGGCCCGCCGGGACGTAAAGCTCCTGCCCCGCGCCCTGGATCGTGGCCCATTTGCCGGATATGCCGGTCACGCAAAGCTCGGATCCGAGAGACAGCGGCACATGGGTCGCTTGGGTCGCTTTGAAATCAGGCGTGCCGAGCGCCATCGTCTGCCGAGCAGAAACGCGGTGGGTCGCCGGCCAATCCATCGGCGCAAGCAGCGCTGCATCGATATATCCGGTGTATCCATCGTGCAGCGCGTAGCCGAAAGCCCACCCATCGGTTTCGCCAAGGACGTTGAACGCTTGCCCCCACAAAAGTTCCCGGTCCCGCGCGCCAGCCGGGGCTTTGCAAATCGCGACGGCAGGCGCGTGGATTACACGGTGCGGCGTGCCATCGGTGAAACGGTCAGCCTCTACCTGCCCGCGCAGCGTGCTGTGGGCGACGCTGTCATTGGACCAATGCGCCCGCCGATCCATCACGCGCCCATCAGGTCTGGCAGGGCCGCGAAAAGCGCGCGCGGACCCTGCATTGCACCGCCCTTGGGGCGACCGGGTGCCGCTTGGGGCTGCCAGCCATAAATGTCGAAATGGATAAAGCGGTCCTCCTCGGTCACGAACCGGCGCAGGAACAATGCAGCGGTGATTGCGCCGGCCAGCCCACCTTTCGGCGCATTGTCGAGATCGGCGATGCCCGGTTCGATCATGGCCTCGTAAGGGTCGTGTAATGGCAAACGCCAGACCGGATCGGCCATCTGCCGTGCCGCCGCGTCGAGTGACGTTGCCACGGTATCGTCATCGGTGAAATAAGGGGCCAGATCAGGGCCAACCGCGACGCGTGCCGCGCCTGTCAGGGTGGCCATCGACACGATCAGGTCGGGCTTTTCCTCGGCCGCGAAGGTCAGCGCGTCTGCAAGGACAAGTCGTCCTTCGGCATCGGTGTTGTTGATTTCAACCGTCAGGCCCTTGCGCGAGGTAAGGATGTCCTGCGGACGATAGCTGTTGGCGCTGACAGCGTTTTCCACCGCCGGGATAAGGACGCGCAAGCGGATCTGAAGGCCCGACGCCATGATCATGTGGGCGAGCCCCAGCACGTTGGCCGCGCCGCCCATATCCTTCTTCATCAGGCCCATTGACCCGGCCGGTTTGAGGTTCAGGCCGCCGGTGTCGAAACAGACGCCTTTGCCCACGAGCGTCAGGCGCGGGCCGCTCGTGCCCCATGACATGTCAATCAGCCGTGGCGCGCGATCCGCAGCGCGGCCCACCGTGTGGATCATCGGGAAATTCTGGTCGAGCAGCGCTTCGCCGGTTGTGACAGTGATCTTGGCGGCGTGCGTTTCGGCCAGCGATCTGGCCGCGGTTTCAAGCGCGTCCGGCCCCATGTCGGAGGCGGGTGTGTTGATCAGGTCGCGGGTGAGGAACTCGGCCTCGGCCAGGATGTTCACGCGGGCGGCATCGAGACCATCTGGCGCAACAAGCGTCGGACGCTCCGCAGAGTTTTCGTGATAGCGGTCGAAGCTGTAGCAGGCAAGCAGCCAGCCGAGCGCCTCTTGTTCGAGCTGATCCGCCGCGATCCCGCTGTCGATGCAGTAGGTGCCGGGTGCCAGTTTCGGCATCGCCGCAGCCAGGGCAAAGCGGTCCCGCCGACGCTGCGCCGGGGTGCCGTATCCGACAAGCGCCATGGCCGGGTGGCCCGCATCGTCGGGGATCATCAGCGCGGTGCCGATAGCCCCCTTGAAGCCGCTTGCCTCGACCCAGGTGCGGATGCGGTCGCTTTGCTGGGCGGACCAGAGGGCCACATCGTCTGCCCCCAGAACATGGATCGGCACCGCATCAGTGCCCGCAGGCGCGAGTGAAACTGTCATGAAACTCCCCTTTTGCGATTGAGGCGGAGGGTACGCGGATCGCGTTGGGCTGCAAGCGGAATCAGAGAGTCAGGTCCAACCCCATTTCGGCGCAGGACAACGCCATTTCCCCGCACCGCAAAAGCCGACACAGGGTTGCGGCCAGGGCCACAGGATCGGCGCGGTCGATACAAACGAGAACGTCCTTTCCAATGCCCGCGACACCCGGCAGCCCGATCTGATCGGCAATCGGGATCATGCCCCGGACGGATTTGTGCAACCCGTGCATATCGCTATCTGCGTAGGTTGCGCGGATGTGCGAGAACCGTGCACCCATGTCTTCAAGCGCGCGGCACAGGATGTTTTCGGCAACTTCGACCCCAAGATCACGGCTGAGACCGTTCAGGGTGTCCTCGTCGAAATGGGCGGCATCGCATGGCTGCAAAACCGAAATTTGTTCGGCCATAATCTTTCCTTTCTCACCCCGACCCGTGACCTCAATCGCATCCACATCTTTCCAACCCGTAACCCCGGCAGCGGTTTTTTCTCTCGAATTCCGATAAATTTCGACGTATCGGGTGGAGACGACCATAAAGAGGCGGAGGATTTCATGAACGCCGCGAAGCCGCTGCCTGCGTATCTTGTTCAACGCTATCAAGGCTGGAAGGCCACGACCTATTCGGACAACCGTGCCTGGTACAAGCGATTGGCGACCGAGGGGCAACGCCCACGCGCGATGGTGATCTCTTGCTGTGACAGCCGCGTGCATGTGACGTCGATCTTCGGCGCGGACCAGGGCGAATTCTTCATCCACCGCAACATCGCCAACCTTGTTCCGCCCTACGAACCCGACGGCGACCATCACGGGACGTCGGCCGCGATCGAATATGCGGTGACCGCGCTGCATGTTGCGCACCTGATCGTGCTGGGACATTCGCAATGCGGCGGCGTTCAGGGATGCCTGGACATGTGTTCGGGCAATGCACCGCATCTTGAAGAGCAATCGAGCTTTGTCGGCCGCTGGATGGATATTCTGCGTCCGGGATACGATCGCGTTTCAGCCTCGAACCATGCTGACGGGCAAGCGCGGGCGCTTGAAAAGGAATCCGTCATCGTGTCGCTCGAGAACCTGATGACCTTTCCGTTTATCCGCGAGGCGGTCGACTCGGATCAACTGACCCTGCATGGCCTCTGGACCGATATCGCCGAGGGTGGGCTGGAATTCTTCGATCCAAAGTCCCGATTGTTTCAACCGGTGTGATCAGTTGCTGAGCGTTGCCGTGTTCCCCGAACAGGCTGTCCGCAGCCTGGGTCGGCCAAGGCGGTCGGCAAGGCGGGACAGGGGCAGGCCGATCATCGTCCCGGTACACACGGCCTTGCCGTGGTCATCCACGACAACCAGGTGACCGGCGCGAAAGGTGATCTCGTACCCCTTGGTCTCGAGACGATTGCAAAGATCGCCCCAGCTTGTCGCCATTTCGAAATGCGGAAGAAGAACGCTGCGCAGCAGCATCGCGGTTTCGCTGTCGATCGGACGCGGCATGCCGGACTCTGTGTCGGCTGGGCGTCGGGCCGATTGGGCTACCATCGGAATACCTTTACTCTGTGTCGGATTTTCAGAGTGCGCGGCAAATACGGCAAGACTTTGGCACTCAGCCTGTGCGCGGCAGGGTGTGCAGATCACGCAACAGTCTGAGCGGCTGCGGGTGTTGGGCTGGGCTTCGGCGGCCCGAATGTTCCCGCTTTTCTGAAGTCAGCAGAGCGCATTCGGGTCCGTCGCCATTTCCGTGGCCATTGGGGACACCAATGGCCTTTGATCAGCCTTTCTTGAGCACTTCGCGGCCCAGGACCTCGGCGATCTGCACAGCGTTCAACGCGGCGCCTTTTCGCAGATTGTCGGACACGCACCAGAGGTTGATGCCATTGTCGATGGTCGGGTCCTGGCGAATGCGGCTGATGAAAGTGGCGAAATCGCCCACGCATTCCTTGGGCGTGACGTAGCCGCCGTCCTCGCGTTTGTCGATCACCATGATACCGGGCGATTCGCGCAGAATGTCGCGCGCTTCGTCCTCATCGAGGAAATCCTCGAACTCGATGTTGATCGCCTCGGAGTGGCCCACGAACACAGGCACGCGCACACAGGTCGCGGTGACCTTGATCGCCGTGTCGATGATCTTTTTCGTCTCTGCGACCATCTTCCATTCTTCCTTGGTCGAGCCATCCTCCAAGAAGACATCGATATGAGGGATCACGTTGAACGCGATGTCCTTGGGATAGACTTTCCGCTGATAGTCGTCGGTCGGATTGTAGACCGCCTTGGTCTGGTCCCAAAGCTCGTCGATCCCGTCCTTGCCAGAGCCGGAAACGGATTGGTACGTGCTGACCACAACCCGCTTGATCCGCGCGCGATCATGCAGCGGCTTGAGTGCAACGACCATCTGCGCAGTCGAGCAGTTCGGATTGGCGATGATGTTTTTCTTGGAGTAGCCGTGAATGGCTTGCGCGTTGCACTCCGGGACGATCAACGGCACGTCCGGGTCGTAGCGGTAGAGCGACGAGTTGTCGATCACGACACAGCCTGCCTTGGCCGCGATGGGCGCGTATTTCTTGGTTGCGTCCGATCCAATGGCGAACAGCGCGATATCCCAGCCGGAAAAATCGAACGTGTCCAGATCCTGCGTCTTCAGCGTCGCATCACCAAAGCTGACCTCGGTTCCCAGGGACCGGCGCGATGCAAGCACGGCGATCTCGTCCACGGGAAACTGGCGCTCGGCCAGGATGCTCAGCATTTCGCGGCCCACATTTCCGGTGGCACCGGCAACGACGACTCTGTAGCCCATGTGGCTCTCCTTTCGCTTGTCGGCGCTCTTGGTCTATCCGAACCCGACTGGGAGACGCTCTTACAGCACATGCTGCGCGTGCGAAAGGGGGTGCCGGGACCCAGCCACCCTCGTTTATCGGCCGGGAATGTCCGAACGCGGTGGGGCCGGCTCCCAGTTGTCGATGATATCGGCGGCCTCTTGCGCGGTGTCGACAAAGCGGAACAGATCAAGGTCCTGCGGGCTGATCGTGCCCGCATCGGCCAGCGCATCCCAGTTGATGATTTTGTTCCAGAACGCCTTGCCAAACAAGAGAAACGGCACACGGTCCATGCGGCCGGTCTGGATCAGAGTGAGGGATTCGAACATCTCGTCGAGCGTCCCAAAGCCACCGGGAAAGATGCAGACCGCGCGGGCGCGCATCAGGAAGTGCATTTTGCGGATGGCGAAGTAGTGGAAATTGAAACACAGCTCCGGCGTGACATATTCGTTCGGGGCTTGTTCATGCGGCAAGACGATATTGAGCCCGATAGACTCGCCCCCCTCATCGGACGCGCCGCGATTGCCAGCCTCCATCACGCCGGGGCCCCCTCCGGTGACGATGACGAATTCCCGGCTGTCAAGCGCCAGCGACTTGCGGGTCATGACCCGCGCGAATTCGCGCGCCTCGTCATAGAAATGGGACAGGCCTGCCAGTGTCTTGGTTCGGGCCTTGTCGGCATCGGCCGGGCGCGGAATCCGGGCGCCACCGAACAGGACGACAGTGCTCTCGATCCTGTGTTCATCGAACATCAGCTCCGGCTTGAGCAATTCGAGCTGCAACCGAACAGGGCGCAGTTCGTCGCGACACAGGAAATCGTCATCGGCGAAGGCCAGCCGATACGACTTCGAGCGTGTCTGCGGCGTGTCCGGCACGTGACTCGCCGTGCTGCGATCCAGGCCGGCGTCACGGAACGGGCTGTTGCGGGTGTCACTCATTTCTGCTGCTTTCTTGTTCGCGTGCGCCCAGACCTATAACGACGCATCGCAAGTGACCAGAGAGGTACCGCCGAACCGGACCTGGGATCAGAGCCTTGGCGCGTGCATTGCGCCCGGCCGCCCGGCGGCTTATAGGCAGGGCGACTTGATCAACCACGCAATGAGGAGCGCCGGATGTCCACTGCCCAGCTTGAAGCCGCCATCGAAGCCGCATGGGAAACGCGCGATACAATCACGCCCTCGACAGGCGGCGAAACACGCGACGCGATCGAGGATACGCTGAATGCTCTTGACAGCGGCAAGCTGCGCGTTGCCGAACGTCAGGACAATGGCGACTGGCAGGTCAACCAATGGGCCAAGAAAGCCGTGCTTCTGGGCTTCCGCATCAAGGACATGGAACAGCACGACAATGGCCCGCAAGGCGGCGGCTGGTGGGACAAGGTCGACAGCAAGTTCAAGGGCTGGGGCGACAACCAATGGCGCGCGGCAGGCTTTCGCGCGGTCCCAAACTGTGTCGTGCGCAAATCGGCCTATATTGCGCCGGGTGTGGTGCTGATGCCATCCTTCGTGAACCTTGGAGCCTATGTCGACACCGGCACGATGGTCGACACATGGGCCACCGTCGGATCCTGCGCGCAGATCGGCAAGAACGTGCATCTGTCGGGCGGTGTTGGCATCGGCGGTGTGCTTGAGCCGATGCAGGCGGGCCCGACGATCATCGAGGACAATTGCTTCATCGGTGCGCGCTCCGAAGTGGTCGAAGGCTGCATCATCCGCGAAGGCTCGGTTCTTGGCATGGGGGTCTTCATCGGGCAATCGACCAAGATCGTCGACCGCGAGACCGGTGAGGTCTTCATGGGCGAAGTGCCCCCCTATTCGGTGGTTGTCGCTGGCTCCATGCCCACCAAGAACAACCTCAGCCTTTATTGTGCCGTGATCGTGAAGCGAGTGGATGAGCGGACACGCTCCAAGACCGGCATCAACGAATTGTTGCGCGATTGATCCCTGGGGTGCGTGTCAGGACGCACCCTACGCTTTTTTCGCGGGTTTCTCCCCAACCGGACCGCCGGCCTTTTTCCAGCCGCCAAAGCCATCCGAGATGTGGCTGACATTGTTCAGCCCCATCTCCTGGGCGGCCTGCGCTGACAGAGCAGAGCGCCAGCCCGAGGCACAATAGAGTACGAAACGATCCTCCGACTGGAACTGCGGCTTGGCATAGGGGCTGTCCGGGTCTATCCAGAATTCCAGCATGCCGCGCGGGCAGTGGAACGCGCCTGGTATCATGCCCTCTCGCTCCAGCTCTCGTGGATCGCGCAGGTCGACAAATGTCACCCCGTCCTGGCCGTGCAGCGCCATCATTTCCGCAGCCGGGGCGTGGTCGACCGCCTCATTTGCTGCCGCGACCATGTTCTTGACCGATTTCATATGCGTTCCTCCCTGACGGGACCGTAATATGCGCACCGGCGCGCGTGCAACACCCCTCGACGTGGCGGGCCTTTCGTGGCACAGCCTGCGCGCATCTTTCCCAGATAGGCCGCAGCATGAGCGACAGCCCGAAGAAAGCCAAGAAACCGCATTCGGTATTTACTCTTGTCGTCGAAGTCGGGCGCAAGGCAGGGGACGGATTGCCCAAGGCCGCCACCGGCGCTGGCCTGATGTGCTACGCGTCAGGCGTAGACGAAGCCGAGGCAGTGCGCGAAACCGTGGCGATCCTGAAACAAGCCGACATGGCCCCGCTGGACGTGACCGGCTACGGCACTCTGGAGGAGCGCAAGACCCAGGGTCACGAGATCGAGGCGGACGAGATCGAATTGATGCAAAAGGCGCTTGATGAAAACGCAGTGATCGTCGCGCAGGTCACACCTTATTTCGGCGACAGGACTTCGGGTTAGGGTCCGGCCCCTAAGCTGCGCGCGCTTCGGCCAGAGAAATCGCCTCGAATGCGCGGAGCACCTTGTATCCTGAACGGTGATGTTCCGGCAAAAGCGCCCGTGGCAGGTCAGAAAGAATGGATGCGTCCAATTGCTCACGGTCGCGGCGCATCCGCCCGATATAGAGCGATTCCAATGCCGCATCCGGTGTTCGCACCGCATCGTGGTGGGGCAAAAGGATCTGATGATAGGTCGCAAAACGCGGTGCGGGTTCGTAATGTCCGGCATAACCGTTCACCAGTGCCGACGCCGGGATCAGCACCTCTTCGCGGCCGAAGAGGTATTCGACCTCCGGACCGCTGACCAACAGACGTTGATGGCGCGACACAACGATGTCCTGCGTCAGTCCGAAATACGGGGCCCGCAATCGCACCGGCCGGAACGATCCAAGGCTCGGCACCTCGCGTCTGGCGCTGTGCAGGACCGGCACCAATGCGCCATCCGCCGCGCGAACCACGTCGCCTTGGCGCAGCGATTTTGCCATGCGCATCCCCTGTGCGGTTTCCAACGGCACCGCAGGGGATAGCGTCGGCATCGGGCCAACGGGTTCGATCTCGGTCGAAAGCGCCACGAAGATCACATCCGGGTCGATCTCGGTCAGGCCCTGTGGACGCGCCACCGATGTCAGGTCGGCCAGAAACGGTGGGTGAGACATGATGAACTGGCGGATCAGGACATGTTCTGTTTCCGGCCGGGCCACAACAAGGCGCCCCTTGCGGGTCTGAAAATCCCAGCTGATCGTGATCTGCAACGTCTCGGTGCGCGCTTCACGGCCGCGTTCGATCACTTCGTGCACCACGTCATCGCCCTGCGACATGACCAGAACGACGCTGCCATGTGGCGTGGACATAAGCGAAAAACTGGCCGATACATGATCGTTGCGTTTGTAGGCGATCAGGGTCTGAGGCCGCGCATCCGGCGACAGCCGGGTTTCCAGAAGGACAGACCCGCGCGGAACGCACGCCTTGGGGCGGTGGGCCAGAACCTTTTCGACGTCATCGCGCAGCCACGCATCGCGGCCTTCACGATCCAGCAGCGCAAACCAGCTCATGCCGCTGCCCCGAAAAGCATCCTGGCCTCGTATTTCTTCAGGACCTGGCGCGCGGCATCGCCATACCCCTCTCCGGTTTCAAGATCCAGCTCGGGGAAAAGGCAGGCGATTTCATCGACCACCGCCGCATCAAACGTATCGACAGTCTGCGGACCGGGCAAAAAGCTCTCGGTGGCAAGACCGTTCGCCAACACGATCTCATGCTGGTCGAACAACAGATGGACATAGGTGACACGGCCCCCGTCGATCGTTTGCACCGTGCGACCATTCACGAGGTGTTTGGCCGCCACCAGAACTTCAGGCGTGCCGAAAACCAGATGGGCCAGCGGATCGCGGACAAGAATGCGATGCTGGGGCGACACCATGAGGGTTGCATGATCGCCGAAGGTGCCTCCGGCCACACGAACCGGCGCAAGATGCCCGGTCGCTGCAACCGTGCGCTGGCCGATCCAGCGCAGCGGTTGCAGCCCGTGATCCATGGTCAGGACCATGTCACCGGGGCAAAGCTGCTCGACCGGCACCTCACCCCTGTCCGTGTGGATCAGCGTGCCGGCAACGAAACAGGGAACAGTCGCGATCGTGACAAAGCCGGTATCAACCGCGCCGGTGGTGCTTTCGACATCATAGGTAAAGTTGATGGTTTCCATGTCATCATCGGCGGTTGCCGACAATGTGCCATCCGCGTTCAACGTCACGACCTGCCCGGTATTGAGCGTCACGCTGCTTCCCGCGGTCACGGCCGTGCCGTTGATGTGGGTGATCGTCAGGGTGCCGCCCGTCTCGTTCAGGTCGTTGTCCAGAACGTCGATGACCTTGGTTTTATTGGTGACCGTGCTCAAGCTGTCTGCCTGCGCGACCAGCCCTGTCTGGACGGAATCGCCGGCAATCAGCACGTTGGAATCATAGTTCGCATCCACAACATCCGCGATACCGATGCGGATCGAATTGGTTTGACCCGGAACGACGTTCATCGTCATGGACAGCGTGACCGTCAAACCGTCCATTTCGGTGTTATAATCGTCTCCGGCATTTTGCAGGAAAAGATTGTCATTCTCGTTGAGGTTCGCGGGATCGACATCGCCGTCGCCCGGCGCGATATCGACTTGCGTGCCATTGACCCAGACACCGACAAAATCCTGGTACATCGAGTTGGTGAATTCCGGATATTCCTCGGACGAGAACACGAACCGCATGCTCATCGTGTCGGTGTCGGGGACGAAATCTATGTCAAGGAAAGACGCGTCATAGGTGCTGACACCCGCAGCGGCATTGAAGTCGGGCAGGTTGTTCTGGGACCCGTTGGAGTTTGAATAATTGCCGCTGGTCTGGCTGCTCACGTTGGGATCATTGCCGCCCTGCCACCACGGTCCGGGTGCGCGCGTGAAATCGCGGGCGTCTCCGGTTGATAGGATCACCCCCGTGTCAGCCGGGGTTGCGCCCGGAGACAATGCGTCACCATTGCTGTAGGTCGCGGATTGCTGCCGCAAGCCTGAAAAGCTTGCCCCCGTGACGGTAACACCGTCGCCAAAGATGGCTTGCGCCATCTCGAGCGCACTCGCGTTGATGTTATAATCAAGCTCCGCTGCTGTCGCCATGTTCTGCCTCGATGCGGCCCACGGCGTTTATCTGCAGCGGTTGCCTGCCCGACCAGTGTTTTCACCGTGCCGAGCCCGCTGACTGATTTCTGCTCCGCCCCGAGCCATTTTTATTCTTGGTAATTCTAAAGTTAACATTTTGCATCTTTAGTTGTCATCCCCCGCGTGTTCCCATTGGCCCAAGGCGCCCCTCCGATTGCGTTCTTTTCGCCACATTTGCCTCTGCCAGCGGTTGGCGCTAGCCATGGCACACGACCGACCAGAGGACCCGAGCCATGCCAAAGACCGATCCCGTTGAACTGACCGCGGCGCTTGTGCGTTGCCCGTCGATCACCCCCGAGGAAGGAGGGGCGCTGGTCCTTTTGCAAACCTTGCTTGAGCAGGCCGGATTTGCCTGCACGCGCGTCGATCGGGATGGCGTGTCGAACCTCTTTGCCCGCTGGGGCGACAAAGGCCATGCGCGCAGTTTCGGCTTCAACGGACATACGGATGTGGTGCCGCTGGGCGATCCCGAAGCGTGGTCAGTTCCGCCCTTCGGAGCCGAGATCAAGGACGGCATGATGTACGGGCGCGGGTCCACCGACATGAAATCCGGGGTGGCGGCCTTTGTCGCCGCAGCCGTGGATTTCGTGCAGGACACACCCCCCGACGGGTCTGTCATCCTTGCCATTACCGGGGACGAGGAAGGCGATGCCATCGATGGCACGATGGCGCTTCTGGACTGGATGGAGACCCACGGCGAACAGATGAGTGTCTGCCTTGTTGGTGAACCCACCTGCCCCAACCACATGGGTGAGATGATAAAGATCGGGCGGCGCGGTTCCATGAACGCATGGGTCACCGTGAGGGGCAAGCAAGGCCATTCCGCCTACCCGCACCGCGCGCTGAACCCGATGCCCGCAATGGCGCGATTGATGGACAGGCTCGCATCGCATGAGCTTGATCACGGCACTGATCATTTCGACGCGTCAACACTGGCAGTGGTGACCATCGACACCGGCAACGCCGCGACCAACGTGATCCCGGCCGAAACACGCGCCTGTGTCAATATCCGCTTCAATGATATCCACACCGGCGAAGGGCTGTCCTATTGGCTGCGCGACGAGGCGGCAAAGATCGATACGCACTTCGGCACCAGCACCGAGGTCAAGGTCAAGATCTCGGGCGAAGCCTTCCTGACACCGCCGGGACCGCTGTCCGATCTTGTGGGAAAGGCGGTCTCGGCAGAGACCGGAATTGTGCCAAAGCTGTCCACGTCCGGCGGCACCTCGGATGCGCGCTTCGTCAAGACCCATTGCCCGGTGGTGGAATTCGGCCTTGTGGGCAAGACGATGCACGCGGTTGATGAACGGGTCGACGTGGATCAGATCGTGCAACTCAAGGCGATCTATGGCCGCATCCTCGGGGACTACTTCGCACAATGACGGTCAGCATTTCACAAGTCATCGATCCGACACCCTGCTATCGTCTGCGACACGCGGTGTTTGTCGATGAACAGAACGTACCGGAAGATCTCGAGCGCGACAATCTGGACGCCACGGCGATCCATCTTCTGGCCACGGTCGACGACAAACCCGTCGGCGCAGCCCGCATCGTTCTGATACAGGACACCGGCAAGATTGGCCGCGTTTGCGTTCTCGAAGACCACCGCGGCACAGGGCTTGGCGCGGCGCTGATCCGGCATGCACTGGATCTCTTGCGCGACACCCCGGGCATCACGCGCGCGGCACTCGGCGCGCAGATCGACGCACAGGGCTTCTACGAAAAGCTGGGCTTTGCGCCTTGTGGCGACGTGTTCGACGATGCCGGGATCGACCACCGCATGATGGAACTGCGCTTTCCCCGCTGACGCGACTTTCACCATGACGCGCCCGGATGCGCATGTTACGGGATCCTCATGAGCAAAATGCCGACCAAGGCCGACATCCTCGACTGGATCGCCGCCAACCCGACACTTACCGCGAAACGCGACATTGCCAAGGCATTTGGTATCAAGGGCGCCGCGCGGATCGACCTGAAGCGCCTGTTGAAGGAGCTTGAGGCCGAGGGCCATCTCGAAAAGCGCAAAAAGACCTATCGTGACCCGGACCGCCTGCCCCCGGTCAGCGTGCTTCAGGTGCAAGAGCCGACGCCGGATGGCGATCTCTTTGCGCGCGCGCTGGAGTGGCATGGCGAAGGGGTCGAACCGATCATCCTGGTGATCCCGCGAGCCAGCGATCCAGCGCTGGGTGAAGGGGATCGTATCCTCGCCCGTCTGCAAGTCGTGCATGAAGAGGACCACAATTACGAAGCGCGCCTCATTCGCCGTATCGGGTCCAACCCGCGCAAGGTGGTCGGTGTCTTCGCCAAGGGCTCTGAAGGCGGCCGGATCAAGCCCATAGACAAGGGCTCGGACAAGGAATGGGACGTGGCCGCCGATGCCACCGGTGGCGCCAGGGACGGCGAGTTGGTCGAGGCAGAACAGACCGGGCCGAAAGGCCGAATAGGCCTGCCCCGCGCACGCATCATCGAACGGCTGGGCGATCCCTCTGCGCCGCGTGCGGTGTCGCTGATCGCGATCCATCAGCATGGCATCCCCGACGAGCTCCCCGACGACGTGATCGCCGAGGCGGACGCGATGAACCCCGCCGATCTCAAGGGTCGCGAAGATCTGCGCGAGATGCCCCTGATCACCATCGACCCGTCCGATGCGCGCGACCATGACGACGCTTGCTATGCGCATCCCGACGACGACCCGAAGAACACGGGCGGGCACGTGATCTGGGTCGCCATCGCGGACGTGGCGCATTACGTGACCCCGGGATCGGCGCTCGACCGGGAGGCGCGCAAGCGTGGAAACTCCAGCTATTTTCCCGACCGCGTCGTGCCGATGCTGCCGGATCGTCTGTCGGGCGATCTGTGCTCTTTGCACGAAGGGGTGCCGCGGGCCTGTCTTGCGGTGCGCATGGTCATCGACGCAAAGGGCCAGATGATCGGACATCGTTTCCTGCGCGGGCTCATGCGGTCCCGGGCCTCGCTCAGCTATCAAGAGGTTCAGGCGGGCATGGACGGCGACCCGAACGACCGGGTTGCACCGCTGATGGACGACGTCATCCGCCCCCTCTACGCCGCCTACGAGGCGCTGGTCGCGGCACGCAAACGCCGCCAGCCGCTCAACCTCGATCTGCCGGAACGCAAGATCGTGCTGGCCGAGGACGGCACGGTCGCCTCGGTCAATTTCAGCGAACGTCTGGACGCACACAAACTGATCGAAGAATTCATGGTACTGGCCAATGTCGCCGCCGCCGAAGCCCTGATCGCCAAGAAAACGCCGCTTCTGTTCCGCGTTCACGAAGAACCGCCACCCGAAAAAATGGAATCGCTCCGCGAAACTGCCGACGCGGCCGGGTTCACGCTGGCCAAGGGTCAGGTGCTCAAGACCGCGCATCTGAACCAGCTTCTGGATGCCGCGGCCGGATCGGATGAGGCGGAACTGATCAATCTGGCAACGCTGCGGTCGATGACACAGGCCTATTACAACCCCGAGAATTTCGGGCATTTCGGCCTTGCCCTGACGAGCTATGCGCATTTCACATCGCCGATCCGGCGGTATTCGGATCTGATCGTGCACCGCGCGCTGATCACCGCGCATGGCTGGGGCAAGGACGGCCTTTCACTCGAGGAAATCGAGCGGCTGGACGCCACCGCTCAGCACATCAGCGATACCGAACGCCGATCGATGATGGCTGAGCGCGATACAACAGACCGGTATCTCGCCGCTTTCCTGTCGGATCGCATCGGGGCCGAATTCGGCGGCCGTATCAGCGGTATTGCCCGGTTCGGCGTGTTCGTGAAACTGGATGAAACAGGCGCGGACGGTCTGATCCCGATCCGCACGCTGGGCGATGAGTATTTCCATTTCGATTCCGACGCGGCGACGCTGATGGGCGCGGATACAGGGACGCTGATAACGCTGGGCCAGCGCGTTACGGTCAAGCTGCTCGATGCCGCGCCGGTCACGGGCGGTATCGGGCTGGAGCTTTTGACACTGGACGATGCAGAACTGCCCGGTGGTTCGGGCAAGGGACGCATGGGGCGCGGGTCGCGCCACAAAGGCAAGGGCGGGCCGAAACGCAACGTGGCCAAGGCCAAGAAGAAAGAGGCCAAAACCAAGCGAAAGGTCACGCGGCGTCGAAACGGCTGACCGTCGAACACGGCGCGGCATGCCAGCCTTCCGGACTGTTTCGAACCGGTCCTGTCTTGATCGTGTCAAGACGCCGGCGGGAGGCCGCTTGGTGTCATTTTGATTGCTTCGCAAATGGAGACAATCAGGGTATCCTCTGTTCAAGCTCGGGCAACGAACAAGAGCAGCGAGATACAGGATCATGCGGTTTCACGGAACCTTCGCAGTCTTGGCAGTTATCGGCTCAACCGTCGCGGCGGGGCCGGTCGACGATTCGGTGCGCCCGGTCAGTCGATCTACGGTTGAAACCGAGGTCAGCAGAAGCGTCGTTTCGCTTGTCCCCGTCTCGGCACCGCGAAATTCGCTGCGCCCGTCGCTGCGGCCGGCCCTGTCTCCGGAAATCGGGGCACCTGTTCTCGATGCGGCGCAATCGGGTTTTTCCGAATGGGTCGTCGCCTTTCGGTCGCGCGCGCTGGCTCAAGGAATTTCCGGCGCGGTTTTCGACCGGGCGATGCGGGGGGCGACCTATGATCCGGATGTGATCCGACGCGACAGGAACCAGTCCGAGTTTACCAAGACGATCTGGGACTACCTCGACAGCGCGGCATCGGAGGCCCGGGTCCGGAACGGCCGGCGCGCGCTTCGGACGAACGAGAGCCTGCTGGACCTGATCGAAGCATCCTACGGGGTCGACAGGGAGATCTTGGTCGCGATCTGGGGGCTTGAATCGGCCTATGGCAGCTTTCGCGGGATGACACCGGTGATCCGGTCCTTGGCGACGCTCGCCTATGATGCCCGGCGACAGGAGTTCTTCGAGGCGCAGTTGATCGCGGCGCTGAAAATCCTGCAGGACGGGGATGTGGCCCTCGCGGATTTCACCGGCAGCTGGGCCGGGGCGATGGGGCACACGCAGTTCATTCCGACCTCCTACCAGACGCTCGCGGTGGATTTCGACGGGGATGGCAAGCGGGACATCTGGTCCGACGATCCCGGCGACGCCCTGGCCTCGACCGCGCATTACATGTCGAAAAACGGCTGGGTCGAGGGTATGCCCTGGGGCGTCGAAGTGACAATCCCCGAGGGCTTCGACTATGCGCTTGCGAACCGCGAGGTCCGGAAATTGCCGTCGGAGTGGGCCGAGCTGGGCGTGGTGCGCCATGATGGCGCGACGGAGCCGGATCACGGGCCGGCGTCGGTTCTGCTGCCTGCCGGGGCCAGGGGCGCGGCGTTCCTGATCTTCAAGAATTTCGACGTGATCGAGACCTATAACACAGCCGATGCCTATGTGATCGGGGTGGGGCATCTGAGCGACCGGATTTCCGGCGGCGGGCCGATCCGGTCGGACTGGCCGCGCGGGGATCGGGCGCTGACCTTTGACGAGCGCAAGGAGATGCAGCGGCTGCTGCGCGAACGGGGCTTTGACCCGCGGAAAATCGACGGCAGGATCGGCCCCCTGACGATCAATGCGGTGCGGGCGTTCCAGGCGTCGATCGGGGATGTTCAGGATGGGTACGCGTCTTTGAACCTTCTCCGGAAGCTGCGCTGAGGGTGCGCGTCCCATGGATGGGACGCATTGGGGCCTCATGATTTCAATAGGTTACAGAGACGTATTAACTTTCTTTTAAGGTATTCGGGGGGGTCAGGCCGGGCCGGCCCCCGAGGCCAATCCGGCGTTTGCACCCAAGGGCGCGGCGGATTACACCACCGTATCGCACCGCCTGCGCGAGGAGCCGGCCTTGATCCTGACCATCGACGTGCATCTTGAGTACCAATTGTCCGAGGCCACCGATCTGCTGGTGCAGATCGAGGCGGCGGACCTGCCCGATCAATCGCTGCTCGACGCGCATATCGGGTTTTCGGATATAACCGGGTTCGCCCGTGTCCTGGCCGAAGAAGGCCTGGGAGACCGGCTCTGGATGCGGGCCGACGGGCTGTTTCGCTGCGACTACACTTCGAAGATTTCCGTCAACCGCCCGGTGCCGGATCTGGAGACCCTGAAAGCGGTGCCGCTGCGGCTCTTGCCCGGTGACGTTGTGCGCTACCTGATGCCGTCGCGTTACTGCCCGTCAGACGAGTTCCAGACCTTTGTCGCGGCGGAGTTCGGCCACCTGCAAGGCGGCCCGCAGATCGTGGCGATGCGGGACTGGATCATGTCCGCGTTCAGCTATGTGCCCGGCGTGAGCAACGCACAAACCACCGCGCTGGACAGTTTCGTCCAGCGGCAGGGCGTCTGTCGGGACTATGCGCATGTGATGGTCACGCTGGCGCGGGCGGCCAGCATTCCGGCGCGCTTTGCAAGTTGCTATGCCCCCGGCGTGTCGCCACCGGACTTCCACGCGGTGGCAGAGGTATACCTGGACGGCGCCTGGCATCTTGTCGATTCCACGGGCATGGCCCCGGCGGACACGATCGCGCGGATCGGTGTCGGTGCGGATGCCGCCAATGTCGCGTTTCTGAGCATCTTTGGCCAAGCCATGCTGGTGTCGCAAGGCGTATCGATCGGGGTGCAGGACGTGTGACCCGGCCGGGCGTCGCAGATCGCCGGTTCGTCGCGCGCCGGAGACCCGGGGCGCGCGCGCAGCGCAAAGGTCATATCGCTGCCACGTCTTCGATCCGGGCATTGACCAGTTGCGCCAGGCGGGTGATCCGGCCTTCGACGGGGCCGCCGTCGGACCATGCGATGGAAAGGTCCATTGCGGCGGTTTCCAGCGTTTCGTCTTCGGCCGAGCGGGCAACGCCACGCAGGAACAGCGTGACGTAGTCGATGGTCGCACAGTCCATCGGGCGGCGCAGGATTTCAGCCATATGCGCCATGTCTTCGCGAAACGCGACCGGGTCCGGGCAGATCGGTTCTGACCGCATCATGCGCAGGCCAAAGGGTTGCCGGTCTTTCGGCAGATGCTGGAGCACCGAGGTCTGGAACACGCCGAGATTGGCGATGGGTTTGGCCATGAACCCGTCGGCGCCCGCAGCATAAGCCAGGTCTTCGCAAAAGCTGTCGCCGCTGATGCCAAGGAGCACCGACACCCGCGGCAGGGCATTCGACAGCTCGGAAATCAGCTCCGCACCGCTGCCATCGGGCAGGCCCATATCGACGATCACCACCGAGGGGCGGTAGACCTGAAGGTGGCGGCGGGCCGATTTCAGGCAATCCGCACGCCTGAGCCGTGCGCCGCTGTGCAGGCACATGAGCCTGAGCGCATCGCAGGCATAGAGACTGTCCTCCACCGCGAGGATTGTCAGGCCCAGCAGCGGCCGGGTTACGGTTGGTCGGTGAATGGTATCGAAAGCCTGATCGTCCATCGGGGTGCCCTCCTTGAGTCGCTTCACTTTGGCGCGGCCTTGGCTAACAGGGCGTTAATGCAGCCAAGGCTCTTGTCTGGTTTCGCTTGCCGGGGGATAAGCACGGCATGCAACCGTTGGAGACTGCCAGATGATCGGACGATTGAACCATGTCGCCATTGCGGTGCCGGACCTTGAGGCGGCATCAGAGCAATACCGGACTGCGCTGGGCGCAAATGTCGGGGCCCCGCAGGACGAGCCGGACCATGGTGTGACGGTGGTGTTCATCGAATTACCCAACACCAAGATCGAATTGCTGTACCCGCTGGGGGACAACAGCCCGATTGCCGCGTTCCTCGAAAAGAACCCGTCGGGCGGGATTCATCATGTCTGCTACGAGGTGGAGGATATCACCGCCGCGCGGGACCAGCTGACGCAAAGCGGCGCGCGGGTGCTGGGCGACGGCACGCCGAAGATCGGGGCGCATGGCAAGCCGGTGCTGTTCCTGCACCCCAAGGATTTCAACGGATGCCTTGTTGAACTGGAACAAGTCTGACCGCGCCCCATTTAGGGGAGTAAAGGAGACATCCCATGTCCATCACGTCTGCCATCGTTCTGTTCGCCGTGATCTGGTTCATGGTGTTCCTGATTGCCATCCCGATCCGATTGAAGACGCAAGGGGATATGGGCGAGGTGGTGCCCGGCACGCATGCCGGATCACCGGAGGTTCACAACCTCAAGAAAAAAGCCTGGATCACCACGTTTGTCAGCATCGGACTGTGGATCGTGATTGCCGGGATCATCCTGTCGGGGTGGATCAGCGTGCGGGACCTGGACCTGTTTGGCCGGATGGGTCCCGCGCCCGGATTTGGTGATACAGGTGAGTGAAGCTCGCTGCACCGAGGATCGGGATCACGAGGTTCACCAGCGGCAGTGACAGCGGCAGGGCCATCAGGATGCCCATCAGCCAGATCTTGCCCCGGTGGCGTTTGCGCAGTGTCCTGGCCCCGGCGCGGCCCTCACGGCGCATCGCGGCAAGAGTGAAATATTCCCGACCGAGCAGAAACCCGTTGAGCCCCCAGAATATGAAGGGGGCGAAGGGCGCAAAGACGATATAGAGCACGAGCGCCAGGAGATTCGCGACGATCAGAACGCCGAGGAAGCTCAGCGTATCGACGATGGCATCGCCCCAGGGCACATGCTCTGCGCTGGGCAGATGCGGATAGTGCCGGTCCTCGACGGCGTCGGCCACGGTGTCCAGGAACACCGATGTCATGGCCGAGGAGACCGGCACCATGAGAAAGACCGACAGGATCAGCATCGCCACGAAGGCCGACCAGCTCAGCACATCATCGAGCCAGCTGACGGGGCCGATCCATGGCAGCGTGACCTCGGACCCGAGGAAAAGCCCCAAGCTCCACATCACCCCGAGGGACAGGGCGAAAAGCAGGCCGAGCGCCAGGCCGATCCCGAGCAACAGCACCTTGCGGAAGCGGTGATCCCCCAACTGGCCCAGGGTGAGCGCCAGGCTGCGAAAGATCATGTGGTTCGCCAGGTGGTGATGGCGTCGATCTCGGGACGGGGGCGGTCCGGCGGAGTGGCGGAGGCGGTCCCGATATGGATGAAGCCCGCGACCCTTTCGTTTTCGGCAAGCCCCAGCGCGGATTCGCAGAAGGCGGGATCATGCGCCGGCCAGCCGCTGAGCCAGTTGGCGCCCCAGCCTGCGGCAAGCGCGGCGTTCAGAAGCGCAAGACAGACGGCCCCGGCCGAGTAGCTTTGTTCGATGGCGGGGATCTTGTCGGAGGGTTTCTGGACCTCGATCACCGCGACGCAGAGCGGGCTGTCCTCGAAGTGTTGCCGGGCCTTGGCGATGTCCTCGGGCGGGCGGCCTGTCGCCGCCCCGTGTCGGCCGATCGCCTCTGCAAGGCGTGTCAGGCCGGCCCCTTGCAAAACGACAAACCGCCAGGGTTCGAGTTTTCCATGATCGGGGCTGCGGGCCGCGGCCGTCAGGAGCGGCATCAATTCCGCGCGATCCGGGGCGGGGGCCTGCAAAAGCTTGGCCGGGCGCGACCGCCGCGTGAGGAGAAAATCGAGAACGGCTGTGTTCGCATCGGGCATTGCGGTTCCTTCGTCAGTTATCGGCTGCGCATCAGGCGGCCGGAGCTTTGGCGGCGGTTGCGGCTGTGGTAGGACGAAACCATGTCGAAGAACAGTCTTGCCAGCCTTGCCGTACCGGGCATCAGTCTGACCCTGCGGGTCGCTCCGAATGCGCGTGCCGACAAGGTGGTGTCACAGGACGGGGTGATCAAGATCAGCGTCACCGCCCCACCCGCGGATGGCAAGGCGAACGCCGCCGCGATAAAGCTTCTTGCAAAGGCACTGGGCGTTGCCAAAACACGGTTGACGCTGGTGCAGGGGCACGGCGCGCGGACCAAACGGGTGCGGCTGGATTAATCCGCTTTTTCCCGGCGCGAATAGACCCCTTCGGGCAAGGAAATCGCGGCAGCCAAATCGCGCATCTGGGACAGCGAAAGCGTGATCCTGTGCACCTTGTCGGTGCGGGCATCGTATTGTTCGATCGTGATACATTCCTCGAACCCGTTCACGATCACGTCTTCCTGCAACGGCGCCGATCCTTCGTCCACGAGGGTGACCACGGTCGAGTCGAATTCGTGTTCAATGCTAAACATGTCACCAGCGTAGCCTGCCCGGTCGGCAAAAGCCAAGCGGCGCATGCAGGATTTTGAGGTCACGTATTCGGCACTGGCAGGTTTGGTCCGGGCACCCTAGTTTGCATGTCGAGGAACAAGGAATGTCCAAGATGCGCTGGTTCATCGTTCTGGCCTGTGTCGCCCTGTCGGCCTGCGAGGTGGTGCCCGTCGCCCCGCAGCCCGGACCGGCGCCGTCGCGCCCCGAGGCACGTCAGCCGCAGATGTCCGATCAGGAGGCGCGGAGCCGCGCCGGGATCGCGGCGCGGCAGTTCGTGGATGTTGTCCAGACCGTCGAGCCGGTGGCCGAACGCGAATGCCGCCAGCGTGCCCCGGGGGCGAATTGCGATTTCCGGATCGTCGTGGACGACCGTCCGGGTCAATTGCCGAACGCGTTCCAAACGGTCGACCGCTCTGGCCAGCCCATCCTTGCCTTCAACCTCGCGCTTATCGTGTCGGTGGACAACGCGGATGAGCTGGCCTTCGTCGTCGGCCATGAGGCGGCGCATCACGTGCTCGGGCATCTTGGCCAGACCCAGCAGAACGCGGCGGTGGGCGCGGTGATCCTGTCGGGCCTGGTGGCGCTGGGGGGTGGCGATTCGACGACGGTTCGATCGGCGGAAGAGATCGGAGCCTCGCTCGGCGCGCGCACCTATTCGAAGGACTTCGAATTGCAGGCGGACCGGCTGGGCACGATCATCACCGCGCGGGCCGGGTACAATCCGGTACGGGGGGCGCAGTTCTTCAACCGCATCCCCGATCCCGGCAACCGTTTCCTTGGCACCCACCCGCCCAATACGTCGCGGATGGAAATCGTGCGCCGCACGGCGGCAGGCCTCTGATCGCGGCGCTTTGACCTGCATCAATGTTGCGGCGGCGCGGCATCCGTAGCCTTGGCCCCAGATCAATGAGGAGCCATATCATGTCCACCGATTCGCAGCGCTTGGCGCACAAGCAGATGGTACTCAGAATGGCAGACCGGCAGGGTCTGGACCTCGAAGAAATGAGTCTTCGGGCCGAGCTGAGCGAAGAACAATTCGAAACCGCGGTAGACCGGTGTGTCGGCTGCACCCAGCCAACCGCGTGCAAATGCCTTCTGGACAGCAGTGGACCCCGGCTGGCGCTGCCGGACTTCTGCCGCAACGGCGACATGTTCGCCGACTTGCAGGCAAAATGACAGGCCCGACGCCTCCGGTCCCATGGCGCCCCTTGGGCGACACCGGGGTGCATGTCTGGCGTGTGCAGCGCATGGCCCGGACCAGCGGTGTCGATCCGGTCAAAGCCTTCAACCGGGGCGACATGACCCAACAAGACTGGGTCGACATGGTGCAGCGCTGCCGGTCCTGCCCATGGGTCGATGGATGCGCCCGTTGGTTGACCCGGCACGCCGACGCGCCCGGCACGCCACCGCCCGAAACATGCCTGAACGCCGAAGGGTTCACACGACTATCCGAAAGGCAAGACTGATGCCGCACACCGATTTGGGCAACTCGGACCTGCATTTCTGGCTGACCCGGAGCGTGGCCAAGGCGATGGGTCTGAACCTGTCGGATGCGATGGCCGAGCACCGGCTGAATTCGACGGAATATGCCGATATGGTTACAGCCTGTCGCGCCTGTCCGCAGGTCGAGACCTGCATCGGCTGGCTTGGCAATCAGACCAGCGTTTCGCCCTGTCCGCCACCCGGATGCTGCAATTCCGGATGTTTGCTGTCGCTGGCGCGGCAGGGCTGACACCCACCGGCCACAGGCGGATTTTCGTCTGGACCGCGCCCCACAGGATGCAAAGCCGACACCCGATTTTGCGGGACAGGGTCCAGAACCCCGGACCTAGACACGGAGATTCTTGGCGCTGTCCTTGATATTCGCGTATTGGCCCGACGGGCGGAAGCGCCAAAGGTAATCGGGCAGCACCGCTTCGAGCGCCGTTGGCGTGATCCCCAGATCCTCGAAGGTCTTTACCCCGTCAGACACCACGTTGTCGTTGCGCAGGTTCTTGACCTGATCGCGGGTGACCTGTGCCGGGATCAAACCAAAGCTGATCTTGTTCACCAGATCAAACATCGCCCCCATGATCGTGGCGGCGAAAAACGGGATGTTCACGATCAGGCGCCGGCGGCGGATCACGGTGAGCATGTGCTTCATCAGGTCACGGAAGGTGTTCACATCCGGGCCGCCCAGCTCGTAGAGGCCCGGTGCCGCCTTGCCCGTTGTCAGCAGAGTGGCCGCCTTGGCGATATCATCAACGTAAACCGGCTGGAATTTCGTACCGGCCCCGACAACAGGCAGGATCGGCCCGAAGCGCGACATGTTGGCAAAGCGGTTGAAGAACTCATCCTCTGCCCCGAACACGACGGAGGGGCGCAGGATCGTGGCGTTGGGCATATGCGCGAGAACCGCCTTTTCGCCTTCCGCCTTGGTGCGTTGATAGATGCTGTCGCCGTCCGCGTCCGCGCCAATGGCCGAGATATGCACCAGCGTCGGGACCCCGGTCTCGGCTGCGATGCGGGCGACCCGATCGGCGCCATCGGACTGGACCGCTTCGAACGTGTTCTTGCCCGACTCGGCCAGGATACCCACGCAGTTGATCACGGCATCCGCCCCGCGCATCGCGTCGCGCACGCTGATGTCGTTGCGGATATTGCAGAAGATCGGCTCGACCTGACCGACAACGCCATAGGGTTTGACAAAGATCGCCTCGTGCGGACGCCGGACGGCAACCCTGACGCGCCAGCCCTCTTTCGCCATGCGACGGGCGATATACCGCCCGACAAATCCAGAGCCGCCATAAATCGTGACGAGTTTGGTCATGTGATTGCTCCCGGTCAGAACCTGACCGATACCTATCCCTGTCATGCCGCGCGGGCAAGGTGCAGGATTGCCGCAAAGCCCGTGTCCGGAGCCATGAAAAAGTGCGTTGACACCCTGCCGGGACAGGATTAAACGCCGCTCCACGACACCTGCCCAGGTGGCGGAATTGGTAGACGCGCTGGCTTCAGGTGCCAGTGGCCGCAAGGCCGTGGAGGTTCGAGTCCTCTCCTGGGCACCATACCTTCGGATAACTCATTGGCATCCCTCCGGCTTTTTGACTTGAGCTCGGAGTCGTAGACCCTGTCGGCGACCCTTTCACGCCCGTTCACTTTCACCAAATTCGGGGTTTTCAACTTCAGCCGACGTATCGCGAAAGAGCTGAAGCATCACTATTCGTCCCCTCGGATAGGGCAGTCTCTGCGCACCAAATCACAAAGGGTCGCTGAAGCGCGGGCAAGAAAAGCCGCTGAACTGCTCGACGAGTACTGGTATCTGTTGCGCTCGCGTGACGCTGACCTGCCGGGTCACCACATGCTCAGGATGGGACAAGCTGTTGGTGGAAGCAGCACCGCGCCCTGACCCTCCGTCAACTCTTCATCTGTGCTTTTGTCGGAAGCCGTGGGCATCT